>Ga0210390_10000556_pt1 | contig 40508 bp, 41 predicted proteins | sample IncBWH11OmetaG_FD_161050 | JGI IMG/M metagenome (GOLD analysis project Ga0210390, IMG submission 161050) | Forest soil microbial communities from Barre Woods Harvard Forest LTER site, Petersham, Massachusetts, United States - Inc-BW-H-11-O ...
ACGGGCGCATGCCGGGACGCGACGTGTTGCTGGCCATGTACGTCCACGTCGCCCATCATCGCGGCCAAGCGGAAATCTATCTTCGCGACAAGGGCATTCGCCCACCGTCTTACATGGTCTAATTCGATCATCACGAACGCGAGAGCGTTATTGCGCGATCTGAAGTCGGTGCGCAACGACACCGTGAAGGGAACGGCCGGTTTGTCGGCAACCCTTCCTTTACAAGATTAGGAAGAGTTGCCCGTCATCCTCTCTAAATCGGCGGGACGCACCAATGAAGTTTGCTCAGACAATTCATTCCTACATTCCGACACCATCCACAGCAAGGTCCGTTCCCGTAGTGTGGCCGCTGAAATCGATTGTAAAGACAGCCGATAGAAACAAAAGGATGAGGCGGAGCCATTTTTATGGGTGTGGGGAAAGGGCGCTTTGGCAGAGAGCGTGCCAGGATTTTGGTTGTCTATTGTCTAGCATTGAAATAGACTTTATGGAGTTAGTGGAGTTGATGGGATTTCTAGAGAAGCTCCGGTGGATAGTCTTACGAATAGTCCGGCGCAGAGGTTTGCAGCCAAGTTCACGGCCAACCGACCAGTCTCTTGGGAGATTGAGCCGCAACTCTTAGGAGAACTTGATGCTGGCGATCAAGAAAGCGCTCAAGACGACTCTGCTGCTGACGATCTCGTTTTCCGCCGTGCCGCTCATCGCGGCGGACGGCGCTGACCAGGACACAGGAGCGGCAGCGAAAAAGGAACCCCGAGCATCCGCTGGATTGCAGCCTTGTGGTTCCGCAGATTCGCAGGCTCCTCGAATTGCCGGGGCACCGCCAGTGGAGGAGCACCGATCGTCAGCAGACGCGGTGTGCACGGACGATGCTGCAAAGCAAAATGATTCACTCGCCGTGCCCAAGAACCCGCCGTCTCCAAACGGGGCGGTTGCATACCCGGCGTCAGAGAAGGGCGGCTTTTTTAAGTCCTGGGGAGACATGGTGAAACGCTCCCAGGCAGAACAACCGGACTGGGTCTCACCGCTGATGACGCAAACGGCGCGTCTCAAGCAGGAGTTTCGCTACGACATTGGCTGGCAGCAGGGTACCAACGGCGTGTATTCCGAAAACTACGGGAGCAACAAGGGGCTTGAACTTATTGTGGCTGACAAACTGGACGTCAGCCTTTTACTGCCTCCTTATATCGTCCACAACCAGCCGAAAATGATGGATGGCTTTGGCGACATGCCCCTGGCGATGCGATACCGGGTCGTTTCGGCAAATGCCGAGGGTGGCGACTATATTGTGACGCTGCTCTTGAACGCCACCATTCCGACCGGCAGTTATACAAACGGATCACCGGATGCGAGCGTGTCACCGATCCTTGCTGCTGGTAAAGGCTGGGGCAGGTTCGACGTTCAAGCCACGATCGGAGGCGTTCTGCCAACAGGGGACACCAAGATCATAGGACGACAGATCGTATTCAATACAACCTTTCAGTATCATCTCTTGAAATTGCTCTGGCCGGACTGCGAGGTGAATTCGACGTTCTATAAGGACGGCAAGACCGACGGCAAGAAGACGACCTACCTGACTCCGGGGATCGGTGTGGGCCGATTTCGACTTGCCCGAAACGTGCACTTTGTGGTGGTGGCGGGAGAGCAGATTGCGGTCACCCATTACCACAAGACGAACCACAACTGGATTCTCTCGCTGCGGTTTCCCTTCTGAGAACATTTTTCGTGGATGGACCAAAGACCGTGAAGAAGCGAGCAATGGGACAATAGCCGAGCCACATGAAGATCTCGCAAAAGGGACTGTACGCTCTCAAAGCCCTGATGCTTCTCGCCCGGCGATACGACAAGGGCGCAGTCAAGATTCGCGAAATTGCGGCCGACGAGAAACTGCCGGAGAAGTTTCTGGAGCTGATTTTGCTGGAACTGAAGCACGCGCGGATCGTCGAGAGCACGCGCGGGGCCCAGGGTGGATACCGGCTGAAGCGCCCGCCGATGAAGATTTTTCTCGGCGAAATCATACGGACGATTGACGGGCCGCTGGCCCCGTTTGAAGACGCGGAGTCGTTGCGGCGGCACGTGGAGCGCGACAAGAAGCACAGCTCGCTGTTTCGCGTGTTTCTGTCGGTGCGGAACGCGGCATCGGGAATTCTGGATCACACGTCGCTGGCGGACGTCAGCCACGGCGGAAAATAGGATGAGCACGAAGGCAAGAGGCTGACCGAGTCCGGGTGTTCTACCACGAGTGAGGTGGTACATGGATTTTAGGGTCTCGTTTCTGGGTTTTGTGGTTGGGCTGCTGGTGGGCCTGACCGGGATGGGCGGCGGGGCGCTAATGACTCCGGCGCTGATCCTGCTGGGATGGGCCAAGCCGGTTATTGCGGTGGGAACCGATCTGGTGTGGGGAACGCTGACGAAAGGCGTGGGCGCCTTCGTACACGCGCGTCAAAGGACGGTGGACTACACGATCGTGAAGCGGCTGGCAATCGGCAGCATCCCCGGAGCGATGGCGGGAATCGCCCTGCTGGCTTACCTGCGGAGCCGCGGCGGAAACCTGATGGACACAGTTGTGATGCGCATGCTGGGAGTGGCGCTAATCTGCGTGGCGCTGAGTTTGTTTGCGCGCTGCCTGCGGGGCCCGCGAAAGAAGGACGAGGCCGAGCCTGCCCAAATGAAGTGGCCCGCGTGGGGGACATCCGTTGTCGGCGGGCTGGTTGGTTTTCTGGTGAGCCTGACGTCGGTGGGAAGCGGAAGCCTGATCGTGGCTTGCTTGGTGGTTGTATACCCGCACATGCCGCTGCGGCGGATTGTGGGGTCGGACATTCTTCATGCACTGCTGCTGGTGGGCGTGTCTGCGGTGGGTCACCTGGGAATCGGGAGCATCAATGTTCCGCTGCTGGGGGCGCTGCTGATCGGCTCCATCCCCGGAGTGTGGATTGGAAGCAAGATGAGCACAGTTTTTCCAGAAAGGGTCCTACAACCGGTGCTGGCGACGACGCTGCTCTTCCTCGGCTACAAGCTGCTGTGAACTTCCCCGCCCTGGTTGTGTGCTCAGCTGTGAAGCCCTCTGCTCCACCAAAGAAGACTTCGCTTTCACCGTGTTTGAAAGGCTTTTTAAGGAGCGCGGCCTGCCGGCTAGCATTCGCAGCGATAACGGTGTTTCCTTCGCTTCCGCCTAGGCCCTGTTCAACCGTAGCAAACTAGCGGTCTGGTGGCTCCGTCTCGGTATCGGCATCGAACGGATCCAGCCGGGCCATCCTCAGCAAAATGGCCGTCATGAGCGCATGCACCTCACCTTAAAAAAGGAAACTACCAAACCGGCCGGTTCAAACTTCCTGCAGCAGCAGGCCAGGTTCGATGACTTCATCGAGATCTTCAACAACCAACGCCCGCACGAAGCGTTGGACATGAAGTGTCCCGCAGAGGTCTACCAACCTTCTCCGCGCCCCTACACCGGCTTGCCGGACATCGACTATCCCCTCCACGATAAAACCATCGTGGTCACTCGTTGTCGGGCGCATCTGTCTCGGTCGCAAGAAAATCAATTTTAGTCAGGTCTTTGCTGGTCAGGCCGTGGGCATCAAAGAAGTTCAAGACGATATCTGGCTGGTAAGCTTTATGGATTATGATCTGGGGTACTTCGATCTGGAGACTCGGGTGCTCGAACCGCTCGAAAATCCCTTCGGCCCAAAGGTGTTACCTATGTCTTAGGTACGTTGTGTAACCCATGTCTCCGGGCTGGACCCTAAAGGGGATGGAGCCGAGGCCCGGACTTGAACCGGGGACCTGCCGATTACGAAATGGCTGCTTTGACTCTATCTCGTTTCCTTTCAGTTCTGCTCACTACCTGCCATTCGGGGGATTTTGGGGTGTCTCTCACGCCTAACTTGCACCACATCTTGCACCACATCTTGCAACGGAATATTATACACATCCCTATATGAAAAACGGCCATTCCACACGCGAGGCTGCCGAGAAGTTGGACGTCGCTTTAATCACTCTGCAGAAGCACGTCGCCAAGGGAACTTTCCCGGTTCCGCCGCTAGTGAAAGTCGGCGGCGTCAGCGTGAGGCTCTGGACGGGCCCGGATATCGAACGGGCTCGCAAGGCCCTGGCGAAAATTAAACCAGGACGAAAGAGAAAAGCCTAACCGCACTCGAACGGGGCCACTATAATCGGCCCCATGGACATCACACCGAAAGGCCTTCGTCTTACTCTCACCCGCCGCTCGCTCGGCCGTTTTGCTCAAGTGGTGATGCCTTCCTTCGAAGTATCGCCCTTTCACAAGCTGATGATCGAGCATGTGGAAGCACTCGCACGCGGCGAAATCAATAAACTCGCGATGGTTCTGCCGCCACGCCACACCAAGACTACGCTCGGCAACATCATCTTGCCGGCTTTCACACTCGGCCGGAATCCGACGGAAACGATTATCACCGCGAGTTACGGCAGCGACTTGTCCGAGACCTGGGGCCGGCGTGTCCGGAACATCCTAGGGGATCCTGCCTTCCAGCAAGTTTTCCCCAACTGCAAACTCTCTCCGGACTCGGCTGCCCAATATCGGTTCACGACCACCGCAGGCGGCGAGTACACCGCAACAGGCAGAGGTGGACCGATCACCGGCCGCGGTGCTTCCCTGCTCGTCCTGGACGATCTGGTGAAGGATTCGAGCGAAGCCAACAGCGACACCATCACGCGCGGGATTATCGAATGGCTGCAGCAAGTCGCCTTTACGCGCCTGACGCCGAAGGGACGCGTCCTGGCCGTCGCCACGCGTTGGAGCGAGCGCGACCCTATGGGCTGGATCATGGCGCAACCGGGCTGGACCATTCTGCACTTGCCGGCAATCGCGGAGTCCGACACCGATCCGCTCGGCCGTGAGATTGGCGAGGCTCTATGGCCATCGCAATATTCCAGGGAAGCACTCGAGCAAATCCGCGCGGACATCGGCAGCCGTGCTTTTCAATGTCTGTATCAGGGGAACGTGTCCGCGGCACAGGGAGCGATTTTTAAACGGGATTGGTTTCGGCATTACGACCAGGCCCCGCCGCTCGAAAGTTTTTCGCGCATCGTGCAGTCCTGGGACACCGCATTTAAAACCGGTGCGACGAATGATTACTCTGTGTGTGCGACGTTCGGGAGAGCCAAAACCGGTTTCTACCTGCTCTCACTCTATCGAGCAAAAATCGAGTTCCCTGAGTTGAAAAGGAAAGTCGGTGACCTCGCTGACTTCTGGAAACCGTCTGAGATTTACGTTGAAGATCGCGCAAGCGGACAATCGTTGATTAGCGAGCTGAAGATCGCCACGAGCTATCCGGTGATTCCCGTTGCCGCTGACCGTGATAAAGAAACACGCGCAGCCGCGTGCACGGGTTTCTTCGAAGCCGGAAGAGTTCTATTCCCGAGAGATGCGGCGTGGTTGCCCGACCTCGAAGACGAATTGTGTGGTTTTCCTGGTGGCCTTCACGATGATTGTGTCGATGCGGTTTGCCAAGCGTTGAACCGACTGCGCGACTCGGGTGGCCGCCTTACCCTAGTCGATTATTTCAAGGATCTGTACGCTGGAAAGCGTAATCCGCAGGCACCGGTCGAAACAACAGCCGCTATCGTCAGGCACGGAGTGAATACTCTGTCGCGGCAAGTTGCGAGCGGGACTTTTTGCTGTGGCGAGGAAATGCGCCAAATTGCTGGTGGACGTCCCAGATGCCAGCACTGCGGCCGACAGCCCGCGGGGCCATCGCCTAAGAATGGCATGTCGCGCAGCGAGCTGACTGTGCGCAACTCATCGTTCGCGCGATTTGGGATGTTTAGATGACCTGAACGGAAGCAAGACCGTGAAAGGTCCTGTGCGCGATTGCCGAAACGTACAATCACAGTCAAACCTGCGCCGGTCGCCGGAAAGAGGGTCTACTTTCTAAGGCAAAAATTCCAAATGTTTTGTTGAGCGTCGCTTACAGGTTCTCCCTCCCGAAATCTCGCCCTCAGTTGTACCGAGGTTGTACCGAATTCGATTCGTTCTCCCACGAGAGCTATCTCTCCGCTCGACGGAGCGGCGGCGAGCGCCTGCCTTGGGCGCGTACCAACCGACTCCAACGGCTCCAACCGTCAATTCACTTTTTCTGTGTTTTCATTTAGCTTGGGGAATCTGCTTTTCGCTCAAAGCTAACCCCAACAGCGCAAGAAACATCGCATATTGGCACACTTTTGGCACAGGGAGCGCCTGCTCCGGCGCTTAGGGTTGGCTCGGTTTCTCCTCAAGAAATTTATGTCTCTGAGTTATTTGGGGACGGCAGAGGAATCGACACGCTTGGCCTGGAAGGTACCCGATTGACCTGTAAGAGTCGATATCCCTTCCCCATTGACCGTGTCCCCCGAGAACTTTGCGATGAGAGTCATCGATGTGCCAAACGAACTATTTTCGTGCTTCAAAACCATGCGCCCGCCGAGATCGTCAATCAGAACCTGGGCAAACGGCATCTCGAATACTCCAATTCTCGCCGATCCTACCCGCCCAGGAGAGAATGCCAGTTCCCAGTTCTCGGGAGTGTTTTCTATATTTTCGTTATCACGCAATGTCAATACGAAAGGGTCGGTCGTTCCGTCGCGATAAGTCCAGCTCCCCGTCCAGGTCCCGACAGTGACGGGTCTAACAGCAAGACTTCCCACGTTTGCAACTTTGTGCCATTGAAAGGTTCCTAGGTAACCGCGCGTTTCGGAGGTCAGCTTTCCCTTCATAGTGCCGTCAGCAAAATGACGGCCTTCAAACCACAATGTCGGATTACCCTCCACAGCGTCCGTTGAATTATTCCCTTTTAATCTCGAATATTTAAGCATTACCTCGCCCGATTCAGGGTCAAAACCTACTAAGCTAAAGGTGTATGGTCCGCCTTCTTCGCCGATTACGAAAGAACCGACTTGGATCTTTTGCGCAGAGAACATTATATCGGTTGAGTGCATTCTCTCTGTTGCTTGTAAAGTCTGGTGAAACGAGACCTGTATAGGTATTCTCGTCCCTGAAACGAGCGTAATTTCACCAACGTAGAGCCCATCTGACTCGCTTATCTGCTGTGACGCATTGTTCGAACCTTGCTTGCCATTCTGAGTTTGTTTCTCAAGCCGGAAACTGCCGGTATTTTCTGGGCGCCTTTCCTCTGTATTTGGCTTCGCAGCACTCGCGATGCGCGAGATCGCGCTAGGCGCAGCAATCACGGTGAAGAGATTCCACAATGTCAGCCAACACAGTATGTAATTCATACAGCTCGCTTTCGCCTTCGAATTGAATTAATATCGGCGCGATTCGCAGACTAATCATGGGTCCCCGACTTGTCAAGACCTGTCCTTGACTTTCAAATTAAGTGCGCCGTGGCGCGCCAAGAAAATCGTAGAACATTCCGGGAAAATGACTATGGCAAACCTTGAAAAACATGATGAAAACAAAGAAAGAGGGACGGGGGGACCGGCGATGTCCCGCAGAGCGACGATCACGTCGGTTGCTGCTTACCTTGGCGCCGTTACTGCGGGTGCTGTCACCAGCGAAGCGTCCCTTTCGTCTCCCGATCACAAGGGGAGCACCGGCATCGCTATTAAGAGTCCAAAGAATGGCGTGATTGTGGACGTGATTGATGCCAAGGGACGTCCAGTAAGCGTAGGAACCTTGATTTGTCACATTGAACCGGACGACGAAAATAGGGCTATCGAGCGCATAAAATTGTCGGAGAAACTTATTGCGCTCGAAGCCCAACTCCTCTCTGATGAGCAAATAAAGGCGAGGAGGAGATTGGTCGAAATCGCGACAGAAATAACGGCAAAGTACGTGGAATATGCTCAATTCAAATATGACAACGAGAAGACACAGCAGGCCTTGGGATTAGTTACCGATGTAGCTTTAAAGCAGTCGGAAACCGCGCTTGCAAAGGCTAAAGGCGAGAGAGAGAAAGCAGGAATTGCCCTGGCTGCGTTCGATTTCAACGTTCAAATGATGAAGGCCCGACATGATTTGATAGAGTCTCAGATTCCAGCAGAGATAGACTTTCTCACGCACAAGATGGCGCGCCTGGAGGTCCACGCCCCAAGGGACGGCAAAATTACGTTTCTTGTTGGACCCGGTTCGTTCGTGAAGATGGGACAACCCATCGCCGAAATCGTTTAGAGATTCGCGTAAATTGAGAGGATCGAAACATTAACGAAGCCGCGCATCTGGTTGACGAGTCCGCAAGGTTGATCCAGGAATTCAACGAAATCTTGGATCAGCTCAGTAAGTCCATACAAGGCAAACACCTCGGTCTGAACGATTGGGAGTGGCTCCTCTTAACCAGTGTCTCTTTTCTGGCGCTCGGCGGCCTGCCTCTAGTCGTTCTGTCTGGTGAGGCATTTGCGGCCATGGCGTTGAGCGGGTCAGGATTTGTAGGGCTAAGCTGGGGTTTGGGAATGGCCAGCGCCACCGGTGGAGCAGTAACAGCCGCCATCGAATTGGCCAGCGGAGACAGCAACAAAGATCAAGTTCCTACGTGGGCCTTTAGCCTCAGTGCTGGAGTATTTGCAATGGAATTCGCGGTGATTGGCGGACTAATGGGCGGAGCGCCCGGGGCAGAAAAAGGAATCTACTATGGAAATGAAGCGGACGTGCTTACACAGCTGTTCCTCACTGGGCGGTCCGTCCTGTCAGCCGAGGCTTCCGCCTTCGATATCGCGGATAATGTGGCCCAGAGCTACTTATCCGTTTTAACCAAAGAGAGTGATCCTGCTACTCGCCGCAATGATGATAAGCGAATGTTTGATGCACATGGACCGGCTAGTGGAAGCGCCATTACTTCCGTCAACAAGAATACGACTCATTTCACAATTCCTTCAGCTACGCCGAAAGTCCTGCCGGGGATTTCGTTCCCATCTTTTGCGATGCCTACGTCTGAGTCCTACGGACACAGCGCACCGACATACGGAACAACGCCATACCACGAGATCGGAGCTCCTCATGATTTAAATACCTTGGAGAGGTCAATCTTTGCGATTCCCCTGCACGATACTTACGGCAATCTGAATAGGGCAGACACCAGTACGCCGGAAAAACCACCTGCGTCATTGCCTGCTTCCACAGCCAGCCAAACTCAGTTGCAGCAGCCCGCATCTCAGAACCAGATTGTGCCGCCGCAAACTCAAGCGCAGTCGGGACAACCGCAGAATACGCCGCCACCGCCCAAGAACAATCAACTCCCTTCGCCACCCAGCCAACCCCCGCAACAACATTTAACTCCTGCCTCGCCGACCCAGAATTCATCTCCCTCGCCATCTTCAGTACCGCAGCCGTCCAGCAGCAGCAGTCAACAAAATCCTGTGGGTGTGAATCTTACAGACTACTTGGGCGGCACAAGTCCGTCGCAAACGGAGGTCGATGACGATCCGCCGCCAGCGAACGGGCAGGAAGACGCGTCAGATATCACCATCCCACTGTCCTGACATTGACGGTTCTAATCATAAAGGTGATGTTCCACTGTGAAATTCGGCACAAACAATTCATCTTTCCCGTTCGGCTCGCCGTCAAGATCCTGTCCGCTACACACGAGGGTCTGTCTCAACTCGCGTATCGATTCAGAGGAGGATAACAATGAAGCGTCTGTACATTTCTGTATGCGTCTTCTCCTTGATTCTTGTGCTCGGCTTTACGCTGCCATCCGCCGCCCAGAATCAACAAAATAAGACCACAGCCACGCAAACGAATCAGCATCCACCGGGCCCCCTGCAGATCGTGTGCTACTCATTGCGCTTTGGTGTAAGTGCGACACTGACCTCGACTCAAAGTCAGAACAAGCCAGTCAACTCAATTACCTGTCTTGCGATCCTTAACGGCTTTGCATTGGGTTTGTTCCACGACGTGGCAAGTGGTCATCAATTTGAAACGGTTACGTTAGTCTGGAAGGACAGTAATTTGAAACCCGTCCTGGATGCCCAACTAACGAATGGGATTTTAACTGGCTTTCAAATAACCCAGGAAGGCCAGTTGCCGGTTGCAGAAATCACCTTTCGGTTTGAGAAGTTGGATGTCTTTATCGATGGAAAGGGCTATCGTCTAGTACCTCCAGAAGTTGTGGCGGCTTCTCAGTGACGATGAGATCGGCGAGCGGAAGAGAATTCCTTGATCGGACCTTGGGTCTCGGACCGTGTTCTGGCGTTATCTGGCACACCAAAATCACACGACAGCGCCGACATTGAGACCGGCGTCCGCAAATTTGTCGATTGGGTCAGGTCGGGCAAGCTCGAAATTAAGGCACACGCCAGCGAGAACCTGCATGCGAAGGTCTATATCATGACGTTTGCGGAGGGAGATCGGGACAAGGGTCGCGTCATCACCGGTTCCAGCAAAACTGACCACGACCAATACTTCAAGACCGTCCAATCAAACTCGAAGACGATCCGCGCACAGGTACTGAAGTATCTGATGATTCGTCGGACGCGAACGGAAATCGTGAAATATTATGGTGAAGACCTCAAGCTTCAGGGCTTGAAGTTTCCGAACGTCACGGACCCGCAACCACTCTTTTATAAATTCAGTAAGACCGAGAATGAAGTCTTCTTTGAGACGATCCGTTTGCTCACGAAAGACTTCGCCGGTACAAGCCGCTCCTCTATTACAAAGGCGAGATCGAAGAGCAGCAGAAGCAGAGCCAGCGCAACCTCCGAGTCGGTACTTGTTCGCACGAACCTTTGGCAGAGCAAGAGCGCACCGGAGCGCGAACGTCTATACGAGAGCGTGGGAAAGAGTCTCCCCGTTGGCCGAGTCGGCGAGGCTCATGACGTAGCGCAAGCCTATTTGTTTTTGATGGAGGAAGGATTCAGCACTGGGCAGACCGTTGTGGTTGATGGCGGTACGGTCTTGGTTTAGCGCCGCGGTAGTTCCCAACCGGCGCAACGCGTGGCACGCCGAGGGCAGGGGGCGTGACTCCCTCCTCATCATGGGAATCTCGCAAACATCCGGGTACAATCATATTTCGCAATGCCAATGACAGCCGAAGATCTGATAAGACGTTTAGAAAGCCTTCTTAAATCGGGAGAAAACTGCGCGCTAGTATGAGTCAAGTCGTCATCGAAAGTCCAATCATCAACTCCCCTTTTGACGAGCCTACTCGCCATTTCCGATTCTCGGACGAAGGCATCACTGACGAAATCGTCGAGGGTCGCAGGATCAGCTCTTACTTTGTTCCAATCGCAAAATCGAAGAAAAAAGGAGCCAAACAGCTCCAGTTCGACACTGAGTGGACCCAGGACCGCATTGAAGAGAACGAGCTGGTTAACAATATTCGGGGCCGCGTCGCCAAATGGCGGAAGGGCGGCTATGTTGGTGTAACCCCCACTACTGCTAGACTCATTGAATACTGGACTGATCCGAACCGTGAGAAGCGGTTCTTCTTCTGCCAAATCGAGGCACTTGAAACCATCATTTACCTCGCAGAAGTCGCGAGTAAGTACGGCGATGCATGGATCGAGAACTCGGTTCGCGAAGCGAACGATACGTCCAATCCCGGTCTGCCGCGCATTGCGTTCAAAATGGCTACCGGTTCGGGCAAGACCGTCGTCATGGCAATGGTCATTGCCTGGCACACGCTCAATAAAAGAGCAAACTCCAAAGATATACGCTTCTCTGATGCATTCCTTGTGCTGACACCTGGCATCACCATACGTGACCGGTTGCGCGTATTGTTGCCCAACGATCCCGATAATTATTACCGCCAGCGTGATATCGTTCCTGCCCAATTGCAAGACCAGCTCGGCCAGGCAAAAATTATCATCACCAATTTCCATGCATTCCAGCCGCGCGAGACAGTAGCGGCCGGAAAGCTTACAAAAGCCATTCTGGGCAATGGCAACTCCAACCCCTTCACGGAAACGCCCGATCAGATGGTGCGTCGCGTATGCCGTGAACTGAGCACAAAGAAAAATATTATCGTGCTTAACGATGAAGCACATCACTGCTATCGGCGTAAGCCGGATGCCGATGAAGAAACCCTGTCCGGAGAGGACCGGATCGAAGCTAAGCAACGTGACGAAGAGGCCCGCGTTTGGATTTCTGGCCTTGAGGCTGTGAGATCCAAGATTGGAGTAAAAGCGGTCTACGATCTTTCCGCGACACCGTTTTTTCTGCGTGGATCGGGATACCCCGAAGGAACGCTCTTTCCGTGGGTCGTGTCCGACTTCTCCCTGATTGACGCCATCGAAGCCGGCATCGTCAAAGTCCCGCGCGTGCCCATCGCGGATGATTCGATGATTGGCGAGCAGCCCACGTACCGTGATCTGTGGCTGCGCATCCGTGATCATCTTCCAAAGAAAGGTCGTAAGACAGACGAGATCGCAGGCGAGCCGAACCTCCCGAAAGAACTCCAGGGTGCCCTGCTCAGTCTCTACGGAAACTACGAAAAGTATTACCGCCTATGGGAGGGCAACACAGAAGCCCGCGCGCGGGGCATTACTCCGCCCGTTTTTATCGTGGTGTGCAACAACACCAATGTGTCCAAACTTGTCTTCGACTATATCGCAGGCTGGGAAAAGCAGATCGGTGAACAGCGGGTTGTGCAAACAGGTCAACTGCCTATCTTTCGCAACGACGATGGCTCCGGCAAATGGCTCCATCGTCCCAGCACGATTCTCGTGGACAGCCGGCAGCTCGAATCTGGCGAGTCGATGAGCGAGGACTTCAAGAAGATTGCCGCTCGCGAAATCGATGAATTCAAAGCGGATTACCGGGCGCGCTTTCCGGGCCGCGACACCGATAGCCTTACTGACGAAGATTTGCTCCGCGAGGTGATGAATACCGTGGGCAAGCCTGGAAAACTCGGCGAGCACGTCAAGTGTGTGGTCAGCGTTTCGATGCTTACCGAAGGCTGGGATGCCAACACTGTAACCCACATCCTCGGAGTCCGCGCTTTCGGCACGCAACTGCTTTGCGAACAAGTCGTGGGACGTGCGTTGCGCCGCATGAGCTACGCCGCCAATGAGAAAGGCCGGTTCAATCCGGAATATGCCGAGGTGTATGGCGTGCCGTTCTCATTCATTCCCTGCAGCGGCGCGACTAAGGAACCCAAACCAGGTCCACTGCCCACACGCGTGCGTGCCATTGAAAGCCGTATTGCCGCGGAAATAACATTCCCTCGCCTGCTCGGCTACCGCCATGACCTTGGGGGTGAGCGGCTCACGGCTTCCTTTAGCGACGAATCCAGGCTAGTGCTGTCTACGGCGGACGTCCCTACAAAAACGGAGAACGCGCCGATTGTCGGCGAGTCCAGTATTCACACGCTTGATGATCTTAAGCGTCGCCGTCTCAACGAAGTCGCGTTTCTGCTCGCGAAACTTACCTTGGAAAAATATTTCCGCGACGACCAGGGCAATGAGAAGCCGTGGCTTTTCCCCGATCTGCTTCTTATCGCAAAACGCTGGCTTGCGGAATGCGTCGTGCTAAAGGACAACAGCTTCCCGCAGTTGCTCCTGCTAATTGAGTTTGCACACGACGCAGCCGACCGCATTTACAAAGCCATTGTTGCTTCGACCGACCATAGTGCAGCGCTAATGCCCATTTTGCGCCCCTATGACACGCTTGGCTCGACGCGGTATGTGGATTTCGACACCACTCGCCCTGTTTACGCCACCCGCGAGGACAAGTGCCATATTTCGCATGTCGTCGCTGATACGGATTCGTGGGAACAGAAGATGGCTGAGGCGTTGGAGGACATGCCTGAAGTCGCCCGTTATGTGAAGAACCAGAATCTAGGTTTCGCAATACCTTATACGTTGAACGGAGAGGAAAAGAACTACATTCCTGACTTCATCGTCTGTATCGACGACGGTGCGGGCGCAAGTGACCTTCTGAATCTCATCGTCGAAGTCACGGGTGAAAAAAAGAAGGAAAAAGCGGCCAAAGTTGATGCGGCCCGTTCACTCTGGGTCCCTGCCATCAACAACCACGGCGGATTCGGACGCTGGAGGTTCGTGGAGATCGGTGATCCGTGGAATGCCAAGAGCGTTATCCGGGGCGTGCTTGGACAGGCCCATGGGAAAACAATGAAGGAAGTCACCCATGCCTAAGAGAAGCACATCCCCGTTGAAACTTGAATCCATTCGCCACAAGGATAAGCGCACCAATATCCCCACCGAAGAGCTGCGCGATTTTGTCGCAGACGAGGAACTCGCTCCAAAAACAATGCTTTATCCACGGGACGCTTCCTTGGACCCCCAGTTGGTTTGGAAAGGAAAGGACGAACAGGACCGGCAGGATCTCGCGGTCCCCGTCGTGCCGATTTACATTCAGGAGAAGATTCACCCCCAGGCCATCATCGACGCGTTTCCCCGTAAGGAACCGACGGAAGCCGTACTGCCCAACCTCTTTGCCGACTTTAACGGCGGGCCGCAGGATTTTGAGCAGAAAGTGGATTTCTATCACCACGAGCAGAACTGGACAAACCGCCTCATATTAGGTGACTCCCTGCTCGTAATGACATCCCTTGCCGAGAAGGAAGGATTAAAGGGTAAGGTTCAGACGATTTATGTCGACCCTCCCTACGGCATCAGGTTCGGCTCCAACTGGCAGGTGAGTACCAGGAAGCGCGAAGTGAAGGACGGCAGAGCTGAGGATGCGACACGGCAGCCTGAGCAGGTACGCGCCTTTCGCGATACGTGGAAGCTCGGCATTCACTCCTACCTGGCGTATCTGCGTGACAGGCTTGTCGTGGCGCGTGAATTACTCACCGAGACCGGCAGCGTCTTTGTGCAGATCGGCGATGAGAACGTGCATCTCGTGCGTAACGTGCTGGATGAGATTTTCGGTAGCGAGAACTTTCTGAGTCTCATTTCGTTCAGCAAAGCGGCTGGCGGTCTGCAATCTGCAAACCGCGTCGGGGCGGTTCTTGATTACATCGTTTGGTATGCGAAGGACGCGGAGCGCGTGAAGTACCGTTCGATCTACGAAACCAAAACGGACGCAGTTTCCGCCGGCTATACCCGATTGGAGCTACTAGACGGAACACGACGGAGCATGACTCCTGAAGAGCGGGCGACAGGCGATATTCCGGAAGGCTCGCGCCCTTACATGACGGTCCTTATGACCAAGCCGGGGCCGGGCTCCAAATTTGAAGTTAAGCACAACGGCCGCACTTACGATTCCGGCAACCGCTGGTGGGGAACGACGCCGGAAGGCATTCAGTCTGTCATTACCGCCAATCGCGTAGAGGCGACCGACAACAGCATCCGGTTTATTACCTACTTCACTGATTTTCCGTGCCGCGCTATGACCAATCTTTGGAGCGGTTTTGGGGGCGCCGCAAATCCCATCTATGTCGTCCAAACGAATGCCGAAATTGTAAAGCGGTGCCTGTTAATGACAACTGACCCAGGAGATCTTGTCTTTGATCCGACCTGCGGAAGTGGAACGACCGCCTTCGTGGCGGAGCAGTGGGGTCGTCGGTGGATAACCTGCGATACCAGCCGCGTCGCGCTTGCGTTAGCGCGCACCCGGATGATGGGCGCCAGGTATCCCTATTACTCTCTCGCTGATTCGCCGGACGGCGTAAAGAAGGAGTCGGAGGTCACCGGAAAGGTGCCGCCCGAGTACAAGACGGCCGACGACATCAGGAAAGGCTTCGTGTACAAGCGACTGCCGCATGTAACTTTTGCGTCCATCGCCAACAATCCGGATATCAAGAAGGGGATGACGCGCGCCCAGATTGATGCGGCTGTCGCGCAGCATACTGAAAGCGAATTGCTCTTCGACCAGCCATATGAGGACAATCGACGAATACGGGTGTGCGGGCCGTTTTCCGTCGAGAGCCTGTCGCCGCATCGCGTCCTATCCATCGACGAAGGTGAAACGAGTACGGGAACCCAGCGTGAAGCGTACAGAGAGCAGGATTTCGCCGCGATGATTCTGGAGAACCTTAAGAAAGCGGGCATTCAGAACGCGCGCAAAGCGGAGCGCCTGACCTTCGACCGGCTTGATCCTTACGCAGGATTATGGCTCAACGCTGCCGGCGAATACACGACCGCGGAAGGCAAGACGCGACGCGTGGCCGTATCCATTGGTCCCGAGCACGGAACCGTGGGGCCGCAGCAGGTGAAAGAGGCCGCAAAAGAGGCCGTGCAGGGAGTTGGCTTCGACATGCTTGTCGTCTGCGGCTTCGCCTTCGATCCTCACGTCGCCGAAGAGGTCAAGCGCTACGGCAAGCTAACCGTCCTTCCAACAAAAATGAATCCGGATCTGGCTATGGGCGATGAACTTCTCAAGAAAACCGGCGCGGGAAACCTCTTTATGGTCTTTGGGGAGCCGGATGTCGAGCTGAAGAAGGCGAAGGCTGGTCAGTTCACAATCGAGATCAAGGGTTTAGACGTTTACGATCCGACCACGGGGCAAATCCGAAGCGCATCCACCGATGATATTGCCTGCTGGTTTATCGACACTGACTACAACGGCGAAAGCTTCTTCGTGCGTCACGCCTATTTCACGGGGGCGGACGAGCCCTACGATAGGCTCAAGCGAGCGCTTAAGGCCGAGATCGATGAAGAAGCATGGAGCAGTCTCTACAGCACGGTAAGTCGCCCGTTTGATAAGCCGGAATCCGGCAAGATCGCGGTGAAAGTTATCAACCACTATGGCGACGAAGTGCTGAAGGTTTTTAACCTGTCTCGATGACAAGCTAAGCCCGTTTTTATTCTATGTGCGATTGACACGATTGAGGGGAAGAGATGCCAGATATTCGCCTAGCGGCCCCTGCAAAAAGCCACCTTCTCGTCGTCGTCCGATCTCTCCTGGCATCAGGTTGGGTTCTCGATACCGTCCCCGAAGGCGGTGCGCTAGTCCGCAACGGCCAGAAGGTCATGCTCAAGTCTGATCGCGTTGACCTGAGGTTCCGTCTGTTCGTCTACAAAGTCACCGGTTCCAGCAGGGGCCGGCCGGAAGAGCGCCGTATCGAGATTACTTCGACCTATCAGAAGGGGTTGCCGCGTTTGGAGAAGTTCCTAGACATAGTGCTTGGATACGACCCAACGACCGATCTGTATGTCGGGGTCGATCCTCAGCGTATCAAGCACGGCGGGCCAACAGGCAATGCATCGAGTTTCTTTGACAAAGAAGGGCTAACGAAGCAGGACAGGATTTCGGTACTGCAACGCAAAGCCGCGCTGTTCGTAAAAGGAATCGAGTATCACGCCTTCTTCGACGCGAAGAGGCTGCCTGAGTATTTCTTCAATCTTGATGAAATCCATTCCGGAACCTATCTCGGAGATGGCCCATTCTCGGGAAAGAGCAGGGCGGCCCGCCGCGCTGTTTCTCTCGAAGTACCCGAAGAAGCTGCTCACGGCGACGTGTTGGTGTTGACGGCACCTCAGTACACTCGGCGCGATCGGGCCCCAAAGGTGAGTAAGAGTACTATCGAAGCGTTTGAAAAAGGCGTTACGCCCCGCAAGAAACGGAAGATCACGCCGGAAGAACTGCTAAAAATCAAACTGGTAATGGAAGAAAACGGCAGGCTCGGAGAAGAGCATGTCTTGAACGCCGAGCGCAAAAGATTGAAAAAAGCAAACAGGGCCGACCTGGCAGCGAGGGTTCGATGGGTCAGTCAGGAATCCGTCGCGGAGGGTTATGACATTATTTCTTTCGAGGACACTGGAGTTGAGAGATTCATCGAAGTGAAGGCGACTGCTGGCAAGCAAAATACATTTGAAATGAGCGACAACGAGTGGAAAGAGGCGTGTCGCCTCGGTGAGCGGTATCTCATCTGCAGGGTTACGAACGTCAGAGACGATCCGAGCAAAACGTATATCAGAAATCCCAGACAGCTGGAGATTGAAGGCAAGGTTCAGAAGACGACGACCGGCTGGCGCGTCACCTATCGACCGTAGGCGCCCCATTTTCGTATACCTCGGTTCTGGCCGTGGCTCGCCTCGTACAGTTACGGCCTACGCGTCCGAGTGACGCCCATTCATTGCCTTGCCACCTTTCCTCAACTTGTTTGAGGATCGCATCGGCTCCAAACCCTCAAGAGATCTCGTACTGGTAAGTTCGACCAGTACCGTGAGAATAGCGCGCGGGATTAAAATTCACCGGCGACGTAAAAATAAGTTGAACCTCGGGGTGCCTTCTCCAAAACAAATACGTAGCGATCGCTTGCATCTTGCTACATTGCGGTGCAATCGCCACGTCGTACTGGTCTCTGATCGTCCCAAATTCCGTCTCCAAGCTGTCCAGCACCTCGTCGATTCGCAGAGTTGACACTTCACGCTTCCGAACGAGCCACTGTGAGAATAAATCCGCATGCAGATCTTTGGACAGTTCGGTACGCCACCGCAAATGCGAATGCGGTGAAACACCATACAACACAATCAAGGCACCAGGAGCATAGTCATCGACTAAACCCTCTACGCGGTTCGGCTCGTGCCCAGCAAAAACGACTAGGCACGTCTGGTGGCCAGGTCGAAAATTCCCAGAGAAGTCAGGTAGAATCTGAACTGCCTTCAGACCGGCACTTTGCAAGAACTTACGTGCAATAGCATAGTCTTTTGTGTGCCACGCTCTCACGACCTGTTTCGTCATCTCTTTTGTCGGAAAGTATGATTTCGCTTCTGTATAAACGACAGTTGTTCGCAAGCCGCATGACAAACACGCATGCACACTGCTTGCCGCCAGGAGATGCGTCATCGCCGAAATATCGATAAATGCACATCGGGCATCGAGATCAGCACATGTTTCGTGTATCTTTCTTTGCAAATCCTGGCCACCCTGCACTGAGTTGCCATCGTCAAAAGGAACGGTATGAATAACTGTCGAGCATAACAAGCGCAGACGATCTCTCAAGCGTCGATAATTCGCCTCGTTCTCTTGGGCTGGATCGTTTCCGTATCTCAGGAGGAGGCAACTTTCTGTTGAAAACCGCGCCGTGTGGAGTCGAGAAACGAAGCCTCTGGCCCTTTGTTCAAAACCTCCCGCACACACCATCAAGCCTGCAGAAACAGTACTCGTAAAGTCAAATTCACTTGGGGCACATTCATTCATATACATCGTCTTCATCGAAAAGCCTTGGTTGAGAGGACTGTTGTTGTGACTGGTTGCTTTGCGCCTTCACCAGTTCGTCCAGTTTCCGTCGGTGTCGGCTCACAAATTTGTCGGGTTTCAACAGTAACTCGACAAATCGGTCATGGCTAACATAGATGTGATTCCTGACCCTGTAAGTCGTCTGAAACGCCGGCGCAAAAATCTTGTTCATATCGTACCTGGGCAGTAAACCAAACTGCGCTCGGGAAAAGGTGATTCCTTCGTCGAGTAGGAGTCCATATTTCACTAACTCATACAAAATGTTTTGCGCGATGCCAGGCAATGGCCCTCTATCCAGGCGTTCGAGTGAGATGGTCTCGTACCAACGTCCCTCCTCACCTGTGTCGTATCGCTCCAAATACTGTCTCGACATCTCTCCTATAGCGCTGATGACTCCTTGCAGCCGCGGGCCAATCGGCTCTCCATCAATAGCCCCGGGCAGCATCCAAAGAGCCTTGTATTGTCGGTTCGAATAACTCCTAACCGCAGCATCCTGCGCTTTTGCAGCGATCGTTGTTGTTTCTTGAGATGCTTTACTCGTTCGAAATATATGTTCGACTAACTCTAGCAGCGTTCGCACACTTCCATGAGCTATGCTCCACACTATATTCCAGCCTGCGTAGTACGCTTTGGGTCGTGGCGCTCGAATAGCACGCTTATCTCCTTTCTTGGGTCGCCTAGAACCAGGAATGCTGAGAGCCGAGAGGAACTCTCGAACATCTTGCGACTCTCCGAGGATCACGCGGATATTCGACTTGTACCCCGCGGCATCCAGTCGAGAATCGATCACCCTAGCCATGTACTCAGACAGATCAACCGCCGTTTCACGTTGAGCTTTAGTCGAAACCTCCCCAAGATCCACATACGTAACTTCGTGGCGCGGGTCGATTGCGCGTCCGTCCGCCGTGTCCAACGTGTACATGTATTTTTCGCATGTAATTTTGAAGCAGTGATTTGCCTGAACAGCACGAACAAGCGAATTAAGAACCTTTTGCATCTCCAAGTGAATATGCCCATAACTCGCGTCATCGACCAGAATGTAAAAATGCGTCGAAGAAAGCTCCGGAAACGTGCCCTTCAGTATTTCAAAAAACTGGTCGAGATCAGCTTCGTTCAATGTACGGATATTCTTTCGGCGATCGGAATACGGCCACACAGCCACAGCAGAGTTCTCTCTTGCGGAACATGCCGCCAGACATTGCACAAATATGTTCTCTGCCTCTGGGCCATCCATTACCGCCATGGTGCCCAATTTCTCTTGCAAGAACCCCACAAGCGCACCGAAATCGACGGGCGTGGTCAAAACTGGTCTGTTGGCCGTTTCAGCCACGAAGGTAAGACCTTCTCTAATCGTCTGCAGAGTTCTGTTCCAGATTTTCAGAATCAAAATGTGCTTCAGGAACGTCTGTGTGGGAGAATCGAATGTTTCTTTTCCAATCGCTTCGGGAACGAACGGCTTAAACTCTCCGAGCCGACAGGCGAAGAGAACCCCAAATGCCTTTCTGAAATCGTACCTTAGTGTTTGAAGTTTAGAAGCCAGCTTCTCATCCTGCTCTGCTTTCACAATTACATCTGGATGAAAAGCAAGGACACGGAGATAGTGAGACTTCCCACATCCCCGAGGCCCAGAAAGCCAAGTGTTCCCGAAACGTGCGATCGTATCGAATCGCGATGGATCTGGTTGAAACAAGCTATAAAGCCATTCAGCAGACGGAATGAATTCGACGCGTAGCCATTCGAAAGGCTGAGGTCTAGGCGGCTCAAAGTACCCCTGAGGTATCGACTTCCGAGGCCGCTGGTAGTCCTGAAGCAAATCAGCGAAACTTTCGTAAGCGTTGCCTCGAAGACCCTCAAGAATTCGGTAAACATTTTCACCAAGGAGTAAGCGGGCGGAGCATCCAGGATATCGCTCGCAAGCGATTACCGCTGCCCGGAGCAGGTGGTTACGGAAGTTCTCCAAATCGGAAGCAACATCCATCTCAGAGGAACTGGTCGAGGGCACACCTATAAAATCTATCACTCTAAAATCGTGCGTTCCTTTTCCCGACGTTCCCCCTACTGCCAATATGTTTCTTTCGTGTAAATCGCCGTGCCTGAGTCCAACAGATTCAATTGCAGCTAATGCCCCACCAACCCTTTCGACAAATCTTTGAAATACCCTTGGACCCAAATTTTCTCGAGATCTTAGAAACTCAGCAAACGTCTGAGAGTCAGCTATGTAGCCAATTGCAACGCAACAAGTAACGTGCGTGCGGCCATCGGGGAACGTAATTGCGGCTTCCCCCGCATCAATTATTTCCGGGATCGCCACATCAGAATCGATCTGTGCTCTCTTACCCACTGCCTCATCCAGTCTGTCATAGTCAACAGTACCCGGAATAAAGATCTTGAGTGCTCGATCACGATGCGTGCCAGACTGTTCCGCTAGAAACGTGTAGGAAGTGGCACCAATCCCTATCAGTTTTTTGATCCTGTATTCGCTCCCCAAAGGGTGAGCAACAGATCCCGAAGTTGGCCGAAGTGTCAGACCAACCAGGAACTCGAACGAGATCGAACCATAACTGACGCGCTTTGACCCGATCTCGGTCAGGTAATAGCGTCCATCAGACTGCGACACTAAACGAACGTTGACGGCACTCACCAACAGCGATTCAGTCTGCTCTTGGCTCAACCCTGTTGAGGTGGCTATCCGGCCCGCATCAAGTCTCCCTTTTTCGAAGAGAACGGTCATTATCAACAAACAATGCGGGTTCAGAAGCAGACGGTGAAGTTCATCGCCTTGGAGTACGAGCTCATTCGGCAGTCGAAGTGTAGGGATCGCGCTCATGACGCCGGTCGACCCATCGCCAATTCCCATTGTTTCCTTTCAGCAACCTTCTGAATCTGTTCCACAACTCGTTTCGAGAGATGACACTCCATTATGTCATTCGGATACAAAAACCAATCCAGCTTTCCGTTGTAACCCTCGAAAATTCTGAGCACTCCCTTCGCGCTGTAACCCTCCCTATGTTTTCCGTCGACACAGATCATCATCTTCGCTGCGATTTTCTTGACTTTTGCGAGATCGTGAACTTCTCCGATAGACCCAGGGCTCGCCATCAGACAGACGATGTAATCATAGGCGAGTGCCTGCACATATTCAGCCACAGCTAGATTGAGGCCGCTTCGCTCCAGATTTTCGGGTGTCCACACTTCTTCGCAAAAATGAACCTCGTGCCCGAGTCGAATCAGTAGCTCACGCATCTCACAACGTTTCTTATAGATGTCGCCCCCACTTTCACCAGGTCCCAGCACAAGTATTTTTAACCGAACCCCTCTTTTCACCAGACTCGCAATCGCAATCAGAGCTTCAGTGCTGAGCTCTGGTGCCGACATTTTGCGGAGCTCTTCTTCCAAGAGACGACCAAGGGCCTCAGGCCCTAGATCGTGAAGGTTGTAGCCGCGTTGCGTAATCTGCAACAGGAGCTCGATCATCATTTAAGTAGTCTTTGAAGGATCATAGTTCGTCACGACTATCTCGCGGACGCGAAACCGATCCCCATTGGATCCCAGCCAACGCGTCGCATTAAGGCGATGTACATGAAATCCTTTGTACAGAGAAACTACTTTCTTTTGATCGGCGTTCGACATCATTACGAGACATCTTCGCTTGGACAGACTTCGAAACACCTCTGCCACGCGAAGTTGTTGATCCCAGCTAAATCGATCTGCTGAATAATGAACAAAGTAAGCCGTGTCGCTCCGAGGTGGATACGGCGGATCAAGGTATACAAAATCTCCGCCCTTGGCCTTTCGGAGCACCTCCTCAAAATCTCCTGTCAGCATCGTCGCCCCCTTTAGACAACCTGAAGCTGCCAGAAGAGCTTCGCAACTCGGCACAGCGGGCCCATTCTTACTCGGTCCATAAGGAACGTTGAACTTCCCTTTTCGATTCACCCGATAGATTCCATTGAAGGCTGCTTTGTTTAGATATATGAATCTTGCAGCCTTTGCAGACTTCGTTCGAGCATTGTGATTCCCGTCGCGGATCTCGTAGAAGAACGACGAGGAGTCTCGTTTTGCGTATCGTCGCACCATTGCGGACACAACCTTCGGATTTGTTCGCACCTGCCTGTAACAGTTAATTAGTTCTCTATTCAAATCAGACAGGATCGCTCGCTCTGGTTGAATGGCGAAAAATACAGCCCCGCCTCCAAAAAATGGCTCAAAATATCTCTCGTATTGATCTACCTGAGGGACAAATTCAAGCAGAGAGCCCGCCAATCTTTGCTTACCGCCCGCCCATCTTAAGAATGGTCTCGCTGCCCGCAGAACGACCTTTCCGTGCGGGCTGGAATTCTCAATCTTTTTTCGACGAACAGCATCGCCCTTCTTCTTAGCCATCAGCCTCGCTTTGCCATAAACTGATACCGCGCGTGAACTTGAATCTACTATGGACGTACTCGTCAGAAAAGCTCGCCCTCCGATCCGATGCGTCTCCACATTCCTAATGTTTGGATCAATCCTGACGCCTTCTTAAGGCGCGACGTACCAAGCCCCCTTCTCTCTGGGTGTGAAAGAAAACCGAACTGTCAACTCTTCATGGAACGCGCTTCTGTAAAGATCCACGAGCGCCCCTTCGATGGTGCGAAAACTCGAAGGATCGAACCTATGCGCGTAAGTCACGACGTGACCTTCTTTGTTACGAAAAACCTTTGCGATCCTGAGGCCATTCAAGACCAAAGTCAGATTCTGAACTTTAATGATCTTCTTGAGTTGACCAATCAGCTGATCGAGCGTGTAGGTATCACTCGCGTTCAAAGGCACATCGGCGACTTCAGCAGGTGTGAAAGGCAATCTGAGAGGGGATTTGGCGTCTTGCGGCTTGTTGATGCAATAACCCTTCCTCAGGTAAACAGCTTTCAGAAGCAATTCGGCTCCAATGCCGATGAGCAACCTCTTTCGCGAATTTCGGACGAGTAACTTCCTGTTTTCAGGGACCTCGAAAGAAGATTTCTTCAGAAATGCGGCTTCCGACAGGTAGATCTCCGCCATTTGCTTAAATAGCTGCCAGTCCGAAGTCGAAAACACTTTGGCAAATTGGTCCCGCACGGATTGTTCCAAGCTAGGCATATCCCATCGTAACACCCACCCCCAGCAGTGACGTCGAGCACCCGCTCTATGAGAGCGATGCGACGGCAAATTACGCTCATTGGCCCTAGACGCGACGACCGCTTGGGTGGGCTGCCACCGCATGTTCGATAAAAGTAGCTGCACCTGGCATCCCTCTCGCGATTGACAGCAACTGTACATCAAAATTGGTGCCGAGAGTTGAGAGACCAGTAGACCCCAGCCTTTCGCGAATTCGGGTCGTCAGCAGCATCGCACCGTTGATCGTCTTAGGGTCACGATGCGGTCTCTCACGGCAATACGACCGACAATTCGCTTACCTGTTCCACTAGAAAAATAACCGCCAAATGAGTTTCAGCGTTCCACGGAAAAACGCGAGGGCAACACGGCGTTTTGGGAGAGTTGACGCAAAAGATCGTGAGGACGATGTGCTACAACTTGTAACGCTACACGGTGTAATTTAACGCGCAGTGGTGCAGCATGGGAGCGCCGGCAAATGGTTCATCTTTAAATGAGATGGCGATGTGACCTGCCGATAGCGTATCGGCTAGTCATCTTAATCGTCAATGTTTATGCGGATTCTAGCGTGGTGGTGCAAGATTGGTGCAAGCTGGAAGGGCTTTTTGACTCTCGGCGATTCGTCGCAAACGTTCAATTTCTACCGGGTCATAATCGCGTGTTCCTTCTGCAATCAACATGGCAAGTTCGTTATCGTCATCACAACCGACGTTGATATTCGTGGTTTTATTCAAGTGCAGATGTAAGCCTGGGGTATTCGGCTGCGCGAGTGAGCCATCCAGCCTGCCAGTCAACTCCAATACGCGCACGCACGCACAGATTGCGCTCGTGGCGGCCTTTAAATTCGAGGCGGCCTTCGCACTCTGCAAAATTTCTTCTGCTTCGGCAGCAAGTCTTAGAACACGTGCTAACAGTTCGCCACCGTGTTCTTCTCGATCACCATCGGTGCGGGCTTTGATTATTTCTTTGACGTGTTCTTTGTGCCGGTGCACAGAGCCGAGAGCGAGGTGGAAACGGGCTGAGATGGTGCGCAGAGGAATGCCGGCAACGAGTTGGCGGTCGATTTCATCACGATCAGCGTGGTAGCAGGCGATACAGTGCATGAGAGTGGATTGTAATTGGGTCGTTCCGTTTGTTCCATGTGTTTTACATCGTTCAATGCTGGTTTTGGGAGTCAGGTGAGTCAAGGGAGTCATTTTATATCTACTGAGTTTTGGTTCCTGGAAACACTGTATTCCAGGATTGGATTCTGGAGCGCTACAGAATGACTCACCTTGACTCATGACTCACCGACACGAGTGGAGTAAAATGCTCTCGCGCCAGTGAAAACACCGGACGCTGGCGTGAAGTAGGACGACGGCACACGAAACGAAGCGGCTGAACGTCACAATGCGAGACTCAACCGGGCGGCAAGACGACACGTTGACCAGATGAAGGCTGATCGCACGTGATGGCAGGGGAAGTAAGGGCGGTGACGAGCCGCCCCGTTTGGAGCACCATGAACAGAAAGAAGCCGACCACTGCGCCGGTGTCAACGGTAGGCGCATCAGGTCCCGATCAGCCGTCAACGCCGCCTCGGCTTTCCTGGCTGGAGCGTGTGAAAGGGTCCGGCAGTTATCCGTGCAGTCCCAAGCCAAAGCCGTTTCCAGAGAACGTGTACGATCCATGGAAAGGTCTGCCGGTTCCCTCATGGCAGCGCAAGGGTCAGTCAATGAACCAGTTTCTGGCCATTGCAAAAATCTTTCCACAGAACCCGGAACCGGAGATCGCCGCCGAGAAGTTAAAGCAAATCCAAAATATCATCGCCATCCTCAAGCAATGGATTGCCAGCGCGCCGAAGGAACCACCAGTAAACGAAGCGAAGTCGAAGCCGAAGTCCAAGCCTGGCCGCAGGCCTGGGATGACCGCCAAAGCCAAGCGCAGCGCGCAGCTTACCGTCAAGATGATGCGCCAGGGTCTCGACCAGCAAGTAATTGCGGATCGCCGCAAGATGAAACTAAACAGCCTCAGGCAAGAGTTGCGTCGCTATCGCCTAGAACAACGAACGCAACGCCCGCCGGCCTAAGAGTACAGAAATTAATTTCTGTACTTGTTGTCTCAATCCTGTGAATCGACAATTTTCCCGCCACATTGTAGTTTCTTTGCATGAACGAAACACGAGCAGGAAAGCGCAAGCGTCGGACCCGCCGAATGCCTGGAAGCATCGTGCTTCAAGTACGTGTAGCGCCGCAGACTCACGCGGAACTGCACACCCTAGCAGAAAGTCACGATCTGAGCGTGGCACAGGCACTGCGGAGATTGGTTGCGACAGCTTTGCGTGACGGCAAGATTTCCGAACTAGCCTAAGACAGCACCGGCGCGAAACGTCTTGCAGGACGTCCGCGCCGGTAAAGACCAACCAATTTCAACCCCCACTAAGGAGCTGAACTATGTCTGAGCATAGCGAAAAACTAAACGTTTACAAGCAAAATTCTTCCAAGCCAGAAATCCACGCCGAACTGACCAATTTTTCCTTTAAAGCAAACAGCGATTCCATCGGCTACGGCAATTTCACGATCACCGGACTGATTCCCGGTGTTGCCATGAAATTGCGCGGCATCACGTATTTCGCACCGATGGACCCGGACGACGAAAGCGACAAAGGACGTTGCCGTTATCCAAACACGAAAGATGAGAAGGACGAGTGGGTGTCGCGCATCACCTTCGTGGATCTCGACACACCGGCATCACCCTCCAAGACGCATTATCGCATTTTGTCGCATTGCTGCCGCGCGGTTCGGGAATACCTGGACGCTCAGAACGTCACAACACCGGCGAACCAACCGTCCGAACCTCCGATAACCGATGATGCGATTCCATTTTGAGGTGACGACGAATGCGATTGCGCTTCGGAAAACATCGGGGAAAGGAATTGAGCGCTGTCCCGGACGATTACAAGTTCTGGTTACTCGATGCGTCTCGCGAACTCATCCTTAAACTAGAGGACGACCTCGGCGAGACGCACGAGCCCCACTCGAATGGGAATGGCCAGCACTACTCTGCTCCTTCGAACCTGCCGCCGCTAACCAAGCAACTCATTGAAGTGGGTTTTAAGACTCTGTCCAAAAAATACCATCCAGACCTAAACGGTGGTCGTCCCAGCGAAGAAATGATCGAACTGAATAAAGCGATGGAGCAGCTCAGGAAGGTTTTTAAGTGAACAATCTGACCTCTAGTGATTTGGCCATGTTCGCGAAGCTGGGAATCAACGAAGGGACTCTCGCGCTGGCACAGGTGGCACGAGTAACCGACCAAGAAGCCAAGACCGATTACGGCATCGTCTTCCCTAATCATTGCGGCGGAATTTGGTTCCCCAATATCCACGACGGACGACGTCTCACTGGCCGATTGCGCAGAGATTTTCCAGAAACGGACGCCAAGGGCCGACCGAAAAATAAATACCTCTGTCCCAAGAACGATGGCCGGCATTTATACATTGTTCCCGGCCAGGACGCGCAATTCACAGACGCAAGCACTCCGGTCCTGATCGTCGAAGGCGAAAAATCGGCGCTTGCTTGCCATTCGCTGGCACTGCGCACCGGCCACAAAATTTTCCCCGTAGCTACAGGCGGCGCATCCGGCTGGTCGGCGAAGCGCGGCCACAAGGTCACGGCGAATGGTGGACACGTCCCACACAAAGATGTGTTGCCGGAATTGGACCACTTCAAGAATGGCCGCACAGTCGGGATCTTGTTCGATTCCAATTGCTCGACAAATAGAAGCGTAAGAGCGGGACGCGCCAGACTCGCGAAGCGCTTACGTGCACAAGGCGCGCAGGTGCGCTTGTTCGATCTGCCAGCACTGCCTCAAGTAAATGGACCGGACGACCTGATCCAGCAAAAAGGCGATGAGTTTTTCATCAATCTACTCAATTCAACGCCAGCAAAGGCCACCATCCTCTGTGACCCCAGTGGTACTCCGGTAGCGGTCGATCAGGCGGAAGAGATTCTGCTGGAGCACATCCACGAACAAAGAATCTTTCAACGCGGCGGCGAAGCGGTGCGCATCATCCAGTTGCCGGAACCACTGACAGGTGGCGGACTGGTGCGGCCGGCCGGCACAACGCTGATCGCTCCGCTGGCCAAACACGCGCTGCTCGAAGCCTTCGAGCGGCTGATCACCTTCGAGGAAATCGGCAAGCGCGGAAATCTCCGGCAGATTAATTGTCCCGGTCGCATTGCGGATTTCTACCTGAGCCGCACGGATTCAAAGAAACTTCCGGTCCTGGTCGGCGTGGCCTTTGCACCGTTCCAACGCACCGATGGAAGCATTGTTTCCGAAGATGGCTACGACGAACAGACAGGACTGTTCTTGCTGTCTTCCGCAGAGTGGCTACCAGTCGCAGACCAACCTACACGAGACGACGCACTCGCGGCACTCCACATCCTGCGGGCACCATTCATGGAATTTCCCTGGTGCGAGCCTTCGGACCTGAATCTAAGTGTGCATCTCGCGGCGATTTTGACGGCAATCCAGCGTCGAGTTCTGCCAAGTTGTCCGCTGTTCGGTTACACGGCACCGCAGCAACGCGAAGGAAAGTCACTGCTCGCGGATTCCGTTTCGCTGATCGCTGCCGGAACGTCGGCACCCTGTCAAGCGGTCAGTGAACAGCATGAGGAATTTAGAAAAGTTATTTTCGCCAGTCTTTACGAAGGTTATTTGTGCGTTTGCCTGGACAATTTGGAAAAGCCGCTCGCCTCGCCACATCTATCCGTAGCTCTGACACAGGAAACCTATGCTGACCGTCCATTAGGTCGGTCATCCATCGTACATCTCCCTACCAAAATGGTGTGGACGGCAACCGGCTGCAACCTAAGTTTTCGCGGTGACCTCGCGGTCAGAACTCTACTGGTACGCATTGACGCCAATGTGGAAAAGCCGGAAGAGAGAAAATTTGAGATTTCCGACCTGGTCGAACACCTAACAACCAACCGCGCCGAACTGATTCGCGCGGCACTGACGATCCTGCGCGCGTATCACGTTGCCGGCAGACCTCTGCAAGATATTCCAAATTGGGGCGGCTTCGATGAATGGACGCGAGCGATTCGTTACCCGTTGACGTGGCTAGGTCTCGCGGATCCGGTCGGCAGCCGTAAGACGATCACCGAAGACGACCCGGAGCGCGAGTCCGCCGTGGCGCTCTTGCACGCATTGCGCCGGAAGTATGGCGCGAATCCTTTCCTAATCTCCGATGCGATTAAAGATTCAAGGATACAAGGCTTTGAATACTTGGACGCCGCACTCCGCGCCGTGGCCGAACGGAAAAACCATTTCGATCTGCGTGCATTGGGATGGTGGTTACGGCGCTGGAAAGATCGCCACGCCGAAGGGATGTGCTTGTGCGAAGCCGGCACGGAACATCGCGCCATGCTTTGGAAAATCCACCAAGAGGGAGACACACCAAATGAAGACGTCAGATAACGCCTTTCTCCGGATACCGGAAGGCCATTATTTGCGCGACACCTTGGCAGGATTTTTGCCTCGCCTGCCGAAGCAAAAGAACAGTGAAAGGAAGCAACTAGAGGAAGAACTTTCCGAGCTGCGCAAGATTGACCGCCGCGCTGTACTGCCGGAGGTCGTTGATCTTCTGAAAGGCCACATCGCAGACCTGGAACAGAAGTTGAAGGCCATTCAGAGGAAGTAGGAAAAGGGACCGGCCCGACCCGGTCCCCATTTCACTGGAGGTGTTTTTATGAGCAGCACGATAGTAGCACAAAGCAGCATCCCGGTTCGTGGTCCTAACTTCTTTCCGGTCGCTACCCGGCGCTGGCGCATGGTTCGCAAGATGGAATTGCATTGCGAGTGCGGCACGATCACGCGGCACAACCCACAGAGCATGAAACGCTGCCCGGTTTGCGGCAGTCCGGTCGCAACTTTGCACCCTGGCCGACCGCACCGCAAGCCGAAACCAGAAGTGAAGTACGAAATCCAGCACAGCACTCTGTGCGAAGGCTGGGTGAACACGTGGACCGATGACGGCGAGCCTACGGTGTTTGCGACGAAAGCAGAAGCGGCACGGGAACTCGGTGAATTTTTAGAAGACCGTCCCGACGAAGATCCCGAACAGTATCGCATTGCGGCGGTGATGCCGTGAGAAAACCGAAACCAATCAAAGACAAGCCCCGACCGATTTGGTGGGGATCACGTATTCGCGAGGTGACATGTCATGCCAGCAACTAAGAAGAAAGCGAAAGTCAAAGTGGTGATCAGCAAATCGGCACCGGCACCACCTGTGCAGGAACCGGTTCAGCAAGCCTTACCGGGATGTGAAGCCGAACAGACGCACGAGTTCGGCAACGATCCTCAAGACGAAGAACTGGAAGCCGTCATCACGGCGCTCGACGGCGAGCGTGAACGAAGGATGGCAAGCCAGAAGCGAGAGGCGATGTACCAGGATCAGGTAATCGCTGTCCTGGAAGCTTCCGGGGAGAGAAAGTCGTACCACCGAGGCAACTTCGCTGCGTGGATCGTGGTGGAAGGCAAGTTAAAGAAGAAGGCAAAAGTCCGTGCGCCGAAGACTGACAACTAACCGGCCCTGGGGCGAGCAATCGCCCCTTCCCGACCGCACCAAGGTGAAGAGGCCATGAAGCATCCTCCATGGGAATGGGACCTCTACAACGCGGCAATGGAAGAGTATTGGCGCGTAACCCAAACCATGAACACCGTGGACTGGGCGCACTATCCGTTCCCACATCGACCGGACGAAAACGATGGACCGAAGGTGCGCAGGCGCGAATTTGAGGAAGAGGAAGAGGTCAGCGACGAAGCACTAACCCGATGCTGTCCTGCTTGTCACATGCGGCGTTGGCGTTGCGTCTGTATTCCGCGATGTGTTTCCAGGCTGCGGCAGTTCGTGAAGAAGTGACGGGGAATATAAATGGCTCCGCAATGTCCTTGGTGCGGCGAACTTTTCACCACTTGGAGTAGCGCGAAACGGCACGTAAAGTTTTGCAACGCAAGTCCAAAACCACGAGGAAGAGAATATGTCTCACGAAATCTTGCTGGACCCAAAACGCGCGAACCTAAGACGCGGCACGACTGGTTCCGAACTCCCGAATTTAGACGAGCCCCTGTTGACACCGGTCCAGGTTGCTGCGCGTTTACAGGTGAATCCCCGGACTACGTGCAGTCATAAGTAGAATGATGGCCATCACACCCAAACCCGAAGTCACGCCGACGATTCTCGCCGAAGATATTTTGACGCCACGAGAATTATCGAAGCGCTTGAAGTTGCCATTGAGTTGGGTTTACGAAAAAACCAGAAAGGGCGGCCGCTACAACAAACCCCTGCCGGTGCTCCGTTGCGGACGATATCTCCGATTCAGTTGGGTGGACGTTTGCGCCTGGCTGCGTCAGAACCAAACCCCTTGACAATAGGATATAGGTCTGTATACTTATTCCAGGAGGTGTACCCGATGAGAACGAGAACACGGACCCAGAAGGGCTACACGTATCACAAGCGCGGCTGGTGGTATCTGCGGTACTTCGACGATGTCTTGGTCAATGGCGTCGTCGAGCGCAAGCAGATTTGCCGGAAGCTAGACGTCGCCTTTGCCGGTGAATTCCGTACCCGCAAATCCATCCGATCGTTCGTCGATAAAGTCCTGCAACCAATCAACGCCGGTGCGGTGACGCCGCAGTCGACACAACTCGTCACCGAATTCGTGCACAGCTACTACATCCCCGAATACATCGAGCGCGAACTTCGCCCGTCGAGCCAAAAGCAATTCAAGGACACGTTCCGGAACCACATCGAGCCACGATTGGGACAATGCACTCTGCGCTCATTCCGCACCGTGCACGCACAGAAGATTCTGGACGACATCGCCGCGCAAGGGACACTCGGTAAGTCGAGCCTGAAACATTGCAAGAGCGCGTTGAGCGGTATTTTCGCCCAAGCGAAACGACTTGGCGTCATCGACACCGTCAACCCTGCCGATGACACGAAACTTCACAAAGGGCGTGGCTCGCAGGGTGCAACCCACGCGTACGACCTTGGCGAGATCGCCACGATGCTCGCGCGACTGCCGGAACCGGCGCATACGATCGTACAGACTGCCGCATTCAGCGGATTGCGACACTCAGAATTGCGGGGTTTGACCGTTGATGCTTTTGATGCAGAACATCGTCAATTGCACGTCCGGCAGGGCGTGTGGAACAGCCACACGACCGAACCAAAGACGGCAGCGAGTAACGCTCCGGTGCCGTTGATCAGGCAACTGGCACTCGCTCTCGAAGCGCACATCGGGCGCATGGGACGGTTCGCAGAGCCCGGCAAGCCGCTGTTCCAGGCCGGGAACGGCAAGCCGCTCAACCTTGCCAACTTGGTTCGGCGCACAGTCCGACCTGCCATTGAACGCTGTATCGAGTGCCACAAGTCAGCCGGCGATCACGAGGAAGCGGGTCATCCTTTCAAGTTGGATCCGGCTTGCCGCTGGTGCGGCTGGCACGCGTTCCGGCGTGGACTCGCAACCAATCTTCACGAACTCGGCGTTGATGACAAATCGATCCAAGCCATCCTGCGGCATTCCGACTTGCGCACCACAACGAATATCTACATTCGGAGCCGCGAGAAAACCCGTAACGCTGCGATGGACCTACTCGAAAATTCCTTAATCTGCACCCAATCTGCACCAACCGCGAATCACCTGGTGAACTGAAAACATGCAACCGGCTGGACGGAAACGAGATGGATGGAGCCGAGGCCCGGACTTGAACCGGGGACCTGCCGATTACGAATCGGCTGCTCTACCAACTGAGCTACCTCGGCGCTGATTGAATGTAACATCGCAGCGAAAAAGCTGTCAAACATTGGCCGGAATGTGTTTCTTGGAAGGCGTTTGGTCGCGACGACGCGCTGACCGGAAGAAACGTGAAGCGCCCGCACGAAAGGGAACGCGTTACTTGCTGGGCCCGCATGAGGTTCAACGCAAGACGGGATACGCCAGAGGCACATGTGCGAAGGAATGCTGCTACCGGCTGGCGCGACGACGTTCAACGCGAGATGGGGTACATCAACCAGGCCACGCCAACGCTGATGACGACGAACAGTGCGAATGACCACAGCGTGTACTTGATCCAGTTCGATGCCGTGCGCTGCGTCAGGCACGCGAGCGCCATGGAAACGAACAGAGCGAACGAGAGCAAGATGCCGAAGTGACTGAGCTTCAATCGATCTACAATGAAGAAGCTCACGAACACTCAGTTCCTCCGCCCGGACGCGATTTCCAGCACATCAAAGATGGCGAGCACGTTTACTACTCCGGCTGCCGCGATGAAGCGCGTGCCGTAGTCTCCTGTGGCGCGAGATACATTCGGACCGGCGGCTTCGAAGAAGCGAGAGAGATAGTAGAAGACGCCCGAACCGGCATCGGCGAGAAATCCCAGCGTGCCGAACGGGTCGCCCGAATGCGGAGGGAAAACATTCCCCCGCAAGAGGTACCCCGTAATTGCGAGTCCTCCGACCGAAACAAAAAATCCAAGAGCCCTTCCCCAGCGGCCTAGAAACAAGTGTCCCGAGCCTGGCACGAGCCAGGCGGTGATCGCTGCAAGCGGGGCGAGGGCGCTGCCTTTCCTGGTGGCGGCCGACGTGGGCGAGGGGCTTGGCGGATTGTCGAGAGGTTTGTCGTTGACAGGTACTTCGCTCACGATCACCTAAGCCAGTAGCGGAAGAATTTCTTCCTGGATGGCGCCCGTGACGCGCGCCTCGTTCTCGCCGACATACATATTCACTTCGCTGCGGATTCCGAATTCGGGCATGTAGATTCCCGGCTCGATCGAAAAGCAAGTGCGCGCGACAATTTTGCGGTCGTCGCGCGTTTCCAAGCCATCCATGTTTGCACCGTTGCCATGAACTTCCTGGCCGATGCTGTGCCCGGTGCGATGGACGAAATATTTTCCGTAACCGGCTTTGCGAATAGTCTCGCGCGCGACGCGGTCTACTTCCCAGCCGTGAATCGGGCGTTTCTTGGCGATAGATGTCTGGACGAATTCGATTGCGGCGTTGCGGGCGCTCTTCACGATACGGAAAATTTTCGCGTAAGAATCCGGCACGCGCTCGCCGAGATAACCCACCCAGGTGATGTCATAGTAGACGCTACCGGGACGATTCAATTTGGCCCAGATGTCGAGCAGCAATAGATCGCCCGCGCGGATAGGACGCGCCGAGCCAGCTTTCGGCTCGTAGTGCGGATTGCCGTTGTTTGGCTGCACCGCGACAATGGGAGGTTCAGCAGTGGTCAGTCCGCTCGCGCGAAACTTTTCCAAAATCCATTGCTGCAATTCGCTTTCGACTAGCGGTTTCCCCTCGCGGACAAAAGCGGCAGCGCGCGCGAAGGCTTCGCGGGTGACGCGATCCACTATTTTGCCGGCTTCCAAATGGCTTTCGAGCTGCTCTGGTGTCCAGCTCGCCTCGAATTTCTGCACGAGATCCGCGGAGCTGACTACTTTCTTCTTCAGCTTGCGGATGAGCTCGACGGTTCCAGCATCCACGAGCCCGATGTAAGGGATGTTGTTTTCCGGCGAGAACTGCATCGCGATATTTTTACTGCCGGAGAGGAGTTTGGGCAGGGTCTTGTGCAGTTCTTCCCATCCGGCGTAGAGAAATTTCTTGCCGTCGAGCGAATCGAGGGAGCCTTGCTCGATCTTGTGCACCAGCTTGCGCGGTTCCCCTTTTGCAGGAATGAAGTAAAACCAGCGGCGAGTGATCATCGCGTGATCGTCCAGGCCGAGGATGTGGCCGGCGATGGGATCGCGATGGTGATGGTCGTAAAAGAGCCAGCCGTCAATTTTATTTGCGCGCAGTTCGGATTGAATGGCTTTAATGTCCCGCATGAAATCAGCCCCTGATCTTTTTGCTTGTGTTTGCCGCCGGTTAGCAGAGCGCGAGCACTTGCTCGCGCGTGATACCTGCGACTGCGACGCGCTTGCGGCTGTTTTCGCCGGACACGATTCTAACAGCCGAGAGGGACAGGTTCAAACGCTCGGCGAGAAAACGTCTTAGCGATTCATTCGCGCGGCCTTCCACTGGCGGCGCGGTGAGGCGCACTTTCAGAGCGCCGGTGTGGCTGCCTTCCAGGGCGTCGCGGCTCGCCCCCGGCTGGACACGGACGCGAAACGAGATTGAATCCGCATTGACGGTTATGTCCATTTGTTATCGTACCCGCGAATTGTTCCTCGCTCGTAGGCGGAAAGCTCGCCCTGTCATCGCCGATGTTGCGAACCTGTAAGGAGAGCGCAACACAAGTATATTAGGTTGTACCCAGCGTCAAATGCTCCTAATGCTTCACGCCAGAAAGAGAGGCTCCATATGTCCAGTACCGGTTTTGCATTTGCTAACCCGCAGCCGTCGCCTGACAATTTTGATACGTTCGACCCCAAGGATGTTTACGCGGACTCCGGAATCCAGACTACGCCGGTCACCGAGCCGATTCCCGCTCCGTGGAAAAATCCGCCGGTGATGGCCCTGGCTGATGTATGGGGTGCCAGTGTTGTGCAGCAGATTCAGGCGGCAGGGGAGATCGTGTTTCATTCCGTGGGCGATACCGGCGGGATCAAGGAGCCCTCGCATCAATTTGCGGTGGCCGATGCGTTGAGCGCTGATCTCGCCGGCAAGGACTATGGCAGCGGTCGCGCCTCGTTTTTGTTTCACCTTGGCGATGTTGTATATTATTTCGGCCAAGAGCGCTATTACTACGATCAATTTTACGATCCGTATCGCGATTATGCCGGTCCCATATTTGCAATCCCCGGAAATCACGACGGAGTTCTATTTGCCAGCGAACCGGTGCCGTACTCGCTGCAGCCGTTTTATCAGAATTTTTGCAGTCGACAGCCTACGAAGGACCCGTCCGCCAAAGGATTCGCGCGGACGACTTTGACGGAGCCGGGCGTCTATTTCACTCTCAACGCGCCATTCGTGAAAATCATCGGTTTGTACTCCAATACCAGCGAAACGACGGGCGTGTTAAGCGGCGGCGCGGCCAGTGCTCAGCAATCCAGTTTTCTGGTCGCGCAATTGCAGGCTGCGGCAGCGCAGCGCGCGGCTAAGGGCAGCGATCCCTTTGCTTTGATTATTGCCGTGCATCATCCTCCCTTTACGATCAGCAGCCAGCACTTCCCGAGCCCGCAAATGCTGCAGGAAATTGATAACGCCTGCAAAACGGCTGGGATTTGGCCTGACCTGGTGCTCTCTGGGCACGCACACTTGTACGAAAGGTATTCACGTGTGATGGCCAGCGATGGACGGCAGATTCCCTATTTGGTCGCAGGAAATGGTGGCTATTTTAATTTGAGCGCGGTGCGAACGGGCCAGAAAGGCGCGCTGCCGAAACCAGGCGTCCCTGGAAATGACGGCAAGGGTAACAAGCTTACGTTGGACGCATACAACGACAAGGTCTATGGGTTTCTGCGGCTGACCGTCAATTCCTCCACAATCTCTTGCCAAGCCTTGGGGGTGGATGAAACATCCGGTGCGGTTTCGACACTGGACCAATTTACGCTCGATTTGACAAAGCACGTTGTTGCGGCCGGCAGTTCAGCTGCAAGGCGCGGCGCGAAAAAGAAAGCAGCAGGGGGACCGAAAAAGAAGGACTCTTCGGTCTCTCGTTCACGACCCAGCGGCAAAAGGAAATAACGGCGCCAGCTGAGCGGCCAGCCAGCTTTATGGCTGGACGGCACGAGCGCCGAACAGCGCGGTGCCGATACGAATTTCTGTTGCCCCTTCTTCGATGGCGATTTCGAAGTCGTGACTCATACCCATGGAGAGAATCGGCAGCGGGCGACCGAGTTGCCTGCTCACGTCGTCGCGAAGTTCGCGCAGTTTGCGGAAATAAGGCCGTACGCGCTCGAGATCATCGAAAAACGGTGGGATGGTCATCAATCCTGCAAAATCCAAGTGCGCGAATGGAGCGATGCTCGCCGCGAGCGATGGCAGATCGGCCTCTGCTGCGCCGCTCTTTGTCTCCTCGCCGCCCATGTGGACTTCGATCAGAACGGGCAGGCACTTCCCTTCCGCGTCGGCGGCTGCGTGCAATTTTTTTGCTAGCGCAAGATCGTCCAGTGAATCCACGCGGCGAAAAAGATGCGCGGCGCGACGGGCCTTGTTGCTTTGCAAGTGGCCGACGAGGTGCCATATCGCGTCCAGATCAGCGACCTTTGGCTGCTTTGATTCCCACTCCTGCACTCGATTTTCGCCGAAGTGGCGGACTCCTGCTTCATATGCCGCGCGAATTACTTCCGCCGGATGCGTCTTGGAAACCGCCACCACTGTGATCTGTTCGGAGCGACGCCCGGACCTTTGCGCGGCGCGCGCCATACTTTCGCGAACCTCCGCCAGGTTCGCGGCGATTGTTTGGGAAAGATTCTCCATCGAAGCGATTCTAGCACGGTGAAAATCGGAGACCGGAAATTGTGCTTTGGACTTTGGAAAATCGAACCAACAGCAAACAGATTCAAAAGCCGTGGCCACGAGTTTGCGATCACCCGTGTGATAGACTGGACCGCAATTCGATGCCTGCGCGCGGAAAATTTATTGTCCTGGAAGGAATCGACGGCTCCGGAAAAGCAACGCAGCTCGAAATGCTGGCGCGCGCGTTTGCTTCGCGCGGAATCGCGTTCACCAAAGTAAGCTTTCCTCGCTACGATGGATTCTTCGGCAAACTCGTTGCGCGGTTTCTGAATGGCGAATTCGGGCCGCTCGAGGCCGTGGACCCGCATTTCTCGGCGCTACTATACGCGGGCGATCGCTGGGAAGCACGACCGATGCTGGAAAACGACCTCGTTGCGGGCCGCGTGCTGCTGGCGGATCGTTATGTTGCTTCGAATCTAGCGCACCAGGGAGCGCGAGTGCCGCACAAGGCACAGCCGGAATTCCTGAGCTGGCTGAAGAAGCTCGAATACGAAATCTACGGACTGCCGCAGGAAGACTTGGTTGTCTACCTGCGTGTACCGCCCAGTGAAGCACATCGCTTAGTCGGCGAAAAAGCCGCGCGCGGGTACACCAAGCGGAGACGCGATTTGCAAGAAGCAAATTTGACACACCTCAAAGCCGCGTCCGAAGTTTATGACGAACTTGCGCGGCAACCGAACTGGATCAGGATCGAATGCTCGGACCCAGCCGGTGACCGGATTCGCGGAATGGAGGACAAGGCTTTGCGCGAAGTAGGTCGAATGCGGCGCCCGGAAAAGTCTTCGCCGGTTCATCTGCGCAACCCCGAAGCGATCCACGAGGAAATCCTGGCAGCGGTTGAATCGTGCCTGTTGCCGGCGCTCAAGATGAAAGGGTAGCTCGATGGGTTTCAGCGAATTTCTTGGCAACGAACGGATCGTCACCGCTCTGCGCGGGATGCTCAGGCGTGAACGTCCGCCGAGCGCTTTGTTGTTCACGGGGCCACGCGGAATCGGTAAGTACAAGCTCGCGCGGATGTTTGCCCAGGCCGCGAACTGCGAGCGCCTTAAGGACGACTTTTGCGGCGAATGTGATTCCTGCAAGCGCATGACGCCGCTGGCGAACCCGGCTCCGCTAATAACAGCGGGGCTCGCGGAGCGCGGCGAGAGCGCGGATTCCGCGGCGGTCGAGCGAATGCCGCTGATCATCGAGACGCATCCGGACGTGTGGCTGCTCGTGCCCGATCCCGTGCGCCGGCTGGCTCCCGTGGCGCGGCCAATGATCCGCGTAGGGCAATTGCGCGCGGTACAACGTGCTGCTTATTTCAAACCACAGGGCCGGCGGCGCGTTTTCATTCTGGACGACGCTCACACCATGCGCTGGAACGACGCGGACGTCTTCCTGAAGATTTTGGAGGAGCCGCCGGAATACGCGACGCTGATCCTATTGGCGCCGACGCCCGATTCCCTGCTGCAAACGATCCGGTCGCGTTGCTTGCAATTCCACTTCGCGCCGGTGCCAGCCGCGCAGATCGAGACGTTTCTAAAGGAGCGCACCGAAGCAAAGCCGCCGGAGCGAAAGCTTGCCGCTCAACTTTCCAGCGGCAGCCCCGGCGTGGCGTTGGCGTTAAACCTGGATGAATCCACGCGGCTGCGTCGCAGCGTTTTGAGTCTGCTTGAAAAGGCAATCGACGGCGGCAAGTCCGCGGAAATTTTCGCGGCCACGTCGCAACTCGCCAAGCAAGAGAAGGAATCGTTTGAAAATATACTAACGCTGTTCTATAGTCTGCTTACAGACCTTCTCGAACTCTCCCAGAGTCCGAAGAACAGTCTATCTCGTAACCCAGATTTACATCGTGAACTGGAAGCGCTCAGCAAGAAAGTGAATTTGGAGTGGGTCTCGAGCGCAACACAAGGACTGGACTTACTGGAGGGACGTTTGAAGCGCAATGTCAGCCGCCAGTTGGGGCTTGACGCCGTATTGGTTTCATTGAGCACTCGCTGAGGCGAGGTGAGCGAATTAATAATTTTGTAAAAATACTGCAACCCAAACGCTCATCGAACAGTCATAAGGAAGTAGCGAATCCAAGGAGTCCTCATGGTCAATCGTAAGCTTTTCCGCCCTACTCTCACGGACGTGAAGGAACAATTCCCCGCGCGTCCGCCTCAGGCCCCTCCATCGCAAGGCCCGCAGCGCAAGAAGCCCGCGCCCCCGGAGCAGACGCACGCCGAAAATTTCTACTATGTGAAACAGATGCAGTCGCGAACTCCTGTTGCGGTGGTGCTGACGGACGGCGAAGTTCTGCGCGGCAGCGTTGAATGGTACGATCGTGATTGTATCAAGCTCACGCGCTATGGCAGTCCCAACCTGCTCGTTTACAAGCACTGCATCAAGTACCTCTATAAAGAAGGCGAAGACGCCGCTCAAGGTGGAGTTAGCGGCTCGAATGGCGCCCACGGATCCAACGGACATGGTTCCGACGGACACGGACACGACTCGGACGAACAGGAACAATAAAGCGCATCTCGGCGCCAGGCATATTGCGACCGGGCGGACATCTGCGTCAGGCGTGACGCTTCTTGCGGTTTTTTCTGAACGGACCGACAAAAAAAGTCATTAGGGCTTTGCCCACCAACCTGCGCGAGCCATCCCGGACGTCGCAATCCACTACGGCGATATGGCGGCCGATCCGCACCACAATTGCTTCCGCAGTGACGCTGCCGCCTTCCACCGCCTCTAGATAATTAATTTTCATCTCGATCGTCGCCACTCGTGTGCCCGGTGGACATGCCATGTAGGAAGCGAGCCCTCCTGCGGTATCGGCCAGTGCCGCTAGTACACCGCCGTGAACTACACCGTGTACTTGCAAGTGGTGCTCGTTGACTTTCATCCGCAGGA
>Ga0210390_10000557_pt1 | contig 40490 bp, 41 predicted proteins | sample IncBWH11OmetaG_FD_161050 | JGI IMG/M metagenome (GOLD analysis project Ga0210390, IMG submission 161050) | Forest soil microbial communities from Barre Woods Harvard Forest LTER site, Petersham, Massachusetts, United States - Inc-BW-H-11-O ...
GGTCGGACGCGAGGTGCAAGGCCCGTAGCCGCAAAACTATCCCGCCAATGGCTGCTGCCATTGGCGGTCCCAGTTCCTATGCCAAGGTAATGGCTGATCGTCAGTGCCCGAAATTCTTACCCGGCGCGCTTAGTTGGACTCGTTGTACATGACCTTGCTGCCGTGGGCCAGGGCTGCTGAGGTCCCAGCGCTGGCTGCGGCCACCGCTGCCTTTGGAAGCTCGGCGGACTTCGCGGCTTCGACGGGTTTCGGTTGCGCATGCGCCTTCTCGTTCTGCTGTTGCGCGGCGCGAACTTCGACTGCGCCTTTCAGCACGGCTCCGTCTTCCACGCAAATGCGCGGCGTCACGACGTCGCCAGTGAGCGAGCCTTCGCTGCGGATGTCCAAACGATCCGTGCAATGGATGTTGCCGGTCACTGTGCCCATAATTACTACTTCCTTGGCGGTGACATCGGCGACGACGACTCCATTACGACCAATGGTGACGCGGCTGTCGGTAAAATTGACCGTACCCTCGATGCGGCCGTCGACGTAGAGCGATTCGGCGCCGCTGACCTCGCCCTTGATGACCAGTGAACGTCCGATCGTGGCCTGTTCCATCGGGGCGCTTATATTCTTTGGTGGTGTGAAGGTGTTTGGGTTCGGAGAGAACTTAGGTGCGGTGGCAGGATTCTGATTGGACTGCAGCATCGATTTCGGCCTTCCTTATTCCGTGCGGCTTATTCGTGCGCAGCCGCAAGCGGCGCGTGTGAGATGGTGGCCATGGGCCAAATTGACTATCGCACGCGCTGTAACAATAGAGGAGGTTACGGAAGATCAGGACCGTTGGTCGGAGACCCGATAGCTTAAATTTCCAGAGCCTGGCCCAACTCCTCCCACTCAGCCAAGTGATTTTGCAGTGCCTCGCGATGCTTGGCTAACTCTTGAGTCACGCGGGCCGTCTCGTCGGCGCTGACGAAAGTCTGCAAGGCGGCTTCGCACTCGGCGATGGCGGTTTCGGCGCGAGAAATCGCGACTTCGAGTTCTTTCACTCGATCTTCCATCTGCTTGCGCTTGATCGGATTCAGGCGCTTTGACTTGGTCTCATCAGAAGCGACGGCTTCGTTGTTGTTGCCGTTTACCGGCTGCGCAATCATCGCCGAGCGGCTGACGGTTTCCTGCAGCTTCTCCGCTCCGCCTTCTTTTCGCCAGCGGTAGTCTTCGTAGTTCCCGGGATAGACCTCCACTTTTCCATCTCCCACTTCGAATACCCGCGTAGCCAGTTTGTCGATGAAATAGCGATCATGCGAGACGAAGACAACTGTGCCGGTGTAATCCATCAGTGCCTTCAGCAGGACATCTTTGGCGCGCATATCGAGGTGGTTCGTGGGTTCATCCAGCAGAAGAAAATTTGCGGGATGCAGAAGCATTCGTAGCAGCGCATAGCGGTTGCGTTCGCCGCCGGAGAGCACGCCGATGCGTTTGAAAACGTCGTCCGCCGAGAAGAGGAAACAGCCCAGCAGACTGCGCAGTTCGGTCTGGGTGGAACGCGGCGAGAGTTCGCCGATATCGTCCAGAATGCGCGCGTCCGGATTGAGTTCCTTGTACTGATCCTGCGCAAAGTAGTCAGGCAGAACGTTGTGGCCCAAGCGGAACTGGCCACCTGTCAAAGGTTCTGTCTCCGCCAGCAGCTTGATTAAGGTTGATTTGCCCGCGCCGTTTACTCCGACCAGCGCGATGCGATCGCTACGCTCGATCATGAAGCTGACATCGTGAAATACTTCCTTCTCGCCGTAGGATTTCGCCACGTCGATAAATTCGGCCACGATCCGGCCGCTCGGCTTCGGCTGCTGGAACGAAAAGTGGATTATCTTTTCTTCCTCCGGCAGCTCGATGCGCTCGATCTTTTCCAGTTCCTTGATGCGGCTCTGCACCTGCTTGGCTTTGGTTGCCTGGTAGCGAAAGCGGTTGATGAATACCTCCAGCTGCTCGATGCGCTCCCGCTGATTGCGATACGCTGCCTCGAGTTGCTCCATGCGCTGCGTCTTCGACGCCAGATACTTTTCGTAGTTTCCGGGATAAAGATGGATTCGCTTGTTCCAGATCTCGGCAATCTTGTTGACCGTGACGTCGAGAAAATAGCGGTCGTGCGAGATCAGCACAAACGCGTTGGGATAGTGCGTCAAATACTCTTCCAGCCAGTTGCGGGCTTCGAGATCGAGGTGGTTGGTGGGCTCGTCCAGCAGCAACAGGTTCGGTTCCTGGAGCAATAGCTTGGCTAATGCGATGCGCATCTGCCAGCCGCCGGAGAATTCTTCCGTCCGGCGATGCCAATCTTCTTTGCGAAAGCCGAGGCCCATGAGCACGCTTCCGACCTGAGCTTCGATGGCATATCCATCGCGAGTGCGAAATTCATGCTCCAAGCGTTGATACCGTTGCGCGACCTGCCCGTACTCCGGAGACGAATGGTCAAGCTCGGACATGCGTCCCGTCAGATCTTCCATCTCCTGTTCCATCTCGCGCAGTTCGGAAAAAACCGCCATGCACTCGGCAAACACGGTGCGTCCCGAGAGCGTGAGCCCGTCTTGCGGCAGGTAGCCGGCGCTGATGCCCTTAGCCGCGCTGAAGGAGCCGTAGTCGAGCGTCTCGATCCCGGCGAAAATCTTCATCAGCGTGGATTTGCCGGTGCCGTTCGCGCCCACCAGACCGATGCGGTCGCGAGGCGTAATCATCCAGTCAGCTCCCTCGAACAGGAGCTTGTGGCCGTAACGTTTTCCAGCAGAGGACAACTGAATCATGGCGTTAGTTCAATCGTCTCATGAGCGGGGCGGTTTGATGAAGAAGGGAGGATTTACGAATTTGAAAAAAGAATCCACCCAGTCAGCACCGCAAAAGCCGCCGTACAGCCGAGATAAAATCCTGAGGAGTTCCAACGGCGACGAAATAGGAGGGTGATTCCGGTGGCAAGACATGCGAGGGCAGGCATCAAGCCGAAAACAACCACAACCACTAATTCCTGAAAACTCCAACGCGCTCCGAGACTCTAACTTCGATAGCCGAAATTCAAACTGCAGCACCGAAAGCGGCTTGACAATGCATGTAATATATCATAGTATATACCATGCCTCGGGTCGCCAAACTCTTTCTCAACGGACGCAGCCAAGCCGTCCGCCTGCCCGCTGACCTGCGCTTTGAAGGTTCGCAGGTTTACATCCGCCGCGACGAACTTACCGGGGACGTCATTCTGTCCCGGCGGCCGGAATCCTGGCAGGATTTTTTCGCGCTGACCAAAACCGCCGCGGTGCCGACGGATTTCCTCGCCGATCGCAAAGATGCGCCGCCGCAAGAGCGCGACCTGTTCTAAATGCCGGCCCGCTATCTGCTCGACACCAACACCGTCAACTACATCATCAAGGGGAATCGCCCTCGCGTTCGAGAGCGGCTGTTGCGGGTTCCAATGGCCGAGGTCGGAATCAGCGTGCTCACTGAGGCCGAACTTCTATTTGGTTTGGCCCGAAGGCCTGACGCGACGAAACTGAAGATTGTGGTCGAGGAGTTCTTACTCCGCGTGGATATACTCCCGTGGGGTTCCGAAGCAGCCCAACAACATTCGAGGATACGGGCCACGCTGGAGCACGCGAGCGAACCGATGGGCAACCTGGATTTGATGATCGCCGCACAGGCCTATGCTTTAGGGCTCGTACTGGTATCGAGTGATTCCGTTTTCCGGCGCGTCAAAGGTTTGAAGATTCAGGACTGGAGCAGGTAGGGAACTGCGCGCCGGTCAGATCGAGGTTACTGTGCGGTCGAAGCCTTAGCCGTACCCAGATGTTCCAGCGCACGGTCGATGACCGCCTGCATCTCTTTCGCGTATTTTACTTCGCGGCCTTTGGCCAGAATCTTTCTGGCGTCGTCGGCGCTGAACCACGTAGGATTGCGTTCGGGCTCATGGGATCCATCGATCAGATCTACTTCCATCAGGAAAGCCTTGATCACAAATTCGCGTACTCCTGGAGGCTTCCAGAAAACGCCTTTGGAATGTAAATAGAGATGAAAGTGCCGCGGCTCGATGTGGCCGTGAACCCCAGCCTCTTCCCAGGCCTCGCGCTCGGCAGCCCGGCTGTGCGACATCGATGCCTCGGGATCGCCCTTCGGAAACGTCCATTTGCCGCCGCCGTTGGTGTTCACCAGCAGAAACTCGATCGAACTGTCGACGCGCCGATAGCAGACTGCGGCCACCTGCAGCGGAAGCGCGAATCGTGAAACTCGGGGCGATGCCAACTGCCACTCCTCGGTCGAATGTCCAGACCTCCTCATGATAGTTGGAGAATATTGCAGGAATGTTAAATTGCAACAAAAAAGGTGCAGTGACGTGGGTTACTTAGGTTCCGAAAAGAAACCGGCTGTCCCTTTGGTCTGGACCTAGCAGCTTATTGGCGCGATATCCAAAGAACGCATAGTATTCAGAATTGTAGCAATGACAGTTTCGTTCCCGACCGCAGTATTGATCATCATGTGATAGAGACAGCGCGTAGGCCAGTCGGCGTTGAAGTAGCGCTTCACGAACGTGATGCGATCGCGGTCGATTGTGTCCAATAACTCTTCCGCTTCTTTCTGGCTCTTGCCCAATCGAAGCAATCGCCTCAGCTTCTCCGCGTGGGGCGCATATAGAAAAACGTGGAAGGCGTCCGCGCGCTGACGCAGAAAGTACGGCGCGCCTCGGCCTACGATCACGCAATTGCCCGCCTCAGCGATTCTTTGCATGACCTGTTGGCCCACTGCCACAAAGCGATCGGTGTCAAATGGTTCCCCGCCGGGCAACGCTATGCTGCGCTCATGGCTGCCCCGCCAGAACACTTTGACCAGACGCTGGAATGTTCCATCCACGCGCTCGGCGCAGCGCTCGACGGTGGCACACTCTACGTTACCCACCTTGGCGATTTCCTCCGTCAACGCCTGGTCCCAGAGTGTCCAGCCAAGACGCTTCGAGAGTTCGCAGCCAATCTCGCCGCCTCCGCTGCCGTACTCCCGTTCGATGGTAATGATCCGGTACATCGATTTCTCACCTAATTCATCTTAGCCAGATTTTGGGTTCAACCGACATCCCAGGACGCAGAACGTGTTCCTTGGTTTCTCCGGGATCGAATGTGATTTTTACCGGGATGCGCTGCACCACCTTTACATAGTTGCCGGTCGCATTTTCCGGCGGCAGCAAGCTGGTGATAGCGCCGCTCGCCCCCGCAATGCTCTGCACGTGCCCGTTGTAATCTTTGCCATTGGTGTCTACGTGGATCGTGGCCTTCTGGCCAACTTGCATGTGCTTGAGCTGAGTCTCTTTGAAGTTCGCAGTTACCCAGATGTCGTCGAGGTTGATCACTTTCAATAATTCCTGGCCGATCGAGACATTCTGTCCGACTTCCACGGTTCGATTGGTAATGACTCCATTTACGGGAGCCACAATGACCGTGTACTGCAGATTCAATTCCGCCTGCTCCAGCGCGGCTTTCTTCTGGTCCGCCTGCGCGTCGGCGGATTGTGCGCGCGATCGAATGGTGGCGATCTGCTGCGGACCCGTGCCCGCGGCACGAAGATTGGCTTGGGCCAACGCCAGCCTGCTTTGTGCCTGCCGCACCTGATGATCCGCGGCTAACGCCGAAGCCCGAGCTGCATCCACGGACGCTGCGCCCGCGTTGGCCGCGGCCACAGCCTGATCATATTGCTGCTGCGAAACTTCCTGCTTATCCACTAATTGTTTGTAGCGCACCTGATCGTTCTGCGCTTTCACATTGTTAGCTTCCGCTTCGGCCAGTTGCGCATTGGCGGCAGTATATTGCTGGCGGGCAGCGGCGATTCCGGCGTTCGCGTTCTCTACATCCGCTTGCGCACTGGAAGTTTGGCTGGTTGTGTTAACGGAGGTGATGGGCACGTTCACCCGCGCGGCATCCGCCGTGGCGAGAGCATCGGCGTAGTCTGCTTTGGCGCGATCGACTGCCACCTGATAATCCTTGGGATCGATCTCAACCAGTGGAGTTCCCGCGGCCACGTACTGGTTATCTTCGACCAGAAGCTTCAAGACGTGGCCGGAAACCCGAGCGCTGATCGAGTTCAGGTGACCATCAATCTGGGCGTCGTCCGTGTCCTCGTAGCTGGCGAAATAGCGGTACAGAAAGAATCCGGCGACCACCAGTACGATGATTCCAAGAATCAGGAATACACGCAATCGGGGATTGCCGGATTGAAAGCTTTTCCAACGGAGATCCCTCTCGGAAGCGGGCAAAGGACCTGGCTGAGTTGCAGGCCGCTGGGTCTGGGCCTGATCGTCCCGCACCACGGTGTCTGTATTTTCTGCCATAGTTACTTCCTCTGGAGGTATTGTCTTACGCCCTCTTCGGCAAAGCCTACTGCCTTCGCCAGAGATATTTTGGCTATGTTGTGAGCGTAGAGGCTGGAAATATAGCTTTCCTTCGCTGACGCCAGACTCTCCTGCGCCTGCACTACCTCTAAGTTGTCGGTGACGCCCGCGGTAAAGCGATCGCGCGCTTGCTCCAGCGTCTGGTTGGCAAGGTCGACGGAACTGCGCGCCACCTCGACCTGATCCGCCGCGGCGGTGAGGTCCAGACGGGCGGCACGGACTTCGTAGTCGATCTGTCCGCGCAAGTCTTCAAGTTGCTGGCGGCTTTGGCGCAGCGAAGCTTCCGCTTCCAAAACATCCGCATGGGTTCTTCCGCCCGCGAAAATGGGGATGCTCAAGGTGGCGCCCACTTCAAACACGCCATGCGAGCTGCCGGGACGGATCCCCGCCGCTCCATAGTTCCCCGCCATATCGAGGCTGGGATAATACTCGGCGGTGGCGGCCCGGCGAAATTGTTCGGCGGAACGCACTTGTTGCGCCGCCGCCAGATAGTCCGGGCGCGCCGCGTAGGCACGCTGCAAGTCGTCCTCTAGCGTCGCGGTCGCTAATGGCTCATAGGGAGCCTCGGTGGTCAGGGCAAATTCCTGGCCCGGCGGCAGTCCAATGACGCGCCCCAGAGCCAGCTTTTGTTTCGCATAATCATTGCGGGCGACGATCAACTGCTGCTGTCGGTTCTGCAGTTCGACGTGCGCCCGGAGGGCATCGATTGCCGGACTCACTCCGGCCTTTTGCTGGTCGGCCGTCTTGTCGTACAAGGCTTGCGCCGTCTCGACATCGGCCTGCGAAGTTTCCACTCGGGCGGCTCCGGCGAGCGCTACCAGATATGAGTTGCCAACGGCAAGCACTACCAACTCGCGGGCGTTCTTCAAAGAGTACTGCACCGCCCGCTCGTTGTACGAAGCCCCGCGTTTGCGCTCGATGGCATGATAATCGAACAGCGACTGCGTCAGATACGCACCAGTTTCGAAAACCCCAATTGGGCCGATAACTTTGGGGAATCCCGGAGTCTTGAAGCGGAACCCCAACGCCGCAAGGTCGAGTTGTTCCGCAAGTTCGGTGACCTCGGCATGCACATGGGGAAGCAGCGCGCTCAGTTCTTTCCATTTCTCTCCTCGGGCGTTCAGCGTGCTGTCACTCTGCAGCAGGACCCCGAGGTTGTTTCTTAATCCGCGATCGATTGCATCTTTGAAGGAAAGCGGCAGCACTTCGCCGGTGGCTTTACCTTCGGGAACGCTGCCTGAAAATGGGCTCTGCTGGCCCAATACCGCGCCGGCTGAACTGGACTGGTTTGAGCTGCCAGCTACGCTGATGCTGTACGAAGGCTCGTCGGATTGAGCGTTCGATGCTGTCTGGCCCAACGCAGCCTGATCAAGAAGAAGAGTAGCGAGAGCGCACAGAACCGCCAGACGAGGGAACAGGATTCCCTTGTGAGATTGCTTCCTCGGGTTCAGGTCGTTCATAGATGATCAGTGCGGGCATATGCAGCCCAACATCGATATCTTGATTCAGGCTGCTGCCCTATAGATGCAAACCATTGTATTGTTGTGGGCCGCAAGTTGCTGGAAAATTAGAGCTATCCTCCGAGCAACCTGAAGCGTCAAAACATTACGGATTTAGTCAGAAAGTTAGTAAAATACAGGAACCTAAGCTGTATTGGCCAATGTTCTCGCAACTTCATCCCGCTGATCCGAAACGGCAACCCATCTGGTTGAGCGTTTCTTTGGCGGTGCATCTCTTGTTTCTTGGCTGGGTTCTCCACAGCCCCGCTCCAATTTTCGTGGCTCCCTCTTCCGTGGTAAGGGGCCAATCCGGCGGCTCACTGACCCGCATTTATTTCGGGGGCGACTCTGGTGTTACGCAAGAGCAGCCGAAGCCCCGCCTGACCTGGCAGCGGCCTCCGAAGAATCCAAAGCCTCACAGCTTGGAGCCGCCTCCCGCGAAGCTGGAGGTGGGTAACGAAATCGCGGCCAATCGGCCGGGCGGTCCGGCTGCCGGGTCGCTTTATGGATCCCTTTCGTACGGAACGTTCGCTGGTCCGGAGATTCGGCCGGCGCTGCCGGTTGTGTCTCCTGATCCGGTATTCGGTTCAGATGCGGCCGAGGTCGAAGGCGACGTCGTGGTCGAAATCACCATCGACGAACAGGGAACCATTGTGCAAAAGGTAGTGGTGCACAGCCTCGGCCCTCCGATTGACGATCGGGTGCTCGCGGCGCTGGAGAGATGGCACTTTGCTCCGGCGTCGAAGAACGGGGTTCCGATTCCATCCAAGCAGGACGTCTACTACCATTTCCCGCGTTAGACTTTAAAGATGCGCGTTTTAGAGATGCGTGTGTCTCGCTGGCTATGCGCCGGCTTGGTGCTGTTAGCTCTCGTCCGGAGCGGGCGGCTGCTGGCCCAGGACACGACCCTCGATCTCGATCCAGCCAACACGCGGATCGAGTTCACACTAGCGGCTACTCTTCATACTGTCCACGGGACTTTTGCGCTGAAGAGCGGGACGATTCACTTCAACCCATCGACCGGCTCGGCCAGCGGAATAATTGTGGTCGACGCTACCAGCGGCGACAGCGGAAACCAGGGCCGCGACCACAAAATGCACCAGGAAATTCTGGAGAGCCAGCGCTACCCCGAGATCACTTTCACGCCCACGAAGTTGTCCGGCAAAGTCGATCTTCGCGAAGACTCGACAGTTCAGGTCGATGGGACCTTCCGGCTGCATGGAGCCGACCATCCCATGACCCTGACTTTTCTGGTGCAAGCGAAGGGGAACACTCTCAACGTCCAGACCCACATCGTCATTCCATACGTCTCGTGGGGATTGAAGAATCCCAGCACGTTCCTGCTTCACGTAAGCGACAAGGTGGATGTCGACGTCACCGCGGTCGGCAGATATCACTGAGCTTTTGGCGACCGCGCACCCTCTTGTTTGGCGGACGGAAGCGACAGGGGCGGTGCCCGGTTCACCGGTTAATTACGACGGGCGAGGAGGTAGCGCTGGGCGACTTGAAGGAGTGCCCTCTAGTGATTCCGCACGGGCGAGTATGCCCGCGCCTGCAATTTCATTCTCCGGCGGTTTCGTCTTCGGCGGCGCCGTGGCGACGGAGCAGTTGTGGCAGGTTTTGCGAGAAGGCTGAGCGTGGCAACACCATGTCGCAGCCTACTTCGTGGGCCTTCTGCTTTAGGTCGCCTTGCACGTGCGAGAGAAATCCGATAATCGAAGTCTTCTTCAGTTTGCTTTTGAGTTTCGGAATCAGAGTGAGCGGCTTGGCGTTCGCGTTATTCATGTCGAAGATGACCAGCGAAGGCTTTTCTTCTCCGTTCAGCTTGATACGCTCCAGCATGTCTTTTTCGTTCTTGACGAACTCAACTTTGACGTTGAGCTTGCGCGCCGTCTCCTGAATCTTGGCCTGGAAAAACATGTCGTCGACGAAGGCAAAGATGCGGGAATTGGCATCCTCGTTGGGCGGGAGCGGCTCGGGCTCCACGGGAGTATAAGCGGGAGCGAAGCCGGGACGGCCGCCTCGGCCGCGCCCTCCGCTCTTGTCACCGCCGAGCGCGCCGCGATAGCTGTGATCCATGGGAGCGCTGTAGATGCCGCTGGTTTGCTGGCGATCGCGACCGCCGAGCGGCCCTGAGCGATTCGATGGGCGACGTCCGCGCCGCCGTCTGCTTCTCCCTCCGCCTCCGGAGGGACTTCCGGGTCCAACATTCATAGTGTGTCTCTTTGTTTAGTGTTTAATGTTTAATTTCAATATTTGGCGTTCAATGTTTAATGTGTAGTCCTGCGTTTCAATCCCCAGAAGGGGGATTCTGTTTTGGTACCCTGGTGCAACCGCTATCCGGGTGGTGCCTCGACTCGCGCACGTGCACCGAGTGTGCGTGGAAACCCAATGCGGTTGGAGTTCATCCGTGAATGATCTTTGTCCGTCTAAGGCGCCTGGAGCTTATGGGCGCGGGAGGCCAGCTAGGGAGCATGGCCGCTTGGGAACACTCTGATGGTATCTCTCGCGGAGGATAGAGCGCAAGTGGCAACTGACGGTATTTTTGCACAGAAGTAACTGCAGGGCGGTTTTGGGGAGAGCAAACGAGACCTGCACGGGCGTCGACGCCCGCGCCTACACGTGGACGCATTCCTCATTCGAGGGAACACCTAGGTTCCGGCACTCACCTCGCGCGCCCATTGCATCGCTCGCCAGTAGCAGTCGGCGACCTCGCCCTCGCTCAAGTGAAGCTGGGCGGTCAGTTCATTTGCAGTTTTCCATTCGCCGGATTCTTGCGCCAACATGAGTTGATAGAAGATCCGTAGACGGCTGGCTCCGCCGAGCAGAACCGATTTGGTTTCCTGATCAATGGGAATGTTGTCGAGCACCTGGGACATGGGGAGCTCGAGAATGGCATCCATCATCGAGAGGAGGCCCATGAGGAACAGGTCAGAGTCGCCGTGGGGGATTTTGGGTGAGAGCAATTCGCAAAAGCGCGCGCGGACCATGGCTGAGAGCACCAGTTCGCTGGTCTTGCCCTGGCCTGCGCCGAGGGTAGCGACCAGACGAATCCAGCGGCGCACTTCGCGTTCGCCCAAAATGGCGAGTGCGTGCCGCACCGAGTGAATCTCATTGGCGAATCCGAACGCTGCCGAATTCAGATAGCGCAGCAGCCGGTAGCACAGCGAAGCCTCGCCCTTGACCAGGTTTTCGATTTCGCGCACATCCAGTTCCCTCTGCGAGACTGCCGTCAGCATGCGTATGTAATTGAGGCGGTTGGCGGGGATTTCGTGCGCCGTCAGTATTTCTGGGCGGCGGAAGAAGTATCCCTGGAAATACAGGAACCCAGCTTTCTTGGCTGCGATAAACTCTTCGCGGGTTTCCACTTTTTCTGCGAGCATGCGGCAGCGCCAGGGGCCGTAGCGTTTGACCATGGCGGCTGCGTCAGCGGGAGAAGTATCTCTGAGATCGACTTTGATGATGTCGGCGAAGTCAGTCAGGCTTTCCCGCTGATCATTTACCGCAAAGTCGTCCAGCGCGATGGTGTATCCGGCTTCCTTGAGCCGGCGGCAGGCTGACACGACCAGATCGTCAGGGGGAACGGACTCCAGAATCTCGACCACGGCCTGTTCCGAAGGCAGCAAAGTAATGTAGTCCTTGAGCAGGACATCGCGAGTGCAGTTGATAAACGCTCGATGCCCATCACAGAGTACGTCGAGGCCCAGTAACATTGAAGTATTCAAGGTACTGCGCGACGCCTCGTCCGGATCCGGGTTCCTGAAGAAGTCTTCGACGCCGTCGCGAAACAGCAGTTCGTAGCCGAAGATCTTTTCGTCGGTGGTGAGGATCGGTTGGCGAGCGACGAACTGAGTTCCGGGCTTGGGCGCCGGCTTGCCTTCGCCGGGGTTTAGAGCAGATGAAGGGGCGGTCACTCTTTATCTATCGACACTACTCTGTCGAAGATTAGCTCGCCTCGACGTGGAAAACTGGCGACCAGCTAAACACAAACCGTGGGCGAAGTTACACAGATCGGGTTTTGCCCACCTTGGCCAGGTTCGCGATCAAATTACAGCAACCTGTGCTTTCATTCCTCCACCCATTCGCTGCCGCAGGTGTAGCACTTCCAGCTGTTCTTGCGGACAGGAATGGGAAAAGACAGAAGCAGCCAAAGACCAAACGTCCAAAAGCGATCGATCTTTTCGAAACCGATGTCGAGCGAGTAGCAGCGCGGGCAGCGCGGCTGCGCATAGGACTCGCCCACTTCCTCCTCGCTGAACTCTGTCGGGATAGGCTCGTCCAAAACGGCGCGAGCCGACGCCGCGTCCTGTTGGTGAACCTGCAGGCGAATGCCGCCGACGGCGTTTGAGAGCAGCCAGTCCATCCGAACCAGGTTGCCGTCGGCCAGGACGCAGGCGATCCCTGCCGACTCCAGTTTGCCCTTTGCGAGCAAGGCCTCGGGGACATCGCGGAATTGCTGCAGGGTGATGAGTTCGGTCGGCATTTTGAAATCGCAGCGGCTTTCTTGGATGAAGGTAGTCGCCCAAGCGTTACTGGGCCAGAATACTCCGTAGCTCGGAATCCCGCTACCGGCGCTGTCCTTGGTAAGGAGGCCTTGGCCGGGAAATGCGCAAACACAAATGCGCTCCGTTTTCACGGAGCGCATGAGTATCGCGGTCCTTTGTTTATTGTTTATTTCTCTATTGGATGGTTAGTGTAACTGCCGCAGTATGAACCAGAGTGCCCGCAGTCGCAGTGACCGTCACAGTGCTGGTGCCGGCTGGCGTTCCTGGATTGCTTTGCGTGCTGCTGCCGCCACCGCCGCCGCATGCTGGCATCCACAAAGTAGAGAGCGCGATCACGGCAAGCAGTCCGAGTAAGCGGGCGCCACGCAAGGTTTGCTTGCGACTCCTCGTCGATACCGCCAGCCCGAGCAGCCCTGGAAGAAGCAAAGCATAGAAGAGTCCACGGCCGCGCCCGAAGGGACTCTTGTCCAACTTGGACGAAGCAGCTGTAGTTGCGATGGTCAGCGTTTCGCTGGTGGCTGAGGCCGTAGCAAAAGTGCAGGTCGCTTCCGGAGGCAGCCCGGTGCAAGTGTAGGTTATTGTCTGGTTGAAACCACCCACAGGCGTGATGGTCAGTGTCGTCGTCCCATTCTGTCCAGGAGCGGTGACCGCAACCGTCGTGGGATTGGCCGCGATGGTGAAGTCCTGCACGCTTAAGGTCTGCGCTGTTGACGTCGAGGTAGCGAAAGAACCGCTTTGGGGATAGGTTGCGGTTATTGAGTAAGTGTTCCCCGCGAGCGCACTGGGAATGTAGCTGTAGGTCGCGGTACCATTACTCAATTGTCCCATCCCTATCTGCGTCGTCCCGTTGAAGAAGTTTACCGCTCCTGTGGGAGCGCCACTGGTGGTCGTCACCTTGGCGGTCAAGACCACGGGACTGGATGAGCCCACAGTCACGAATGTGGGAGCGAGGCTCAACGTGGTAGTGGTTTGAACAAGCGAGTTCCAACTCGCGAGCAGGTTCGCGACGTTGACGGAACCGAGGCCGGTGGCCTCATCGTAGCCCGTGCCGACCAGATAGCCGCTGAGACCGCCGGTAAGGCTTGTAGGTCCCGGTGTGCTGTTATTGCACATGCTCGGCGTGGTTACAGCGCAGTTGGTGACACCGCTGGTGGCTACGGTGACATCGTTAAAGACATTGTTCGTGGGTGTGGCCGCGAGTTGGTAAAGTCTGGGATTAAGCGGCCCTTGCGCCGAGCCCTCCTTCTGGTTCAGCAGGGCTGCGATGCCAGCCATGTCTGGTGCAGCTGCGGAGGTGCCGTAGGAAATCGACAGATTGGCGTTCCCTGAGCACAGGTTGTTGGCTGCAAGGCAAATGAAATAGGCGTCATGTCCGGAGGCGGTGAAAGAAACGTCAGGCGTATAACGGCCCGCCCGTGCGGCGGGAACACCCGTGCCTGTCTGGTAGGACGGCGTGGGAGTGATGAACGCGCTGACCCCACCGCCGGTGCCTGCTACCTGGAACTGGGTGCCGTTCATGGGCTCGTTCCAAGCGCCCTCCGGGATATAACCGAGCGCCGACTCAAAGCCCGGGCCATTGGTCGGGCTCCAGTATTGGCTTGGGTTCGCGGAATCGGCGAACTCGGTGCCTCCTACGCAGGTGACATAGCTTGAGGAACAGATTGCATTAGGACTCAAAACTTGGGTCGGCTGTGGTGGCCCGAACGACGGCTCGCACGGAGGAGTAGACCCCTGCGCGGCTGCGCCGGTATCCCCGGATGAGACGAAAACCGATATGCCCTCCGCCGCAGCCTGCTTGAACAGGCTGTCCCAGAATTGCACGCCCGATTGGCCGGCCTCAACTTCGCACCCGCCAAAGCTGATGTTCATGATCTTAGGGGCCGGCGTGGGAGGCGTCTCCACCACAAACGTAGTGGCGACACCGATGCCTGACACCGTCGAGCTGTCGGCGCTGATTACGAGGTCAAGAGCCGCGCCCTGAGCGATGCTTCCGGAGCGGGTGATGTCGAGGGTAGCTTCGCTCTGATCCCTCGAAGGGGTTCCGCTGCAGACCGCGGGGGGTGGAGTGATGCCTTGCCCCGGAATAATAACCAAAGGGAGGCTCACAGTAACCAATGAGGCGGTGGCAAAGTTCGTAATGTCAGAACCGCATACGCTGGAACGGCCCACGATGGCGATAGTCTGGCCTGACCCGTTGATGCCGCCGGTAACGCCTTTTACGTTGTAGATCGTAGCGAAGTCCGCAGGAAATACGATGTTGCAGGGGGTGCCGCCGCAAGTGTACCCCGAAGCATCTGGCTGGATACCACCGGAGTTGAATGCCTCATTGTGCGCAGGTTGCCGCACAGTCTCGCTTTGGTGCTGCGGATAATATTTAACCGTGTAGAGGCCGTTGATGGCCCTAATGACCTTCCCCAGAGCCGCCGGAATCTGCGGTTCGGTGGTGATGGAGATACGCTTCTCCCCGCCGACCGTGAAGTAGTGCATCTCTGTTCCGAAGGCATCGCCGATCGCGGATGCCGGGCCGCTGAAAACAATTCTTTCTCGGCTATTGGAGACAGAGTCAAGGTGGAGATTCTGCGACTGCAGCCAAACCGTCACCGCGTGGATGTCGTGCGCCGAGACCCCGAAGCGCTTGCCTATTTCCACCGCAGTGAGCCAATGGTGGTAGTTGGGGGATGCGGGATTCTGCTGGTCTTGCAGGAATTGTGTGTACGCCTGTTCCACCTGGAGTGGGCGGGCGAGCACAAGCGTGAGTCTCTCAATCGAGAGGTCGGACGGAACTGGGCCAACATCATGCTGCTTATTTGCCCACGACGGGTGATGGCCCGTGAGCGAGATACGATTTGCCGGGTTGACGGGACCGCGCACGAGGTCGGAAGTCTGTGCCTGCGCCCATGCGGAACTGACAATGGAAAACAGTAATGCCGCAATCATCATTCGAACTGAAGTTCTCATAGCCTCTCCTCAAAACGTACCCCTTGCTGGCGACAGCCCGGTGGTATCGTGAGAGAGATTACCAGAGTACGACCATAAGGAAACATTACCAAGGTGTAGAACTGCCTTTTTCAGGTTAGCGCGACTGTCGTCGGTCGTCCGCTCGCGTCATTTTTCGTCTGCGGAGGCGGACATATTTCTTGTTTTGGAAAGGGAATCGGCGCCCGCTCGCAATTCTGATTTTAAGAATTGATCCCGCATACCTACGTGATCTTGGTGGTCTCTTACGCGACCCCTAGATTGGAGGCATGGGGCTGCGCGGAAAATCTTATCTTCTAATCTTGGCACTTTCGGTTTCTGCTGCGGTTAGCGCCCAAGATTTGCCGGGAATTCCAACTGAACACAATTTTTGGGACGCAACCAACAAGATGCTTTTCTCCAGCCACGCCGGACTCGAAGCAGTGGACTTTGGCATTACCCACCGGAACCTGAGCGACGGAGGGAGGGAACTGGATTCGATGGCAAAGGCGCTCTGCGAGAGCGGAACCGCTGGCCAGTTGGTTTTCTTCGGAGGAAGAATGGCCGGCGTAGTTGCGATCAGTTATCTCTTGCACAGAACCGGCCACCACAAACTGGAGCGCGTCTTCCCCATCTACGCCAGCGGCGATTCCGCGTACGGAGTGGCTTATAGCTTCGCCCACCGCTAAAGAGAACTGTCGCAAATAATTTTGGTTAACAATCATCTTGCCCGTGCCAACACTAGAGTTACATCATCGGGCTGTTCGTTGGCGCCGATCCAGTCATCTACGGCCGCAGTCACAATTTCTGTGATGCGTGGCAATGGCAGCTCCCGATTCTCCCGCAACAAGTCGATCAACCGCCGCTCGCCGAATTCGCCAAAATCGTTTTCCGGTTCGGTTACGCCGTCGGTGTAGCCCAGGAAAATCTCGCCGCGCCGAAGCTCTACCGAACCTTCCTCGTAGCTTCGTTGATCGAACAGGCCGACCACGGTTCCTCCGCACTCGAGACGGCGAATGGAGCCGTCTTCACTCATAATGATCGGCGGCAGGTGGCCGCCGTTGCTGTAGGTCAGCTTGCGCTCCGCGCCGTTGTAAATCCCCAGAAATAACGTGGCATATTTTTCCGGCGGCGTGCTTTCGTAGAGCTGGTGATTCAGCAGCGAGAGCAGCGCGCCCGGAGACACGTCCAGTCCGCGACATCCCGAAGCCAGCATGACATCGGAACCGAGCGCCGCGCCCACGGCTGCGGGTTCCCGCAAGACGGGAATGTCCTGCAGGCTGTAAGCACGCACTGCCGAGTGGATAGTTGCCATCAGCAGCGCGGCCGAGATCCCTTTGCCGCTGATGTCGCCCACCGCGAGAATCAGACGATCCGAGTCCAGGGTCAGAAAATCATAATAGTCGCCGCTGACCGTCCGCGCAGGGCGGAAGAACCCGTGAACCTCAAGCGAAGCCAGTTGAACACTTTCGCGAGGAAACAATTGCGCCTGGACTTCCTGAGCAATCACCAACTCGTTTTCCAGCCGCTGCTTGTCCTTCTGCTCTTCGATCAGCTTCTCCAACGAGGTGGTCATGGAGTTAAACGAGTTCGCCAGAGTAGCGATCTGGTCATTGGACTTCACCGGAATGCGGTGGCTGAAGTCACCACGATTCACGTGCGTGGTTCCGTCGTAAAGTTGCGCTACGGCGCCCGTTACCGTGCGCGTGAGCTGAGTGCCAATCCATATTGCGAGCAGTTCGATGACTGCAAAAAAAACCACCGCGAACAGCAGGAAAAATTCGACTGTGGGAGCAAAATCTCCTTGAGCAGCAAACAGGCGCTCATAAAGTTTAGAAATACGGGTTTGCACGGTGATGCCAATCGGATTGCCGGTGTCACCATCGTCCCAGTCAGTAACCGGAACGGAGGTGGCGAACAGCACGCCTCGATCCAGAGAGCGGGTTGGTGGAGGAATTGTGCCGGAACTGAACGTCAGCTTCGCCTTGCTGGTGTCGAGCACGACCTTCTTGTTGTCTCCCGCGAGGACTTGCGTGCCGCTTGCGGGGCCGGGTTCAGTTCGTCCCACCTTGTGGAGACTCAGCCCCTCATACAACGTGATTTCTCCTAAGTTTCCGGCGAGAGTTTGTAGCAACTGATCAACCGGTTCGCTGGAGATAACGGTCAGATTTCCTTCGCTTAGCGGAACCGTCTCGAGCACGCGCAAGAAAAGTTTGTCGTGATCGCGCACCACGCCGCGGAAAGGAGTTTTTACATATGGCGGAAGTATCGGTGCCGCGATCCCTGCCGGAGAATTGTTGAGAACCATCTTCTGGTTCAGCCAGACACAGACCTGGCGATTGGCCCAGTGCTTGTCGGTCTGGTGCAAATTTCCGAGCGATGCCGTCCATGCGGCCGGTTCGCGCTGTATCTGGGCAGAGAGGTGGCCGGCAATTGTGGCATTGGCGGCCGACAAGCTGCTCAACTCGGAATTTAGTCCGGTCGTAACAATAAAGGTGGCGAACTGTCCGGCAAATAAGTAGAACGATCCAAGCGCCAGCGCAACCAACAACACCAATGGGACGAAGCCGATAAAAACATAGGTGACGATCAGCCGGTTGCGCAGCCGCCAGAGCGCTTTCGCTTTTATCCAGCGGAATGCCAGGATCGAGAACAGAATAATAACCAGGAAGCTGAGGAAACTGACCCATCCGCCGAGACTCTCGCCGTACGAAAGCTTAAGCAGGCCAAACGCTTTCTGCAGCACGAAGAGCAACAGATCCAGCCCTAGCAGATACCAAGCGATGAGCGCGACTTTGCTGGTGGGCAGCAATCCGGCTTCGCTCAGCCGCAGACGGAGAAATCGGTAAGGCAGGGCCATGACGTTAAAGCCGAATTATAGAGGAGAAGCGCGCCTTCAGGCTTGGAGCGTCAGGCTCCGGACTTTAATCGGACCGGCGGTCTTTTAGATTTCAGGATAGAAATCGAAGAACGCCTCCAGGCTGGTCTTCAATTGTTTTTCAATGTCATCCTTACTACCTTCGAGCAGGTGCATGGTCACGTGAGCCTCGCGGCCGTTCTTGAGTTTGAGAGTTGCGTCTCCCACTTCCACGACTTCCTCGGAGGGCAGTAGCCGTAATCCGTACACAAGAGTTAAGTTCGCCATGAAGGGATTTTACCTCCTCCGACCAACAGCAAACTCCTCGCTGGACAGACGTTGCTTGCAACGTCTCTGTCAGCGTACGCGGGAATACGTAGCTTGGTACGCCTCTACATTGTCCTCTGCGATTTAAGACTTTTCGCGCTCTTCATTTAGAATGCCTTCGTGCTCCGAGACACTCTTGTATTCCTGGTCAGCATCGTACTGGTGTCTTTCGCCAGTGCTCAGCAACCCTCGCAACCGCAGGTCAAGGTGAATGTGCTGAATGTCTGTTCGCCTTCGCCGGAGGAGCAACAGGAAATTGCTTCCGCGCTGGCCCGCATTCCCAAGCAACCGCTCTTTAGTCCTGATTTCGAGATTGATCGCGGGCGTTCAACGCTCGAGGAGCGTCCTGATTTTCTTAAGGTGGGTGCGAGCGCACAATTCTCGTCGGACTCTGGAACTGCCGATTGGGTAAGAATTCGCCGCGAGTTCTCGGTCCAGGCCGTTTTTTCGACGGTGCAGTACTCGTTCAGCCATGACCCGAAAAATATGGTCGAGACTCTGGTCTTCCGGGTGCGCGACCCCAAGGATTTGATGCAGGTAGCCATCGAGGATAACGCGTCTTCGGTGACCACGCCCGCGAGCATGTTGAGCACCAGCACTCCAGCCAGCCGGATCAAGTTGGAGCGATTTGGCAAGTCGTCGGTCGTGCTGGCGCGCTGCCCCGGAACCGAGGGGAATCCTCCGCCGAACCAAAGTGCTTACGAGCCGCTGTTTCAGAGTGCGACTGCCATTGTGACCAACTATCGCAATCTTCTGGCAGCCCGGAACACCGTGCCCGCAGAGTTGGCGCGGGTCGGCACCGTGGAGGCGACCAAGGCAAAGACGCCGATAAAACCTGCAGCCAAGAAGACGGCGCCTGAAAGACCTGCTCCAGATAGCAAATGATTGGAACTGCCTTGGCTTTGATTCGGGATTAAGCGGTAGTCAGTTCGCCGTCTTGAACCGAAATCTGAAATCAGTAATCTATATCCTTACTTTATGGACAATATCCGCAACGTGGTTGTGATGGGCTCGGGCTGCGCCGGACACACTGCCGCGCTTTACACCGCGCGCGCCAACTTGAAACCACTGGTTCTCGAAGGCCACGAACCGGGCGGCCAGCTTTCGCTTACCACGCTGGTCGAGAATTTCCCTGGCTTCCCTGAAGGCATTCAGGGGCCGGAGTTGATCGAGAACATGCGCAAGCAAGCGTCGCGATTTGGCGCCGAGTATAAGCATGGCCATGTGACTAGCGTCGATCTCAGCCAGAATCCGTTCAAGCTTCATGTCGGCCACGAGGTCGTCAATACCCGCACGCTGATCATCGCCAGCGGCGCCTCGGCACGCTGGCTCGGATTGCCACATGAGCAGCAACTGATCGGACACGGCGTTTCTTCCTGTGCCACTTGCGACGGCTTCTTTTTCTCGGGCAAGGAAATTGCCGTAGTCGGGGGCGGCGATTCTGCCATGGAAGAAGCGATTTTCCTGACTCGCTTCGCCACCAAAGTTACGGTCATTCATCGCCGCGAGCACTTCCGGGCCTCGAAAATTATGCTCGATCGCGCCCAGAAAAACGACAAGATTGCGTTCCTTCTCGATACCGTCGTCGAGGACGTCCACGACATTAATAAGAAGGAAGTCACCGGATTGAAGCTGCGGAATGTTAAGACGGGCAAAGTCTGGGACTTGCCCACCAGCGCATTGTTTCTCGGCATTGGCCACATTCCCAACGCGAAAGTGTTCGAAGGCCAGCTCGATGCCGATCAGGACGGCTATCTGAAAACGACAAACAACGTCTTCACCCGCGTTCACGGGGTCTATGCCTGCGGGGACGTGCAGGATCGGCGCTATCGTCAGGCGATTACCGCCGCCGGTACCGGTTGCATGGCCGCACTGGAGGTCGAGAAGTTCCTGGAAGAGCAGGGTCAGTAAAGTGTAGGCGCGGGCGTCCACGCCCGTGCGGTTGCCACATGTCCTTTGTGTACCTTCGTGTCCTTTGTGGTTCCAGCATTTGAACTTCATCAACCACAAAGGACACGAAGGTACACAAAGGAGATTCGCGGGGTAAGCAATGCCAGACGCACAAACTACGTGTCCTCACGCAAAAGAAATTCGCCAGGTCAAGCCCAGCGGCAGGGGGCTGCAAGGAGTGCCTTGAGATGGGCGATACCTGGGTTCACCTGAGAGAATGTCTCATCTGCGGTCACGTCGGCTGCTGCGATTCGTCCAAGAACAAGCACGCCACCAAGCATTTTCACCAGACCAGGCATCCGATCATGCGGTCCTTCGAGCCGGGAGAGAGCTGGCGCTGGTGTTATGTGGATGAAGCTTTTCTGGCCTGAGTTTTAACCGGGTTGTCGAATTGATTGAAACATCCGGTGGCATAGTGGTGGCCAGCAAACTGTTGTTCGATGCCTGGTTGGCTCAGACTCGGAACGCAGTCCCATGCCGATAATTCGTGCGGTGAACCGCCCTTAAATCCACGTTAGAATAGAAGCATCGTTGAAATGGTTCCGTAACATTTTCGGAGGAAATGACATGGCCGCTCTGACCGCGGGAAAATCCGCGCCGGATTTCACTCTGCAAACCATGGATGGTAAACAATTCTCTTTGCGAGACGCGCTGACGCGTGGCCCAGTGGTCGCGGCTTTCTTCAAGATTTCATGCCCGGTCTGCCAGTACACATTTCCGTTTCTGGAGCGGATTTACAAAGCTCATGGCGAAAAGAATGTGACGATTGTTGGGATTTCCCAGAACGAGAAAAAAGACACAGCTGCGTTTGTGAAGGAGTACGGCCTGACTTTTCCGATGTTGTTGGATGACACGAAGTCTTATCCCGCGTCGAACGCCTACGGCCTGACTAACGTACCCTCCATTTTCTGGATTTCGCAGGACGGCGAGATTGAAATCTCCAGCGTGGGATGGGACCGGAAGGACATTGAGGAAATTAACCAGAAGGCTGCGAAAATCAATGGTGATGGTCTGAAGCCGGTGTTCCGGGAGGACGAGCAGGTTCCGGACTTCCGCGCCGGTTGAGGGTCGAAGAATTAGCCCGCGGTCCGCGGGCTAGCCAAACTACGAAAAGTGATGTTTCGTGTAGTAGCCGGCATCTTGTCGGGACGGCAGCGCTGCTAATCCAAACCGAAGGGGCAGTCCACTGGTAACCCCGCCTTTTTCGCGCTTTCCCGTACAATAAAAACCTTATCCAACGTCACTCATTGGAGCCTCTAAGGATGCGCACCAGCGTCATTGTGCTTTTTTTGCTCTTTGTGTTCTCGAATATTTCCGCGGCACAGTCATCGCATAAGCACAAGTCATCGACCGACTCGGTGCGGCCGTCAGGTGCTGCCTTCGCGGCTATTCAGAAAATTGACCCAGAGCGAATCCGTGCGCATGTACGCTTTCTCTCTCACGACCTGCTCGAGGGTCGCGGCACGGGGCAGCGGGGCGGCGACATCGCCGCTGAATATATCGCGACAGAATTTGCCCTCTATGGGCTGAAGCCCGCAGGGGACGGCGGCGGATATTTGCAGAAGGTTCCCATGGTCGGGATCACGCCGGGACCGGAAACCACGTTTTCACTAGTCTCATCGAAAAGCACGACCGATCTGAAGCCGCTCGAACAGTACGTCGCCTACGACCAGACGCAACAGCCGCAGTCCGAGGTGAACGCTGAAATCGTGTACGTGGGTTACGGAATTGAAGCTCCCGAATACAAATGGGACGACTACAAGGGTACCGATGTGCGCGGCAAAGTTCTCTTGATGCTGGTCAACGAGCCGCCCTCTGATGACGTGAATTTTTTCAAAGGCAAGGCGCTCACTTATTACGGACGTTGGACCTATAAATACGAGGAAGCCGCCCGTAAAGGCGCTGTCGGCGCGATTCTTGTCCATCAGACGGAGATGGCGAGCTATCCCTGGGAGGTCGTCCGTAATTCGAATTCCGGGGAGAAATCGTTTCTCAAGCTGGACGGCTCGCCGAAGCTGAAGGTTGCATCGTGGGTTCAGACTGAAGTTGCAAGACAGATGGCCGCCGCTTCCGGCATGGATCTCGACCGCATGATGGCGGACGCGCTCTCCCGAAATTTTCATCCGGTAACGCTGCCGGTGAAGTTGAAAGCGCACATGGCAAGCAAGATCCGCCCATTTGAATCGAACAACGTGCTGGCCATGTTGCCGGGGTCGGATCGCAACCTCAAGGGCGAGGCTGTCCTATACACGGCGCACTACGACCACCTTGGCATTCGGCCTGACATGCCGGGAGACAACATTTACAACGGGGCCAACGACAACGCAACCGGGTGTGGCATCTTATTGGAACTTGCGCGTACCTACGCGGAAGCTTCACAGCGACCGCGCCGGTCCATTCTATTTGCGTCGGTGACCGCGGAGGAGCAAGGTTTGCTGGGGTCGGAGTATCTGGGAAAGCATCCTCCGATTCCAGCCGGCAAGATTAGCCTGGATCTGAACTATGACGACATCCCGCCTCTGGGCTCGCCCGAGGAAGTGGAGGTTTCTGGGGCTGAGCGCACTACGTTCTATCCGGAGGTCGAGGCCATGGCGAAAACATTTCGCCTGAAGATTCGTCCCGATTCACGGCCCGAGGCCGGGCACTACTATCGATCCGACCACTTCAGCCTGGCGCGCGTGGGCATTCCCTCGTTCTCCATTAACGAAGGCACGAAATATAAGGGACACGATGCTGCGTGGGGCATGCAACAGGCCGAAGAGTACACTTCGAAGCACTATCACCAGCCGAGTGATGAATATTATCCGAGCATGGATTTCACCGGCGACGCAGCCATGGCGCGATTCGGATTTGTTCTGGGATGGGAAGCTGCGTCCCAAACCAAATTGGTAGGCTGGCAAAAGGGAGATGAGTTTGAAGCGGCGCGAGTAAAAAGCTTCGCCGGCTCCCAGTAGAGGTTTTGAGAAACCGGTCAGCTTGCCATCGTCTTGAGAGTAGGGCTGACGATCAGCGTTGGTTCGGTGACTCGCTGGACGTCATCAGCGCTTAGTTCAGGAGCCACTTCCTCCAGCACCAGGCCAGCAGGCGTCACTTGAATGACGGCCATCTCCGTGACGATCGTATTCACTACCCTCACGCCGGTCAGCGGCAACGTACACTTCTTCAGGATTTTTGGCTGCAGATCTTTGGTCGTATGCTCCATGGCGATGATCACCCGCCGTGCGCCCGCGACCAGATCCATGGCGCCGCCCATGCCTTTCACCATTTTCCCCGGGATCATCCAGTTGGCCAGGTTGCCTTCCTCATCCACTTCCATAGCGCCGAGAACGCTCAGGTTGATGTGGCCGCCGCGGATCATGGCGAATGAATCGGCGCTCGAGAAGTAGGAAGTGCCTGGCATTTCGCTGACCGTTTCCTTGCCCGCATTAATAAGGTCGGCGTCCTCTTGCCCATCCACTGGAAAGGGGCCGATACCCAACATGCCATTCTCACTTTGCAGGATGACATCGATGCCCGGAGGAACGTAGTTGGCCACGAGCGTCGGCATGCCAATGCCAAGATTGACGTAGAAGCCGTCGCGGAGTTCCTGCGCGATCCGCTTGACGATGCGCTCGCGTTTTTCAACATCTTTGCCAGGTTTGTCCATGGTCTGTGGTTGTTGGTCGTTAGTAGTTGGCCGTTGGGGCATTGCGGCCAACGACCAAGGACGAACGACCTACGACGCCTTTCTGACTGTCCTCTTCTCGATTCGCTTCTCGTACAACTCGCCCTGGAAGATGCGATTCACGTAGACGCTAGGGGTGTGGATCAAGTCGGCTTCCAACTCGCCTGGCTCGACCAGTTGCTCGACTTCCGCAATGGTTATCTTGGCGGCACTGGCCATCATCGGATTGAAGTTGCGGGCCGTCTTGCGATAAACGAGATTGCCCCACTTGTCGCCCTTCCAGGCTTTCACCAATGCGAAGTCGGCCTTCAGCGCGTGTTCCATCACATACATCCGGCCGTCGAATTCGCGCGTCTCTTTGTTCTCAGCGACGATCGTACCCACGCCAGTCGGCGTGAAGAAAGCTGGAATCCCGGCGCCAGCTGCCCGTATACGCTCGGAAAATGTTCCCTGCGGTACGAGATCCAGTTCCACCTTGCCTTGCAGAACCATCTGCTCCAGTAGTTTGTTTTCGCCAACGTAGGTTCCGATGTGCTTCCGAAGCTGTCCGGCGGCGAGCAGCAGGCCAATGCCGAAGCCGTCTACTCCGGCGTTGTTGCTCATTGTGGTGAGATTCTTCACGCCCTTCCGCACCAACGCGCGGATCAAATTCTCTGGAATACCACAGAGCCCGAAACCGCCAACCATAATCGTGGCGCCGTCGGAGATGTCGCGGACTGCGTCGTCGGCGTTAGCAACGACTTTGTTCATGAGAAAGAGATTCTATATGAGAAATCGCTCACTGAACCACCGTTTTCGACGATCCCATGATTCAATCGCTCGATGTTCAGTCTAGCTGCTTCCTCTTTGCCAACCCAGCTTTTCTAAGATGATGCGCTCGTTCAAACTCCATCGCCAGCTCGCGCGTATCCAGATTCTCACGAATGTGAGCCAGGTGCTGCTCCAGTTTGAGAAGGGCAGCCTGAATGTTCTTTTTGTTGGTGAGAGCGACATCGCGCCACATGGAATACGGACTGCTGGAGATACGCGTCATCTCACGCAAGGCTCGTCCCCCGGCTTCGAGCAGGGGCGCCTCCGCGCCGTATTCATCAACCAACGAGGCGGCGAGCGCGGTGGATATCATTTGAGGCAAATGGCTGATCCATGCGCATAGCTGGTCGTGCGCAGCGGCGTCTATGCTCGCGATATGCGCGCCAGTCTTTTCTACCCACTCCAGAAACTCTCCGCTCAGGCCGTCATAGACTTTCTGCCCCGGAACCGGAGTAACAAACCAGGCCGCTCCCTGAAATAGATCGGGGTCCGCAAATTCCACACCGGACAATTCCTTTCCGGCCATGGGATGAGCTCCGAGAAAGCGGACGCCGACATTCTTATGAAAGACTTTTTTCGCCCGCGCCACGACTTCGGCTTTGGTGCTACCGACATCCGTCAGGAATGTTTTCGGCGGTAGGGCCGGCCCGAGCCGTTCAACCAAATCGATAATCCCGCTGACTGGCGTTGCCAGAACGATGATCTCGCTGCCGCGAACCGCGTCGACGGGATTGGTGTGGCCATCGTCAATCGCCAACTTATTTCGCGCACGCTCGAGCACTGGTGCGCGATCACAGCCGATGATGCGTCCGCCAAACCGACGCTTCTTCAGAGCGAGTGCGAAAGACCCGCCGATCAAACCGGTGCCGATGATCGTGATTTGTCGAACTGGCATCAGGAATTGCTCGAGATGAAATCAAGCCATCTTGCGGCCGACTGCGGGCGCAATCATACGCAACTGATCCATCAACTCGGAGAATTGATCGGGATAGAGCGATTGAGCGCCATCCGACAATGCCTTATCCGGATCGTGATGCACTTCGATCAGAAGCACGTCTGCTCCGGCGGCCAGAGAGGCTCGCGCCATGGGAGCGACTTTGTCGCGAATCCCAGTGCCGTGCGAAGGATCGGAAGCCATAGGCAAATGCGAGAGCTTGTGAATGATTGGGATGGCCGAGATGTCCAGCGTGTTCCGGGTATAAGTCTCAAAGGTACGAATTCCGCGCTCGCACAGAATTACCTCGTAGTTTCCGCCAGCCATGATGTATTCGGCGGAGAGCAACAGTTCCTCTAAAGTCGCGGCAATGCCGCGCTTGAGCAGAACCGGCTTCCTGACCTTGCCCAACTCGCGCAGCAAATTAAAATTCTGCATGTTGCGCGCGCCCACCTGGAAGATGTCAACGAAAGGCAGCATGATGGCTATTTGCGAAATCTCCATGACTTCGCTGATCACCAGCAAGCCAAAGCGGTCGCCCGCCTCACGCAGAAGTTTCAAGGCTTCCAAACCAAGTCCTTGGAAAGAATACGGAGAACTCCGCGGCTTGAAAGCACCGCCACGCAGCGCGCGCGCCCCCGCTTTCGCAACGTGCTCGGCTGTCGCGAAAAGCTGGTCGCGCGATTCCACCGAGCAGGGGCCAGCCATCACTACTACTTGGTCGCCACCGATTTTCAATCCATTGCCAAACTGGACGACGGTCCCTTGCGGCCGGAAACTTCGTCCTGCCAGCTTGTAGGGCGCACTGATGCGGTGAACGTGCTCGACTCCGGAAAGAACCTCGAGATTACGAATATCAAAATCGATGCGCGCACCGACGGCAGCCACTACGGTCTGCCGCGCTCCGGTGGAGCGATGCACAGAGAAGCCCCTCTCAATCAGGTGTTCCACCACCCGCTGGATCTGCTCCTCAGTCGCCGATTCCTGCATTGCAACAATCATAAAAAGTCGTTGGTCGATGGTCGTTAGTCGTTCGTCTTGGTTTTCGCCAATGACCAACGACCAATAACCAACGACCGTTCAGTCATTCACCTCAGAATCCAATTCCGTATCCCCAGAGCCTCCGGTTGCCGCTGACTTGGGCGCGATCTCTTCCTGCTGAATCTGGCGCATGATGTCCATGATGCGTTCGTAGATGCAGAGCAGGTCGCGATCCGGCAACGGCCCCGGATTCGCACCGCGCACATTGTTGAATACGGCGCGTTCGCGATCCGGCTCATAGATCGGCATTCCAATGACGCGTTTTAATTTGCCAATCTCGTGGGCCGCCTGCGCACGCTGACTCAGCAATTCCACTAGTTTGCGGTCAAGCTCGTCGATTTTCTTACGCCAATCTGGAATGTCCATAGGCTATTAGATCTCAGCCGTCAATTCTCGTGAAGAAACCCCGCTCGCACACATCGCCTGCGCAGCGACTCGAATGAAAGAATCATCGGTTTCGAGCTGAAAGCTGAGGGCTGACGGCTGAGAGCTGCTCCACAAATTCTGCCACAGACGCGGCTTCTTTGCCCGGATTCTGCTCGATAGTCTCGACGATGGCGCTGCCCACCACTGCCGCGTCAGCAAATTCTCCCACCGCAGCGAATTGCTCGGGAGTAGAAATGCCGAAGCCTACCGCAATCGGAAGCCGTGTGTACTTGCGGAGGCGGCGAACCAGCTTCCGCGAATCTTCAGGTAATTGCTGGCGTGTTCCCGTCACTCCAGTGCGTGAGACCGCATACACAAATCCACTCGAAGCCTCCGCGATAAGCTTCAATCGCTTCTGGGTGCTGGTCGGCGCCGCGAGAAACACCGTTGCCAACTCGTTTCGCCGCATCTCGCGCAGGTACACGCCCGCCTCCTCGACAGGCAAGTCTGTCAACAACGCTCCGTCAACGCCCGCGTGGCGTGCGATTCTACAGAATTTTTCCATGCCCATGCGCAGGATCGGATTCAAGTACGAGAAGATAATCAGCCCAGTCGACTGCGAATGCTGACGCACTTCGGCCGCCAGTTTCAGCACATCGGCCAGAGTTGTCCCGTGCTGGAGGGCCCGCTGGCTGGCGCGTTGAATGGCGGGACCGTCAGCCACTGGATCGCTGAACGGCACGCCAAGCTCGATCACGCTCGCACCCGCCTCAATCGCGGCCAAGACGACTTCGCGCGTAGTCGCCAGATCGGGATCGCCACAGGTGACATAGGCCACCAGGGCAGGGCGAATTTCGAAAGAAAGAGGCATGACTTGAAGAATTGCGTACGTGCAATTGACAATTGGAAATCGCAAGTCGATCTAACTGTCCAGTTTCAGGTTCTCCCTTAGGATTCCAATATCTTTATCACCACGTCCGGAGATGTTCACGATCACCACCTCGGACTTCTTCATCTTCGGCGCCCGCTTAATCACTTCCGCCACGGCGTGTGCCGATTCGAGCGCCGGAATAATGCCTTCGGTTCTAGCCAGTAGAGTGCAAGCGTCGAGCGCTTCCGCATCGGATGCTGAAACGTATTCCGCGCGGCCCGAATCATGAAGCGCCGCATGCTCCGGACCGATGGAAGGATAGTCCAAACCCGCTGAAACCGAATGCGTGTTCGCCACCTGCCCCGCCGCATCCTGCAAGAGATAGGAATATGTTCCCTGCAAAACGCCCAGCGAACCGCCGTGAAAACGAGCAGCGTGTTCACCCAGGCCGTTACCGCGTCCGCCGGCTTCGACGCCGATGAGCTTCACTCGCTTGTCCTTAATAAAGTCATGGAAGATGCCAATGGAATTCGAGCCTCCGCCGACGCATGCAATGATCGCAGTGGGCAGCTTGCTTTCGGCTTTCAGGATCTGCGCCCGCGCCTCGCGGCCGATGACCTTGTGAAAATCACGCACCATCGTGGGATAGGGATGCGCACCCAGCACGCTTCCCAGAAGATAATGCGTGGTGCGAACGTTGGTGACCCAATCGCGCATAGCCTCGTTGATGGCGTCTTTCAACGTGCGCGAACCCGAGTCGACGCCGCGCACTTCTGCCCCGAGCAACCGCATGCGGAATACGTTCAGCTCCTGTCGCCGCATGTCCTCAGTGCCCATGTAAACAACGCATTCGAAGCCGAGCAGCGCACAGACAGTAGCTGTGGCGACGCCATGCTGTCCCGCACCAGTTTCGGCGATGATGCGGCGCTTGCCCATGCGTTCGGCCAGCAGTCCCTGTCCCAGACAGTTGTTGATTTTGTGCGCACCGGTGTGGAGGAGATCTTCACGCTTGAGATAGATTTTCGCGCCGCGAAGTTGCTGGGTCAGGCGCCGTGCGAAAAACAGCGGCGTAGGACGACCAGCATACGTCCGCAGGAGTTCATCCAGACGGCGCCGAAAACCGAGATCGCGCTTCGCCTTCTCGTATTCGCGCTCAAGTTCTTCGAGCGCAGCCATCAGCGTCTCGGGAACGTAACGCCCGCCATAGAAACCGAAGCGGCCTTTGATCGAGGCTTTGTCCGATTTGTTGCTCTTGATGGGAGTCGCGGTTGCCATCTTCCTATGGGAGCCTCTCCGTCTGACGAACGGCAGCGACAAATGCCCGGACTTTTTCTGGATCCTTCTTACCGGGCGCGGCTTCCACCCCGGAGGAAACATCCACGCCCCAAGGTTTCAGTATTCGGATAGCCTCGGTAACGTTGGTGGGAGTAAGGCCACCGGCGACTACCAGACTATGGCCGGCTCGCTTAATGACCTCAGCTACCGGCAGGGCGGCCGTCCAATCGAAAATGCGTCCCGTACCTCCTATCTTTTCTGGAGTGCCTGAGTCCAGAAAAATTCCGCTGAGCCTCTTATCCGGCTTGTCTTGGTTGACAGACACGATGAAACCATCGAATCGACCCTGCTCGTCCAAGAAATGCCTTACCGGCAATGCGACATAGTGTTTAAGCGTCTCCGAGGACCTCGTTCCGTGTGGTTTTTCGTCACCGAGGGACGGCCCTTCAACGTGCAGTTGTGTCGCGGTCAGGCCAACCCTCTCGGCCATACTCTCCATTCGCTGCGCGGACTCGCACACAAATACGCCCACCTTCTCGACCTCCGCCGGTAGCGCTTCCACGATCTTGCGTGCGGTTTCTGCGTCAACCTTTCGCGGACTCTTCTCGTAAAACACGAATCCCAAGGCGTCCGCACCTGCTTTGACCGCCGTCAACGCGTCCTCGACATTCGTAATTCCACAAATCTTTACCCAGGTCATGAACCCAGTTCTCTGTTCCCGGTTTGGTCGAGGCTTATCTTCTAAGTAGCGTCTGAGACTTGCGTTCTGCTTCGGCCAGAAGCATCCTTAGCGTTTCTCCGGGCGCTTTCGCCTTCATCAACGATTCACCGACCAAGAACGCCTGATAGCCAGCCGCACGCAAGCGTGCGATATCCGCTCCGCTGTGGATCCCGCTCTCCGCCACGGACAGCGCACTCTCGGGGATCAAATCGCCCAACCGGAACGATGTTTCGAGATCAACCTGGAAGGTTTTTAAATCGCGGTTGTTGACCCCGATCAGGTTGCAGCCTGCGTCTACGGCACGTCGCAATTCATCTTTATCATGCACCTCGCACAACACATCAAGGTTGTAATCGGTTGCGCGGCGGGCCAGCATCTTCAATTCCGCGTGGGAAAGCGCCGCTACAATCAACAGGACTGCGTCAGCGCCGTTAGCTCGCGCTTCCAGCAACTGGAATTCATCGACAATGAAATCCTTGCGCAGACAAGGCAGCTTTGTGTTCGCCGATGCAAGCCGCAAATTCTCTAACGACCCCAGAAAGAATTCTTGATCGGTCAATACGGACAAGGCAGCAGCGCCCGCGCTCTCGAGTTCTTTCGCCAGGCTCTGGGCATCGAAATCAGGGCGAATCAACCCACGCGAAGGCGAAGCCCGTTTCAACTCCGCGATGACAGCCATGCCGTTAGCACTGCCCAATTCCAAAGCACGCCGAAAGCCACGCGGAACATGATCTTCAGCCTGCCGATTAAGCTGGCGCAGATCGGCCGCAGGCCTGGTCCCGCCGACTTTTCGTCGGGTTGCGGCGACTATTTCATCGAGGCTGACGGGCATGACGAGTTGAGGAGAATTATACGGGAGAGCTATAGGAACATTTGTCATCCGCTGGTCAAAAAGACAGCAGCGGCCAGCCGGCTAAATCAACCGGCATCGACGATAAGAGAAAAAGCTGGTGCCATCGAAGGGACTCGAACCCCCACACCCTTGCGGGTACATGGACCTGAACCATGCGCGTCTGCCAATTCCGCCACGATGGCAAAAACTGATTCGTTACACGGCCGCCCTTCCGGGCCGCCTATCAGGAGAGAACCACAAACAATATTCTACAGGGGCATCGCCGGCTGTCAAAGTTCACAATGAGCAGCGAGGACTTCTGAGCTGAAACCTATCCTTCGAGTTTAGCCGTCATCGTGATATTCGCTTTGAGCACCTTGGACACGGGACAACCGCTCTTCGCATTATCCGCGGCTTTCTCGAAAGCAGCCTGGTCAGCGTTCGGCACTCGCCCGACGACATCCAGATGGACCGCAGTGATCGTCCAGCCGGAGTCGAGTTTTTCCATGGTGAGCGTGGCCGTTGTCTCGATGCTGGACGCGGTTAAATTGGCGGCGCCCAACTGCCCCGACAAGGCCATGGAGAAGCACCCGGCATGCGCCGCTGCGATCAACTCCTCAGGATTCGTACCGGGAGTGTTTTCAAATCGTGTGCTAAAAGAATAAGGAGTGCTGTTCAGCACGCCGCTCGCAGACGATACCGCGCCCTTGCCATCCTTCAGTCCACCCTTCCAGACCGCACTTGCCTTGCGTTGCATTTTTCTCTCCTCGAATATGAAATCTTAACTTATCTATTGTAGATGGAAGTGAGCGAAGGTGTCAGGCCGTCGAAGAAAGCAGCTAGCGCTAACTGTTGATTCACTCAGTAGAAGTCGGAACAACTCAGATAGAAACCGCAGCGCTGACAACTTAGTTTGCAGCGATGCTCTTGTAATTGCGCTGAGCAATTCGGGCAGAAGCGGGATACATCGAGGCAGCTGGAACTGAGGTCTACAAGGCCTTCGATTGAACCGGAGCTTGCGGAAGCGAGCGCGTCAGATGCCGGTTGACTCATCGTTCGCGAAACTTATCACTAGGAACTAGCGCCACGCAATTGCCATCTTGGATTCCCCGCGCTGATGTCAATTTCCGCAGATGTAAGTCCTACGCGACTTTTGCGTCTTCGCCAATTTTGATTCCCTGATTGGCGATGGGCACACTGCTGCTCCAGCAATCTCCAACGATCCGCCAGGCTCCAAGGCGGTGCCATGCCCGCAGGAACTTTCCAGCGTCGCTTATGGTCGTATTTCCTACTCTGATGGAAACGCTGTAGCGCCCCACTTCGACGGCCATGTCACCCGAATAGTCAACGCGCGTGGTTTCAAATCGAAGATTCTGGTATCCCGATTCGCCGTACTCCCGCAGGATGCGCTCGATCGCCTTCGGTCCCTGGGACGGTTCGCGATGCGAAAGCATCAACAGGCCGTCGGAAGCGAATAACGTCGCCACCTGGTCGTAGTTGCCTGTGTTGAACGCGGTGCAAAAATCCTGGGTGAGCCCTCGAACCGTTGACTCAACATCGAACCGCGGATTAGATCCAGAGACACCTTCACTGAGGGGCCGATACATCAAACTACCTCCTGGGGGGAACAGGGTGCTCAGTACTTCGCGGGCTCGCCTCGGCCAAGAAACGAACCACGCGCCAAGGTTGCATTGTAGCTCAAAAATCAATGTGGAAAAGATTTTGATTCTCCGGGCGCAAAAAATCCTTCCCCAAAAAGGCTGGTTCTCACTTTCCAGGGATGGGCTATGATGATCGACGACGAGTTTATTGGGTTTTCTGAGCTCTCAAGAAGGCGACGTCATGTACTTCGAACAGTTTTACCTGGGTTGTTTGGCGCATGCTTCCTACCTATTGGCCTCGCAGGGCGAAGCCGTTGTGGTTGATCCACAGCGTGATGTTGACATCTACCTGAAAGCCGCCGAAGAACAGGGAGCCAAGATCCGCCACATCTTTGAAACACACTTGCACGCAGATTTTGTTTCCGGGCACAATGAGCTGGCGGCGCGCACCGGGGCAACGATTTACATTGGGGCTCAGGCTGGCGCCAAATTTCCTCACGTCGATGTGCGCGATGGCTTCGAGTTGCGAGTGGGCGAGGCGCTTCTCAAGGTTCTGGACACCCCAGGCCACACGCCCGAAAGCATCTGCCTCTTAATCACGGATAAAGCAAAATCTCCGGATCCGTGGGCGGTCCTCACCGGCGACACTTTGTTTCTGGGCGATGTGGGACGACCCGACCTCTCGAAGACCCACACTCCGAAAGAATTGGCGGGTCTGCTCTACGACAGTTTGCACCATAAGCTGCTTAAACTCGGAGATGACGTGCTGGTCTATCCGGCGCACGGAGCCGGTTCGCTCTGCGGTCGCAACATGCGCGCCGAAAAATCATCAACGATCGGCACCGAGAGGCTCACTAACTACGCGCTGCAGATCAAGAGCAGAGAGCAGTTCGTTCAGCAGTTGACTAGCAACCTGCCTACGCGTCCCGACTATTTTCTGCAGGATGCGGAAATCAATCGCGAGGGTGCGCCGACGCTCGCGGACACTCCCGAACTACCGCAAATTTCGGCCGCTGAACTGAAGTCCATGTTGGACGGGGGAGTTGTCGTACTCGATGTTCGTCCCGGCGACCAGTTTGCTTGTGGGCATGTACCCGGCTCGATCAACATTGCTCTGTCAGGACAATTTGCCTCTTGGGCAGGAACGGTTCTAGGCTTGTCCGCCCGTCCCGTGCTGATCGCAGAATCCCCGGAACAGTTATCCGAAGCCCGGCTCCGATTGGCGCGAGTCGGCATTGAGGATCTGCACGGATATTTAAGCGGAGGAGTCGCAGCCTGGAAGCAGGCAGGTTTTGCCCTCGCAGAATTGGCTCAGATCACGGTGCAGAATCTGCATGATCGCTGGCATGCAGGTGCTTCGCAAGTGCTCGATGTGCGCCGCGAACCCGAGTGGCACGCCGCCCACATCGAAGGCGCAACGTGGTGGCCGCTCGACAATTTCAAAGTTTCGCCTCCCGAGATCGACCGCGACCTGCCCATTGCCGTGCATTGTAAGGGCGGATACCGCAGCATGATCGCCTGCAGCCTGCTGCAGCGAGCCGGCTTCCGCAACGTCACCAACGTGATCGGCGGCTTTGACGCCTGGCAGCAGGCGAAGCTTCCCATCCAAAGTGAAAGCGCAGTCGAGGCGTAGCCCCGACGCGGTTGCAAAGGCCCAAACGGTCGATTAAGCTAAGCTTCACTGCCTGAGATCCCACGCCGGGATGGCGGAACTGGCAGACGCAGCGGACTCAAAATCCGCCGGGCTTCGGCCCTTGGGGGTTCGACTCCCCCTCCCGGCACCACTTCAAGTGGCCACGCTAATGGCATTTAGTTCACCTTTCCGCTTTTGCCGATCCCACTCGCGGCAACGTCGATTGGTACTGTATTGGTACTGAACTCGAAGGTGGGGTTGCGTTCTTCGTGCTCTTCTTGCTGCCGCTCGAGCTCGATTTTCTCCAGTGTCACCGCCCTATTCTGATCCAACTTCTTGAGAGCATCCACCGAGTCGGATTTGCTCTTGATGTTGTAGTACTCGAACACGGAGCGGGTGCTCCAACCTCCGATTTCCATGATCACGCCTTCGCTCACGCCGGCGATCCGCAGATTCCGCGCCCCGGTGCGGCGCAAGTCGTGGAAGAGTTGGCCGACATATTTGAGAGCCTTGCCGCGCGCCCCGCATTCACACTTCTCGCCGTCGACCGGTTTCTGGCAGCTCCTGCAGACCATGGTCCCCAGACCCGCAGCGATGCAGGCAGCCGCCCGCGTGCCCCGGAAATCACGTACCCGGCGCCCGTTCTCTCTGGTGAAGACGTATTCATCGGGCTTTTTTCCCCGCGTGAGTTCGCGCAACAGCAGCTTTATCGTCGCGTTCATGGCGACTTCGCGAGGCTCGCCGCTTTTGGTTTCGTCCCCGTCCAGGCGAATCGTTTCGCCCACAACGTCGACCTGCCGACATTGCAAGTTGATGAGTTCGCTCTTGCGCCAGGCGTAGGTGGTAGCCATTTCGAGGAGTGCTCGAAACCACAGTTCTGATGCCCCACCCGTAAGCTTCGGGTACGATCCATCTCCAATGAAGCCCTTGCGCTTATTATTTTCCGCCAGCCTTTCAGGAAAGCTCAGGAGCGTGGTCACCTTGGGAGGAGTTGCCTTGCGGCCAAGATTGAATGCTTGCTTGAGCAACGCGATCTCGCGGTTGACGGTGGCATTGGCGCCGCCCTGCTCTAAGCGCAGGTCTTCGTACCTTTCGATGGATTGTTGCATGTGAAGGAAGTGAACCATCCCACAGCGTCGTCGGCAAACCAGTTTGCGGTGGTTGATGAACGCGCAGCCTTCGTTTCCTTCGCAAGAGTGCAAGTCAGCGTCGCGTCCCGACCGGACCCAATAGGTCGGCACCCGTACTACGGGCCGGATGCGTATGGGCCAGCGAGCCCCGATCGGTATAGCGGTGGCAACCGAGATCCGCGTGACAACTCGCAGCAGCAGAATTCGAAGTATCCAGGGCCGGAGAGAACGACTGGCGTAAACGACGAGGTCCGGACGATGAAGTTCGTGAACCACAAAACGGCTGGAGATGCCGGCTCTGCAAATTACTGGTTGTTGAACTACCGGCAGGGTACGGTTCCGCGGCAAGAAGTGCGAAATGTGGTGCAAGCTTTGCTCTCCATGCCACCCGAGGCTCGGCGGCGGCAAATCGAATCTGGCCGATACCAAAATTTTTCGCCGGAGGAACAGGAACTCCTGAGCCAGGTAGCGCAGGTGTCGCCGCATGAACTACAAAAGAACGCGGACGGAACGAAGCCGGTAGTGTTGCGGCAAACCTCGCGATAGGTTTGGTGGTTCAAAGGCGGCCGAACCGACTCGACACTTCATGCCGTGCCGTTCGTTGCCAAATGACCGAAATCCGCGACGTGTTCGCGTCGAATACCAGACTAGTCTGGACACTTCTCGTCACGACCGTTTGTCAGCTTTAGGGGCTGGGCTCTTGGGTGCCCTCGCCTGCTTAGTCGATTTCACCACCTTCTTGGTCACCCATCTTGAGGCTCGCCGTGACCCTGGGACTTTTCCGATTCTAGGATCCCCTGCGAGGACGAGATCGCAGGCGTGCTGAGTCGCTTCCTCGAAATCCGGAGCATCGACTGGAAGGACCTGCCAGCCCGTCACTTTCTTCCCCAATACTCTGATAGATCGCATGTTGGGAAATTCCCGCCGCAGACTCTGGTGGTGATCCTCGGTGGTGGCAAGCCACACCCCGTTGTCGGCGGTCTGTTCACGCTTGTCGCGGAGAACGAGCACAATCTTGTCCTGAACGTAGATCGCAAGGCAGCCGAACATGGAACGAGTCATTGGCGACAGCGGACCGATCGCGTCGAGCACGAATTCATGCGGGACCGGCTTGCGCTGCTTGATAGGGAAGCGGGCATCGTCGAGCGGGAGGAAGGACGTATTGCGACGGGACTTCGACATGGGAGTGAGAATCGCGGTCCGCTCACTTATATCATTGCTGCGTCACGATCTTCCGCAGCACCTCTCCGAAGCGCTGAACCTCTTCTACCGAGTTGTAGTGAACCAAGGAGGCTCGTACCGCACCGGTTTCGGGGTCGAGCCCAAGCCGTCGCATCAACCGCGGCGAGTACATATGGCCGACCCGCACGCCGATATGGTTTCGCGCGAGTTCTCCAGCGACCTTGGCGGGGGAAATACCTCTCAGGTTGAAGCAGAAGGTCGGTACGCGCTGCATAGCCTGGCCAGGCTCGCGAATGCCGTAGACTTCGGCACATGACGCCCGCAGCACGCCAAGCATTTCCAGTGAGAGCACCTGCTCGTAGGCTCGGATCGCATCCATGGCGCAAATCAATCGGGCGCGATATGAGATAAGCGGCGCGCCGTGATTAACCCGGTCGCCGAGGGTTGCCAGGTAAGACAGCGCGGCATCCATTCCAGCGACGTTCTCGTAAACAAACGTTCCAACCTCGAACTTAGCGGGTGGGTCATCGGGGATGAAATCTTCCCGGAACGTGGGCAGGTTTTTCAATAGCTCCCGCCGTCCCCAGAGAAAGCCCATGTGCGGAGCAAAAACCTTGTAGCCGGAACAAACCAGGTAGTCGCAGTCAAACTTCTGAACGTCGATCACGCTATGAGGCGCATACTGCACACAATCGAGAAAAACTTCCGCGCCGGCGGCATGAGCGTGCTTGGCGACCTCCGCGACGTCCACCACGGACCCGATCGCATTGGAAGCGACTGTACATGCCACCAAGCGAGTGGCTGACGAAAGCAATAGTACGAGGTCGGCGACATACAGGTTTCCATCGTCTCGCATGCGCCACCATCGAACGCTCGCTCCCTCCCTTTCGAGCGCGAGCCAAGTTGCGATGTTGGCTTCGTGATCCATATCCGTGACGACGATCTCTCGCCGGTCACCGAGGGTCTGGCCGATTGCCAGGCTGACCACCCGAACGAAGGACGTGGCATTCATGCCGAACGCGATCTCGTCTGGGTGGTAAGCGTTGACAAAGTCGCAAACGCTTCGGCGCGCTCGCGCCACAGTCGCGTCTACGTGGTGGCTCTTTTCGTAAGGTCCGCCACGCTGAACGTTGCAGGTCACCAAGTGCGAAGTGACGGCATCCAAGACGCATTGGGGTATTTGTGCGCCGGCGGCGTTGTCGAAGAAAACAAAATCTTCACCACTGTTCAGCGCAGGAAAGGAACTGCGAACCCATGCGATGGGGAAGTCAGGCGTCGCGGCTTTACCGCTGCTGAAGTTGTTGATAGATCACCTCGGCGTTGTCGGCAAATGTGGCCTGATAATTCGGATACTGTCGGAAGTCGGCGTATTTCTCCATGTGGATCTGGCGGACGGCATCCTGTACCTTCACTCCGCTCCGGTAGAGAGAACGAACCTGAGTGAAGAGATCATTGAGATAGTCGCGAAAGCGTTGCAGTTCAACCTTCGTCCCGAGCTCAAAATGGCCCGGCACCACTTTGTCCAAGGGAAGAGCCAGGCTTTGGTCGAGGGCTTTGATCCAGTTTTCTACGCTGCCGTCGTCCATCGCGGGAGAAGACCGGTTGAGGAATAAATCCCCCATCGCGATCGCGTGTTGACGCGGGAAGTAAACCAAAGCATCTCCGGAGGTGTGCGCCTTACCGGGAAAATAAACCTCGGCTGAATAGGGTTCTAAATGAATGTTGATCTTCTGCTCAAACGTGACATCGGCCGCTTGGAGGTGGAGTTGTGGAGAGGCCTGCATCAATGCCAGCGTTCGCTCCCGTGTGAAGTCGGTCGAGATTATCGTTGCGTTTAGACCTACCACGGAATTCCCGCCCTGATGATCCGGATGGTAGTGAGTGTTGATCACGTACAACACCGGAAGCGGGGAAACTTTGCGGATTTCGCGCAGAAGTTTGCTGGCCTCGGTAGCGTCAACCCCGGTGTCGACGACCAGAATCCCTTTGCTCCCCACCAGGAATGTCGAGTTGGCGCTGCCATCGTTGTCCGAGATGTAAGCATACAAGTCGGGTCCGATCGCCGTAACTTGAGGCGTCGCCCACGCACCCGCCGGCAGGAGCAGTGCCACTAAGACCCACCAGATCTTACGGAACGTTGGTCGGTTGCGATGTGCCGCTGCTCGCAATGCTGCTCCTCTGCCTGTTCTCGACAAATGGCCGCAAACCGTTGGAAGTTAAATCGCGCCGCCAACTGAATTAGGTGTGGACGGCTTTCACGATTCTCTTTGTCGCACGCCGTATAACGCGAAACGAAATGAACAAACCACCATGCTGGTTAAAGACGACGATCGCTGCCCGCGAAAATCTTCATAATAATTGAGTCATTTGACTGTAGCATCACTAGTGGGCCGACACCGTCCAGAAATAGCACTTCCAGAATTCTGGGCTGACTTTCCCGAAGTCGACTTCTGGCCCGGGTCAGCGAGCGTATTGGTCCGGCGGACGATATGTCGCCCGAGCGGCACCATCCACTCAGGAGTCTTGGACAATCTCCGTCAGTGCTGGTGATTGTCTTCGTCGTGATGGGTCTTCCAGGGCCCAAGAGCGGTCCCGATGATGATCGTATCGACATCCGCGCCCATGGTGTGTTGAACGTTGGCAGGCACGTACAAGAAACTTCCAACTGAATGGCCCTTCGCTCCTGCTTTATCGAGTTTGTCGCTAAAACTCACTTTCAGTTCGCCTACAACCACTGCGACCCGAGCGTCTTGGGTGTGCCAATGATGTTCCAATATCCCGCGGGAATGAAAAATGCGCAAGCGAACGCCTTGCCGACAGCGTTCTTGTCACCTTCCAGGACGGACCACTTCGTACCGTCGCGATCGATATCCTGGCAAACGGTCGTCTTTGCATCCCAGGCTTGCGGAGACTGTGCGAAAGCCGCCGCTCTGAAAACAACTGCCGCTACTAACGAGACGTACTTCATGGCTTCTCCAGAACTTTGTAGTCTCTGGGTGAAACAATCCACCTAGTGTAGTGCGTCAAGCAGATTGACGTTTATTCAGGGTGCGCCGAGCGCGTTTCACTTTTTCCAGGATGTCGGCGGCGCGCGCGGTCCAGATGAATGGTTTCGAGCTTTGGTGATGACGGTCGATATAGGTGCCGATACCATGATAAGTTCTTCCAGGTCGCGGAAAACTCCGCGCCGGAGCCGATTCTGAGTCAGGTCGCGAAAGAAGCGTTCCACCCTGTTCAGCCAGGAGGCGCCGGTGGGAGTGAAGTGCAGATGAAAGCGGGGATGCCGGGCCAGCCAGCGTTGCACTTTAGGATGCTTATGCGTGGCGTAGTTATCGCAGATCAAGTGCAACTGTCGGTCGGCGGGGATGGTGTGGTCGATCAGGCGGAGAAACTTGAGCCATTCTTGATGGCGATGCCGCTCTTGGCACAGGCCAAAGACTTCATCGTTGGCGGCATTCAGCGCGGCAAATAAAGTGGCTGTGCCGTCGCGTTTGTAATCATGCGTCAGGGTGGCCCCGCGTCCGCGCTTCCGTGGCAAGCCGGGCTGGGCACGGTCCAGAGCTTGAATCTGGCTTTTCTCGTCGGCGCACAGCACCAGCGCGTGTTCGGGGGGATCGAGATACAGACCGACGATGTCTTCCAGTTTCTCGGCGAAGGCAGGGTCGTGGCTGATCTTGAAAGTGTCCAGGCGATGCGGTTTCAGTCTGTGGGCGCGCCAGATACGCCGCACGCTGGCTTCGCTGATGCCAACCGCCGCCGCCATGGTGCGCGTGCTCCAGTGCGTGGCGTTGGTAGGCTGCTGGCGTGTGGTCAGGGCCACCACGCGTTTCGTCAGGCGAGCTCCGATGGTGGGTTTGCGACCGGGCCGGTGCGCGTCTTTCTGCAACCCGGCCACGCCCAGCACGAGAAAACGCTTGCGCCATCGGGAAACTTTCTTCGGCGTAAT
>Ga0210390_10000559_pt1 | contig 40399 bp, 60 predicted proteins | sample IncBWH11OmetaG_FD_161050 | JGI IMG/M metagenome (GOLD analysis project Ga0210390, IMG submission 161050) | Forest soil microbial communities from Barre Woods Harvard Forest LTER site, Petersham, Massachusetts, United States - Inc-BW-H-11-O ...
GGCGGGGGCGGGGGCGGGGGCGTGGGCGAGGGCGTGGGCGGGGGCGGGGGATAAAAATTTTGACGAACACATAATCGCCGAAGCGGACAAGCTACTTGAATTGCTCGCCGCTGCTCCGGTTCGCGCGTCGATGACCTGATGGTAACCGTGCCGCCGCATGCGTGCGACGGATCGGCCACCACCAGGAACCACCATGAACGACACCACCACTGTCATCATACCTGCCTCAGAAATCGAGGCCGTGCACACCGAATCCGGCCTTACCGTCGAACGCTTCACCACCATCCGCGCCGGTTTCGCCGGGCACTTCACCGAACTCGCTTCCATCCTCGAAGCGGCCAAACAGGTCACAGTCCTGAAGCCCAAGGCCGCACGCGCCATCCGCCTCGAGCTGCGCGCGCTCCGGTCAGCGGCCGACAAGACGCGAAAGGAGCTGAAGGATAACGCGCTCAAGGAAGGGCGCGCGATCGATGGCCTGAACAAAGTGCTGATCGCGCACGCATCGCCGGTCGAAGATGAGATGGAGGCGATTGAGAAGGCTGAGGAGATCGCAGCAGCCAAGGCAAGGGAAGCGCTGGTGGTGGAGCGCGGCCGCTTGCTGGCCCCCTATGCTGATCCGTCCATCTATCCCCTTGGCGACCTGACCGAGGAGCAGTTCAAGTCGGTGCTCGAGACGCTGAAGGGCACGCACGAGAGGAAGCTCGAGCAGGAGCGCCAGCGTGCCGAGGCTGAGGCCAAGCGCGTGGCAGAGGAAGCGGCCGAGCGCGAACGGCTGCGCGCCGAGAATGAACGGATGCGGGCGGAAAATGAACGGCTGGCCAAGATCGCTGAACAGGAGCGGGCGGCCAGGGCTGAGGCCGAGAGGGAAGCGGCAGCCGCAGCCGCAGCGAAGGCCGAAGAGCGCCGGCTTGAGAATGAGGCGCGGGACCGGCACCTGGCCGAGGTCGATGCATTCGCGCGCAAGCTCGAGGCTGAGCAGATGGCGGCCGCAGCCAAGGCAAAGGCCGATGCTGATGCTGCAATTGCTGCACTCGAGGAAAAGGGCCGCCGAGAATATGCCGAGGCCAAGGCCAAGATCGATGCCGCGGAGAAGGCTGCCGCCGATGCCAAGTTCAAGGCCGAGACGGAGCACGCGGCCAAGGTTCGCGCCGAGCAGGAAGCCGAAGCCAAGGCCGAGCGCGCGCGAAAAAAGGCCGCTGCCGCACCGGATGCCGAGAAGGTCCGCAGCCTGGCAAAAATGATCCGTGTCATCCCCATCCCGAAGCTCAGCGATGGCAGCCCGCTTCAGCAGAAGATCGCCGACCAGGTGAGCAAGTTCGCGGCATGGCTCGAATCCGAAGCCGAGAAGCTGACGTGATCTCCTACACCGAAACGGCCGAGGAATATCACGCCAATTCTGCCATCGGCAGTTCCGATATCCGCGCCTTCATGCGCTCGCCGATCCTGTTCAAGAAGCAGCGCGAAGGCAAATGGCCGAAGGAAACACCGGCAATGCTGTTCGGCACGGCATCGCATATGAGCATGCTCGAGCCCGAGCGATTCCTGGCAACCTATGTCATCAAGCCAGCGGGGATGAAAGCGAACACCATCGCCGGCAGCGCATGGCACGCCAAGGTGGATGCGCTGGGCATGAAGCCGATCGGTGCCCATGATGCGGCCGCGCTAGGTGAAATGCACGCATCGATGCCAGCCGAAATCGGCGCCATTCTCAAGCGATCCAAGGCAGAAGTCACCTACCGCACCAGCATCGCGCGCGACGTTGAAGTGCAGTGCCGGATTGATGCGCTGGATGGTGTGCAGCCCTACGACCTTAAGACCATCAAGGCCATCGAAACCATCGACAAGGCGATTGTTCGCCTCGGTTATCACTACCAGGCGAATTGGTATGAACGGGTGATGGAGGCCGAGACGGGAACGGCGCCGGCTCCGCTGCGCTTCATCTTTGTCGAGAATCTTCCGCCATACCGCTGGCGCATGGTCGATCTCGATGCCGACTACCGCGCGATCGCAGCCAAGGCCGTGGACGATGCGCTGGCCGAACTCGCCGCGCGCATGAAGTCGGGCGCATGGGTCGACCGCGATGACTTGAACTACCTCGCCAGCCCACCGGACTGGATGAACGATTCCTCTTTCGATGATGAAGGGTGAGCCATGGTACACTGGAAAACGCTTTTGGATCCGAGTGTCTACCTTGGAGCGCAAGACTTCCCGAAAGAGAAGACGGTCAAGATCGGCCGAGTAGTGCGCGAGGAGATGCCAGAGCGCGACAAGAATAAAAAAGCCACCAGCGCACCCATGATCTATTTCACTCACAATGGAGTAGAGCTGCCGCGCAAGTTCAAGGTGCCGAAATCCGTAATGTATGGCCTGAACCTTTTACTCGGCGTCGACACTGATTCATGGATTGGCAAGGATATCACGCTCTATGCCACCCGCTGCGATTCATTCGGCGATGTCGAAGAATGCATCCGCGTGCGATTCCCGGCCGAGATCGATGAGAAGATTTTGCGCATGCTGAGGAAGAAGAAAGCCAACCTGAAAACCTATACGATCGATTCCAAGCTATGAGCGAGACCCATTGCGATTCCTGCCACTGCCTCCTGCTCCAGCCGTGGGGATTCCATGGCCTGGAGCTGTGTGGCCCGTGCTGCACCGGCGAGGCTGATACCGTCGACACGCTGACCTACGACTGCCTCGACGACTGCAACGCGATGGGGGTCGACAGCACCGAGCGCGAGATCGATCGCGGCCAGCCGGTTCGCTGCCCGTTCTGCAAAGGACCTGTCAGGCTCACGGGGAAGGCGGTGCGACCGGAATGACCGATGACCCCATCTTCTGCGCCCGCTGCTTCAAGGAACTGCCGGCGCTGCCAAGCAATTCTCAGGAGGTTGACTGCCCGAGTTGTGGCGCAGACATCGTGTGCGAGGAAACCGATGTGCTGACGCATGTGCAGTGGGTGGAGAAGTGCGGCGAGGTGAACGACGACATGATAGCCGCGGAGAAGGATGGGCTCATCAAGCGGAGCGACAAGCCATGACCATCGCTCGCTATGAAGAACAATGGGAAAGCAGCGGCAACCATAGCTGTCTGCGCCTGGTCGAAGTCGTGCCTGGATCGGACATGGTTGGCGATTGGTGCCGCGCCGATGACGTGGACCAGCTCGAGCGGGAAATAACTCGCCTGCAGCTCGCTCTAACGCAGACCGGAAACGCGGCAAAGGCAGCATGGGAAGGCAAAGCCGAAGCAGAAACAAAGGCCGCAGCGCTGCTCATCGTCGTCCGCTCCTGCCTGGTCGATATCTCGCGCGTGCTCCATGTCGGATATGAGCCGGGGATGCTGGACGATGCGGCAGAGGCTTGCCGGAATGCGATTTCACCGGAGGCAAAGAGATAGCCATGCACCCCGTAATGTTCCCCGAGTCTAATTTCGTCCTCGGTAAGCCCGCTGAGATGACGCACGACGAATGCGTGCCGCTACCCGTTTGGCGCGATGGCCAGCAGTGCATTTCGTGCTGGCAACTGACCGATGCTGAGCTGGCCGAGATCGTAAAGACCAAGCGCGTTTATCTGTCGTGCATCACCGGGTGGAGTCAGCCGCCGGTTTGGCTGGCGATCAAAAATCCATTCACCACACCCGAGGCAAAATGAGCAGCAAGACCCAGCTCCGCGAAGAAATCATCAAGCTGCGCGCGACCATTCACGCGGCCCATGACCACATCCACAACGGCCGCATCAGCGAAGGCCATGAAGCGCTCCACTGCGGCGCCAATGAGCAGATCGATGAAGCATTGCAGGGCCAGAATATCACCCAAGACGCAGCCGCGCGCATCCTTCGATTCACCGAAGATTTCAACGCGCTGTGCGTCGAGCAGGGCGTCCCGGCCGCAATGGTCATCCTGGTGCCGAGCGCGACAATGGATGGCGCGATGTCGATTCAGGTCGGCGGCCATATCCCGACCGTGCAATGGATCCGGCACATGATGGGTAAAGGGCCGACGAGCACGCCACAGGAGCCGCAGAGTCGGTTGATTCTGCCTAGTGGTGGCCGATGAGTCGTGCACATCGCCGAATGATCTTCGAGCGCGTCCAAGCAGACATTGAGCACCGCGGATGGTGTGCGGCAATGGATGCCCAAGACGATATCGATCGGATTATTTTTGTCGATGAGTTCGTGGACCGGCAAAATGGTTTCTATTATGATGATGACTATGCCGAGGAAGACGACGGCCAAGAGGATCCCGATGAATGGTGGGATCAGGCCGAAGATGCAGCCATGGGACCGGGACCGGAAATATCGAGGTACGCACAATGAACCAGACCGAAATACCATTGGGCGATATCGTCCGCTCATCGCTCCACATATCCTTGCCATGGCCACCATCGCTCTCGGCCTATTATCGCCCTATCGGCTGGTCAAAAAAGAATGCGGCCGGCAAGGTTTTATTCAGCGGCGCCAAGCTGGTCCGCACGCGCAAGGCACGCATATACCGGGACAGCGTTATCTGTTTCGTGCGCGCGAAAATGGGGCCGGTTATCTCGCCATTCACCAAGCCGGTTCGCCTCGAGATGGAAGCACATGAACCGGACAGGCGCGCGCGAGATGAAGATAACCTAAAGAAAGCCGTTTACGATTCGCTCAAGTGGGCCGGCGTGCTCGCTGACGATAAACTCATCCGTGAATCGACATTCGCCTTCGCGCCTATCATCAAGGGTGGGCGCATCGATCTCATCATCACTGAACTCTAGAAAGAATACTCATATGAGTTTTGATATCTACATCGGCAATGCGACCATCCGGAATTGCCCTGATGAAAACCTACTCGATTTAGTGGTTGAGAAGGTAACGCATCCCGATTCGCCTGTTATGCCGCCCGACCCTGCCGATAAGGGATGGGGCGACATCAGCGGAAAGACCAATGGCCGTCATCCTGGCTATCTGCAAATGGATTATTGGGCCAAGGAAATGGGTGTGCATGGTGTCTGGTTTGACAAGGAAATCGGATTGATGCGCGATCACCCAGGCATTCAGCCGCTCAAGCAATGCCACCTGGATTCGCATATCGCTGCGCAAAAAATCCATCCCGATGACTTCCGTCTGTCCTGGTACATTTTCTGGATGAAATGGGCTCTGGCCAATTGCCAGTTCCCGGCCGTCTACAATCATTGACCGTCTCACCACCAACCCCGCAAAGGGATAGAATGAAAAACGTATCCAAGCCCACATCCTCCATCATCCTCGCCGGCATCCAGAAGGCCATGCGCGAGCAGAAGACCAACCCCTATCAGATCGCCAAGGCCAGCGGAATGCCGCTGACGACGGTGCAGCGGTTGCTCGAGAAGCGGATCAATGTTCCCCTTCGCAACGTCGAAATGCTGGCCAAAGCTCTCGGCGTCACCATCCTGGTCGCGTTCGAGTCGAAGCCCAAGGCCAAGCCCGGCACCGGCCGCGGTCATGGCATCGTCAAGGTGTCGGTGGTCAATCGCCCAAAGATGAAGCCGACCCCGACCAAGATGAGCAACGCCACCGGCGGAATCGAATAGCCATGGCCCTGTTCCGTCAAAAGCCAGTGAATATCGAAGCGCGCAAGTTCATCACCAACAATGGACCAGACGACAAGGGCATGGATGAACTCGTCGCCTGGATCATCGACAATGGCGGCCGCGCTGAGCACAACGGAACCGCGATCAGGCTGCGCACAAAAGCAGTCTGGTCGACGGCAAACGTTGGTGACTGGATCTTGCAGGCACCGGACGGAACTTTCGGCGTGCTCAGCGATACGGCATTTTTCCGGCACTATGAACCTGCCGTCGCTAATGAGCATGAGATCGGCGTCCAGAATTGCGAAACGTCAGGCGATCTTGGCCTGGTCAATGGCCGGCTATCGAATGGCCTTCGCATCGTGTTCAATGATCGCAGCCTTATCCGCAATTGTGTCCTGATCGCAGACTGAACCACCACCGGCCTTCGGGCCAAAACAAAGAAAGCAGCGCCAGTGAAATTGACTCCAGCCCAGCAAAAGAATCTCGCCAAGGTTGTGGCCGAATACGTGCCACAGGTCGCCGATGCCATCGAAGAAGCAATCTGCGCCAACGCCATCCACAAGCGCCAGGCCACCGTCTCGCTCAGCATCAAGGTCAACCGCGATGCCGAGAAGTCGGCCAACATCAACGTCAACTGCCAGGTCAAGTCGACGGTACCCAAGAGCAGCCACGAGGATCGCAAGAAGTGGACGATGCTCGAGGTCGCTTTCGTGGTCGATGGCGAGGAGGATCCGAACCAGCAGAAGATCGAAGACGCAACCAAGTAGATCGGCCGCCGATACCCCGAGGCTGAGTAGGGGAACCATAAACAAATGGATATATTGCCATGGTTGATTTACAGTCACTCCGCGAGCTAGCGCAGAAGGCGACGTGGGACACGGTGCGGCCGCCTCTGAAAATCTATATCGCATCATCTTGGCGGAATCCATACCAGCCATTTGTTGTCCGCGAGCTGCGCCATCACGGGCACCAAGTCTATGATTTCCGTGCGCCATCTTCGGAAGACACTGGATTCTCATGGCGTGAAGTGGACCCAAATTGGGAGCGCTGGACGGCGGAGCAATACGCTGCTGGCCTTGAACACCCGGCGGCGGTGAGGGGCCATAAAAACGACATGAACGCGCTAAATTGGTGCGATGTGTGTGTCCTGGTGCTGCCGTCTGGTCGCTCTGCATCGTGGGAACTCGGCTATGCCATGGGCAAGGGAAAGTCTGCCATTGTCCATATGCCAGATAAGTGCGAGCCGGAATTGATGTATCGGGGTGCGACCATCGTAGACCGGCTGCCCGATCTGGTGTTGGCGCTCGAAGCCCTCGCCCGGCTGCGGGGGGCGGAATGAGCCGCTCATACTTCAATAGCGAGCAAAATGCGCACATGGATGCGCTCGACCTCATTCCCATTGCTGCGCGCTGCTGGTGCGCGTGGTACCTCAAGGGTCAATGCCCTACCTGCCCGCCTCATCTCTCGGCTGCCGATAAGATGGCGACCAAGTGCCAGGAATGCGGATCGTATCAGATCAGCCACAACAGCCCCGGCGTCTATCATCGCAAGGGGTGCGGCAAGGAGCCCAAGCCATGACCCCTCCGACGATCAAGCGCAGGAACGTGGAACAATGGTGGGCAATTATCGCCAAGATTGACAGCGGGATCCTGTACGATTGGGGCAGCGCGCGTGCCGAGATTTACGCCACCAAGAAAGAGGCCAAGCGAAACCGCAATCGCTACTGCAATCCGCATCGGTTGGCCATCGTCCGCATCTCCATCCCAGCACCGAAAGGAAAGTAGATGAGCGAGAAATATTACGATGATGTGATTGCACCGGCGCTCCTGGATCTAATGAATAAATGCCGAGACAATGGCATGAACCTCGTGGCTGATGTGGAGTACGAGCCGGGAAAGACCGCAGCCAGCGTGCAGACATCGGCTGGCGCCTGCATCTCCATACAGATCACGTCCATATGGGCGCAATCGTTCGGCAATTTCGACAAGCTATGTATGACGCTGATGAAGAATCCGCAGCTTACCAAAGGCCACAATTCGATATTCCTGCACAAGATCGGAATAGAGCCATGACCCCTCCCGCAACGCCGCAGCCGCAGGCAATCAATACCACCGGCGGCGCACTCCAATTCATCGTCGCTGATTCCGTCAATGTTCGCACGCTCGCATATGTTGCTGGTGGAACTACCGAGATGATCCGCAGGGATGCCACCGACAGCGAGTGGTGGCTATGCCAGCAGCTCTACCAGCAGCAGCAAAGCCACTCCGCCGCCCTCCAATCGCTGCGGGAGGAGCGGGATGCGGCAAGGGATCTACTGGTAGCCGAGGAGCGAGTGTGGCTCAGGCGACAGCGGGAGATGGAGGCCGAACGCGACCAAGCCCGCGCCGAGGCGGGGGGGATGCGGGAGGCGCTGCGGGAAATTGCAGCCGAGGCGTTTAGCGCGATGGAGGGTGCCGGCATGCCAGAGTTCGGCTATTACGACCGCTGGAACACAAGGGCGCAGCAAGCCCTGGCCGGCGGCGGGGGTGGGACGCAATGATATATGGTTGCTGCCTCTCCTGCTCAACGCCGCTCCTACAGCCAAGCGGATTCTACGGCACTGACCTTTGCGGCCCGTGCTGCACCGGCGAATCGGACGCGCTCGGATACGTTTCCTGGGTATGCCTCAAATGCGAAACATGCGAGGAATGCAGACCTACCGACAAGCCAGAGCCATGCTTCAAGTGCGGCGGACCAATGATCCTATCGCCAAAGGAGTCGCCATGACCCCCTCCCAGCCGAGCCCGAGGCCGTTACTGCCGCACGACGAAAGCTCGCCGCTTCCATGGCGCTTGCACTCCGATGCCGTCTACATCGTCGATGGCAAGGGTAGGATCATCGTCGCATGCCGCGGAACGTGGACCAGTGGGACAGAGGACAAGATGAACGCCGCCCTCATCGTCCAGGCCGTGAATGGGCATGGGGTGGTGAGCGAGGAGGAAATCAGGCTCGCGCTCAACAAATACGAGATGACCGGCAATGCCAACATCGGCGCATTCCCAATGCATCAGCGGTCACTGATGAAGTCGGCCATTGAGGCCGTCATTGCCTATCGCGCTGCCATTGTCGCTGCCCTGGCTGCCCGTGGGGGTGGCAAGTGAGTTCGATCATCCATACCGTCGATGCGATCGACTTCCTTCGCCTGCAGCCGACTGGCAGCATAGATGCGGTTATCAACAAAGCGGGGAGATAAAATGCAATGCGAACAGCTCACCTTTTTGCCGGCGCCGGTGGCGGACTCCTGGCCGACCTCATACTGGGCCACACTCCAGTACTGGCTGTGGAATGGGATGACTACTGCTGCCAAGTCCTCCGCGAGCGACGAGATGATGGATGGTTCCCTGGGCTGCACGTGCACGAAGGCGATATCCGGCTGTTCGATCCATCCGAGTGGCAGGGACGAGTGGATTGCATCTCAGCGGGCTTCCCTTGCCAGCCTCACAGCATGGCCGGGAAACAACTCGGCGCCGAAGATCCGCGCGAGGGGTGGCCGCATGTCATCGGAAACATTCGCGTTCTTCGGCCTCGATTCGCATTCCTGGAAAACGTGCCTGGGTTGGTCTCCGGAGGATTCATCGGTACCGTTCTCGGGGACCTGGCCGCGCACGGGTATCATGCGCGATGGACGGTGCTCAGCGCTGAGGCCGTTGGAGCTCCGCACGTCCGAGAGCGCTGGTGGTGCCTTGCCGAGAATCCCCACGCCATGTGCGGGGGACGCGAAGAGCACATGCAACAGCACGGCGACGCGGCATCGAATGCCGCCGACCGGAGTTCACGCCGGCGACACCCTGACCGATTACGTCAGGAAGTATCCCGCCCCAAAAGCCAGGGACTGGAAGGCATCGGGGGGGGCAGCGAGACACTCCCAGGATCTTCCCGGCGCGGTTGGTGGGGCAGTGAACCCGCCATGGGTCGAGTGGCTCCAGCGGTTCCCAATCGGGTTCACCGCATCAAGGCTCTGGGCAATGCTCAGGTCCCGCTCTGCGCGGCGGCAGCGTGGCGAATCCTCGGAGGCCCTTAAATGATCCCCTGCCTGAAACAACAGACCGTCTGCCGCATCATCCGCGCCGATGGCCGGGTATACGAAGCGACGAACCTCTGCGCGACCGATGGCCTGAAGGTTTGCCCGCGGGTGACTGCCGGCTGCTCCACCGGTACCGGCTACGAGCTCTGCGGGTCGACGCATGCCGAGGCCAACTGTGCCAAGCGGGCGGCCGAGAGCGCCGATGTGCCCGGGAAGGCCTACCTCTACGGGCACACCTGGATCTGCAAGGCGTGCCAGGACGCGCTGGTGGCCGTCAATGTCCGGGAGTTCATCATCGTTCCGCTGGGCAGCCTGAAGCATGCGGGAGACGCCCGGTCTGAGGATCGACAGCCCGGACCTTACACGGACACCGGCGCGTCCTAGACCCCGCCAAATCGCCTGGAATCGGCTTTCGTTCGCAATAAGAATTGGTTATTGCGACAGATACGGTCTTCTACCCATGCCCCGTCGTGCACATTGAATGATGATGCCATGCAATCTGAAGCGAGTTCGACCTTGAATATACGTAATTCACCCCATACAACCGCCACCGGCCGTCAGCTAGCGGCACAGATTGGACACCAAATGCGCACAAATGACCGTCGATCGCACCCGTTGTCCGGGGGGCTAGCTGCTTTGGCGATCGACGGTCTTTCGTTTGCAATTGGTGCGCCATGACCGTCCGCGAGCCCGGCGATTGCGTGATTGTGCACGGGGATACTGATTTATACGCGGTTCCATGCAATCAGACGGTCAAGCGCAAGGTCTGGTTTTTCACTCGCCAGTGCTGGTCGGAATGGCAAGTCTGCGATGCGTCCGCGGCCAATCCGGGTGACCTGATTTGCTGGGAACTGCCGAATGGATCTCGCCGCGCCGGGGAGGTTCAGTAATGGATTGGATCAATTTACATATCCCGAGCGTGCTCAAGTCCCCCGAATGTGTGGGCAGCACACCCGCCGAATTGGGCACATGGCTTCGCGTTTTGGCCTATGCATGTGGCTTGGAGTGTGGAGGGACCATCGAGGGAGCTGCCACCTGGAAAGACAGGCAATGGCAGCACGCTTGTGGGGTCACTCTCCGGGAAGTGAAGGCCGCGAACCGCCTTTTGAAGATCGAAGGCGGCAACCTCATTATCAACGGGTACCCTGTCAATTCAGAACTTAGGGTGAAAAAGAACCGAGGTTCAGGCATGGCGGGAGCGATGGCGAGATGGCGAAATGCCAATGGCGCCAGGATGGCAAGTGCTAATGGCGAAACGATGGCACTTGCTAATGCGGAAGGAGAAGGAGAAGGAGAAGGAGAAGGAGAAGGAGAACGGAAGAAGACAATTGCGCCTGCGGCGCCAATGGCACTTGGCATAGCACCTGCCATAGCACCTGCCATCGCTCCCACCAAGAAACCGCGACCCCCAAAGACCCCCGAAGCCCAATGCATCGCCCGCCATGAGTTCCGAATCAAGGGCAAGCCGGCCAATTGCCGAGCAGCCATCGCCGAGGCCATCAAGCGATCATCGGTTGAGGCCGTCGACCAGCTCATGGGCCAGGTCGATGGGGTGTGGGCCAGCGATCTCCTGAAAACGATCGGGCTTGGGCAGCCGGCCGAGATTGAGCCGCCGTTCGGCAGCGAGATGTATTACCATCGGGAGGCAGTTCGCATTGGGCTCGAGAATGCGAAGACACCTGAGCCGGGCGCGGAGGCGCAGGCATGAAACCGGACGTTTGCGACAAGCGCGCGCTTATCGATGCGCTCGAGGGCATGGGCGCCGAGTTCAAAGGCGATGCGTTCAAGTGTCTCTGGCATCCAGACGGCAGCCCATCGGCTGGCATCTACGCAGGCGCGGATAACCATTGGCGGTACAAGTGCCATCAACCATCGTGCGGTGTGCATGGCGATCTCATCGACCTTCAGGCGATGAACGAAAAGAAAACGCCAAGCGAGATCATCAAGCAGACCACCGTCCACAAGACCAAGGCGCAGCGATACCATGGCACACTCGAGGAATGCGTGCGCGACTCCGCAGCGTATCGAAAACAAACCGTCGATCGCACTTACCATTACCGGTCACATGACGGTCAGCAAATACTACTCGCAGTGTCGCGCTTTCTCACTGGCGACATCAACCATGACACAGGCAAGCCCAAGAAATCATTCCACCAAGCGCATTGGACCGACCGCGGATGGGTGAGCGCGAAACCACCAGGAAAGCAGCCGATCTATAATTTGCCCGGCATCGCATCGGCATCGGCGATCGTTGTGGTTGAGGGCGAGAAATGCGCCGATGCACTGATTGCGCTTGGGCTCTGCGCCACCACCAGCCCAGGCGGATCCGGCAACGCGAAAGATGCCGATTGGTCACCGCTCAGCGGCAAGCGCGTGGTCATCATGCGCGACAATGACGAGGCAGGCCAAGGCTATCACGATGACATCGTGGCCATTCTGCAAGCGCTGCCGACACCACCGGTGCACCTGGCCAGCGTCGATGTCACCAAGCTGGGATTGCAACCGAAAGAGGATGTGTGCGAATACATCGATGCCCTGATTGGCGATCCGCGCGAAGGCATGATCGAAGTCTTGCGCGCTGCGATACCGATCGGACAGACGACACCGGTTGATGCTCTGTTCGCGCACTATGCCGACCAGGCCAGCGGTTCGTATTTCCTCGCACCGTGGCCGTTCCAATTCCTGACCAAGATCAGCCGCTCACTCCTGCCAGGCAAGGTCGCCATCGTCGGAGGTCCACCTGGTGGCGCCAAATCCTGGTTCATGCTCGAGACGGTGTTGAATCTGATTCGCCTGAACATCACCGTGGCGCAATTGGCGCTTGAGGAGCCGTGGCCATGGCACGCAAGCCGCGCGCTCGCTCACCTGTCGCAGAATCCCGATATACTCGACAATGAATGGGTGAAGGCGAATCAATCATTGGCAAATCTCGCGGCCGAGCACCACAAAGAAACGCTGAACAAACTTGGCAAGGCGATGACGTGCCGCGGCAATCCGACATTCGCTGACTGCCTCGAATGGATCGCCGATCGCTGCAAGGAAGGCGTGCGCGTGCTGGTCATCGATCCAATCACGCTCGCCGATCCTGGGCACGATGACAAGTGGACCGTCGATCGAACGTTCATGGCGAAAGCCAAGGAAATCATCGACAAGCACGGCGCGAGTCTGATCCTGGTAACGCATCCGACCAAATCAGCATCGCGCGGCCGCGGACCAACCACAATGGACGATATGGCAGGCGGCACGGCATATCCACGCGCGGCCGCTTCGGTGCTGTGGCTGACCAGTCTCGAGAAGCCGACCAAGAAACAGATCCTAACGCACCATGGGTATCTGGACTCGCTCGAGATTCACAAAGAAATCATCATTATGAAATCGCGCGATTCGACTGGCGCTGGTTCGCGCATTGGATTTCGCTTCATTGGTCTGCACTTCCAGGAGATGGGAAAGATCATCAGCGACAGGCCAGGCACGGCTGCGCAGAATCCGCAGCAGGAGATCGGACAATGAATATCGCCGAACTCGCAAAGCGATTTCCGAACTGGCGCAATGGCCCTGATGCGGCTGCACCATTGCAACCGAGATCGCATGAGGTCAAGGCGATCAAGCGCCGTCTGCGCACCCGACGCAAGATCAATCCAATTGTGGATGATAAGCTATTGGCCAAGAGAGAGCGCAAGCGAAAATGGTATTATGACCATAAGGGAACAGTGCTCGCCAAGCTCAAGGCAAAGCGCGATGCAGACAAGCGCATGATGGGAGATATGGCATGAAGACGTTTACGCTGGCTGGCATCAGGCATCAGATCATCACCAGCAATCATCCGCGCATCCGCATCATGCCGTGTGGTAGGCATGTCTATGAACATTCACCGATCTATACCGATGCCGCCATGCCTGCGACGTTCATTGAGCGCATCACCATATCACATCGCAATGGTCGCATCACTGAAGCTGAGCGAGACGCAGCGATTGAAGCAGTGAGGTTACAGCAACTATGAATGGATATAGCGTTGTTGAGAAACCGATCCTAGGCGATTTGGCAGAGGCAGGCGCCGACCCCTCGTTGTGTTCAAACTTTGCGCACCTGTCCAGGAATGGCTGCCAGGTGCCTTGCGGGTCCTTCCTAGGGGGGTTCCCAGCTCGGGCTGCGCCAGCAATCAAATGCAACTTTTATACACATGATCTGATACTTACCCCGAACTTGAACTAACACCACTTCGCTATGTCCCATGCTTCTAAGTCACAGAAACCAAAGAAGACTAGGCACCGCGGCCGCATGCCGGGTGCGAAGGATAAGCGTCCGCGCCGAAACAAGGGCAGGCGCCAATCACCAGCACAGGCCGCGCAATCGCGCCTCAACGGGCTCAAGGGCGGCGATCCAACCCTCAAGGGCAGCGCAACCATCCCCAGCGCCGCAATGGATGCCGTGCGCGTCGATCTCTACGCCAGGCGCGTCGAATCGGCAAATGAGGATCTATTACTCAAGCGAGCCGCGCGCCTCGAGCGCGAGGGCAAGCTGGTCACGCGCGATTTCATGCTGCACTGGCAACGGCATCTCGTCTCGAGCATCAGGCGCGTGCTCGACGATCTTCCGGCCATTGGCGCAAGCAGCGTCAGCGATCCATCCCATGCCGATGCCGTGTCCGCAGCCATGAAGGAAGCCAGCCGGCGAATCCGCGAGCGTCTGGCCACGGAATCAGAAACCATCCAGGAGCCATCACCATGACCGAAGCGAACCCGACCCAGCACGAGGCGACGAAAAACATCAGCGGTCAATGGCGCTGGTATTGCACCAGGTGCGGCGCCGAGAAGACGCACCAGGGCGCGGCATGTGACCGATGCGACAGTCCGCGACACGATGGCATCTTCAGATCCTCAACCGGATGGTGGCTTTTCACTCATCCGAATGGAAAGCGCGAAGCCATCCCGCACCATGCCGGTGTGCTGTCATCGGCGATGGATGGGAAGATAAGCGGATCAACGTATATCGTCGCTGATGTCATAAAGTTCATCATGGTCGGAACGCTTCCCTGCCAGCTCACCGGATCCGATGACCATGCTAATCTCTGGACTCGCCTACGCCGATTGTTCGCCGATGCCTGGGATGGTGGATTCGATGAATCGGAATTGGCGCGCAAGATGGTGCCGGAACTCAGGCCGGGACTTCCGCTTTTCTTCAACCACGATCCGAAAACGGCCAGGCCAATAATTTTCACCGGCATGAACACCGCCAGCGGACTCAATTTCACCGACTACCTGATTGATAGGATGGAGACGCCACAGAAATATCGCGATGCCTGCACCTGGTGGGCGAAATACGGGAACCAACTATGATGCGCTTTCTCCGCTGGCTATTCCGTCGCCCCAAGATTACCCATAGCAATCCCTATGCGCTCGATGAACTCAAGCCCGGCGAAGGTGCAGTCACCTTGATCCGCCGCGGCGATGATGGTTCGGAAGTGCACGAGCGCATTGGATCATGGCTAACACTGAAACCAGGCGAAGACATCGACACCCCGCGCGACCCAAGCACGCTCACCATCACAAGCTGGATCAGGAAGCACCTATGAGCCATGAAATCCAATTCTGCGAAGGCGATGCCATCCTCACCCTCAGCGCGCTCGATGTGCAGGACTGCTGCACGCTCAGCGCCTTCACTGATTGCGGTGCATTCCCCGAGCTGGTCGGTTCAGCATCGATCAAGCTCAACGCTGAGCACCGGATGTCCCTCCTCCTCTGCCTCTGCCTCTTTGAACTTACCTCAATCGCAGGCGACACGATCGAGATGCACCTTGGAACCAAGACCATCAAGGTCACCAAGATGGATCAGCCACCGCAAACGGCATTGAAATGGGCGGCTGAATGAGCGACCAACGCCATTGCTTGATGTGCACCCATTGCGATGTCGAACTAGGATGGGCCGGCACCAGCGACACACCCGGCGATGCCGGCCACATCACATGCCAGAAAGGGCATTGGGAACTCTATCCGCCGCTTGCGGAAATCCGCAAGGATCTCGCCGCGAATATGGAGCAGGCCACCGACTGCGCCGACTTCGAGGAAGATATTTAGCCCATGGTTTCCTTCGCCATCACCCTCCGCGCCGATTACCGCTCCCAATTGCTTGAGGAAGTCCCGAGCTATTTCGACTTCGCCAAGACCATGATCCTACCCGAGGGCAAGAGCCGAGGCCGCTCGATGCTCCTGGCCGAAGACAGCGCGCAGCCGAACCACCCGGCGCAGCTCTGCACCTTGGCTGCGCTCGATGCGGGATACCAGGAAGTGGTTGTGGCCAAGCCGGTGCGCGATGGCGGAACACAGGTGGCGCTGGTGCCGATGTTCCGGCGCGCGATCAAGGAAAAGCAACGATCGCTGCTCGCCTATCCGACCATGGACTCATCGAAAGATATTTGGGGAACCAAGGTTGGTCCGACCTTGGAAGCGTATGGCGGCCAGGAAATCCTCGACGGTGGTGGCAGCCGCGGCGGCGCTGCTCGCCTGGTCAAGCTCCCCGATGGTGGCGAGTTTATGCTTCGCAGTGCCGGCGGCCGCGGTCAATCCGGCCAGGCCGCCGTGCATGGCGACGTCATCATGCTCGATGAGCTGGACGATTGGGAAGATGAAGAAACCATCTTGAACATGGTGAAGCGCGTTGCCGACTCGCCATCGATCCTGGTCATCTACATTTCAACGGTCAAGAATGACACCGATTCGAAGATTCTGAAGCGGTTGAGACTCGGCACCGATACCCATCTCGAGTTCCCATGCGTGCACTGCGGCGCCTTCCAACGGCTGGTCTGGTTGCGCGTCAACTTGGTCAAGGCCACGTATTGCTGTGAGCATTGCCCGGCCGAATGGTCAGAGGCAGACCGGCGCGCATCGCTGCGGAACTGGAAACGGGTCGACAAGAATCCAGGCGCCAAAGCGTTTTCCATTTCCTGGACGTGCCTCGATTCGCCGCTGGTGACGCTGCATAACGAAATCCATGGCACGGCAGCGCTCCCTGGCTACCTGGCTGCGCTCCACCAGGTCGAAGTCCTGGGCGACCATTCCCAAATGCGGTCATTCAAGCGTGACCGGCTCTGCCAGGTCTACACCGATGACACCCAGGACGAGGATGGAACCAACATCGTCATCGACCGGAAATACCTTTCCGATCGGTCGATGGCCTTCGGCTGGGCTGTGCCGGTGGTCGATCTCCATCCGGAAAAGCTCTGGTCGCGCTATGTGACCGAGGTTCCGGCCGAGGCCGAGCAAGTCATGGTAGCAGTCGACGTCCAGGGAAACCGGCTCTATTGGGATGCCGTCGCGTTCAACATGGTCGGCAGCGAATGGGATATCGCCTGGGGGCAGGAGCGATGCCGCATGCACCAGGTTGGCAATACCTGGGAGCCGGAACCGTGGGGCCCGGGTGACCTGATACAGACGCTGGATAGAACGGCGGCGTTCATTGCAACCATCACCACGCTTCCCATGATCGCACCCATGGTTGATACCAGATACGAGACGGAAGAAATCGCAATCTGGCTTAAGAATAACCGAAGCTGGCGTGGCGTCGTCGGCGTCGATTCGATCCGTGAGCCGGCCGGCGAGATGGAGGAAACCGCAGAAATCATCCGCGACCTTCGCGGCATCCCCGGCCTGATAAATTACGATCGTCAATGGCAGCCGAGGCTAGGCCGCTATCGCGTGCTCACCACGGCCGCACGCGAACTGGTGCACGATGGTTTCCGCAAGTCACCTGGTGAGCCTGGCGCATCACTGCTGCCGAACGGCCTGCCCACCAATGACCATTACATCGGCCACCTATGCTCGCACCAATTGCGGCGCGATCCGAAAACGCTGAAGGTGAAATGGGTTCAGGTCACCAAGCGCGATGACCACCTGGACACCAGATCCTACATCAAAGCGCGCATCAAGCTCGCCTGCGAACGGTTCATCAAAGAGCAGAAGCGCGCCCGATCGATGTCATCGCAACAACTCATCGCTGACCACCAGGCGCAGCGGAACATGGAAATAATCAAAGGACGATAATCATGGGCCATAGCCACAATATCAAGATTCCGCCTGGTGGCGTGGGCGGTGGCGACTATTCGCAATTCGGCGATGATGTGCACGAGAACGATGCGCTATTCATCCAAGCGATGTGGGACACCTATCAAATGTGGAAGGTGCACGGGCGCATCATCACCGATCTCTATACGATCAAATATGCGGCCGGCATATCGCACGACGGTCTCTACTACTTCCGGGACAACCGCCTTGATTCGGTGATGACCTTCGGGAAGCGTGACCTTGAATATGATTTCCTGTGGTTCACCCATGAACTCATCGAGCGCGAGATGGCGCAGGGCATCGGCGAGAAAAAGGAAATCATCCTCACCGCTGCTGGCGTGCTCAATCCCGGATCAAATGACGACAAGGTGGACATGGGGCGCATTCACTACCGCGCCGCGCACCAACTCGCAGAGGTAGTCGAAAACAGGATTGCCGTCATTCTCGGTTTCGATCTCGATGCCTATACCAAGAAATGCGACCAGTTCATAAAATACTGTGACTCTCGGCCGCTGATCTTGAGCCCGGCATCACTCGATCTCTATCCGTATTATGACGAAATGGACCTTGATACTCTCGATGAGATCGTCAAGTCCGGCGGACCTATCTGTGATCTCATCTTGCCGCGTGGTGTCTCATCCGCGCAATCAGGCAAGCCCACCAACGAATAACCACCAAGGACTAGCCATGGCCAAAGTCACCACACAACTTCCACCCAAGCCGCCCGCAGATGATGGCGATGACGACATGCCGAACGAGAGCACGCTGCCGGTCAACGCGACCGTCACCCAAGGCACGTCATCGCCGGCAGTAGTCGAACAGGCAAGCGAGTCGGTGAAGAATCAGCAGAAGTTCAGAAATGGTATCAAGTGCATCAAGTGCGGAGTGACCAAGACGCCAGTCAGGGTTGGCGAGAAGAAAAATATCAGGGTCTATGACTGCCGCCATTGCGGATATCGCCAGGTGGTGACCTACCAGGTGAGCGACAACCCGGCATTGGATGGCTGGCCGGTCGATGCGCGCAAGGGTGGCCCGCTGAAGATCGATGAGCACAAGGCGCGGCCGTTCAAGATGCAGACCGATCGCCATCTCCTGTTCCCGCGCTACCTGCCGAATCTGGATATCAAAGCGCCACCGGTCGCAGAAACCAAGAAGGGATAGGCCATGGCCTTCGAACGCCCGCTCAATCGGATGGCTTCAACCGTCAGGCGAGGTCGCCCAACGGATCAGTCGCTCAATGAGCGGGCGCTTTTCTACCCAACAGAGGTCCAACTGGCGCCCATCGTAGCCCCGCCGATCATGGGAATAGTCTGCCCCTTGTGTAAGGTTGCGATGGTGCCGCCGGCGGGTGTCATCAGGAATGGCGAACGATTCACAAATTGCGCGAAATGCTGGCAAAGAATAGCGATTGGCCTAGATGAAAACCACAACCCGATAACCATCCGGACCATCTGACCGGGCTAAACGGTGATTGGAAAACGTTTAGCCTAATTCCCCCAGCCGAATATCTCATGGGGGAATGTCCAACGTCACGAACCAGCAATCGAGCAGCGGCACCATATCGACGCAATTGACGTCGGTTCGCTCGCTGATCTCATCGATTGAGGGCGCAGGCGGCAACCAGTCATATTCGCATGGCGGCCGCAGTTATTCGCGCGTGGATCTCCCATCGCTCTATGAGCGCGAGGAGCGCCTAGAAATCAAGCTCATGCGCGCGAAGGCCAACGAGGCGAACGAATCGCTGATGTTCGTCCGCGGCCGCCCTTCCGGGTGTGGCAACTCGTGAGCGACGTTCGCCCCATCGGTGTGCGGCTGATGCCCGGCCTGATGCCGAAGGTGGCGCGTTTCGTCAACCGCGTGCTCAATGTCTTTCAGCCCGCAACGCTGGACATTCCGAAAGAGGAGCACGGGCGCGGTGTGCGGAACTGGATCAACGCGATGGGCTACCAGACGGCCTACCCGTCCACGGATCCCAATCGGCTTTTCCTCGAGAACTGGTTCCCGCGCAATGCGACGGCCGATCAGACCCTCGTCTGGAATCTCACGAACATCATCGCGCAAATGCGCCAGCTCGAGCGCAGCAATTCATCGGTCAAATCGCTGGTGGAAGGCTGGAATGCCGACTGTGTGGCGAGCGGAATCGATGTCGAGCCCGACACCGGCAGCGACCAGCTCAACGAGCGCATTCGCCCGGTGTGGCTGAACTGGTGCGAAGACATGACCCCGCAAGGTCATTCGCTGTGGGAAGTGCAGTGCATGAACATGAACGAGTGGTGCACCGGCGGCGCATCGCTCCTGCGCGAGGTCATCCTGCACGAGCGCGTGGCCGATGGCAAGCTGCCCATCACCTTCCAGCCGCTCGAGGTCGAATGGCTCTGCCTGATGCCGTGCGGCATCGTGGGCAAGGACAATAATTTTTCGCGCGGTGTCGAGTCGGACAAGCTCGGCCGACCGGTCGCCTATCACGTCATGGACTATAACCTCCTAAACCAGATGGGGCTCGGGAATGCGTTTGGCGGTCCTGGCGATGTGGTTCCGGCGGATCAGATCATACATGGTTTCGAACCGCGCCGGCCGCGGCAGTCGCATGGCGAGCCCTTGCTTGCCGTGGTCATCGAGCGCGCATACCAGCTCGGCAAGCTGGTCGACATCGAACTCAAGGCGGCCGCGAATACCAGCGTGCTCAGCGGAGTTATCAAGACCAGGTGGATGGAAGATTTCGAGTCGACCCGCGTGGTGGTCGACCAGTGGGGAAACACCATCAGCGCCTCGCCGCAGCAATCGCCCGTGAATGACATGCCGATCGGAACCTGGGCGCGTCTTCAGCCCGGCGAGGAGGTTGAACTCAAGGCCAACCCTCGCCCGAATGTGGGCATAGCCGAGTTCGCCAAGTTCATCGATGGTCAGATGGCAGCTTCAACGCGCAGCTCGACCTACTACCTGAGCAAGGATCCAACCGGATCCAACTACAGCCAGGGGCTCAGGGATGAGCACGTCGGCAAGCGCATGCGCGCACCGATCCAGGGCACGTTCGGCAAATACAACGCGGGCAAGGTCTATGAGAAGGTGCTTCCCTGGATCCTGCTGAGCCTCGGCATCGAGATGCCCAAGGATCCGAACGCGCGCCGCAAAATGTTCGGGCACAAGATCCTTCCCGATATGCCGGAATACCTGGACCCGCAGAAGGGCTCGGCCGCGAGCAAGTTCATGATCGATTCGAACCTCAGCACCGAGGAGGCCGAATTGGCAGCGCGCGGCAAGGATTGGCGCAAGGTGCGTGCGCAGCGCATCAAGGAAACCCAGGCGCGCGATGTCGATGCCGTGGCCCGCATCAAGGCCCTCAAGGCAGAGCTGGTCAAGCAGGGGATCACCGATGTGACCTGGGCGCAGATCGCAGCCCTGAGCGGCGCCACCACCGCGCCGGCCGCCTTCCTCGACGCGATGGAGCAGCCAGGCGACGACGATTCCGGCGATGGATCGACCCCGCCCAAGAAGCCAGCCAAGAAGGTGGCCGCATGAAATCGATCGTCCCAATCCTGCGCACGCGCGATGCCGCGGCCGACACCAAGTTCCGGCATTACGAAATCCGCGAGGAGGATGCGAACGTCGAGAACGGCATGATAACCATGACCGCCTCGACCAATGATCGCGTCGGCTTCGGTGGCTATGGCGAGATTCTGGACCATGACGCGCGCAACGTCGACATCAGCACATGCCGCGCGCTGCTCCTGAACCACCAATCGGGCAACATCGTCGGCCGCATCACCGGCATCAAGATGGAGAACGGCCGCAGCTCGGTCACGGCCGAAATCTTCTCCGATGCCAAACTGGCCACCGGTGTGCCGGTGCGCGCTGCCGTGAAGGCCGGTGCGCTGCGCGGTGTCTCGATCGGCTACAATTACGACGATTCCGATTGCGATTTCAACGACGACACCCGCACCATCACCGTTCGCAAATGGCGCCTTCTCGAGGTTTCTCTCACCCCCATCCCCCGCGATAGCGCCGGAACCGTGCGCTCGCTCCCCGCCCATTTCACGCGGTCAGCCGCACCAAATCCCCGACAGGAAATCACCATGGACCCCATCGCCCTCGCCAAGCTGTTCAAGACCTATGCCGCCCGCATGGAGTTCATCGAACAGCGCATCGCCGCCAAGGTGGCCGATTTCGCCACCCTCGAGCGCGAGGTCATCGCGCACGACACGGCTGAGAAGGCGCGCGAGGCGGCTGCAGTGCTGGCCCAGGATGAGGCGACGCGCGCGCGCCAGATGGCCGCCGATCGCCAGCGCGACCAGCTCAAGCTCCAGATCATCAAGGTTGCCGACAGCCACGGTCTGCGCGGCCTGGACTATACCGAGGAGGCGGAACTCCTGGCCGGTGGGACGATCGATCTCGCGCTCGCCCGCATGCTCACCGACAAGGCCAAGGGCGTCCAGCTCCAGCGCACCGGCTCGGCCAGCGGTGTTCCCAAGATCGGTGTGGCCACCATCGAGAACGCGGCCGAAGACAAGTTCCGCGAGGCGGCCATTGACGGCCTGCTCGCCCGGTCCAACCCGACCTGCCGCCGCGAGGATGGCACGGTGGGCATGTACGACCAGGTGCACAAGGACAAGGGCATGCGCCTCGAGGCCGGCCTGACCAACATCGCGCGCCACTGCCTGACCAAGGTCGGCAACAACGGCTGGCGCATGTCCAAGGAAGACGTCGCGCAGTGGATCCTGGACACCCCGCGCATCTCGCGCGTCGACACCATGCAGAGCCGCGCGGCCAATGAAGCCTACGGACAGTTCCCCGGCCTGATGAGCAACTACCTCGACAAGGTGGTGGCGATGGGCTTCCAGTCGACCGAGGATGTGACCTACAACATTTGGGCCACCCCCCGAATCTGCCTCGACTTCAAGCCCTTCATCGGCACCGCGTTGAGCGTCGGCAACCTCCAGCAGACCACCGAAAACGTGGCCTTCCCGGAGCTGACCGCGGCCGACATGAACTACACCGGCACGCTCGGCCTGTTCGGCGCCACCATCACCCTGACCTATCAGCTGCTCACCAGCGATGACCTGGGCGAGTGGTACCGCTGCCTCGGCATGTCGGGCGCGGTGGCGCAGCGCACCCGCGACCGCCTCATGTACGTCTGGCTGATGGCCGGCCCCGGCACCAATGGTGTCTATGGCGCGTCGACCGGCTGGAACCAGGCTTCGCTCTCCGGTCTGGACTATGTGACCGGTGTGGCGCTCGGCACCGTGGGCAACCTCGATACCGTCCGCGACAACTTCAGGAAGAAGATCACCCCGGCCGGCCAGTACCTCGGTATCGGGCCGAAGTACCTCATACATCCGATCAGCCTCTCGCAGGCTGCCGACCGCGCCACCGGGCGCGCGCAGAGCCCCGGCGAGCCGAACTACCTGGCTTCGAACAAGGCCAGGCAAATCCAGTGTGTCGAGGTCAACTACATCGATGATTCTTCCATCTCTGGATACAGCGCGCTGGCCTACTACCTGATCGGCCCGCAGTCGATGGACACCATGAAGTTCGCCACCCTCGAGGGCATGCAGACCCCCCAGGTACTCGAATTTGACCCGGGGGCAACTGCGGCGAGAAACTGGAAAATCATGGATGCCTTTATCCCGGTCTTCCCGGCCTACACCGACTCCAACGGCATCCTCAACCGCCCGCTGGGCATCACCAAGGGCACCGGCTGAGCCGCGCTGCTGAACCACAACAACCAATCCTTTAGGAGCGCGTCATGGCCCCGTCCATCATCTTCAGCAACTATTCGGACGAACTGTCCATGCAGTCGGTCGGATCGCAGAGCATCGGCGATGCGATCACCATGGGCACCGGTTCGCTCGGCGTCAGTCACGGCACGCCCACTGCGGCCGCGCAGCCGTTCCCCGTCCGCATCCGGGGCCCGGCGCTCAACCTGGTCAAGTCGACCCTCGTCGCCATCAGCGAGGGTGACGTCATCTTCTATGACACGGTGAATAGCAATTACACCAACACCCCGACCGGCTATCGCATGGGTATCGCCATGCAGGCGCAGCTCATCACCGATACCGTGGTCAACGTCCAGCTCGAGCCATTCGGCTACAGCGGTATCGTGGCGATGCTCCAGACCCCGGTGGTCATCGGTGGCGCTGCCTTCTCGTCCGAGGCGGTGGTGGCCACCCTCAACCTGCCGGCGAACTTGCCGCTCAACACGCCCATCCGCTTCAAGGCCAAGTTCCGGTCCACCGGCCAGAACTCGACCGATACCCTCCTGCTGCGCATCCGCATCACCAGCCTCACCGGAACCATCATGGCGGCCATGACCGCCACGCAGATGGCAGCGACCACGGTAGCCACCCTCGACTTCGAGGGCATCATCAGCGTGATCGGCGCAACCGGTGCGATCGAAGGTGCGGGCGCCACCTCGGCCGTGGCCGCGGCGATCAACTCGGCCTATGCCGTGCACGCCACCAGCGTGGCCCTCAACGCTGCGCTGCCGGTGGTGGTGACCGCCATCTACTCCAGCTCCAGCGCGACCAATGCGGGCATCCTGACCGACTTCCGCCTGCTCCGCGATTCCTGATCGACTCGGCCCCGTCCAGTCGGTACCACCACGGACGGGGAGCGGCAGCAGTGCTGCTCCCCGTTTCCTTCCCGGAGATCGGCCATGGGCGATCAAAATTGCCCCAATTACACGTCACTGAGCCTGGCAGTGCAGATCGCCATTCCGATCAGCTCAGGGAACGGCGCGCGCCTCTCCACCCTGATCGCGGCCGGAACGCTCCTGACCGCGGTCAATCTGCCGTCCTGGTGCACCACGACATTCGGCTCGCCTGGCCTTCCGGCCGTGGCCATGACCAATCTTCAGCAGTGCCAGCAGATCGCCATGCGCACCATGGGCGTCATCATCGAATACCCAAGCGCGGCATTCAACACCGACTGGATAGCGGCCATGACCAACCAGGTCGCCAGGGCGAACAACACCCTATTCCAGACCGTGGGCGCCGTGGATGGCGCCAGGCGAACGTTCGTGCGCTCGAACGCTGCCGCCTTCAATGCGGTTGCCGTCTGTCTCTGCTGTGGCGAACAACTCACCGGCCTTTCTGCACTGTAGGGCTGCCCCATGATCCCCGCCGGCACCAACGTCAAATACTTCAAGGTGACCACCCTGGCGGGTGTGCTGGTCGGTTCATTGAATACCGCCAGCTTCAATTTCGTCTCGGTCACTGGCGCCTATGGTGCGGCCGCTGCCACCTATACCCCTAGCCCGACGCCAGCCGTTGCTGCGATCTCAGGCGCACCGGCAGGGTATTATAGCGTGACGTGGGGGCTCGGCACGCTCGCCGGCTTCGATGGCCTGGACATGACGATGGTCAGCGGCACCAATATCATCACCCCGATTCTGTGGGGTGGTGAGGTTGAGGCTTACGGTGCCGCGCAGATCGCCGCCTTGTGCGCGCGTCCGACCGTCACCCTCTCATCGTTCTCGCTCATAGGCGCACAGCAACCCATCACGCTGGTACCGTACCGCTATCGCGGCGGATCATTCGCGCTCACGATGACCATCCAGCTTGGCGGTGTGGCCGTCGACCTGACGCAATTCTCATCGTTCAAGATCGCCATCCGCGATGCGACACAGGCTGCCTACAAATGGGAGGCAAGCTCGCTCGATGCGAATTGGGTGCAATATGCCGGTTCGGTGCAGGGCAATTTCAGCATCACCGGCACCAATCTCGGCATCCTGACCATCACCATTCCTGCCAGCCTCGTTGGTCCGGTCAACGGACTGTGGCTGGCCAGCAAGAAATACAGCCTTGGCGATTGCGTGGTTCCGCAGGCCGGCGGCAGCAATGGCTATGTCTACTGCTGCACCGTCGCTGGGACCACCAATTCAACGCACCCGGCCTGGCCGACCACGCCAGGCAACACCGTGACGGATAACACCGTCACCTGGACCTGTCTGGCAAAGAGCGTCTGGCAGGCAACCACGGCCTACAATGTCGGCGATGTGGTCACACCGCAGGCGAACATGACCCCGGCAACCGGTGGCGTCATCATGCGATGCGTGACCGCCGGAACGTCAGGCGGATCCGAACCGACCTGGGGAACGACACCAACCACACCCGCAGCGCCGAAGGCTGACGGAACCGCGGCATGGGCAGTCTTCAACGATGCTTTCGGCGTGCTCCCGATCGCCACGCCATCGGTCGTCGCCTATTGGGAGCTGACCGGCTACTACACCGGCACCGGCGAGGAAGTGGTCATCATTCCCAGCAGCCAGTGCACCATCTCGAGAAGGGAGCAGGGCACGTGATTCTGATTCTCCTGGTCGTTACGGTTGCGCTCCTACTCAAGCTCCAGGGCTGGAACGATCTCGCACCGTCGAGCCCGCAGCAAGGCTCTATCGATGCGGCATTGCTCGCGTCCAACAATACCTGGACCGGCACGAACACGTTCAACAACACGCTGAGCATTGGCGCATCGTCCGACACCACCAAGACGCTGACGTTCAATGCCGCGAATCAGACCACCGGGACGGCAGTCACATTCAATACCGGCGCGCAGACCGCATCGCGCATTGCGTCACTGCCGGTGCTCGCCGGAAATGATACGTTCGCGATGCTGGCGGTGGCAAATACCTTCACGGCAACTAACACTTTCGCTGGCATCAATGCGACGAGCATCGGCGCGACGACTCCCGGGACCATCGCGGCCACCACGATCAGTGCCAGTGGCCAGATCACCAGCACGCTCGCCGGCGGCACGGCTCCGTTCGTCGTCGCGTCCTCCACCGTCGTCGCCAACCTCAACGTGTCGCAGCTTCTCGGGCAGACATGGGCAAATCCCGGTGCCATCGGCGGTACCACTCCAGCCACGACATTCGCGCTGAGTGGCATCCTCACCAGCACCAACACCACCAACGCCTCATCGTCCCTCCTCGGCGCCGTCGTCATCGGCAATGGAACGGCGGCAACGTCCATCGGGATGGGGGCGGGGAATATTGTTACTGGCGGCATCATCTCCGCTGGCACGACGCTCCAGACCCTGAATGGCAATCTCGTCATCACCAATACCAGCAGCAACGCTATTGCTACGCTGAACGCGGCCACCGGAACTTCCGTTCTCATCACCTTCCAGGTGAATGGAACGTCGCAGCACCAATTCAACGCTGGTGCAACCAATCTCCATTTCTTCGACAGCGTGAACGCCATCACGTGGTTCACCTATACGCCGGGAGCAGCCGGCGCAAACTTTACCACTTTTGCCGCGACCCTCGACGCCTCCTCCTCCACCGTCGCCGCCAATGTGATGTCGGGCGGCCTCGCCGTCGCCAAGTCCGTGCAGATCGGGACGAGCCTGACGGTTGGAACGACGATCAGCAACACCAATGGCAATGTCAACTTCAACAACACCGGAGGTGCATGCACGCTGACGGTGAACGGCTCATCGGGGCACAATGCCATACTGAGCTATAACGCCGCCGGGACTACCTATTACCAAGCGCTAGGAAACTCCGCTCAGTACATTATCTACGACGCACAGGGCGGCGGTGTCGCATACAACGCCCTTGTCTATACCAGTGGCACACAGGCGCTCGCATCGTGGAATTTCCCGGGCACCCTCGCCGCCAACGCCGCAGCCACGACCGGCAGCGTGACCTTTGCAGGAGGCGTAGCCGGTCAGGTCTTCCAGGCGGTTACGGGATTCGGGGTGGGAAACCTGCCGACTGCGGCCATCGGCGTAAATGTCGCCAGTAGCACTGCTACTGCGAATTATGGCATCCAGGCCACGAACTCAAATGCCGGAACTGGCGCATATGCTCAAATTATCGTAAGCAATGGTTCGGTAAGTGGCGGTATGCTCATGTTCGGCACCGGATGGACGACTGCTGGAGTTGAGCAGGCGGGAGTCCTGGGGCTCATTCATGGCGGTACCGCTGGCATTGCCATTGCCGCAACAAATGCAGGCGGATCCATTGCCTTGGCCGCCGGCGGCACAACCAGCATGGCGACGCTCGCCAGCTCGGGCACCTTCACCCACGCCCCGCCAGTCGCCAACGCCACCGCCCGACACATTCTCGTCCTGACCGCTCCAGCAGATACTCTCGTCACGAGCGCGACAGAGCAGCACGACCTGTTCTTGAATACCTCGCGAACCGTGCAATGGGCGACCAGCACGCCAACCACTCAGCGCAGCATCCGTATCGGTCAGCCGACGTATTCATGCAATACCGCCGCACAGACAATCGCCACAGCAGTGACGGTCAACATCCTGGGCGCGCCGATCGCCGGAACGAATGTCAGCATCACCAATAGCTATGCGCTATGGGTCAACGCCGGCCTATCGCGCTTCGGTGGATCGATCACGATTGATGACGGTTTCAATATCAATCTGAACTCCACCACGGGGACACAGGTCGGGAGTGCAACAAGCCAAAAGCTGGCCTTTTGGGGCGGCACTCCGACTACGCAAAAGACCGGCTATGGCACGCCGACCGCCGCATCACTGACCGCGAGCCTGCCAGGCACCGGATCGACGCTGGCGCAAGTCGGCGGAACGCTGGCGCAGCTTATCCTTGATATGAAATCTATGGGCCTGCTCGGGGCCTGATTCCACCACCACCACCATCCTACCACCACAGGATCTCACCATGCCTCCTCCTCCCGAATCCATCCCTGCCACCTTCACCAACGGCGGCGCCAACCTCCTGACCACCGCGCTTCAGGGCCCCGAGTGGGCAGGAACGGAAGTCGCAGACAAGATCGTCAGCGGTCTCCTCGTGTTCGAGAAGCTTCGGCCGATCACCAAGAAGCAGCCACCCCTGGCCAACACCAGGGAATCGCTCGATGCCTACGACGACTGGGAGTACGGCGAGGCGTCCATCAGCACCACTGAGGGCGAGCGCGAGATGATCCGCAAGTGCCTCAAGCATGAGAGCACGACCAAGAAGCTGCCCAATCTCTACCATACCGCCAAGCTCTATGTGGCCTTCGGGCTCGATAAGAAGTGATAGCGCCATGGATCCAGTGACCATCAACGGCATCATCACAGAAGGCAGCAAGCTCGGCTTTGTCGTGCTGCTGCTCCTGTGGGCGGTCATCTATCTCATCAAGCGTGACCGCGCGAGCGATGCGCGAACCGATGCCATGGTCAAGCAGCAGCGCGAAGACCAGATCCAAAGGGAAAGGGAAAATCGTACACAGTGCCTCGAGCGCGAAAACAATCTGAGCGAACGCTTGAGATTACTCGAGGATCGCCAAGACAGCGAGCGCGCGCAAGTCATGGCGAAATGTGCACAGGCCCTTGTCGACAACGCTGCTGCATTCCGTGCCATCGCCGAGACTCCATCAGGGCTTCATCGTCTCATCTCTGGCCCTCGCCCAAGCTGAACCACCACAACCACCACAGGATACCACCACCATGCGTCATCCCATCAACGGCATTCTTTCCCTCGTCATGCTCTGCTTATTTCTCGCCGGCTGTCCGCAGACGGAGGGCGCACGACATGACGATATCCAGGCCCCACCAGCCACGGCCAGCACTTCCGCTGCGACTGAGGATCTCGTTGCGCAGAAGGGGGCAGCTTCCGTCCGTGCTCAGGTCGATACAGCCAAGGTCAAATCCGCCCAGGCCGAAGTCAGCGCGGCTAAGACTGCGGCCGAACTGGCGGTGGCGAAGGCGGACCTAGCGGCCGCGCAGGCGCAGCTTGCGAAGGATCAGGCCGACCTGGTGGCGACCAAGCAAGCGCTCACCGATCAGCAGGCAGCCGAAGCCAGCGGCCGCTTCTATGCCTACATTGGATATGCGATTCCGGTTGGCATCGCCGCGGCCATTTGCATTTACGAAGGTTGGATGACAGACGCCATAATCCTCGGCATCAGCGCCGGGTGTCTGGTGGTACTGCCCATGCTTTTCTCCTGGATCCTCGGCCATGGGAAGCTCCTGGGCACGGTGGCGACCATCGCTGTCGTGGTCTGGCTGGCCTATCGCTATCGCGCCAAGCTCCCGGCGCTCGAGGCCACGGCAAAGGCTGACCTTCAAGCAGCCGAATCGGCATTGGCTCACGTGGTCAGTGGTGGCACGTGGGCCAATGCCGAGGCGGATGTCAAATCCGCTCTCGTGAAATCGTATTGCACCATCAAGGGCATCGCGCTCACCGCTGAGCATAAGTTCGAGGCGATGCTGCACCTGTCCAAGGCGGCCACCCCGACCATCACCGTTCCCCCGCCCACCGCGGCCGCTCCCAAGGCATGATCCGTGACCTTTCAGCAACTCATGGCGAGCGATCTTGCCGGCACATTCCTCAATACGAATGAGCTAGCGGTCACTGGAATCTACACCTGTAAGGGTGTTGGTGCCATTCCGTTTTCGCTGACCATGATGCCCGGCGATATCGCCGACATGAGTTTGCTGAGCGATGGGAACGCGATCGATCAACAGCGCTGTCAATTCCTGTGCAGCCTGACCGCTATCAAAGCCGGCATCCTCGCAACGTTCCCGCTTGGCCCTGGCCTTCCGTCGAAGGGCGATCAGTTCGCCATCACCCAACAAGGGTCGGTTGGCGTCTGGTCCGTCGAGAGTCATCAGGAAGACCTGGGCGACGGCTGCAACATGTGGATGCGCTATGAGGCCAAGCTGTCGACCGGCGGCACTGGTGCGACGAGATACCGATGACGCAAGCAACCCAGCCACAATCGTACAAGGCGATGGCCATTGCGAACGTCATCGCCATGTTGGCGCAGTCGGCCAATTTCCAGTCACTCTTTCCGGTCGGCTCAAACCCGCTCAACTACATCGTGGAATGCTGGGGCGGAACGATCGACTACAACCAGGGCCAGACCAACACCGCCATCGCAACCAATGGCGCCACGGTCAACACCACACAGCCGCATGCGATCGTGCATGAACCGAAGATCCGCAACGAGTTCGCCGGCTATGGCGCCTATCACTATCGCGGTTCGGCCGAAATAGAGATTTATCAATTGCGCACGATGCCGACCGATGCCAGCGCAGGCGATGTGCTCAGGCGCGGGGACAATATTCAAGACGGAATCAACGTCGACATTCTCAACGCCTTCGGTTCCGGCACCAATGTCCTCGCCACCGGAGAAACGGAAAGCGAAGGGCCATGGCTTCCCGATGAAGCCAGCGTGGACGCCGCTCTCATTCAAGGTCGCATCACCATCACCTGGTGGGCATAACGGAGATATCATATGACGACTACCGCAAATCGCTTCGGCATCCAGGCCGTTAGTTTCAACGGAACCGAGTTCACCGGGGCGACGGGTGAGAGCATCGACCGCGGCCGCAATGTGGTGAGCCAGCAGTCGGACGGCGCTGTCTTCGAAACCACGCAGTTCGTGGAACAGATCGAAGCCAAATGCGATTTCAATACCTGGGCGCTGAGCACCATCCTGGCCGCGCTTGGAACATCGGGGGTGTCACAGATACCTTTTGTGACGCTCGATGGAACCGACGGCCTTGTCATGCAGGGTGCTCTGGCTGCGGCCAATGCGCCGGCCTTCGCAGGCGGCAGCGTGCACATGGCGCGCACGGCTCTCAACGGTGCACTGTGGCTGTCTTCGGTCCGGTGGAGCCTGAAGCAGAAAGCCGAGATGAACATCAAAGGGATGTTCGTTGGAACCGGCGATGGCACCACCGATCCGGTCACCCCAAGCACGGTCGCGCTCCCGACGCAGCTTGTCCCAAACAACGGCTGGACCCTGAGCTCTCTCATCCTCAATGGCGTAAACGTCATCACCTGCAACAGCGTCGAGCTGTCCATCAATCCAAAGTTCGAATACGAATACAGCCTCGGCCTGCCGGTTCCGATCTCGCTCAGCGGCGCCGGCCCTCGCGGTCCTATCGAGATCCGCCTGGTCGCTGACGTTGGCGACGTGCTCATCGCTGATGGAGTCGGAACCGTCTCGCTGGTCTTCACCCAATATGCGATTGGTGGTGGCCTGGCTGCCCATACCGTGACCTTCACTCTGCGCGGCAATTACTCTTTCGAAAACTCTGTTGGCGCACAGGCCAGCTCGCCCTATAGCAAGCGCATGACCGTTATCCCAACCCTGGTGTCAACCAACTTCCCGCTCATTTGGGCGATCACATGACAGGTGGCTCGCGCGTCATCTACCCCCCCTCATGGTACTTCCCGCCCAAGATCAATCGGCCGGAAGTCTGCGCGGCATTGTTCCCGGCCATCACCATGTCATGCCCTCCCGGTGTGGGCCCTGACGTCGATGCCGACAAGAAAGCGCATGGTGGTGGTTCGGTCTATGGCGGTGGCTACGTCAAGGGCCAGCCGGGATGGAAGCTCACGGATGACGGCTACTGGATCAATTGGGCCAAGAGCGAGCCGCAGCATTTCACGCGCATGGACCAGCATCCGCGCGTGCTCAAGTGGGATACCGTCGAGGGCAGCCTTCCCGGCCATGAATGGCTCTGCCCCATCCTGCTGACGTGCACCAAGACCAAGCGCGGGCAATTGGTGTTCGGTACCGCCCTCGAGCCGGTCCTGGGCCGCAAGGGATGGGCCGACTGCGAAGACCTGGCCGACATGCAGGCGCGGATGTTCAAAGTGGCGCACGGTCTGCGGCCGATCACGCCAGCCTCAACCGATGAGCTGGTCAACCTGGTATTCGATATCCTCTCGCTTGGTCACCATGGGATGACGCTGAACGATCTCAAGGCGGTTGGCTGGATCTCCGCGCGGTTTCTATTCCGCGTGCTGCTGACTGCGGCTGGTTTCCCCCAGGAGCCTGACCGCGATGATCACGCTCAGTAACCCATTCAGTTTCATCGATGAGATGCTGTCAGAGCTCTCCCCGGAGAAGTTCTATTCCCTGATGCGTGCCGCTCAGCAAATGACCATTCTCGAGTGGCGCGACCGGTTGGAATACCCTGGCCTGGCCGCGCGCTTCACCGGAGTCGGGAACCAGCTCCGCTATGGTTTCCAGAATCGGCTGAAGTCGACTGATCGCCGCCGAGAAAAGAAGATGGATGGATCAGATTTCGTCTTCACCGGCGGAACCAAGCGGGCGATGATGCAGCGCAAGCCGCACTCAGCGAACAACAAAGGATCCAAGGTCGCTGTGACCACCTTCAAATATGGTGGGCTGGGAATCAATTTCCTGACCAAGATCAATGGCGTTGTGACCGATGAGAAGGTGCGCGCAGTCGATCGCGTGGCGGCCAAGGCATACATCCAGACCAGGCACAACAAGGAAAAGGGAACCGCCTCCATCGTCGCCATCTCAGGCTATACGATGAGCCGGCCGACCATCCATCACATCGTTCAGCGCTCGAGCATTTCCTATGCTCAGGAGTGGGGAAACTTCGCTGGCGATATGGCGTGGCTGCAAGCGCGCGTGCCGGTGGTGTTCATGGAACTGGCGCGCACCGGAGTCATGCGCGATGGCAAGCTCAAGTTCCGTTATTCCAAGGCCGCCCACTGGCAGCTTGATTTTGGATCGGATTGAACCATGGGCGCAGATTTTACAGCGGAACTCGCAAACGGTGTCGGCCATGTCGACAACAAGCTCACCGGCATGGCCAACAGCGCGCGCGAGGCCAAGAAAGCCGGCGCCGATATGGGCGATCAGTTCGATCGCGCGTTCAAGCTCGCTGGCCGTGGCGTCAAAGAAGCGGCCGGGGAAATGGAGGGCATGGGCCATCAGATTTATGAAGTCGGCCATGCGCTTCGGTCTGCTGGTGGTCCTCTCGGCGAGTTCGCGCACAAGTTCACCGGTGGCCTTCGCATGGGTGGCCCGCTCGCCGGCATCGCTGTCGCGGCAGGTATCGCAAGCGTCGGCCTGGAACTTTACAACAAGATCGCCGAGCGCCATGTTGAACAGGTGAAAATGCAGGTAGAGGCTAACGAGAAGCTGAGCGACAGTCTCTATGAGGTCGATCGCAAGTCGAAGGAATCGGCGCAGTCGGCGGCCGAATCGAATGCGGCTGATGAGCGCAAGATGGCATCTCGAGGCGGCCGCGAAGCTGAGCACATCGTTGACCGAATCGCCGACAGCGGCGAGGGTATCAGCCGCAAGGATGCGCGCGCCGCGGTCACCAAGTCATACGACATCAAGGGCGAGATCCGCTCAGCAGCCGTGCGCGCGGCGCAGGCAGTGGCAGCAAGCGGCGAGATGACCATGACCGAGGCCATGGACACCATCGCCAGCTCGCCGGCCATCCAGGCTCGCCTGCACCGCAAGAAGGACGAGAACCAGGCCAACATCGGGCCGGCCGCACAGCGCATCATTCTCGAGGCTCGCCACCTGGCACCGACCAGGGAGAACCTATTCCAGGCGCAACAGCAGCTCGAGGCCAACACCGACAAGGGCGACGAAACCGGAGTATTCGCCGCCACCAATCGCATCACCGGCAATCGGAACCGCCTCGAGAGGCGCGACAGGAAAGACCTGACCAGCGGCAAGGCCGTGACAGAATCAGACCGCAGCACCAGTCGCGCACTTGATCCGTTCCAAGCCAAGATGGATGATTGGATGGTGGCGACCGAGAAGGCTGCGGCGGCGAACCGCGCGGTTGCCGATGCGCAGACCGAGTTCAGCCGATGGATGGCAAACAACATGCATGTATTCGGCGGCAAGGGCAGTCTTCAAATGCAGGGCAGCCAGGCAGAGACGCGCGATGCGAACACCCGCATGCAGGGCGAGAAGGAATCGCGCGAATACCGCGACAACGACATCCCCAAGGTACCAGGCAGCACGCAGGGTGCGCCGTTCGGCAGTGGTGAATCGTCATGGTAACTCAGCAATCACCAACCATCGGCGCAACCACCTTCATCACGTTCGGTGCGCAGCTCGAGCCGGCATACCTTCAGGTCGCAACCGTTGAGCCTGCTGTTGGGCTGAACGGATTCGGCCTGGCATATGGTGCCTATCGTGCCGACCCGGTGTGGATGCCGACCCTCAGCGACTATCCCGACATCAACACACTGATGAATGCTATTGAATCTTTCCGCGCTCAGGTGGCCACCGAATCGGCCGTGACCGTGGTCGATCAGTTCGGTGTGAACTGGCCAACCGTCGCCATGATCGGCCTGCGGGGAGCGCGACGCTGGTTCAATATCCCGACACAGGCATACCGGCTGCGGATTGATATTCGCCTCCTGGTCTACGCCACCGTTCCCAATGGCGGCATCCAGTGAGCAATCCATTCCCCGTCCGCAACATTCAGAATGTCCTGGTGCAGACGGCATCCGGTGGGCTGCCTGATTCTGACAGCGGATGGGTGACGCAGTACTGGCTGCGCTTCGAGAGCGGCAGCGAAGGTGCCGGGCAGATCATGGGCGAGGCCGTGCTACAGCAGCGGTTCGGCATCGTCACCAACCAGAATGATCCAGTGCAGGTAGTCACTGGGACGGCACCAGCAATCAATGGAGGCGGCATCGATGATGGACTGGTCGGGCAGCTCGTGCGCCTGATCGTCGCCGATGATGCTGGATCGATATCGATCAGGGATGGCGATGGTGTCAATTCATATGCCGCCTTCTGGTGGGGAGTCGTCTCGGCTTTCAGCGTCGAACCGGACAACCGCGACAATGACAATGCAGGAGGCACGGCGACGTGGCGGTGCGTCGGCATCCTCTCAGTCCTGGACAAGATCACGGTGAACAGCGGTTTCGTCATGCAGATTGGCGGTGATGGCTGGGTTGATCCCGGCTACTTCCCGCCGTTCAACGATCTGCCCGGCGGCGACATGTCGGCGACGGACATGGCAGTCGGGAATGGATCGGCAAGCGTTCACGACCTATCAACGCTGAACGCTGCCACGCCGTGGACGATGGCGCAGGAGATCAATCTGCTGCTGACTGGGTGCGCCAATCCGGTGGTCAATGGTGACATTACCGGCTGGACGTGGAACTATTCCGACGATGATGGAGTGCTCGATTTCCAGACTGAGCGCATCGACATCAATGGGCTGACGGTGCTTCAAGCATTGGCCACCATCGCCAACCAGAAGCGCGGGGTCACATGGCGGGCGATTGTCAACGGTTCCACCGTGACCATCGCCTTCTCGCCCGGTAATCGGTATGCGATCACCATCGGCGATCAGACATTCCCGGCCAGCACCAACACCGCCTCCTATGTCGCGGCAGGAAACCTGTGGACCTATGGCCTAGTGATCAGCGAGGATGATTCGAGCACATATGACATCATTGAATGCCGAGGGGCGCATCCATGGGTGGGCCTTACTGTCGACTTCTCGGATGCCGACGAGACTGCCATAGACAGCGGATGGACTAGCGAGGACGAGACCAACTGGAATGGCGACATCAACTACCCGGGGACGGACAATGTCTATCGCCGATTCGTATTCACCACGACATGGTCAGGAAATCAGTTCGGTTCAACCACAGTCGGCATCCGCAATAGCCTGACCACTGACGGCAGCGGTCAGTTCACCGGCGAGCGCACCTACGATGCCGAGTCGCCGACCGTTCCGCCGACAATGTATCAGATGGAGCGGATGCTGCCGTGCGGGACCGTCTTCGAGCAGCTGGGCACCGCACGTCTGGCCCCGTTCCAGCCCCCGGTTGTGGTCTGTGGATCGGCGGCAAATACCTGGTTCGATTATAGCCAAAATGCCCGGATCGAACCGCAATCATTCCCCAGCGGTGTCTACATCGATGTCGATAAGTGGAAGGGTCTGACGATCGCCGACCGGATCGACAACGGCGAGGCCCTGCTGGTAACGCTCGGATTTCGTGAGCCGCAACCGCTGCGAGTCAACTGGATTGCTGATCCGAGCACTTGGCCGACCAGCACCCCGCGGATCAAGATGATAGACGTGCCCAACATCGAGCAGTGGATATTGCTCGATGGATCTATCACTGGCGTTAGCAATGACCTTTCGACCACCACCAAGGTCAGCGGCGACCAGGTCATGCGTGACGATACCGTCAGGCTGCAGCAGATCCTTGCTCTCGCGGTTTCGCGCTATGGTTATGCGTCAGTTACCGCCGCCTTCAGTGAGGCGGCCATCCTCGATTTCAGCGCAACGCTGGCGCCGGCGGTGCTCCTGACGGATGTCGTTACGGGAACTGACGACGTGGATGTAAATGCCGTCATCACCAGGCGATCATGGAAGCGTGTGGTGCGCGATGGCGTGGACATGTACGATACCACCTATGAGACGACGCGCGTCATGCCGGATGTGGAGGCGGTGATCTAATGCGCACCAACCTCGGCCTTAAGAATGGGAACCCGCAGACGGACGCCAACCGCCGGCTGACGCGGCTGGAGAACCTCATCCAGCAGGTCCCGGGTCGACCGATGGTGGTGCAGGACAATAACGCCATCCTCGATACCTATCAGGTGCAGGAGGCGCATGGCTTCGCGGTTGGGGATGTGATCAACTGGGATGGCACATCCTGGGGGAAGGCGCAGGGCAATACCGCTGATGATGGGATATGGAATGGTGTTGTGTCGGTGGTCTATGGACCAAATGCATTTGACATCACCTATGCAGGCATCTTCACATCGAAGACGGCGTTGAGCTTCACCCCTGGCGATCTCTATTACCTCAGCTCGACAACTGCCGGCTTGGCAGTCAATCCAGTCGACACCGGGAGTGTATTCCAAAGCCCCGTCTTCATGTGCATCGATGAGAATACGATTCAAGTATTCCCATGCGCCGCTGTTTCGGCTCCGGTTGCGCAGGATAATGCCAACATAGTCACGAGCAGCGGAACGGTGACCATTCCAGTCGGGGCAACGCAGTTGACGCTCATTCTGATTTCCAATGGAGGGAACGGTGGCGCGACATCTGGTAGCGCACCATATGCGTTCAATGGCGGCGGCGGTGGTGCCGGATCGATGATTGTGATGTGCTGCGACGCTTCTGATATCACTGGCAGCATAACCGTCACCATAGGTGGACATGGGGTACAGTCATCGGTTAGCTTCACTTTCCAGGGGCAAGCGATAACGCTCATTGCCTATCCCGGAAATGACTCGTCGGCAGCAGTGGGGGCGTCAGGTGGGGTCGCAACACTCGCCTATGCGGGGACCAGCACACCGGCGGTATATGCTATCCAGGGCGCAACCGGACAGAGCGCAACCGTAACAGCGGCTTCTGGAACAGGCATCTCAACTAACCCCGGCCATGGTGCGCCTGGATGGTGTCTCGGAATCGGAACTCCAATGCCTATATATGGCAATGGTGGTGATGGACATTCACTGACCACCAACAGCGGCGGACCAGCGGTGTTCGCCTTGCTCTATTAGGGGCAAGCCATGACGACAATCGCAATACAAGCAAAGAGGTCACGCGCCGCGACTTCGAAGGTCAAGCCACGGCACCAGGTCTCGAAGCAGCGGCCGGAGCGCACAAATAGAGGGATAGTGAAGGTTGCCACTAAGCCATAGCCATATATAAAACAACCACTTAGGACTACCCGAAAAGCACTGGTCGGGAAATTATTTGACTATGGGTAGAGCCTGCTAATGTGCCCTTCAGCGAAGCAGGACTGGAACCCTGCCCGCTCTAAGGAAACCCGGATGTCGCTACCAACCCATAACCAAACGTCGCACGCGCGAGTTCGCCTGTCCGGGTGCGCTTCCAGCGTGCGTGCGACGTTTGGTTATTCGCTGAAAGCGAAGTCGTGATCCCCTCCCGCCTGCTTTTCTTTTCTGACCGGACTGTGCGCACGATGTCAGCCCATCGCCACCGGGAAGGCATGCCGGTCGCCAAGCTCGCCAAGCACTGCGCCGATTGCCTGGCATTCGACCAGGCTTGGAACCGCGCGAACCGGGAAGCGGTCAAGGAATCATGGGACAAGGAGCTGGTGACGGTATGAGTTGCCAGGATCGCGCCATCGTGGTTGGTTCAATTCGCAAGGGCATCGCTTCCATGAAGCGCGAGCGCGACAACGAGCGCCAGCGCCACGAGCAGGCGACAAACGACAATGAGCGCGGATACCACCAGGGCCGCAGGCATGGGCTTATCGAAGGCATTTACCAAATGGAACTGCTGCTCACCACTATGGGAGAGAAGCCATGAACCGCCTCGCCCTGCTCTGCCTCCTACTCGCCGGCTGTTCTAACGATGAGGCCCGCTCCCCATCACTCATCGAAGCCGAAACCGCGCTCTATGGCGAGCACCACATCGTCGGCATGAGCGATGAAGATTTCATCCGGCTGCTCAATGAGATCGTCGCGCGGTCAAGGGGGCGCAATGGGAATAATGGCCGAGTACCAGCGGCACTGACGGAGAAGGATTTCACGCCATGAGCCTCACCGAACGGCAACAGTTATGCGACATGTGGTGCATCGATAACCCGGACGAGGCGCCATTTTGCGCGCCATTCACCATCGTTGAAGTGACCGAATCGCGTGCGCGCATCGCCGCCAACCGCAAGGCCGCCGGTTTCTACGCCAACACCGTCCGCGCCGAACTCCTGCGCGATGTCGACAACCTGGCCAACCGCTGCCGCACGGCCGAAGCGGATTGCCGAGCGGCTAAGACCCTGCTGCGCGAACAGCGCGAATATGATGGCCTGGTTGCCGTCCTGATCGTCATGGCGTTCGCGGCTGGCATTCTTTTCTTGGCTGGTGTGCAGCATTGGTGCGGCCGATGATCCGCCGTTTCCTCGCCTGGTTGTGGGAGCCGTTGCGATGATCGCCGCGGCCATTCTTCCGCTTCTCCTGATGGGACCTCCGGAAATAGATTATGACAGAGCCATCGATGCCATCGCCCAGCTTGAAACAGGAAGCCGATACCTCAACGGCACAGTCATTCGAGGCAGAGCAAGATTCCCTGGCGGTCCTGCTTTCGGACCTTTTCAAATCACGGGCCCTGTTCTCGAATGGCTACGAGTTTCGCCTGCCTGGATACGACGGGACGACGGCCGAGCTGCGGCTGCAACTCGTCGTTGGCTCGCGCACCTTGTGGAAGTTTCTGGAACTCTACGCCAAGCATTCGCCGCCTACCGACTCGGCCTTGGGCACCGTACCTGGCCCGAAGCGGTGCGGTATTCTTCCCGCGCCATGAACCTCTATCTAAACCACTAGGAGCCACCATGCATCGCCTGCTTTTCGTCCACACGTGCGGCATTAAATATGAGATAAAAGGTCCGAAGCTCAAGGCCATCCGATTGAAGGTCGAAGCCGAAGGCATCACCGCAATCAACGGATGGACCGACATCACATATCGGCCCTGATTCTCTGACATCCGGTTGGCCTGCGATGAGCCGCGAATCATCACACCAAATCCACCACCACGGGAATCATCTATGCTGCTCGCCTATCACTCAGATCCAAAGATCCGCGAAACCTACCTCCAGCGCGTCATCGACCATCGCGCCGCCGATCAACTCATCAAAGGTCGCTATTGGGAAGGCGGGAAAGGCTGTGCCGTTGGTTGTACGATTCATGGAGGTGATCACGCGCGATACGAGAAGGAATTAGGCATCCCGACTCAACTGGCGATCTTAGAGGATATCATTTTCGAAGACCTTCCCAATGAGCGCGCGATGCTCTGGCCAGAGCAATTCCTTGCGGCCATTCCGGTCGGCGCCGATCTTTCGCTGATCGATCACCAATGGCTGCTCTGGCTGATGGATCGCGGCGCCGAAGCCGAAGGCACCCCAGCTGCAAAGTCTCTCGTGCGGAAAATGGCTGCGCTCATGGAGCGCAGCGTTTCCGGATATGAGCCATCCGTGGCCGAATGGGATGCCATTGGTGATGAATGGGCGAGGGCGTGGGCGGGGGCGTGGGCGAGGG
>Ga0210390_10000562_pt1 | contig 40187 bp, 29 predicted proteins | sample IncBWH11OmetaG_FD_161050 | JGI IMG/M metagenome (GOLD analysis project Ga0210390, IMG submission 161050) | Forest soil microbial communities from Barre Woods Harvard Forest LTER site, Petersham, Massachusetts, United States - Inc-BW-H-11-O ...
ATCGCTCGGCACTCCTCCTGGCACTCGCGCTTGAGCTCTACTACCGCGAGCATCACGAATTCCCGGCGGCACTGAACGAGCTGGTCGCCCGCGGCATTCTCCCATCGATTCCGCTCGACCCGCTCGGCACGGGCGAATCGTATCACTACCGGCGCGAAGCCCCCGCGACGCGCGGCGCTGTGGAGCGTTTACACGGACGGCATCGACAACGGCGGCGTCAGCCTGCATGACGGCAAAGGAGACTTGGTCCTGCGCGTACCCGCTCCGGGCGCCGACAACCAATCGCAGCCCGAGTAGCGAGATCGGAACCAAAAGGAGCGCGGCGAGAATCACCCAGCGCACTCCCCGCGAAATGAGACGAGAAACCCTGCACGCGTTCGCGCAACAGCCGCCTGGCTACAGCATGCTCGGCGTCGGGTTGTGCAAGACCTGGGTCGCGTCTTCGTCGGTCAGCGGCGTCTCGGATTTCTCCCACCGCTGATAGCCGGCCAGGGGGCTGCCCTGCTCGAACTTGCCCGAGCCGTCGGCGTTCGTTTTGAGCGTGGCCCAACCGACGTACGCCAACAGTTGCTGCTCGGAATCGAACGTGGCGACCAGTTTCCGGTTCACGTGGAGTTTTGACGCATAGAGGTAATGCACGAATCGTCTCCTCGGGCCGCAGTTTGGCAGTCGTTTCGGAATTGTAGGCGATTGTCGCGGCGGATCAGACTGATCGCTTGCGGGGGTCGCTTGACGCTCCACTCGGCACGCGGATAATGCAGAGACGATTTTTCGCGCTCGCGGGGGACGAAAAGCTATCTCCGAGTGCGGTGGGACCGCGCCCAACCGGGTCAGGCCTTAACCGGAGCAGCCCTAAGCGTTGGCTTTCAGGTGCATCCGGAGATAGCTTTCCTTCCCCCGATTTCGCGCCCGGGCCGAACAACCGCCGAGCGAGACGTCGAGCGGGCCAGAGCGCGTCTGAAGCAGGCGACGATGGATGCAACATCCCCGCAACACGCAGCATCGGGACCGGATGCGGCCTCCCCGCATTACACGGTGCTCGCGCGGCGGTTCCGGCCGCAGACCTTCGCTGCGGTCGTCGGACAAGCCCACGTCGCCCAGGCGCTGAGGAACGCGATCGCCGCCGGGCGGGTCGCGCACGCCTATCTGTTTACGGGGGCACGCGGCGTCGGCAAGACGTCGATGGCGCGGATTCTTGCCAAGGCCCTCAACTGCCCGAACGCTCACGACGCCGAGCCCTGCAACCAGTGCGACATCTGCCAGGCGATCTCCTCTGGGCATGACGTCGACGTGCTGGAGATCGACGGCGCGTCGAATCGCCGCATCGACGACATTCGGCTGCTCCGCTCCAACGTCGGCGTCAAGCCGATGCGGGCGAAGTACAAAGTCTACATCATCGACGAAGTGCACATGCTCACGAACGAGGCCTTCAACGCCCTGTTGAAGACGCTCGAAGAGCCGCCGCCGAACGTCAAATTCATCTTCTGCACGACCGAACCCAATAAAGTTCCCGAGACGATTCTGTCGCGCTGCCAGCGGTTCGATTTCGCCGCGATCGCCACGCAGAAAATTGCCGAGCGTCTGCACGAAATCGCGGTGGCCGAAGGCTGCCAGGTCGAGCCGGCAGCGCTGGAGCTGGTCGCCCGCCGCGCGGGGGGCTCGATGCGCGACAGCCAGTCGCTCTTCGATCAGCTATTGGCTTTCGGCGGCAAATCGATCTCGGCCGACGACGTGCATCGGCTGCTGGGCACGGCGAGCGACGAGCGATTGATCGAGCTGGCCGAAGCGATTGTCGGCCGGCAACCGGCTCGCACGCTGGAGCTGCTGGAGGAAGCGCTCGGCGGCGGAGTGCAGTTGGGGGAATTCCTCGACCAGATCATCGACTACCAGCGGGACTTGATGGTGGTGGCGGCCGGCTCGGCTTCCGCCGCTCTTCAAAGCGTCGCGGCGACCAACCGCGCGATCCTCGGCGAGCAGGCGCAGAAATGGGGACTGCCGACCATTCTGGCCGCGCTGCAGATTCTCGCCGAGACCAAGACTCGCATGCAGCGCTCGGGAATGGGCCGCGCGCTCGCGGAATTGGCGCTAGTGCGGCTCTGTCTCTTGGAAGAAACGCTCGACCTGGCGGCACTCGTCGAGCAGATGCGCTCCGACGGTGGTGAGGCGGCCACGAAAGGCGGCTCCTCCCCCGCGTCAGCCCGGGCACCCTCGGTCGCGCGTTCGCTCAAAACGGCCATGGTACCGGCGAACGAATCAAAGGTGGTTCAAACGAAGCCACCCAGCGATCCGGCCCCGCCGGAAGTCCAAGTTACCAGCCCACCGGCGAACTCCGGTCAGCCGACCGTTCTGTTTGTGCCGGATTCTGCGGCGGCGGTGTGGGCACAAATTACTTCGCGGATTGAACTTAAGGGAATCTCCGGCCAGGCACTGACAAAAGTCAGCCGAACAGCAATTTCTGGACCAAATCAGCTAGAAATCTTCTTCCCCGCGGCCTATCATGCTAACAAGAAGCATGTTGAGCAACCGGCGGCCCTGGACCGGCTCGAAAAAGTCGCCTCCGACGTCGCCGGGAAACCCATAAAAGTGATCTGTCGGCTCGAGGCGGAGGGTCAAAGCGACTCAGAGGCAGTGGCGGCGGTTCCTGTCCCGGCGCCGCCGAGTCCGAAGCCCCGAGTCAGCCCGCCAACCGCCGAGAACGGTCGCGGCGATGCGGCGAGCGTGAACGACCCTTATGTCGAACGGGCTCGATCGATCTTCGACGCGACGATCGAAAACGTGACGGTCGCCAATCCGCGATCGCCGCGGACGGCCGACGACTCGGAATCGGCTCAGGAGAGTTGAGAATCATGTTCAAGGGATTGTCGAACCTGACGGGACTGCTCCAACAGGTGCAGCAATTTCAGGGACGCACCGAAGAACTGCAGCAGAAGCTCGGCCAGATGCGCGTCGAGGGGCGGGCCGGCGGCGAGATGGTGTCGGTGCAGGCGGACGGTCGTCAGCGAATTGTGGGGATCAAGCTCGATCCGAGCCTGCTGACCTCGCCCGACGCCGAAATGCTCGAGGATCTGCTGACCGCCGCCACGAACCAGGCGCTCGATAAGTCCCGCGAGCTAATGGCTGAAGAGTTTGCCAAGATGAGCCAAGTGCAGCTTCCCGGTCTATCGGAACTGATGTCGAAATTCGGCATGGGAAACGGCAACTCGCCGTCGTAGAAATTCGGAGTTCGTCGTAAGCAATAAGGGATGGAAACCGGCGGCTCGTGGCCGCTCTGGCAAGGAAGCCCCGGACGATCAAACATGCGGCAGCGCGACAGCGACGAACATCAATCGCATCCCTACGGATCGGCGGTCGCCAGCCTGATCGACGAGTTTGGGCGGCTCCCTGGCATCGGCCGCAAGACCGCGGAGCGGTTGGCCCATCACGTTCTGGCGTCACCGACCGACGAGGCGCTGGGGTTGGCGGAGGCTATTCGCCGCGTGAAAGAGGCCGTGCACCCGTGTTCGCAGTGCTTCAACCTGACGGAAGGCGAATTGTGTGCGATCTGCAGCGATACCAAGCGGCAGCGGCACATGCTTTGCATCGTGGAACAGCCACGCGACATCGTCGCTCTTGAAGCGGCCGGTGTCTTTCACGGCCTGTACCACGTGCTCCAGGGCCGAATCTCGCCTTTAGACGGCGTCGGCCCCGAGGATCTAACCATCAACGCGCTGGTCCGCCGAGTGCGGACTGGTGGTGTTACAGAGATTGTAATGGCTACAAATCCAACCGTCGAAGGGGACGGAACGGCCCTGTATATCTCGAATCTGCTCGCGGGCGAGTCGGTTCGGATCACGCGGCTGGCCCGGGGGATCCCGACGGGCAGTGTGCTAGAGTTTGCTAACAGAGAAATGCTGGCCGATGCCCTCATGGGCCGGCAAGAATTTTAGCAGTCATCAGGAATGACGAATTGCGCCTGGCGAACGGCGACGCCCGTTTCACGCGGATTTCGTGCTTAGCATAAATCATGCAGCTGAATCTTTCGCAACACATGAAGATGAGCCAGCAGATGAAGCTGGCTCCGCGCATGATCCAGTCGATGGAGATCCTCCAGCTTCCGGTCATGGCGCTCAACGACCGCATCGAGCAGGAACTGCAGGATAACGTCGTTCTCGAAAAGGGAGCGGACGAAGAGACCGACGGCGAGACCACCGAGACGGCGACCGCCGAAGAGGCGCCCGCTGAGAAAGCTGTGGAAGAGCGCGAGCTGGTCGTCGACAACGAGCACAGCAACGAGGCCGATTTCGAGCGGCTGTTGGAGATGTCGGCCGACTGGCCGGAAGACAACCTGGCCGCCGGTTCCCGTCCCTCGTCCAACCGCATCGAGGAAGAGGGCGACCGCAAACTCGACGCCATGTCGAACATGGAGGCCCGCCCGCCTTCGCTGCACGACTACCTGATCGAGCAGTTCCACTTCTTCGAGATGCCGCTGTCGGTCCGCGAGTTCGGCGAATACCTCATTCAAAACCTGGACAACAACGGCCGGTTGCAGGCGTCGTTGCCGGAGATCGTGCAGGTCTATTCGCTCGAGAAGAAAATCTCGCTCGAAGAGGCGCAGCAGGCGCTCGCGCTGATTCAGCGGCTCGACCCGGCCGGCGTCGGGGCCCGCGACTACAAGGAATGCCTGCTGATACAGGTCCGGCCCGACATGCCGCACCGCGACGTCGTGGTGACCTTGATCAGTTCCCACATGGAAGATGTAAAGCAGAACCGCCTGCCGGTGATCGAGCGGAAGACCGGCTATTCGCTCGAGGACATCAAGGCCGCAATTGACGAGCTGCGGACGCTCAATCCGTGGCCTGGGCAGGGATTCGAGCCGCGGCAGGCCGAGCGCGTCACGCCGGACCTGATTGTCGAGCCGGACGAACACGGCAAATACACCGTCACGCTCGTCGACGAATACACGCCGCCCTTGCGGATTAGCCGTTACTACCTGGAGCAGCTCCGCGGCAACCCCGATCCGAAGACCCGCGAATTCATCAAGCGGAAGATCGATTCGGCCCGCTGGCTGATCGAGTCGATCGAGCAGCGGAACAACACGCTGCGCCGCGTGGCACAAGCCATCATCGATCACCAGGCCGAGTATCTCGAGAAGGGGCCGCAATTCATCGTCCCGCTCAAGATGCAACAGATTGCCGACGTGGTGGGCGTGCACGTGACGACCGTTTCCCGCGCCGTCGACGACAAGTGGATCCAAACGCCGCGCGAGCTGTGCCCGCTGAAGAGCTTTTTCGGCGGCGGCACCAAAACGGCCGACGGCGAGGACGTGGCCTGGGACATCATCCGCCTGGCGATGAAAGAGATCGTCGACGCGGAAGACAAGTCCGATCCGCTTTCCGACGAAGCGCTGGTGGAAGAGCTGGCCAAGCGGGGCTACAACCTGGCCCGCCGCACCGTCACCAAGTATCGCAAGGCGGAAAACATTCCGTCCTCCCGCGAGCGCCGACACTACTAAGAGCCGCGCTCTGACCGATTGCCGGTGCGGGCCCGATCGCTGGGCGGAGCGCCCATCGCCGATCGACTCTTCTCGCGTCGCCGCGAATCAAGCATTCTGACCGGCCACGCTCCGCGCATAAAAAAACACTGGCGGTTTGAGCCGCCAGTGTTGCGTTCGCCGTCAGGCGATTGACTGAATCTTACGGGAAGGGCGATCCGAACGAACCCAGCGGGACCGTGGCCCAAGTGAATGTGAATTGCCCGACCGAATTCGGGTTCGGCGTGGTGACTTGGTCGCCGAAGTCGCTGACCACGGTGGCAAATGTGTTGTGCGTGGTGACCGAGGGGCCCGAATCGGTGACGAAGGTCGATTGACCGACGCCAGCCAGCTCGAACGAGGCCACCGTGAATTGGTTGCCCGGCACCGGAGCAATCGGCAGCGTTTGTGTGATCGTAAAGGTCTGCGTCGTATTGGTCGTGGCGGTGAGAATGCGTTGCACGCCGCCGTCCGGTCCGTTGAGGAACGTGACTTGGGCGCCCACGAAGTCGCCGCTGTTGATGATGGTCCCGTTGGTGCCCGTCCAGCTCCCGGTCGGTGCCGGGGTGGTGGTGGCCACGGTGTCCGGCGTAGTCGGGTTGGCGGAGAAGGCGTAGGTGCCCCAGATTCCGCCGATGGTGAGGGCCCCGCCGTCGATCGGCACGCCGCCCACGTTGAAGGTGCCCGGCTCACGTTGGGCGTTGGTCCCGCGGACGTCGCTGCCCGTGACGAACTGGAATGCTCCGCCCGCCACAAACGGATCGGTATAGAAGCCCGGAATTGACTTCTGTGGGTCGTTATCCACGTAGAAGGCGCCCACGCGGGTGACGTCGATCGTGTTGCCGACGTTGCCGGTCAGGGTGAGCGCCAACCGGGCCACCGGATCGGGTTGGAACGTCGTTTGTGCGGTGGTCCCGATGGCGATGCCCCCGGTGGCCGGGTTGAACAGCGCAATGCCGGACGCGGGCGTCTTCGTGGTGACGAAGGACTGCGTCACGAAGTCGATATTCGCGTTTCCGGAGAAGTGGTTGTTGGTGACCGACGCATTGATGTAACCGAACTGGCTGGTGCCGACCATGATGAAGATACCGTCGCCGTCGTCCGGAGTGATCGCCTTGAGGCCGTTGCCGCTGATTTCCGTCTGGTTGATGGAGAGGCGGACGATCGGTTGGATTTGGTTAAACCCATCGAAGTAATTCAGCGGCGTCTGCATGGTCAGGCTCAGGTCGGAGGCGTTCTCGACGAGGATGCCGTCCAAGCCGTTGGCGTCGATGATGTTCGTTGCCGCGGCCGGTCCGACCGTGTTCGGATTCACCGAGCCCTGGATGCTGGCGTCGATCTCGCCGTTCCACTGGTTCAGGATGTCGATGCCGTGGCCGGTGTTGAAGGAGATGTTGTTGTCGGTGAAGGTGGCGTTGATGAAGCCGTTCCCGTTGAACAGGTTGCCGTCGATTCCGGGCTGGGTGGTCATGTTCAAGCCGTCGCCGCCGTTGTTGGTGATGGTGTTGCCGCTGGAGCTCGAGTTGATGATGGAGAACTCGTTGGAGGTGAACTGGATACCGTCGAGCGTGTTGGCGGTGATCAGGTTATCGATGATGTTGACGTTGACCACGGAGGAGCCGGAGGGCTCGATGTTGATGCCGTCGCCGCCGTTGGCCTTGATGGTGTTGGAGATGATTTCGATGGTGCTGTTGCCGCCGGCCAGCGGAATAATGGGAACCGTTTGGAAGTTGATGCCGTCGGAAACGTTGTGCTCGATGGTGTTGCCCGTGAGGATCACGTTGAAGGCAGGCCCGGTCAGATCGTTGTCGACGAAGGCCACGCCGAAGGTGCCGTTCTGCTCGATCGTGTTGTTGGCCCACGTACCCTCGACCTGCGAGAAGGCGACGGTCTCGGCGGTCACACCGGCCGCGCCGTTGCCGTTAATCGTGTTGGCAGCGCCGTCGGCGCCGCCCAGGGTGACGCGGAAGTCGGCGTCGCCCGAGGACTGCAGGAAGAGGCCGTTGCCGGTGTGGGTGAAGATATTGCCGTTGTTGGAAATGTTATTGCCTTGGATGAAGAAGTCGATCGTCAGGTGCGAGCGGTTGTTGGTGATGTCGATGTTGCCGCCTTCGATGAGGGCGTCGATACCGTTGCCGCCGTTGTTGGAAATGTTGTTGGAGAAGATGTCGACGTTGTTGACCGCCGAGTCGCCGTTCCGCTGGAAGTTGATGCCGTCCCCGGCATTGAAGCGGATCTCGTTGCCGGTGATCATCACCAGGCTGTTGTTGGGCGTGGGGACCGATGTGAAGACCGAGGTGTTGGTCAACAGGCTGTTGCCGTAAGTCTCGATCGCGATGCCGTTGCCGGCATTCGGCGAGGCGCTGCCGGCCGAGCTGATGCCGATGAAGTTGTCGGCGATGTTGAGGTCCCACAGGAAGGAGTTGCCTTCCGTGCGGATGTGGATGCCGTCGCCGTGCGCGAAGGTGCTGATGCCGGTGGTCGTGCCGACGATCGAGTTGTTCTCGATCACGAGGCCCGCCATGCTGCCTGTGACGGCGTCGCTCTGCAGGCGAGCGAAGATGCCCGCGCTGCCGTTGGCGCTGATGCTGTTGGCATTGACGACGAAGGGCTGGGCCCCGGCCATGTTGGGGGCGGCCCCGATCAGACCGATCTGACCGGCGTTGGCGTCGAAGTTGATGCCGTACTCGACGTTGCTGTCGATGTTGTTGTTGACGATCGAGCCGGTGACGGTGCCTTCATTCGTCACGAAGACGTGGATGCCCGCCCCGCCGACGCCGACGGAACCGTTGTTGGAAATGTTGTTGGGCGCTCCGCCCAGCACGCCGATCGCCGCATTGACGATCGCGGTCGGGCCGTTCGCCGAAATCAGCAAGCCGTCCGGATCGCTGCCGATAACCGGCACGGCGGCCGTGCCGTTGTTGGTGATTGTGTTGCCCTGGAAGTTGGTGACGTTGATCGTGCCGCCGCCGACGATGCTGTTAGCGTCGAACCAGACGCCGTTGCCCAGGTTCCCGCTGACGGTGTTGCCCGTGAACGAGGTGACGTTGATGGTGCCGCCCTCGGCCTCGACATGGACACCCGTCGACGGGGCGATGTTGGCGCTGGCGACGTTGTCGTCAAACGCCAGGTTGATCGTGCCGGGCGCGGTCGTGAACTGGAAGCCGGTGCCGTTTCCAGTCGCGGTGTTGTCGGTGAAGGTGGCGTTGATCGTCTGGCTGGCGTCGGCGGTGGCGGTGAGGAAGCCGTTGCCCGCGTTGCCCGTCGAGGTGTTGCCGGTCTCGACGAGCGTCAGCGTGCCCGGCGTGTTCCCGGGGTTGTAGTTCTGCACCTCGAAGCCGTTTTGCGAGACCCCCGCGAGACCGGTCGCCGTGTTGTTCACGAACTGGCCGATGCCGTTGTTGGGGAAGATGCTCAACGTGTTGAAAGCCGTCGTGCCGGTGGCGTTCTCGAGTGAGACGGCGTTCACGTAGTTGACGAAGGTGTTCTGGTTGATGTTGAAGCCGACGATCGGGCCAATCGGATTGCCGATTCCGTTGCCGAAGCCGCTCGACGCGGTGCCGTCGATCTGGAAGCCTGAAATCTGGTCCCGGTTGGCCAGTCCAAAGACGTAGCTCGTTGCGCTGTTGCTCGGATTGGAGACGATCGGCAGCGTGCCGGGCATGAAGCCTGGGAGCTGGAAGTTCCCTTCGAGCGTGATGATTTCGTGCCGGACCGACGTGCTGAGCACGTTCTGATCGTTGAACAGCTGGAACATGCCGTTCGTGGTCAGGTTGGTGCCGGTGCCGTCGTTCCGCGGCTGCACGTAAATGATGTTGACGTTGGGATTGTCGTGCGCCTGGGCGAGGGCCAGCGAGCCGAAGGGGCTCTCGGCCGTACCGTTGCCGCTGTTGGCAGGCAGGTTCGGGTTGACGTGAATCACGTCGATTGGCTCGCCGTTGGCCGGATTGAGCAGCGGGCTGCTGGTGATGTTCGAGACTTCGTTGACCGGGATGCGGTCTTTGCGCCAGACCATGCTGTTCAGGCGGTCGACGACGGCGGTCGGGCTGAACCACTTGGTCGGGATGCCGTCCGGCAGCGTGTACGAGACGTTGACAAAGGCGGTCGAGTTGAAGATCGGGTCTTCCTGCAGTTGCACGTTCACTTGCAGGTTGTCGGTGACGGCGACATTGACGCGTCCCTGCACGCCGACCCCGTCGCCGGCGTGCGCGCTATGCACCCAGTACGGGCCGATGTATCCGTTCACGCCATGCCGGCCGAGAAACGGCAGCGGACCGCCGATTTCCGCGTCGATGCCGTCATACGCCACCTCCGAACTGTGAATGTGGCTCATCAGGATATCGTAGTTGCGGAAGAACGGCTGGCCGAAGTTGGCGTCCTGGACCGTAAATTCTGCCTGGTTGTTGAGGATGTACCCGTTGATGCGGAAGTCGAAATACTTGCCCAGGTTTTCGTAGCTGAGGCCGTAACGGGTGAAGCCGAAGTCGTGCGTGTCGTCGTAGTCGACGAATCCCCAAAAGCCCTGAATTCGGTTCCAATCGGGGCTGTATTCGCGATAGCCAAGGCCGCCGGTGGTGTAGCAGCGGCCGAAGTCGTCGACGCCACCCTGCAACACGCCGAAGACCGCACTTTGTCCAGGGACGATGTGCCAGGGGTAGTACAACCTGGCGTCGTACGAGCTGCTGTCCCAGCCGACGCCGCGACCGAAGTTGCCATCGAGGAAGAACGTCGGACCGAAGGGTCCATCGCCGATGCCGAAGGGGTTGTTCCACGTCGGACCGGTCGTCGTCGAGCTCATCGAGTCGTACGACACCTGGCCGGGCTGAGAGTTATTGCCCGTGGGAGGCGCCCCGTTGCCGGGCGCAGCGTTGTTCGGGGCTGAATTTCCAGGAGCAGCGTTTGCCGGCGGCGAATCGAAAGCGACGTGTCCGGCGGTCTGAGCACCGGAGGGTGCCGGGCTGCCCGGAATCGTCGCAAAGCCCGATGGCGACGGTGCTGGCGCATAGTTCTGCGCCGGGGCACTAGGCCCAAAGGGATTCGTCGCACCGGGATTCGGATCGTCCGCCCATGCCAGGGACTGGAGACTCGCGCTTACGAGCAAGCCGAGCAGAGCGGTTCTTGCTGTCGTTTTCATCGATCTTCCCGATCTTGCGACGTGGAGACCTTGTACCGGTAGTGCCGGCTGTAGCAGCTATTCTGAAAGTTTCGGAAAGATCGGTCGTGCGAGTTGAATCGATTTTGCCGGCGGGGCCGAATATGCGTGCAAAACTGCCCAAACCCCCAAGAGAACGGTAAATGGTTCGGGCGCGTGGCTTTGCCACGAGGGGTCAGAGGCCGCCGGAGGACCCTCCAGCCGGCTTCGGAATGTACAGGCATTCCGTAGGTGCAAGTACTCGATCGCCGTCGTTGAAGTCGTAGCGTTTTGACTGCCCGAACTCGCATTGCCAACGCAATTTCGAAGCGACGAGCCCGTTTGGAGGGTTTGGGTGGTGAGGCGCGTTGAGGCCGCAACCGTCAATGTTGGGACAGTCGGTGGCGGGTCAACGGGCGCCGGGTCGGTCGTGCCAATTCACTCGGAACCGAGCTGCGATTGCTCGGCGCCGGCGGCAAACCGGTTGGTTTGGCGGACTTGCAGTTTTTTTTCGGAGATGGGGAATAATCGGTTGCCGGCGAGAGTCTCAGTTGATGCAATGGACCACTTCAATCAGCCCGTCCTTGGGGGGCGGGACAAGTGGGGACTCACAAAACGTTGAGGAAATTGAGGAAACGTCAATGAAGAAGCTCACTGCGATGTTGCTGACTGCCTGTTTCGCCGTCGCGATCGTCGGCTGCACCGAAGAGAAGACGACGACGAAGGCGAAGGACGCGACTGGCAAGACGACCTCGGCGACGACGACCGAGAAGTCGAAGTAAGCTCGGTCTCGCTGGCGATATGCAGAGAGGGTTCGACGGCGGGCGGACAGGCGTGTGCGACGCGTGGCCGCTTGCTGTGGAGCTCTCTCGTTTTTTTGCGCCCGAGCCGCCAAAGAATTGATGGCGAAGAGGCGCACGTTTTGGGGGCCCGCTGAGCCGCGCGTGCGGAAGCGCAGGCCTCCCGGCCTACGACGAGCTGAGTCCGCCGCCCAGCTTACGCATCCGACGTCATTATCCATCCGACGTGAGTTGTCGCTCGGCCAGCTCGACGGCTTTGATCAGGCCTTGGGCCTTGTTTTGCGTTTCTTCATATTCGGCGGCCGGCACGCTGTCGGCCACGATCCCCGCCCCCGCCTGGATGTAGGCGCGGTCGCCCAACAGGACCAGCGTCCGCAACGCGATGCAGGTGTCCATGTTGCCGGTGAAATCAACGTAGCCCACTGCGCCGGCGTAGGGCCCGCGGCGGTTTTGCTCCACCTCATCGATGATTTGCATCGCCCGCACCTTGGGAGCCCCCGAGACCGTACCGGCGGGCAACGCGGCCCGCAGCGCATGGAGCGCGGTCGTTCCCGGCGTGAGCCGGCCCTGCACGTTCGACGTGATGTGCATCACGTGGCTGTAGCGCTCGACGACCATCACGTCGCTCAGCTCGACCGAACCGAACCGGGCCACGCGGCCCACGTCGTTCCGGGCCAGATCGATCAGCATTACGTGCTCTGCCCGTTCCTTCGGGTCGGCCAGCAGCTCTTCGGCCAGGCGACGGTCCTCGGCCTCATCCCGGCCGCGGCGGCGCGTGCCAGCCAGCGGGCGGACTGTGACCACGCCATCCTCGACCCGCACCATGATCTCCGGCGAGCTGCCGACCAGGTTCACTCCGGGGCTTTGCAGGAGGAACATGAACGGACTGGGATTGATCACGCGTAGCGCGCGATAGATCTCGAGCGGACCGGCGGACGTGCGTCGGTCCCAGCGCTGGCTGATCACGACCTGAAAGATGTCGCCGGCCCGGATGTATTCCTTGCACATCTCGACGGCCGACTCGAATTGCGGCTGAGTGACGTTGGAGGTCCACTCGGGTCCCGTTTGGCTCTCCAGTCGCACGTCGCGGAGCTGCCTGGTCGGCGAAGCCGACTCCAACTGTCGACACAGTTCGTCGACGCGTGCCGTGGCCTGTTCATAAGCCTCGTGCAGATCGCCGCGACCCGGCCGCGCGTTGGCTACGACCAGGATCGTCTTACGAATTTGATCGAAGATGACCATCCGATCGTAGAAGGCGAACGCCATGTCGGGGACGCGGCGATCGTCCGGCGGAGCATCAGGCAGACGTTCTGAATAACGGACGACGTCGTACCCCGCATAACCGACCGCGCCGCCGCAAAACCGCGGCAGCCCCGGCAGGTGACGGCCCCGATAACGCGCGAGCAACCGCTCCAAATCCTGCAGCGGATCTGCGGATTCGCGCTCCTCGGAGCGCCGGTCCTCGGTGATCACGACCTTCTGGCCAAAGGCTTCGATCCGTAAGAATGGATCGGCGCCCAGGAAGCTGTAGCGGCCGATCTTCTCGCCCCCCACCACGCTTTCGAAAAGAAACGACGAGGTGCCGCGAGCGATCCGCCGGTAGGCTTCGACGGGCGTCAAAGTGTCGCCGAAGAGTTCGCGATAAACGGGGACAATTTTCCCGTCGGCGGAGGCGGCTTGAAACTCCTCGAATGTGGGGCTGACGTGCATGGATTGAGCGCAAGAACTCAAGGTTTGAGGACTGCCGACGGCCGTCGGCGGGAGTTCGGCGCGAGTCGCGAAAGGTCTCGTGCCCGCGTGCCGATCCATAATAACCACTTGCCGTTACGTCGAAAAGACGCGGCGCACCGTCGCTTGACAGCCCCCCTCTCACCGCTAGAATTGATCGCGCTTGACCCACCTTCCGGCGAGATTTTTCGTTCGCGACGCATAGCCTGGTTCCTCATGACAAAATGCAAGCGTTGCTCGAAGCCCGCGACATTGCACATCACCGAAATTCGCTCGGGGGCCGTGCAAGAGCTGCATCTGTGTGAAAGCTGCGCTCAGCAATACCTCAACCAGGACCAGGACCAGGACGAAGCCGGCGAACCGAGCGAACCATCCGCGGCCAAAGAGGGCGAGAGCGCGAACGAGGAATTCGACCATCTCGTTTGCCCGAACTGTGGCATTACCTTTCGCGAGTTCCGCCAACAGGGGCGTCTGGGCTGCCCGCACGACTACATCGCGTTTGCCAAGGAGCTGAAGCCGCTCCTGGAAAACATCCACAACGACACGCAGCACACCGGCAAGTTTCCCAAGCGGGCTCCTCACGCCAGCCAGCTCCAATACCGACTCATCAAATTGCGGAGCGAGTTGCGGTCGGCCATCGACGAAGAAGAATACGAAACAGCGGCTCGAATTCGCGACGAGATCCAATCTCTAGAGAAGGAATTCGAGTCCAAGTCGCGCGCGTGACGGCTCGACGGCCAGGATCCGCCTCCTCGGACCGGCGCGATGAACCGGCGCTACGACAGCGGGCAATGGCCCCTGCGCAGCGCACTCAACTGCGCCATTTCTCGGGAGCCCGGGGCGCGAGGACGACGGAGGGAATCGAACTTGGACATTGACAGCCTGACGCATACCAGCGGCGAATGGCTGCGCGGCAGCGGGCCCGATTCCGACATCGTCATCTCCAGCCGTATCCGCCTGGCTCGCAATCTGGCCCAGTTCCCCTTCCCCAACCGGGCGGATGACGACGCCAAAAGCCGGATCGAAGAACTCCTGCGCACGCACCTCGATCAGCTTCGGGTCGGCACCAAGCTCAGCTACGTCGACGTCGCCCGCCTCGAGACTCTCGACCGGCAGTTTCTCGTCGAGCGGCAGTTGATCAGCCGCGAACATGCCGAGGCGCACGGCTCCCGCGGCGTCGGCATCGGAGATGAAGAGAACGTCAGCCTGATGATTAACGAGGAGGACCACCTCCGCATCCAGGTCCTCCGCAGCGGCCTGGCCCTCGACGAATGCTGGACGGCCATCAACAAACTCGACGACGCCGTCGAAGAATACGTCACCTACGCGTTCAGCGACCAGTTGGGCTACCTCACCGCGTGCCCCACGAACGTCGGCACGGGCATCCGCGTGAGCGTGATGCTCCATCTGCCCGCGCTGGGCCTCTCCGGCGAAATCAAAAAGGTCTTCCAGGCCCTCCAGAAGATCAGCCTCGCCGTCCGCGGCCTGTACGGCGAGGGCAGCCAGGCGATGGGCGACTTCTACCAGATCTCCAACCAGATCACGCTGGGCAAGAACGAAGAGCAGCTGATCGACGAGATTCGCGACGTCGTGCCCAATATCATCTCGTACGAGCGGCGCGTGCGGGACGAGCTGGTGAAGAAGAACCGCCAGGAGCTGCACGACAAAGTGTCGCGGGCGTACGGCACGCTCAAGAGCGCGCAGTCGATCAGCTCGGAAGAGACGATGATCCTGCTCTCCAGCGTGCGGATGGGGATCAACCTGGGACTGATCGACGACCTGCAGATCCCCACGGTCAACGAGCTGTTCATCTACACGCAGCCCGCCCACCTGCAAAAGCTGCGGCACGAACATCTCAAATCGGCCGAACGCAACGTCGCCCGGGCGACCTACCTGCGGCAGCGGCTGAACGGCCAGCAGCCCAGCCGTAACTGACCGGCGCCGGCCAATCCCGCCGCCCGGACCCTGCGCAAAAAAACTGGCGAGCGGCCGGTGTCAGCCGGCCGGTTCTCTTCGCGTGAGAACCGGCACGCTCACACGTGCCGCTCGCCAGACCCGTTTCGATCAAAGCGAAATAGCTACCGTCGGTCGTTCGAGGACGATCCACCGGCTTGCGGAGTTCGGCCGCGAGCCGCCGGTTTCGGCGGTGCTTTCTTCTGTTGTGGCTGCTGACGCGAGTTCTGCGTCGTGGTCCGCGCCGCCGAGGTCGAACGACCGCCCGCCGCGGCGTTGCGCTCCGCCGCTGCGCGAGCGTTGGCCTGCAGCGCCGAGTGCGGTGCGGCCGACTTGAACGGAGCGCTGTGGCCGGCGTTGCGCCGCTCCTCAGCCGCCCGCCGTTCGTTGGCGACGTGCTGCTCGCGGACGGCCCGATGGATTTCGGCCCGTCGCGCCGCGGCCAGCCGCTCGAATCGCATGCCGCCGCCTCGCGCGGCCAGCACGTTGATGTGCAAGGCCAGGGCCGGACCACCCCAACCGCCGCCGCGAACCATCAAAGCGAAGGTGACGGGCGGCCGAGCCTCGGGGTGTCCGATGCGGAAGCGGTAATCGACGACACAGCGCTCACGCCAACCCGGTCCGTAGTGCCAGCTGCAGTACGCGAAGCACGGGTCGTAACCGTAGCGATGATGCCATTCGAACCAGGGATAGATGCCGACCCCCACAAAGGCCGGGCCGTAGTAGTTGCCGAAGCAGTAACCGCATGGGCCGCAGAACATGCAGCCCTGGCACGCGCCGAAATCCATGGCAATGGCGGGCGTGTAAACATAACCGCCACCCCAGACGATCCCCGGCCGGAAGACGACCGGGGCAAAGAAGACCCCGCGATTCTGCATCGCGTAGTCCCAGTGCCCCTCGACAAACAGGTAGCCCGAGGGGGTCCAGACATAATGGGCCGGAACCCAGATCCAGTCGGGATTGCACGGTGCCCAGAAGCCCGCGCGCCAGGCGTAGTGCGTGCCGCGCCAGACCCAGCAGCCGGGAATCCAGACCACGTTGGCCGAGGGCGCCGCACCGACCGGCCCCGTTTCGAGCGTATCGGGCGGCTTCTGCGGCATGTAGGTGACTTCCTGCTCGGCCGTCTTCCGCCAGTAGCCGGAGACGAACTGCGAACCGGTGTCAACCTGCTGCCAGTAACCGGGCACCCACTCGACGCCCGCCGGAATGGAGCGCCAAATGCCGCTGGTCCAGATGTATTTGTTCTGATCGCCTTCCCAGCTCCAATAGCCGGGGATCCAAGCCACATGATCGCCCGCCGGCTTCTGCTCGGGCGGCATTTCGTCGACCGGCTCCGGCGGCTTTTGAGCAACGACGGCTCCCGGAGCCGAGTTAAAGACGACGGGCTGCGCGAAGGCCTCATGAATGGCCCCCTTCGTCAGCACTTCGGTATTCGGATCGGACGGCTGTTGCCCCTCGGCGGCACCGGGGGTCCCTTGGGCCTCGGGCGCGCCGGGCGCCTGCGAGAATTCGGGGCCTCCGCCGGCCTGAGTCGTTTGATTCCCCTGGAAGTCCTGGGCCGAAGCCCACGGTCCCCAGAACGTCAACACCATTAAGAGAAGCGCCCCGCTGGCCAGGGACACTCCGACAAGACGACGCTCCCTCATCTCGGACTCTCCTTCACTCCAATCGCTTACTGCTTGGGCCTCGGCCGATTCCGCTCGGCGAGAATGGGTGCGGACGGTAGCGAAATTCGCCATTTAGCGGAAGATCGGGTTGGCCCCGTGATAACATGGCCCGAAAGCCGCGGGGCGCACAGCTTTGGGGCACGAACCAGCACGGGAAATGTGCCCGGTCGGACGGCAATTCGCCGACTGGAAAAACCGGGAGGTTTTGCGCACTGGTGGGCTTCCGGCCGCCGCCGCTCCGAGACGTCTTTTGACCGCGACCCGTCGTGTCGTTCGGGCGACGGCAGCCGAAGCCAGCGGTTGCAGACAGTCGGACAAGATTCTGATGAGCAACCCATGTTTATTGGAGAGCCGCTGGCGTAAGCTGGCAGGGCTTCCGTCGCGCTGCGACCGTAAGTGCGGCAGGCCGGCGGCTGGCTGACACCATCTCGAGACGAGCGGCCATGAGCACGAATCCCACCAAATACTTCGCCACGGAGCGTGCCGGAGACACGCTGATTGCCCTGCCCAGCGGCGGCGTGCGGAGCCTCGCCGGTCCGGAATTCGCTGTCGATCGGGCGGCCCTGGTCGACAAAATTCGCGACCCGGAGGTGCGCTCGATCGTGGTCGACTTCGCCCACGTTGAATACTTCGGCTCGCTGCTGCTCGACACCTTGTGCATGGCCTGGAAGCATGCCCGCGAATGCGGGGCCGGCATGGCGCTGTGCAACCTCTCGGAGGTGGGACAGGAGATTCTCCGCAAGGCCAAGCTCAATGTGCTGTGGCCGGTCTTCGCGACACGCGAACAGGCCATGCAAGCGATGCGGACCGCAGCCAGCACGGCCACCGCCGCCGAGCGCCGCGAAGCGAAAATCTTGGCGCAACCCGCCGCGGATCAGACGCACCGTCTCGAAGTGCTGCAGACCGAGCCGACGTTGGTGATCGGGTTCGGCGGACGCGATCTACCACCGGACCATGTACTGGGCCGCTACCTGGGCGAAATCGGCGAGCTGCTCGACCGCACCGGCAGCCACGAGCTGGCGTTCGATATGGAGGACGTACTGATCATTCCCAGCGGCTTTCTGGGAGTGCTCGCCTCGATCACCAGGCGAGGCGTCGCGGTCACGGTCCGTCATCCGTCTACGGACGTCCGCGAAGTGCTCGAGCTGACGCACTTCGATCAGATCGTGAAGATCGAAGATTAGCTCGCGCGATCGAGACGCCCCGCGGCAACGTTCCGCGTTCGCTCGTCCATTCGCCAACGTCAGACGGTCGACTCTTTCAGGATTTCGGCCAGCCGATTGCCGACGATCAGCTCTTCGCCCGGCTTGAGCTGAAACACCGAAATCAAAAGTCCCCGGTCGCCTGTGCCGCTGACACGCCCGAGCGCGATGGGCCGTTCCCCCTCTGCCATCTTCCGCGTCACCTGGTCGTGATTGAGGGGAATGCAGGTCTCGTCCCAGAAGACCAAGAGGTGAGGCACGTGGTTGGCGATCGGCGGAACGAAGCGCTGCGTCGTCACGGTCGGAATGCCGCCCAGCAATTTTTCAATTTCCGTCAGGCGTCGCTCCCACTCGCGCAGCTCGGCCGCATGGTCCAGGCGAAAATAACGCTCGACGGCCGCCCAAAGCGCGACCATATCTTCCTTGCTGACCTTGAGCATGCGGCCGATCGTGCCGCAATTGGGACTCGCGTTGAGCCGAGCTGCCGCGATCAAGTCGCGCTTGCCCAGCAGCAGTCCGGTGTTGCTCGGGCCGGAGAGCCCTTTGCCCCCGCTGATCGCCACCAGGTCGAAGCCGAGTCGGTTGTAACGCGAGAGAGCCTCGAGCGGCGGGACGTCGGCGGCCGCGTCGACGAGCGTCGGAATGCCGCGGCGGTGGGCGACCTCGATCCACTCCTCCTTCGTAATCTGCCCGTTTGGCTCGAGCAGGTTGTAGAAGAGCATGAGTGCAGTTCGCTCGCTGATCGCCCACTCTAACTCCTCTCGCGTCTCGACGTCGACAAGCTGCACGCCGCAACCGGTGATCTGGTGGTCGTACCCGGTGTGATGCGACTTTTGCGTGAGAACTTCGTTCGGCATCCCCGTCGTGTCGGGCAGGCGGGCGATCCGCTCTCGGTCGCCACGCGTCACGGCCGCGGCGGTGCCCAGCAGCATGGCGCCCGCCGCACCCGTCGTCACGAGGGCCGCCTCGACGCCGATCAGCGCGGCGATTCGCTCGCCGATTCGGGTCTGCAGCTCCTCGAGATCGACGAAGTGCTGCGCAGCCGACGTGAGGGCCGCCAAGACCTCTGGCGGCATCAACGAACCGCCCAACGTCGTCAGCGTGCCGGCTGCGTTGATGACCGTTTTTACGCCGAGCCGGTCGTAGACGCTCGGCGCGGCCACCGCATGAACTTCCGCTGAACGTTGCTGTGTCATGCTAAACTGGACGCGCTGTTTTGAGTTGCTCGGTTCCAGGGTCGGGCGGTTTCCGCATCTTCCGCCAAAACGTCTCGCATCGCCAGCGATGAACATGCCAGCACCCGACAAACAAGCGCCCGTCGATCACGCGCTCATCGACCGCGTCCGCCAATTCGTGAAGGACGAAGTCCTGCCGGTTGCCACTCGGCTGGAACACGCCGACGAGTATCCGGCGCAGATCGTGGAAGGCTTCAAGCGGCTCGGCCTCTTCGGCTGCAATGTCCCGCGCGAATTCGGCGGGCTCGGGCTCGACTACACGACGTTCGCGGCGATCATCGAGGAGCTGGCCCGCGGCTGGATGAGCATCGTCGGCCCGCTCGGCACGCACTCGGTGATCTGCGACATCATCCATCGCTTCGGCACCGACGAGCAGCGGCGCACGTTTCTGCCCGGGCTGACGTCCGGAGCGCGGCGCGGCGGTCTGGCCCTGACGGAGGCGGACGCTGGCACCGACGTCAAACGTCTCCGCACGACGGCGACCCGCCATGGCGACGGCTATCTCATCAATGGCTCGAAGATGTGGATCACGAACGGCAAGCGCGGCGACACGTTCGTGCTGGCTGCCAAAACGAGCGCGAAGGCCAAATCGCCCCACCAGGCAATCTCCGCCTTCGTGATCGAAAAAGGGGGACCGGGATTCCGCGTCGTACGCGAGATCGACACGCTCGGTTACCGCGGCGTCGAGAATTGCGAGCTGGCGTTCGAGAATTTTTTCGTTCCCGCCGCCAACCTGATCGGCGGTGTCGAGGGTTCCGGCTTCAAGCAGATTATGACCGGGCTCGAGAGCGAGCGAATCAATGTGGCGGCCCGCGGCGTCGGCGTGGCCCGCGCCGCGTTTGAAGATGCGCTCGCCTACTCGCAAAAACGCGAAACCTTCGGCAAGCCGATCTGCGAACACCAGACGATTCAAATCAAGCTGGCCGAGATGGCCACGCGAATCGAGGCCTCACGACTGCTGGTCGTTTCGGCCGCACAGAAAAAAGACCGCGGCGAGCGTTGCGACCTGGAAGCGGCGATGGCCAAACTCTTCGCGACCGAAACGGCCCAATTCGTCGCGCTCGAGTCGCTGCGAATTCACGGGGGCGCCGGCTACTCGACCGATTTACCGGTCGAGCGCTATTACCGGGACGCGCCCCTCCTCATGATCGGCGGCGGCACCAATGAGCTCCAACACCTGATTATCGCGCGTCGCCTGCTGGCGCAACATCCGATTCAGTCAGAAGATGGACTCGTTTGATCACCGCGCAATGCGAGCGCTAAAACGCCGCTTCGTCCCCCGACGGTCCATAGAGCGCCGGCACGGGGATGTTGTTGAGCCGCAGGTAGACGCAGAGGTGGGCGCGGTGGTGGATCATGTGGTTCATCACCATGCTCCGCACCACAGCGACCCGCGGCATCGCGAAGAGCTTCTGGCCGCCCTTGAGCAGCGTCCACGTCTTCATGAAGTCCGCGTCGGAGGCGGCGCTGATCGCTTCCCGGGCGCCCCCGATGTTTTTATCGAACAGCGCGAGAATCGCCGCCTTCGTTTTGGCCTCGGGCAATTGGAACGCAGGGCCGCCGACCGGCGCGATGTCCAAAGACTCCTCCTTGAGGGTATGCTCGGCCCAACTCGGCAGGTCGGCCAGGTGCTTGCTCACCCAGCCGATGGTGTTCGACTTCGGATGGGCTTTCCAATCGAGCTTGTCCTCGGGAATGCGCTCCAAAACCTTGCGCGTATTGGCCATTTCCTGGTCAAATTCCGGCAATAGAGCCTGGCTGATCGGCATGATCCACTCCTGGTGTCGCTGAAGCATCGAACGGCGTAACTATACAAACGTATCGTACTCTAGCCAGCCGGACATGACCCGTCAACGGTGTTTTTGAATCCACCGCTCCAAATAATCGAACACGGTCAGGCAGGCGACCGTGACGATCGCCATCGTGACGGCGCCGGCGAATTCCCCGGCTCCGATCAGCCGCACCGATGGCCGCCAGCACCCAGACAACGCTGGCCGTCGTCACGCCGATAATCACGTCGCCGCGGGACATGATCACGCCCGCGCCCAGAAATCCGATCCCGGTTACCACCTGGCCCAGCACGCGGGTTGCGTCGCCCCGCTCGTTGCCCATGACTGCGCCCAGCTTCACGAAGATGGCCGTGCCCAGCACGATCAAAATGCAGGTCCGCATGCCGGTCGGCTTGCCGCGGAGCTCGCGTTCGACGCCGATCATTGCGCCGCAAATGATGGCAACGCCGATCTGCAGCCAATATTGGTGATCGAACGGATTGAAGATTTGCATCCCGGGTTCCCTGCGGACTCGCCGTCGCCCCCGTCGGCCACCGGCTTGGCCCTGCGCGACGAACGCTCGACAGATCTGACAGTAAAGCAGCGCAGCCCGTCATGCACGCGTAAAGTGGGAATCCGCGGTCTGTTGCGTGCGAACTCGCCGGACGGGCAACCTCCCGCCGCCAAGCCTCTCGTCAGCCTGCGCGCAGAACGGTTTCCGCGAGGGCAGTCCAAGAAGAACAGAGGCCGGGTCGTGCCGCGGCGCGCCCGTCAGCTTACGTGGCGTTCACCGAGTTACTTGCTGTGGTGCGCCAGCTTGACGTAGCGTTGCCGCATCTTTTCCAGCTCGACGTAATAGTGCTGCGCGTCGAGGTAGCCAAACGAGCGGCCCATCAGCTCGGCATCGGGGCTGAGCACCACGCTGCACGGGATCGGCTTCGCCTTGAGGATCGTGGCCACGCGGACGTCTTTGTCGGCATCCAAATGGACCGGCACGAAGTTGCTCGAGATATAGCTGACGATGTCCGGATTTTTCAGCGTCGTCGTGTCGAGTTCCCGGCAGTAATGGCACCACTCGGCCCCGAAGACGATCAACATCGGCTTGCCTGTGGCCGCCGAAAGGCGATGGGCCTCGTACAGGTCGTGGAACCAGGCCACTCCCTGACCCTCTTTGCTCACCGCAGGCCAGGAGTCGCCGCGCGAGTCGCAAGCCGACAAGAGAACGCAGGCAACGATTGCGATTTGCCAGACTGCCACCGTCAGGGTTGGCGAGAACTTGATTGGGCCGAGCCGGGCCATGTCGAGCTGCTCCCGCAAGTCAGTAGTTCCCAGGTGTCGGCCGCATGCGGGGACTGCGCGCACTCGGCCCCATTCGCGCGTTAGATCGACTATGGGACCGGACCACCTGGAGCGAATTTGTCGACTCTGCGGGGTTTTTAACCCGATTGCTCGACTTTGGAAGCGCGAATCCTGCCGATTTTCGGCAATTCGGCTCAAGTTGGATGGGAGTGAATGCCCTGTTTCGAGCCCCGCCTTACTCGCCCCGCGCTGCCTTCAGGGCCTGCACGTACTGTCCGGCCGAGTCGCGGAGTTTAGCGAAGTTCCCTTCGCGAATGGCCTGGATGTCGGCCAGGGAGCCGCCGACCCCCAACGCGCAGGCCCCCGCCTTGATGAACGCCGGCAGCGTTTCCAAATTGACGCCGCCAGTGGGCATCAGGCGGATTTGCGGGAAGGGCCCTTTCAGAGCTTTGACGTAGCCGGGGCCCACGCAGTCCGACGGAAAGACTTTCACGATGTCCGCCCCCGCTTCCCAAGCGGTCAGAATCTCCGTCGGCGTGAACGCGCCCGGCATCATCAGCTTGTCGTACCGGTGGCACAGGCGAATCACGTCGAGGTTGAGCGAAGGCGAGACGAGGAACTCGGCCCCCGCCAACAGCGCGGCGCGAGCCGACTCGGGATCGAGCACGGTGCCCATCCCCAGCAAAACGCGGCTGCCGAGATCCATTTTCACCGCAGCCAGACTCTCGAGCGAGTTGGGAACCGTGAAGGTGACTTCGATGACGTCGATGCCTCCCTCGAACAGGGCGCGGGCCACGCCGGCCAATTGGTCGCTCGTCGGTGCGCGGAGGATGGCGACGATGCCGGTCTTCAAGACTCGGTCAAGATCTTCGTGGCAGCTCATATGGATTCAGCTCAGGTGGGTCTGGTTAGCGGGTCTGCTCGTTTGCCCCGTGGGGATCGCTTCGTGGTCGTGCAACTCGTGGTCGCCGACCGGATAGTTGCCGAACTGGATTGTGTAGTAACGCTCGAACCAATCGCGAATGTGAGGCACCAGCGATTCATCATACTCGGGCGCGACGTGGAACAGCCGCCCGTTAAGCGTACTGCGGATTTCGCCGTCTTCCACGACGACTTCGCCCGCATGAATCACGTACCGGGGCAACTGGAACATCCGCTCGATGTCTGACGAGGGATTGTAGAGCGTGACGTCGGCGTCCGCTCCCGGTCCGAGATGGCCTTTACGGTCGAGGCCGAGAATCCGTGCCGGCGCCGCCCGCGTGATGATGGCAATCTCGTCGAGCGTATATTCGCGCTCGAGGCTGTCGAGCACCGTCCGCTTCCGCACGTCGGCCGGCAGCGTTTTGAGCAGGTCGCGACGCAGGCCGCGGTCCATCAACAGCGCGATGATTTCCGGATACGCCAGGAACGACGCCCCGTTGGGGTGATCAGTGCTCATCGCGATCCGCCACGGGTCGTCCAACAGCAAATACCACTCGAGGCCCGCCGCCCACTGCACCGAGTGCACCAGGCTCTTGTCCTTATATTCGATCGGCACGATGCCGCATCCAGTCTCCATTTCCGTATCGCCACTGAACCATTTGCGGCCGGTAACCTTGTGCAGGAAGTGACCGAGCGGGCCGTCTCCGGTCATTGACGTCGTTTCGCCGAACAGCACTTGCCCGACGTCGACCGTGAGATTGGCGTGAGTGTTCACGTACTCGGCCAGCCGCGGAACTTCCGAAGAGAACGAACGCATCGCGTCCGGCTCCCCGCCGTAGCTGTGAAACTGCACGTGCGTGAGATGCCCGCGGCGACCTTCCAGGGCCTTCATGGTCTCGAGCGTCGTCGCCCAATTGCCCGGCACGCCGAGGTTGTTGCAGTGAATGTGCACCGCGTGCGGCAAGCCGAGCTGCGTCACGGCTTGGGCGACGCCTTGAATGATCTGCCGCGGCGTGACATCGAAATGCTCGACCGTGTCGTCGAGGCCGGTGGCGTTGCGGCCCGTTTGCTTCCAGATTTCGACGCCCCCCGGATTGACGAGCTTGGCGGCGTAACCCTTCGCCGCGCCGAGCAGCCAGGCGACGTAAGCCTCGAGCCGTGCGGGCTCGCCGCGCTGGATCGAGTCCATCACGTAATGGTTGTTGCCCATCAGGACGTAAAAGCCCTTGTCGATCAGGGGCGTGTCCTGCAATTCTTCGTGGGCGTGTCGCGCCGAAAGCGGGGGGATGGCCGCGTCGAACGCCGTCGTGTAGCCGAGCCCGGCGTACAGATAGCCGGTGGCGAATGTGCTGGGAACGGCCCCGACCGTGCCCGAGCGGGTGAGTGGCGTGCGGCGTAGCGGCGGTGAGCTGCGCCGCTGATCGGGCATCATCTTGCGGGCCATGTTGACCTTCGGCCCGGCGATATGACAGTGCATATCGACGCCGCCCGGCATCACGACCAGGCCCGCCGCATCAATCGTGCGATCGGCCCGCACGGCCGGATCACTCGGCGCGGCAACCACGCGGCCCTCGGCGATCCAAAGATCGCGAACTTCCCCGCGCACGCCGTTGCGCGGATCGTAAACTTTGCCTCCCTTGATGCGGAGCAAGTTGGTGGGCTTTCGCGAGTGTAGGGACTATTGCGGAACGAACACCGAGGCGCGACACGCCCGCGCCGCAGGCGCTCACAGGATTTTTCACCACAAAGACACGAGGCACTAAGGGAAGACAAGATTTTAGAAAGGAGGCAAAGAGGTTTGGCCGACCACCCTTTCTCTATTCGCCCCCTAATCTCCCGCTGAGCTTCCTTTGTGTCTTCGTGTCTTTGTGGTGAAAAATCCTCAACCCCGCGCGGCGCGACCACAACTCACAAGGCGGTGCCGTCCGCGCACTGCCCGATTCTTGCAGGCATCAGAGCGCCCCGCAATTCGAAGCCCTTCGTGGCGTGCCTCCGCACCGGTGGCGGGTCAAAGATTTCACGCCGCAATTTGCGGCCACGGGAGTCGCGCTGCGATGGTGCCAAGTCTCGCCGCCACTTACAATTGGAGCTGCCCGCCAGGTTCCACCAACTGGGCCTGCTTGAATTCACCGCGTTTGACTTTTCGGCTCCCCCCGAGCCGCCCGCCCTGACGAGATCCCACCGGAGCACCTCACGTGCTTCTCTTTGGCACGAAGCCTTCGATTGGCAGCACCGTCCCAGGATGCGGACGCCCCCGATGCGTTTGGGCCGCGCTTGCGGTCGCCGTGTTGCTTCTCGGTTTGGCTGCTCCAACGTTGGCGGCACCCATGCCAGCCGCGTCGACAGACGCCGGCATGGAATTCTTCGAGGCGCGGATTCGCCCGCTGTTGGTCAAGAACTGCTACGAGTGCCATTCCGGCCAGGCCAAGAAAATTGAAGGCAAGCTGCGGCTCGATAGCCGCGACGCGCTGCGACAGGGCGGCGAGTCGGGGCCGGCCATCGTCCCCGGCGATCCCCAGGGCAGCCTGCTCGTGCGGGCGCTGCGGTATGAAGACCACGAAATGCCTCCCAAGGGTAAGCTCCCGTCGTCCGCGATCGCCGACGTCGAACATTGGGTAAAACTCGGAGCGCCCGACCCACGCGATCGGGCGGACAGTGATTCTGCCGCGTCCCCGAGCGCGAAGAAGCGGACGATCGACTTTGCCGCAGCTCGCAAGCATTGGGCCTATCAGCCGGTCCGCAATCCGGCGGTGCCCGCAGTGCAGCACGCCGCGTGGACCAACAACGAGATCGATCGCTTCGTGCTGGCCCGGCTCGAATCGCGCGGGTTGACGCCCGCGCCGGCCGCCGATCGGCGCACGCTGTTACGCCGCGTCTCGCTCGACTTGATCGGGCTGCCGCCGACCTACAGCGAGGTCGAAGCGTTCGTCAACGACGATTCGCCGCGGGCTTACGAGAAGGTCGTCGACCGGCTGCTGGCGTCGCCTCACTATGGCGAGCGCTGGGGCCGCCATTGGTTGGACGTCGCCCGATACGCCGACACGAAGGACCTGGTGCTCGTTTTCGGCGACGACGCAATTCGTCCGTACGCGTACACGTATCGCGACTACGTCACGAAGGCCTTGAATGCCGACGTCCCGTACGATCGCTTCATCACCGATCAACTGGCCGCCGACCAGACGGCCCGCAAAGACGAGTCGTGGCGGCTGGCGGCGATGGGCTTTCTCACGCTCGGCCGGCTCTTCGACTACAACCTGAACGACGAGTACGACGATCGCATCGACACGGTGTCCCGCGGCCTGCTCGGACTGACCGTTGCCTGTGCCCGTTGCCACGATCACAAGTACGACGCGATCAGCCAGGCCGACTATTACGGGCTGTACGGCGTATTCGCCAGCAGCGAGGAGCCGGCTGAACTTCCGCTCATGGGCCAGACTGCCGCGACGCCGGCCGTGGCCGAGTTCCGCGAAAAGTTCGCCGCGAAGGAGCGTGAATTTCAGGAGCACGTCGACACGCAGTTTCACGAGCAGACGGAGGAGGCGCGCCGCCAGGTCGGCGATTACCTGCTGACCGTCGCGACGACGCGTCCCGACCCGAACGAAGACGCCGTCTTCTTCATGTCGCTCTCCCCGCATCAACTGCGTCCGCAGATCGTTGGACGCTGGCGGCGGTATGTGGCCCGGCGGTCGTCGGCCGGAGACCCGGTCTTCGGTGCCTGGGGCGACTTCATGCGGCCGGCCGACGCCGACTTTGAATCGAGTGCGCCCGCGGTTGCCAAGCACTGGCTCGGCCTCTCGCGCGGCACTGCCCCCGGGCAGCTCAATCCGCTGATTGCCGACGAGTTGGCCCGCACCGAACTGCACAGCAAGGCGGACGTCGCGCGGATTTACAGCGACGCATTTCGTAAGGCCTACGCCGAGGCCAAACAGGAAGCGAAAGAGCCGCCCGCCGCGAAGATCGGGTCCCAGGTTGCATCGGACAATCCGGCTCGGCAGCAGTTGCTCGACATTTTGGCCGGTTCGGAGGGCCCAGCCTGGTTCCCGCGGAGCAACGCTTACCTCTATATGTCGCGGGTCGAGCGGGATCGGTATCACCGTCTGCAGCTCGAGCTGGATCTGGTGGCCGTCAAGTCGCGGGTGACTCCGCCTCGGGCGATGGTCGTCAACGACGCGGCCAGTCTCTGCAACCCGCGAATCTTCGTGCGGGGTAATGCGTCTCAACCGGGCGAGCCCGTGCCGCGACAGTTTCTCCGAGTTTTGGCCGGCGATCGCCAGCGGCCCTTTGCACACGGCAGCGGACGGCTCGATCTGGCGCGGGCCATCGCCTCGCGCGAGAACCCGCTCACCGCCCGCGTCTTCGTCAACCGCGTCTGGATGAATCATTTCGGCGACCCGCTGGTGCAGTCGCCCAGCGATTTCGGCGTGCGGGCCACGCCGCCCACCAATCCCGAACTGCTCGATCACCTGGCCTCGACGTTCATGGCCGACAACTGGTCGATCAAGAATCTGCATCGGCGGATCGTGCTGTCGGCCACCTATCAGCAGTCGAGCGCCGACCGTCCCGATTGCCGGCGAATCGATCCGGAAAATCGGCTCGTGTGGCGGTTCAATCGGCAGCGGCTCGACATGGAGGCCATGCGCGATTCGATGCTGGCGGTCTCCGGCCGGCTCGACCCCACGCTCTTCGGCCGCGCGATCGACATCGTCGGCGATCCGCAGTGCGGCCGCCGCACGATTTATGGACTGGTCGATCGTCAGCACTTGCCCGGCTTCCACCGCGCGTTCGATTTTGCCAATCCGGATCAATCGGCCGAACGGCGGCCGCTGACCACCGTGCCGCAGCAGGCGCTGTTCGCCATGAACTCGCCCTTCATGCTCGAGCAAGCCCGCTCGCTCGCCAATCGTCGGCAGGTCGCGGGCCGGCTGTCGCCGACTGATCGCGTCGAGAGCTTGTACCAGCTCGTTCTCGCGCGGCGACCCGACGAAACCGAAACCGAGCTGGCCCTGCACTTCGTCGACGCGGTGCAGGCCGACTCCACCCGAGACGACGCCAATAAGCAAGCCCACGATGCAACGGCCCGGCTCGACGCATGGGCCCAATACGCGCAAGTGTTGTTAGCGTCGAACGAGTTTATGTACGTCGATTGAACCGTCCGCGAGCGAGACCATCGGATGCTCCCCTCATCTCTCCTTAAGAACGCAACGCTCGGACGAGATCTGCTGTCTCGCCGTGAGCTGTTGGCCAAAACGGGAACCGGCCTGGGAATGCTCGGGCTGGTCGGCTTGCTCGGCGATGCCGGCGTGCTCGGTTCGACGGCCCAGGGGAGCGAATTGTCGCAGGCGCCCAAGCGGGCCCACTTTCCCGGACGGGCCAAGCACGTCATCCATATTTATCTGAACGGCGGGCCCTCGCAGGTCGACACGTTCGATCCTAAGCCTGCTCTCGCGCGGTTTGCCGGGCAGCGGCTGCCGATGGGCAACCTCAGCACGGAGCGGCCGACCGGTGCCGCCCTCCCCTCGCCGTTTCGCTTTCGTCGCTACGGGGAAAGCGGGCTGGAGTTCAGCGAGATCTTTCAGAAGACTGCCCGACACGCCGACGACATCTGCGTCATCCGCTCGATGTATTGCAACACCCCCAATCACGAGCAGTCGATGCGGCTGATGAACACGGGCGACGAACGGCTCTCGCGGCCCAGCTTCGGCTCGTGGCTGTTGTACGGCATGGGGACCGACAACCAGAACCTGCCCGGCTTCATCGCCATGTGCCCCGGGCTGCCGGTTTCGGACGTCTCCAACTGGCGATCGGCCTTTCTGCCGGGGGCCTTTCAGGGCACTTACATCGACACGCGGAAGACCCGCGTCGACGAGTTGATCGACAACATTCGCAACCCGGCCCTCACGCAGTCCGCCCAGCGTCGGCAGCTCGACCTGCTGGCCGCGCTCAATCGCCGCCACCAAGAGTCGCGCACGGACGAGCCGGGGCTCGAAGCGCGGATCGAGTCGTTCGAGCTGGCCTTCCGCATGCAGACGGCCGCCACCGACGCCTTCGACGTCACCCGCGAGCCCAAGCACATCCAGGAGATGTACGGCCCCGGCGTGCAGGCCCGCCAGTTGTTGATCGCCCGCCGCCTCATCGAACGGGGCGTCCGCTTTGTGCAGCTTTACCATGGCGATGTGCAGCCCTGGGACGCCCACTCGCAACTCGAGCAAAATCACCGCGAGCTGGCCAGTCAGTGCGACCAGCCGATTGCCGCCCTGCTCACCGACCTCAAGCAGCGGGGCCTGCTGGAAGAGACGCTCGTTTTGTGCGGCGGCGAGTTCGGCCGCACGCCGGCCGTCGAGCTGGGCCAGGCCGGCACCGGCAACCCGCTTTTCGGCCGCGACCACAATCACTGGGGTTTCAGCGTCTGGCTGGCCGGCGGCGGCGTCAAAGGGGGCATGACCTACGGGGCGACCGACGATTTCGGCTACCGCGCGGTCGAAAACCGGGTCCACGTCCACGACCTGCACGCCACCATGCTGGCGCTGCTGGGGTTCGACCACACGCGGCTGACCTATCGCTACGCCGGACGCGACTACCGCATGACGGACGTTTCCGGCACCGTCGTGCGTGATATCATGGCTTAAGGCGGCTGCGGAATTCGCCGTGTCCGGCCCGTGCGCTCGAACTTCTTTTCGACGCGCAGCGAATTCTTGGCGTCCGCGTTGTTCCTCCAGGTGTCGGCTTGCGATTGAATTTTGGACTGACCCGCAGTCGCGAGCCCGCCGGCGCCGAATTGCCGTCGCCGCCTGAAGCACCGCTCGAGACCTCCGCGGCTCCCCCTCTCGATGCCGCGCCAGATGTAGCACCCGGAACGACCGCTCCGCCGGTTGCCGATCGACAGTCGGCACCGTTGCGCAAGCCCCGGTTGCGGTCGAACTTCCTGCTCGGGGCACTGCTTCTGGCGCTAACCTTGGGCGTCTACTTCCAGGTCTGTGGCTTCGATTTCATCATCCTCGACGATCCGTCGTACGTGAAATGGAATCGCTACGTGCTCGACGGACTGAAATTGTCGGGGCTCAAATGGGCGTTCACCCAGTTCAACGATTCCAACTGGATCCCGCTGACCTGGCTGTCGCTGATGCTCGACGCCACGATCTATAAAAACTGGCCCGACGGCTACCACGTGACGAACGTGCTGTTGCACGCGGCCAACGTGCTGTTGGTCTTTATCATCTTCACGCGGATGACGGGCCGTGCCGGGCCGAGCGCGTTTGTCGCCGCGATCTTCGCCGTCCACCCGCTGCACGTCGAATCGGTGGCCTGGATCACCGAGCGGAAGGACGTTTTGTGCACGTTCTTTGGCCTGCTCTCGCTGTGGGCCTACGTCAGCTATGCCCACAACCACCGGCGCTCGCGGTACATCGCGGCGTTTGTTTGTCTCGCGCTCAGCCTGATGGCGAAGCAAACCTTTGTCACGCTGCCGTGCGTGTTTTTGCTCCTGGACTATTGGCCGCTGGGGCGATTCGGACAGTCGGACGGCCTGTCGCAACTGCGTGCCGACCTGCGTCACCTGGTGGCGGAGAAGATTCCGTTGTTTCTGCTCGTGGCCGGCTTCAGCGTGCTGGCCGTTTTGGCCCAGGCGGAGGGCGGCATTCGCAGTTTGGCCGCCGTCCCGTTTTCCGCGCGGGTTTTGAACTCCATCTGGGCGTACGGCTGGTACGCGTGGAAGGCGCTTGTGCCGCTGGACCTGGCGATCTTCTACCCGCATCCGCTCGAGCGCCTGCGGCCGATCGGCGTGTTGATTCCCGCGACGTTCCTCGTGGCGGCGAGCGTGGTCGCGGTCGTCAACGTGCGGCGGCGTCCGTACCTGATCGTCGGCTGGCTCTGGTTTCTGGGAACGCTCTTCCCGCTGATCGGCTTGATTCAAATCGGCAAGCAGCGCGTGGCCGATCGCTACGCTTACCTGCCCCTGTTGGGGCTCTACCTGGCCGTGGCCTGGCTCGTCCCATCGTTGCTGCCCGGCCGCGGTCGCATGCGGCAATGGATTTTGGCGGCGCTCGCCCTCAGTGCGGTCGGCGTCTATGGACTCTTGGGGTTTCGAGAGGTCGCGCTCTGGGGTGACGACGTCCAGCTCTTCGAGCACGCTCTGGCCGTGACCGAAGACAACGCCATGAGCCGTAGCGCCCTCGGCTGCGCGCTCTTGGTCCGCGAGGACATCAAAGGCGCGACCAAAAACATCGAGCGGGCCGTCCAACTCGACCCCGACGACGCATTGGTGCACGATGACTTGGGCAGCGCCTACCAGGCCGCCAAACGCCTCGAGGACGCGGCACGCGAATATCGCAAGGCAATCGCGATCAAGGAGGACTCCGCTTCGCCGCACGAGGGGTTGGGCACCATCCTCAGCCAATGGCACCAGTACCCGGAGGCCCGCAAGGAATTCAATCGAGCGCTTGAGATCGAACCCAAGGACCCCATGACCTATTACAATCTGTCGATGCTCTGCGACGAGTTGCGGGAATACGATCAGGCGATCGATTACGCCCGGCAGGGTCTCGAAGTCGATCCCAAGCACGTCGAATGCCAAAGGCAGATCGCCCACGTCCTGTCCGACCAGGGACACATCGACGAGTCGATCGCCGCCTATCACAAAGTGATCGCCCTGGCCCCGGCCGACGCCGAAGCACGGCTGCGAATCCGCGACCTGACGGAGCAGAAACTCAAGGAACCAGCGTCCAAAAACCCAAAACCGGCTTCGCCGGCAAGGTGACTCATGCGTCGCGGCCCAAAACATTTCGTCCGCAGCAATTCCGTTCGAGCGCCGATGCGAACGGCACAGAGGCTGCGCGAACTTGCACTGGCAACGGCGGTGCTCGGACTCGGCGCGCTCGCCACCCAATCACCCGTTAATGCCGGCGACCCTCCGGCAAGCGATGCGGCGGCCGCCAGCAAGAAATCGCCCGAGCAGCTTGTTCCCCTCGATCCCAAGGGAACGGTCCAGTTGGACCGAATCGGCAAGCGGTTGCTGGTGAGAACGCACGTCGTGCTCCGCGAAGGCTTTCTCGAAATGCTCGCGTGCCCGGCTCAAACCAAAGAGCACGAGTCGATCCTTGGCGTCGAGGGGCGGGCCTACGTGATTCACGCGGGCCTGTTGGCTTTGGGAGCCAAGGCCGGCGCTCCCGTGCAGTATCAGCCAAAGTTCCGACCGCCCACCGGCCAACCGATCGACATCTTCTTGCAATGGGCCGACGCCGACGGCAAGCCACACCGCGTCAAAGCGCAGGAGTGGATCCGCTACGCGACGCACCGCTACTTCGTCGTGACGATGGACCAGCTGCCGCCCGGCCTCAAGCTCCCGGAAAACGACGAAGCGCTGCCGATCCGCTTCTTCGAAAAGTTCAAGCAGCTCGCCTGGTTCGGCCCGATGACCGCCCCACAGCGCGACAAACTCTTGACACTCAGCAAGGACCCCGCCTATCGCAAAGCGATCGGCTCATTCTTCGACCAAAGCCAATCCCGCCAACTCGACGTCGGCTGGGTCTTCCCCGGCAGCGGCGAATTCGTCGACCCAACGACCGGCAAGAAAGTCTACGAAGCCGAAGCCGGCGACCTGATCTGCGTCTCCAACTTCCCCGACGCCATGCTCGACCTGGCCATCAAAAGCACCGACAAACAGGACGAAGGCCTGCTGTTCGAAGCCTGGACCGAACGCATCCCGCCGCGCGGGACCGAGGTGTTGATGGAGTTGGTGCCGCGGTGGGAGAAGGCGGAGCAAAAGTAGGCGAGCAGTCGGGACTTATTGGTGAGGCAACGGCCTGTGTCGCCAATTAGCTTTAGAAAGCTGCCGAGGCAACTTCGAGAGATGGAGGATAACTATCGTCTCTTCGAGCTCGCGGCAACAAACATACGCGAGCAGGTGGAGGAGCCGCTGTACCATGAGAACCTCGAGCGTCTTGCGGCAGTTCCGCGCGAGGCGCAAGTTGTCTATTGGCTTTGGCTATTTCAATGCGAGGCCTCGTTGAATGGCATTGAGGTCTTCCTGATCGATTCCATGGGGATCCCGCAGGTGCATGAAGCATTGGGAATGGTCGGAGCCCGAGAGCTTGTTCGACGACTAGAGGCCGCCATCCCCTGGGCAGCCCTTGGGTGCGCAGAGTTTACTTTGCTGCCCGACCAGTCCTGGTTCAACCAATTCAGGCCGGTACCCGAATTTCCCACGCTTCAGTCAGTGGACAGGCCCCAATCGGGGGAGACCGTGTACAAAGTCATCGACGGCCTGGCTGACCTCGTTGCCGCTTTTATCCGAGCGAACGAAGAAGTTTTGTTTGAGGCTTAACGGTTGGCGGCCGCGCCTCGGCGCAACCAACCTTTCCCGCGACAGCTGCTGCGGCGTCGCGACAGCGGCGAGTCGTGGCTCTTTCCCCTCACCTTGCGATTGCCAACTAAACTCGCCCGACGGGCCGCGTGATTGAGAAGCCCGCCTAGCGTCGACTGGCCGCTTTTCGGCTACCTCCGCTTGGGAGTCTCTCCGCTGGCATCCTTTTTCAATTCAGCTTTCAAGGCTTCAATGTCTTTGTCTCGCTCTTTCGGATCTGCGCGGAAGACGGGCGACTTACCAAGGATGAGTGACGCGTATCGGTACGCGAAGTCCTTGCGTCGATAACCATAAACAATGCTGTACGTCGCTTCTGCCGATCCATAAAGGTGCGCTGGACTGTCATCGTCCAGAATTGGGACCAGGTATTTAAGAGCTACCTGGCCTGTTTCGAGCAAGGCTTTTGCGCTTCGTCCGTCAGAAGAACTTGACGGCGTGAGGTTCCCCCAATCGTTAGGAGCCGCTGTATTTTTGAGTGCCGAGCAAAGGACCGCACTTTTGTCTTCGTTACGCAGGGCCTTGTAAGCTGCTGGGTAAAACTTCCGGATGATAAGCAGCAAACAGTAGGAGGTGTAATCAGCGTGCCCCTTGATGTAGGCCAATGCTTCAGGCACGTCCCTGTCCAGCAACGGGTTTGCTTTGGGCCAACCAAACGGCTCTTTCTCGGAGGCTTCGGCGACAAGTTTTTTTACATTTGGAGATTGCTTCTCTCCGCCTAGAGACGCATTTGTGCTCAGCATAATGCCGCCTGCACAGTACACGGCCCACAATAGCCTACCCATTGATGACGAGCCTCTTTTACGTGAAGCTGACCGGCGCCTGTCCGATTCGGTTGGAGACGCGCCTGATCGCGACCGACTTGTCACGATCGACGTATAAACCCCGGTTGGTCGGGAATCCGCTGCCTTAAGCTCTCGATGCTTCCTACGGTTTAGAGTTTCGGCTTTCGGCGGAAGTTCCCGGAGCGGTCCCGATTTGTTGGAGCCACCGGCGTCGTGGCCGGGGGCCCTGCTCAGCCCGCGCAGCGGGGCGCGCTCCGCTTTGCGGAAGCCCCCGACTTCTACCGAAGCACCTCCGCGTTGGTCTGAGGTTAGTGCGAGGTCGGAGTGGCGCGACCAAGCCTCGCCTCTTGAGCCCCAACGGGGCGAGACATTTATAGCCTGGGTCGGAGCGCAGCGGGCTGTGGCAGACAGCCCGCGCAGCGCAGGCCCAGGATCCCGGACGCGCATTCACCTCATCTGATTTCCTTTCAGGAGTCCCAACGGGGCGAGACATCCGCCATCCTTGGTAACGATCAAGCCCCCGGGAGGCCGTCTCTCCAGCGACCGGAAAAACACGGCCTTGTTTATGAGCGCGTAGAAACGCGGGGTTCGCGAATTGCGCTCGGCGTGGTAGGCTCGAATCAGACGCCTCTGTGGGGACCGCTCGGGATCCGTCCAGCTCACCCTGCCCCTCGCCTATGTCGGCGGTTTGCTTCCTGACCTCGACCCCGGCGTCTGATTGGACGGGATTGGTTCGCGGACCTGTCCCCCCTCGAGTAGGCCGTGAGGTCCGGTCCGGACACATTCACGAGCCGGAAGGCGGGACCGGGACCCCCAATGACCTGGCCGCAGTCGTCGGGACTTGTGGGACGGGACACGTTGATTTACCGAGCGCAGACCGAGAAATATCCGGTCCGGACACTTCTGTACGAACGGGACCGGGGACCACGCGATCGAGACTCCGCAATGCCTTGACCTCTCTGTTACCTCTGTTGCCTCCTGTTCAAATCTTGATCACTTCCGCTCCCGAGGGGCGAGGGGATGACGAGAAGAGCGGGACGGGACACGATGATTTACCGAGCGCAGACCGAGAAATATCCGGTCCGGACACCTTTGGGCGAACGGGATCGGGGTGGAACGGGACCGCGCGATCGAGACTCCGCGATGCCTTGACCTCTCTGTTACCTCTGTTGCCTCCTGTTCAAATCTTGATCACTTCCTCTCCCCGAGGGGCGAGGCGATCACGAGAAGAGCGGGACGGGACACGATGATTTACCGAGCGCAGACCGGCAAATATCCGGTCCGGACACTTTCCGGGATGTTCGGGACCGGTTGGTCGGGCGAAGCAGAAAGACCGGGGACGGGGACACGGGACCGGGATTCGAGATGGAAAGAGATTGGCCGGTGGGTCGACACCGTCCGTTTAAGTCGAAGGTCCAAGGTCGAAAATCACCGGCTCGCAATCCTGACTTTGGACCGCGGGACTTTGGACTCGCCTCGGGACGGGACTCGAATGCCGGGACGGGACTGCCGTTCAACCGAGCCGGCACTGGTGCGTCTACCGGTCAATTTCGGGTGCCATGCCCACCGGTTTCGGTGTGCATGCGCGATTCGCAGCGGAAACATGCCCACGCCGAGCCGTGGGAATGGCACCCCTACCTGTCAGATAGCCGGACCGGAACCGCCAGCTCAGGCTGCCCGTTTGAGGCGATACGCGTCGCGGGAGAGGCCGCGCGTCGATTTTTCGCTGAGGAAGGCCAGCAAGCGGAGGCCGGCGTCGCTCGAGATGTAGCCGGTCAGGTGCTCGATGGCCGCCTGGTGACTCATGCCACAGCGGTAGATCGCGCGGAAGGCCGCCTTGATTTCCTGTCGTTCCTGTGCCGTAAAACCGGCCCGCATCAGGCCGACGCGGTTCTCGCCGACGATCGCCCCCTCGCGATCGGTCATAAAGAACGGGGGCACGTCCTGGACGATCTTTCCCAGTCCGCTGACCATCGCCAGCTCGCCGATCCGGACGAACTGGTGAATGGCGGCATTGCCGGAGATGGTCGCGCGGGCTCCGACCTGCACGTAACCTGCGAGCAGTGCTCCGCTCACCAGGACCGTCCCGCTTCCAATCTCGCAGTTGTGGCCGACGTGACAGTTGGTCATCAGCAAACAGTTGTCGCCGATCACAGTCGCCGTATCGGCCGAGGAACCGCGATGGATGGTGACCCCTTCCCGCACGGAGCAGTTTTCGCCCAACCGGCAAAAGCTGGGGCCGCCCTCATACGCGCGATCCTGAGGAAGATCGCCAATAACGGCATGCGAATGAATCTGGCAGCCGGCGCCGATCTCGGTGTGACCCAGAATGATGGCTGCGGCCCCGATCCGGCACTCGGGCCCGATCCGCACCGGGCCATCAATCACCGCATAAGGTCCTACGGTCGCCGTGGAATCGATGGTCGCCAAGGAGTCGATAATCGCAGTCGGATGGACGCTCATCGGTCTCCGATTTGCCGCATCTTGCAGCAGTATTGGCTGGGTAGCCGTGAAATGGCGTTGCTCGCGGCGAACGCAACTTCGACTTCGCTGAGCCGAATTGAGTGATCGGTGAGGGGCGGATCGTCCAATAAGCAGCCGCTGATGTCAATTGCGAATTCTCGTTTACATTTCCCGGCGACGGACAGGCTGCGGATGACATTGCTGCAACACGTTTCGAGTCTATTTGTGCAGCGGTGCAGATGTGCGGGTGCGCCGAGTGCTTCGCGCGAGCCCGGAATTGAGGCCGATTCGAGCCCTGCATGGAAGACCCGCCAGCTCGCCGTTCGACTAGGTGAAGTCGATCTTCGCCGCCATCGGCATGCGGCGGCCGCTGCCGAACGCGCGTTGCGAAAGCTTGATGCCCGGCGGCATTTGGCGGCGTTTGAATTCGTTGCGGTCGAGCTGGCGGGCCACCCAGCGGACCGTGTCAGGTGGAAATTGTTTGGAGAGAGCCGATACCGAAAGTTCGCGCTCGATCAGGCCTTCGAGAATGGCGTCGAGCACGTCGTACGGGGGGAGCGTGTCCTGGTCAAACTGGTGCGGAGCCAGCTCGGCGCTCGGGGCCTTGTCGAGAGTGCTGGCCGGGATCACTTCTCGTTTTTCGAGGGTTTCGTTGATGTAGCGGGCGACGGCGTACACATCGCGCTTGAAGACGTCGCACAGGACGGCAAATCCGCCGGCCATGTCGCCGTAGAGCGTGCAATAGCCGACCGCCAGCTCGCTCTTGTTGCCGGTGGCGAGCGCCAGCCAGCCGTAGCGATTGCTTCGGATCATCACCAAGGCGCCGCGGATGCGGGCCTGGATGTTCTGGTCGGCGAGTCCCCCCGGCTGGCTCGCCAGGTCGGCGCCGACGACGGCCGTCCCTTCGTAAGCCCGATGAATGGCGTCGATCGGAATCACCTCGGCGTCAACGCCCAAGTTGGCAGCCAGCAGCCGTGCGTCGTTCACACTGTGTTCGCTGCTGTGGCGACTGGGCATGAGCAGCGCGTGAACGTGCTCGGGACCGACAGCGCGGGCCGCGATGTAACAGGCGAGCGCACTGTCGATGCCGCCGGAAACGCCCAGCACGCAGTCACGAAAGCCGCTCTTCCGCATGTAGTCGCGCAGGCCCAGTACGAGCGCGTCCAAGAGCAACGCGGGCCGCGACGGCTGCGGCGCCGGCACCACGGGCAAACGGTCGAGATCGCAAAACGCCAGCTCGCTGTCGAAGCCCTTCAGGGAGAGCGCGCATTCGCCGTCGGCGTTCAGCACAAGGCTGTGACCGTCGAAGACCAAATCGTCGTTGCCTCCGACCTGGTTGACGAACAGAAAGGGCCGATGATGCCGCCCGACGTGTCGCTTGATCAACTCGAGCCGCCGCGCGGGCTTCGACAGCTCGAACGGGCTCGCCGAGACGTTGATGAACGCGTCGACGCCGGCCTCCGCCAATAGCGCCACCGGATCGGGAAGCGGCCGCGGCGGGATATGGTACGTGGTCGATTCATCTCCCCACCAGGCGTCTTCGCAGATGTGCAGCCCGAACCGTCGCCCGGCAATCCGCACCGGCGCGACCCGATCGGCAGGGCGAAAATAACGCTGCTCGTCGAAGACGTCGTAATTGGGCAGGAGCATTTTGTGGACGGTCGCCGCGACGCGCCCGTGCTCGAGCACGCTGGCCGCGTTGGCGATGCCGCGACCGGGAACTTCGCGATGGCTGGGATGCCCGACGATCACGGAAAGCCCGCCCGGCAGGCTGGCGGCCAGCTCGTCGATTGCCCGATCGCAGGCGGCAACAAACCCTTCCCGCAACAGCAAATCCTTGGGGGGGTAGCCGCTCACGAGCAATTCGGAGGTGACGAGCAGGTCGGCCCCCGCGCGGAGCGCGTCGTCGGCCGCGGCACGGATCAGTTCGCAGTTGCCGTGCAGATCGCCGACGATCGGGTTGAGCTGGGCCAGGGCAATCTTCAAAGAGCGACTCCCGAGTGGCACCATACGAGTAAACATCACCGACGAGCGAACGTCCCTTTTGCAAGTATCGTCGTCAAACGCAGCGCGGGCAACGGTTGTGCAGCCGACAGCGATTCTGCCGCCCGCAGTCTGACCGCCAAGCGCGACTTACGATGGCAGGTTCGTCGCGAAGGGGAAATTGGGTCGCGATTTAGGGCGTGTTGCCTTTTGACAACGTGCCAAGTGTGCGCTAGGCTTCCGGGTGAATGTCAGCCGGTCTCGCGCCGGTGCAACTGCGACGAATCTCCGGGGGCTGACGCCCCCGGCTCAGTGTTGTCAGCAGGCCGACCGCTTCGCCTGTCTTGCCGTTTCGTTTACTGTCCGACCGCTTGCGGAGCCCTGGGCATGTCCCGCCAACTCAATAACCACGCCGTCAATCATCAGGCCCTCGACCACCAGGTGGCACACCGGGCGGCCCACTTGCAACCGTCAGCGGCGGCGCGGAGCACGATCTTGATCCTCAGCGGATACCTGTTGGGGACGACGGCCGCACACGTCTGCTCGCCGATGATGGAACGCGGCGCACTGTTTGCCGGCCTGATCGGCACGCTGTTCTACGCTCTGATGGCGTTCCGCGCCCGGCAGAAGCAATTGCATCACGCACGATTGGCGCTGCGGAAGGCGACCGTCCAGCTCGAGCGGCGGATGGATCAGCACGTGCGGATTGCCTCGGCCCGCTTGATGTTGAAGCTGCACGCGGCCCAGGCCTGGTCGCACGAGCAATACATGCCCGTTGTCCGCGCCGCCAACTTGACGCGCTAGCCGCGGACGCAAGAAGGAACGTGTTCCACGAATGCCGTCGCGAACTCGGATCTCACTGAGCCTCTTGCCCCGATGGTCTTGGCCGCTCTGCGCGTGGGTCATTCTGGCTGCGCCAGCTTGCGCGGCGCCTCCCGCCTCGAGCGCGCCCCGGCGCGATCCGTCGGCCGTGCTGGTGACCGTCAACGGCAAGCCGATCACCGAGAATCAGCTAGCCATCTACCGGTTCCTGCACCGGCTGCCCTCTGAGGGAACGGCCGAGTCGCGAAAGGCCGATCTCGAGCAGCTCATCGAGAATGAGCTGTTGCGGCAGTTCCTGGCCGACCGGCGAGCCGAGGTCGATCCGCAACGGCTGGCAGCCGCCGTCAAAGCCGCGAAGGAACAACTCAAGCGGGAAAATCGCGACCCGGACAAGCTCTTCCAGAATTCGCGCTTGCTCGACGCCCTGCTCCGCCGCGAGCTGTCACTCCCCATGGCGTGGCAGGTCCACCTGGGCCGCGTGCTGACGCAGCAGACCATTCGCGACGAATTCGACCATCATCGCGGCGACTTCGACGGCACCGAGATCCGCGCCAGCCAGATTTTTC
>Ga0210390_10000563_pt1 | contig 40168 bp, 30 predicted proteins | sample IncBWH11OmetaG_FD_161050 | JGI IMG/M metagenome (GOLD analysis project Ga0210390, IMG submission 161050) | Forest soil microbial communities from Barre Woods Harvard Forest LTER site, Petersham, Massachusetts, United States - Inc-BW-H-11-O ...
GGTGTATGACCCAGAGAAAGATAAGTGGGCGCAGGCCACACCGATTCCGGGGGCACCGGTGTTTGGTCATGCCGGGGCTTTGGTCGATGAGACCATTATCTATGTGGATGGCGCGCGCACGAATGCGTCGGGTGGCGGGCCTCGGTATGTTGCTTCGGACGAATGCTGGATGGGCAAGATCGACCACCACGATCACACTAAGATTCAGTGGACGAAGTTGCCGGATCATCCGGGGACGGCGCGGTACCGGATTGCCGGGGGTGGCTCGGAGAAAGATCAGAAGATTTATTTCGCGGGTGGAAGCGATCTTCCTTATGACTACAACGGAATCGGGTACGATGGAAAGCCCGCGGAGCCGTCTCCAGTGAGCTTTGACTTCAACCTGCGCACGGGGAAGTGGGAAACCATCAGTGAGAATACGCCGGACCCGACCATGGATCATCGTGGATTGCTGGTGACGCCTGAGGGGTTGGTGATTATCGGGGGGATGGAGAAGGGGCAGAAGGTTACGGCACGGGTGGCGCTGTTGCCGAAGCAGGCGGCGGCAAAGTAGGCTGCCGACGGGGTTTCGCCGGAGTCGAGCTTCGCTCGACTGGACGGGTCAGAGACCCGTCCCCACACGGATGGTGGAGACTACGGCAGTTTGAAGTTTACCGTGACGTAGGTTTCGGCTTCGACCGCTACTCCGTTTCTAAGGTAGGGTTTGTAGCGCCATTGCTTGACGGCTTTCACTGCGGCTCTCCCGAGCAGCAGGGAGCCATCTACCAGTTTGAGATCTCGGATACTTCCATCTTTGCCAATCCAGGCTTGCAAGACCACGGCGCCTTGGAGTCCGGCTTTCAAAGCTTGCTCGGGATAGCTGGGTTGCACTTTATCCAGGAGCAACGCTCGGGAAGAATCCTCCGGCAGATTTACCGGCTCTAGCTGGCTGAGCAGGGATGTTGGCCGTCTGAGGCTCACGGTGCGAATGGTCGCCTCCGGCGGTGGGGCCGTCAGGCTTTCTGGGATCAAGACCCGCGAGGGAAGACGAGCCTGATCAAGGTTTGCATCGGCTTGCAGAGTGTCGACGCGAGGACCGAGAACTTGGTCGGGCAATGGTGCGGGGAGGGCGGGGAGGGCTCGCACTCTCGACGACAGATGCTTGGGTTGCGGAGCGGCGGCTTGGGCCAGCGCGGCGAGTTCCTGGGCTGTTGTGTTTTCATCAGACTTTGATTGTCTGGATTTTATTTCCAGAGCTTGCCGATATACGGTCTCGACGCTGGCGAATACACTCTGCACCCGCAGAGGTTGGCCGAAGATGCAGCCCACGCAGACAAAGGCTACGGTTAGTGTTGATCCCCAAAAAAATTTTCTGCGGCTATAGTTTCTGACCTTGCCGGAATCGTGGTCGCCGTGCAGGGAGCGGAACGGTCTTCGGTCGAGAGTTGCAAATGTCAGGTTCAGGGGGGCGCTGGACTTGCGGTAGCTGAAGCCCAGCGTGGGGGATGGCTCTATCGGCCGTGCGGCCAACGGCATGGGGGAGGGCTGTTCTGACTGCGGCCGCCGCCTTTCAAAAGTCTCTACATTCGCGACCGGGGGAGTTGCTTCCGGGGATTGAGCAAGATCGCCCCTGGCGATCCACGCTCTCATGCAGCCCAGAAAACGATCGTTCGTCAGCAGTGCATACTTGATCTGATCGGGGATCAGGGGCTTGGTTAGCACGAGATCGGCACTGTTTTCTTCGGTTTCGTTTTCGGCCGCGAGCTCGCACCTCCCACTTCTGACGGCCAGGGTGAAGGCTGACTTATTCAACTTCAGTTCACGAGCATTTTTGAGCAGAAACAGTGCTTCCGGGCCGCTGTCCCAGTCGGACACAATGACGTCAAAACATCGACTGGTAAGCCACTCGACGGCGGTGAAGATATCCGGGCAGGAGGCGACCTCAAGCTCGAGTTCTCTTAGAGCCTGGACCAACCGGGTCGAGGTTTCCTTATCCGAGGAGAACAGCAAAGTGACTGGTGGCATCAACTATCAGGCTAGTTTTTCAGGGAGGCAGGTGACAAGTTACGAACTACCACCATTGTGCTATATCAGAAGACGGGGTAACCTGCAGGGCGATTACCTGTACCAATGGGCAGGGATTTTCTGCGGCGCAGCGGCCAACACAACAGCCAATCAATGCCGGTCAAAGAATGATTGCCATTCACTTCCTCTGACGCTTAGAATCCTCTGTTGCTTGTTAAACTCTGACAGGGATGAATTTCGCATTGGGTGCCGCACGGGCGCGCGGCCGCCTGCCCCTACGTTGGTTTAGAGGATTCTTGAAAAAAGTCATCGCGATGTATCCCGGCACGTTCGATCCCCCGACCAATGGGCATCTGGATCTGATCGCGCGGGGAAGTAAGATCTTTGATGAGCTGGTAGTTGCGATCCTGCGCAATGCGGAGAAGGCGCCTTTGTTCGGCCTGTCCGAGCGCCTGCTGATGCTCGAAGCGATGACTGCGGACTTCAAGAACGTGCGGGTGGAAACGTTTGACGGCCTTATGGTCGACTACGCCGCCAAGGTCAGGGCCAAAGCTGTACTTCGTGGGATTCGCGCCATCAGCGATTATGAGTACGAATTACAGATGGCTTTGATGAATCGCAAATTGCAGCCCGACCTGGAAACCGTATTCATGATGCCGGCCGAGCAGTATTCTTATTTGAGTTCCCGGCTGGTGCGGGAGATTGCCCAACTCGGTGGCTCGGTCAAGGATTTGGTTCCGGAATTGGTTGAACAACGGCTGAAGGAAAAGCTAGACCCAGCCGTCAAACTGGCAAACGCCAGAACCCTGAAGTCGAGGAAACGAGGATGACTGCAGTCACGGAAGCGACTCTAGCGCTGAAACTCACCGAGCGGATCAACCGCATCGAGCCGTCCGCCACGATGGCGGTCGTCGCCGAAGCCGACAAGCTGCGCCAGCAAGGGATCGATGTGGTGGACTTCGGAGCGGGTGAGCCACACTTTGCCACGCCTCAGCACATCAAGGACGCGGGCATCGCTGCCATTCAGGGCAATTTCACCAAGTACACGGCGGTGGGCGGGACAACGGAACTGCGCGACGCCATTGTCCATCGCCACGCCGTCGATTTCGATTCGGATTACCGGCGGGAAGAAGCGATTGCTTCGGTCGGCGGCAAGCATGCCTTGTTCAATGCTGTGCAGGTCCTCGTCGATCATGGGGATGAAGTGATCCTGCCGGTTCCGTACTGGGTTTCCTTTAAGGACATTGTTCGCTACGCTGGCGGAAATTGCGTGCTGCTGGAAAGCGACGAGTTCCAGGGCTTTCGAGTTACCGCTGAGATGATCGAACGCCTGGTGACTCCTCGAACTAAGCTCATTATTTTGAACTCGCCCTCGAACCCGTCGGGAGCGGTGATGTCCCCGGAAGACATGACGGAAGTGGTGCGCCTGGCGCACGATCGCGGCATCTGGGTGATTTCCGACGAGTGCTATGTGTATCTGAATTACACGCCAAAGCGATTCTCGGTGGGATCGCTGCGTGAGTTCCGCGAACGTATGGTGATCGTGGGATCACTGTCCAAAACCTATGCGATGACTGGGTGGAGGCTGGGGTATGCGCTTGGGCCTGCCGCGGTTGTTAGTGCGATGCAGAAGTTGCAGAGTCAATCGACTTCGAATCCGACGTCGATTGTGCAGAAGGCCGCAGTCGCGGCTCTGAAAGGACCGCAGCAGTGCGTGGCCGATATGCGCGCTGAGTACATTAATTTGCGCGATCACGTGGTCAACGGTCTGCGTTCGATTCCTGGGATTAAGTGCACGCTGCCCGAGGGCGCGTTCTATGCGTATCCAAATGTGTCGGCGTTCTTTGGGCGTGGCGGGGTGAAATCGGCCTCCGACCTTGCAGGAAAATTGTTGCGGGAAGCGCACGTGGCCACGGTTCCCGGCGAAGGCTTCGGAACTCGCGACCACATTCGCGTTTCCTACGCTACTTCGGTGGCAGAGCTGGACCGCGGCTTACAGCGTGTGCGGAAGTTTCTTGCCGGGCTGTGAAGCCGCCGTTTCTGAGAACCGGGAACTGGCCACTGACTACTGATGTTCCCTGAACGCTTTGTGATGTTGAACTCCTGCGCCGCAGCATGGCCGACCTCTATCCACTTCTAATGTCGCCTGTGTTCGACCCGCGCCCTTGGGGCACGACTGATCTATCCCCCATTTATCCCAATCATCGTTTCGACGAGAAGATCGGGGAGTCCTGGCTCACGGGCGACCATTGTAAAGTCGCGAATGGGCATTTACGGGGACAGTCGCTGGCTGAGTTGAGTGCCCAATTTGGCAAGCAGCTTGTGGGCGATGCCGCTCCCGATCCCAGCCGTTTTCCGTTGTTGTTGAAATTTCTCTTTCCCCATGAAAAGCTTTCGGTGCAAGTCCATCCCGATGATGAAGCGGCACGACGTGTTGGTGAACCCTGTGGTAAGACTGAGTGCTGGTATGTGGCGCACGCCAAGCCCGGATCGCAAATCGCTTTGGGCCTGAAGCCAGGAATTACGCATGCGCAATTTGAGCAGGCGATTCACCAGCAGCGCGCGGAAGAGTTGCTGAACTGGATTAACGTCTTCCCCGGCGAAATGATTTACGTTGCTGGCGGAACCGTGCATACGCTGGGGCCGGGTTCGATCATTGTTGAAACCCAGCAGCAGTCGGACACCACTTATCGCTTGTATGATTATGGCCGTCCGCGCGAGCTGCATTTGAAAGCGGGCTTGGCGGCGGTGAAAGAGAAGGTGTCTTCGGGGAAGGTGATCCGGGCCGCGCCGACAGCAATCGATGGAACAAAGAATCGCCGGTCGCCGCTGGTGGCTTCGTCCTTTTTCGTGGTGGAGCTTTTCGAATTGAAAGAGTCGCAGAAATTTCGGACGGCAGTCGATGCCGACAAGACTTCAGTTCAAATCCTGGTTGCGGTCGAGGGTTGCGGCGTGATCGAAGCGCACGGGGCGGAGCCAGTTACTCTGACCAAAGGAGATGCAGTAGTCGTGCCAGCGTCGGTCGGCGGCTTTTCCGTGCGGCCGCAGTGGGCGGTGGAATTCCTAAGGGCGAATTTACCGGGCGCGGCGCTGCCGGAGCCGGGGACCAGGATATAACGATGGGAGAGCCGCGTGAGTCTGTCGTGAAAACAACTTTCTACCCTGTAATCCTCGCGGGCGGGCGGGGCACACGGTTTTGGCCGTTGAGCCGCAAGCGCCGAGCCAAGCAATTGCTGGCGCTTGATGGCAAGCGGACCATGATTCAGCAAGCCGTCTCGCGCCTGCTGCCGCTGGCTCCGGCCAAACGTTTTTGGATCATCACAAACGAAGATTCGCAACGCGAAATCGCGCGCCAGATTCCGCGGTTGAGCAAACAGCAGATCGTTGCCGAACCGGTAGGACGAAATACCGCACCAGCCATCGGCTTGGCCGCTTTTATTCTTCTGCGGAGCGATCCCGAGGCGGTGATCGGATTATTCCCTTCGGATCATGTGATTGGAGACGAAAAACGCTATCGCGAGGTTTTGGAGAAAGGCATTGAGATTGCCGCCGCTGGCGAGAACATTGTAGTGCTGGGAATTCGCCCGACGCGCGCCGAGACAGGATACGGTTACATCGAGACCGGCGCACCGACGGGGCCGGACGCGTTCCGAGTGCGACGGTTTACCGAGAAACCCGATGCCGGCCGCGCAGCGGAATTCGTCGCGGCGGGAAACTATTTCTGGAATAGCGGCATGTTTCTTTGGAGTGCGCGAACCCTAGCGCAAGCTTTACGCGAGCATCTGCCGAAAACCGCACCCATCCTCGAACAAATCGCGGCTGCTTTTGGAACCGCGAAATTTCGCGCTACCTTTCGCCGGCTTTATCCCAAGTGTGAAAACATCAGCATTGATTACGCCGTGCTCGAGCCACGCTCATCCAAGGGCGAAGAGAACCCCAACATCTTCTGCCTGCCTGCCAATTTTGGCTGGAACGATCTGGGATCATGGACCGCATTGCACGAGCACCACGTCGCCAAAGTTCAATCCCCGGACGGCAACCTGATTTCCGGCGAAGGCGTTTTCACGCTGAATGCGGCGCGAAATTACATTCACGCGCCGGGCAAGTTTGTCGCGGCGGTCGGAGTGAATAATTTAGTAGTGGTGGAGACGGATGACGCGCTTCTGATCACCACGCTTGAGCAGGCGCAGGATGTGGGGAAAATTGTGAAGTATCTGGACGAGAAGAAACTAAGTAAATTGGTATAGAGGTCGTCGTTAGTCGTTGGTCGTTCGCAAAAACAAAAGACGAACAGCCGACGACCAAGGGCCAACAACCGACGACCGACGGCGAACGACCAACAACCAAATGACGACTCCCATCAAATTCGGCACCGACGGTTGGCGAGGCCTCATCGCCGACGATTTTACTTTTGACAACGTGCGCCGTGTGGCGGGCGCGATTGCTGCCTACGTTCTGAAACACGAAGACGCGCGCCGCGGATTGATAGTCGGCTACGACACCCGCTTCATCTCACCCCAAGCTGCCCGGGTCGCTGCCGAAGTCATGGCTGGAGCCGGAGTCCCGGTCAGGTTGGCCAACGATTACACGCCCACACCCGCGATTTCTTTTGCCGTGAAGCAACGCGGCGCCGCTGGCGGCGTGGTCGTCACCTCGAGTCATAACCCTTGGAATTGGAATGGGGTGAAGTTCAAAGGCAAGTTTGGCGGCTCGGGCACTCCTTCGATGATGAAAGCGATCGAGGACGAGTTGGCTGCGGGTGCCATGCCTACCGGTCAAAAGGCTGCGATAGAAGAAGTGGACTTGAAGCCAGCGTACGTCGAAGCTATCAGCGGCTTCGCCGACCTCGAGGGAATCGCCAAGGCGAATTTCAGGTTTGTGGTGGATTCGATGTACGGTTCGGGACGCGGTGTGTTGACCGGGATTTTCAACAATCATGGCATCCGGCACGTGGCTATCCGCCAGGAGTTGAACCCGCTCTTTCCCGACATTAATCCCGAACCGATCATCCCCCATGTGGCGATGCTGCAGCAAACCGTTGTGAAAGAGGGCTGCGATGCCGGGCTGGCAACGGACGGCGACGCGGATCGCATCGGCGCTGTGGCCGAGGACGGCAGCTTTGTGGATTCGCACAAGATTTTTTCCGTTCTCCTGCAGTGGCTGGTGGTAAGAAAAAAATGGCCAGGTGAAGTCGTGCGCGCCTTCAATACCACGCGCATGATCGATCGCATTTCCGCCAAACATGGCCGCAAACTGAACGAGTGTCCCATCGGATTCAAGTACGCCGCTGACTTGATGATGGAGCGCGAAATGGTGATCGGCGGCGAGGAGTCCGGCGGCATCGGCTATTCTCGATTTTTGCCGGAGAGAGACGGCCTTCTGAACTCCCTGCTGCTGGCCAATGTGATGGCCGACGAACGCAAGCCGCTCGGACAACTGGTGGCGGATCTGCAGCGCGAGTACGGTCCGCACTACTATGGGCGGCGCGATCTACACATCCCGGAGGATGTAAAGCAGCAGGCAATCCTGAGAGCGCGATCCGACGGCACCAAACGTTTGGGCAGCTACGCCGTCTTAAAGAAAGAGGGCCTTGACGGGATAAAGTTTTTTCTCGATGCGCCGACGAACGGCAACGGGGCCGAGGCTTGGGTCTTGTTCCGGGCCTCGGGCACGGAGCCCCTCTTGCGCGTGTATTCCGAGGCGGCGTCGCCGGAATTGGTGAACGAAATCCTGTCCAGCGCCGAGACCTTTGTGCACGGCGGATAGCGGACGAGACCACTCCATCGCACACTGCACTTTTGAGTCTCGCATTTAATGTCTCTGAGTAAGATAATCAAAAGCACAGATGAGCACAGCAGTCAGTACATTGCCCACGGCAACCGATTCGCCCGAAGCGCGGCGCTACAACCGCATTCGGAGATGGCTGGGTGTGGCCGATTTTGCCCTCGGACTGCTGCTGCTGATCGCGCTGTTGGCAACAGGATGGAACGGCACCCTGCGCGATTTCGCCATGCATGGCGCTTACGAGCATTACACGCTCGCGGTGTTTCTGTATGTCTTGATGCTCATGGCGATCGGCAAATTGGTTGGACTGGGGCTGGACTACTACGGATTTCGGCTGGAGCATCGCTACAATCTCTCGAATCAAAAGATGCGTGGGTGGGTATGGGACGAAACCAAGGGGTTCCTGGTGGGCGTGGCGCTGGCTTCGATTGTGGCCGAGTTGCTCTACTTTATTATCCGGCAGTTTCCAGAACATTGGTGGGTGATCGCTTGGGCGGCCTTCCTGGGATTGTTTGTCTTGATGGCTCAGCTCGCACCGGTCGTTCTGTTCCCTGTCTTCTATAAATTCGAGCCCCTCGACAACGCCGAGCTGAAGTCCCGGCTGGTGGCCCTGAGTGAGCGCGCAGGAACGCGGGTGCGCGGCGTCTACAAATGGAATCTTTCCGAGAAGAGCAAGAAAGCCAACGCGGCCTTGACTGGGCTGGGCAACACGCGGCGGATCATTCTTGCGGACACGATGCTCGAACAGTATTCCGCAGATGAGATTGAAGCGGTGCTGGCGCACGAGTTGGGACATCACGTGCACCGGCATATTCTAAAGAGCATCGCGGTGCAGGCGGGGGTTACGCTGGTTGGATTCTGGGCGGCAAACTGGGTGTTGCACTATGCCGTGGAACGAACCCACATGTTTGAAACGGTATCCGATTTCGCGAACCTGCCGTTGCTGGTGCTGGTTTCAACCGTGTTGTCGTTCCTTTTACTCCCCGCACTCAACGCGTATTCCCGTTACAACGAGCGCCAGGCGGATCGCTACGCATTCCAGTCCATTGCCAGCGTGGAGCCATTCATTTCATCCATGAATCGACTGGCCGACCAAAATCTGGCAGAGAGATCGCCGTCTCGATGGGTGGAATGGTTTTTTCAATCGCACCCCGCGATTTCGCGGCGAGTGGCGGCAGCAGAGGCATGGGCGAAGCTGCAGACGGCTTCGCGGAAATAGAATGCCCGGTAGACCGTAGCTCGCTACGTCTCTCGCTGCCTGAGAATCTTTTCCACGCGAAGCAAATCCTCCTCGGTGTCTACCCCAACCGTATCGTAGGGCGTCTCTGCCACGTGGATCGAAATCCCATTCTCCAGGAAGCGCAACTGTTCCAGCCGTTCGCTGCGTTCGAGTGATGATTCGGACAGCGCGCAGAAACGGTCGAGCGTCGCCTTGCGATAGGCATAAAAGCCAAGATGTTTGTAATAGGCGGGGCTGGCGCCGTCGCGGTCGTAAGGAATGGTGGCCCGCGAAAAATAGAGCGCTCTTCCGGCAGCGTCAGTGACAACCTTCACCGCGTTGGGATTGTTGACATCCTCCGCTGTGGCAGTAGTCATTAACGTTCCCACGTGAACGCTCGAGTCCCGCATCAGGTCGAGCAGCGCGGCGATGTGCTCGGCGCGGGTCAGCGGCTCGTCACCCTGAATGTTGAGGTAAACGTCAGCTGCAACTGAATCTGAAATTTCGCGGACGCGTTCCGTGCCACTGCGATGCGCCGCCGAAGTCATGCGCGCGTTCCATCCATGCCGACGGCAGAGCTGGATAATCTCGTTCGAATCCGTGGCGACAATTACGTCGTCCAACAGCGGCGAGGATCGAACACCCTGGTACACGCGAGCAAGCAGAGTTTGGCCGGCAATCTGGCGCAGCATTTTGCGCGGCAGCCGGGTCGACGCAAGCCGCGCTGGAATGACCGCAATGGCTTTCATGCCATCAGTGTCAATTTTCTGCGGATGAGTTGCAATAGAGGAGTCGGTTCGCTTCTTCTCGCGGTCATTGGCCCGTTGGAACCGGAGTCCGCGATTCCATCTTCACCGTCGACAAACTGGCCGCATTCCAACCCCCGCCCAAAGCCTTGATCAGTAAAACGCTGTCAACCATTCGTCGCCCGGAAATCTGGACCGCCGTGCGCTCGTTCGAAAGCGCCGTGGCTTGCGCGGTGATGACTTCCAAGTAAGTGGTGACGCCGCCTCGATAGCGATTGTTCGAAAGCGCCAGCGAATGTTCCGCCGCCGCCACGGCCAGGGTTTGGGTGTTGGATTCATCTTCCAGCAGCCGCATGGCGGCGAGATTGTCTTCGACTTCCTGATAGGCGGTGAGTACGTCTTGACGGTAATTGGCTACAGTTTGATCGTAGGCGGCGCGAGCCTGATCGCTGGCGGCGCGGCGACGTCCGGCGTCGAATGCAGTCACGACCGCCGACGCTCCTATCAGGGCGAACGCGCTGGGACTGGAAAGCCAATTCACAATCGTCGTGCTTTCAAATCCGCCGCTGGGAAAGAGGTTGAACATGGGGAAGTATGCGGCTTTCGCTACTCCGATCTGCGCGTTGGCGGCCGCCATCAAGCGTTCATTGGCCGCGATATCGGGCCGACGCTCCAGCAATTCGGAGGGCAATCCTGGCGGGATGACCGGAGGAGTCGCGGTCAGCACCACAACCGGCAGGGTGAAGGTCGAAGCCGGCTCTCCTATGAGCACGGCAATCGCATGTTCAAACTGGGTCCGCTGTTCTCTTACATCGATGGCCTGCGCGCGCGCCGTTTCCAGTTGGGTTTGTGCCTGCGCCACATCCACCTGCGATGCAACCCCTCCCTTATAGCGGTTCTCCGTAAGTTCCAACTGCTTCACGTAGCTGGCAACTGTGGAATCCAGCAATTGCGCCTCAGAGTCCAACTCGCGCGCTGAAAAGTAGTCGACAGCCACTTCAGCATGAACACTCAGACTTACCGACTCAACGTCCGCCAAAGAAGCTTGAGCATTCGCGCGGGCAGCCTCAACCGTGCGGCGCACTCGGCCCCAGACATCAGGTTCGTAGGACATGTCCACGGGAATGACGAGGTCATTCGCAATTTGAGTGTTACCGGGGGCGATGTTCAACGGACGATTCCCGGAATAACGCTCCCGCGAAGCAGAGACTCCTACGGTAATCGTTGGATAGTAGTCGGCGCGATTGTAGCGAACCGTGGCACGGGCCTGCGCAAACTGAGCCTGGGCAGCCTTCAAACTCTGGTTCGAGATATTGATTTTCTCTTCGATCGCGTTGAGTTCCGGATCCTGATAAACCTCCCACCATTTTCCTCGCAGTGCCTGATCAGCAGGCTGTGCTGGTTTCCAGTTCGGCGGCGTTTCTTTGTAATCTGGAGGGACAGGCGTGGAAGGCCGCGCATAGCGAGGCCCGACCGCGCAGCCAGAGAGAAACATCAGGCCCAGGAAGAGTGCCCCACCCGCAACCGACGGCACCAGGTTTCCGAGAGCCGAACGCATATGCCGCAAGCCAATCACTGATGAGATTCTCCCGAACCCGCTGCCGGCTGGACAATACGGACTTCTTCTCCTGCCACAATCGAATCCGGTGGATTGATGACCACCGACTCATTACCGGTCAACCCTGCGATCACCTCGACCTCGGAGCCGAAATCATGCCCCAGCGTAACCTGCCTTAGTTCCACGTGCTTTCCGTCGGTGATGGCAGCTACGCGAAGACCTTCCGATCGAAATAGCAGCGCGTTTACCGGAAGAATGAAGGCCGAAGCCGCGGTCGGCAGCTTCAGATGTACCTCGGCATACGCTCCGCTAAGCAGTGTGCCAGTAGGATTATTCACGCGAATTTCCACCAGCAGGGTTCGGGTGGATTGGTCGATGGCTTCGGCGGTGCGAACCAGCGTTCCTTGGAAACGCTGTCCGGGGAATTCCGAGAGCACCAGATCAGCAGTGAGTCCGGGCTTGGCAGCCTGCGAGTAGGTCTCGGGCACGTTGACGTAGACCCGCAACTTGTCCGGTTGGGCAATGTGAAAAAGCTCAGTCCGCGATCCTCCACTGCTGCCCGAGTCAATCAAGGCGCCAATATCAGTGTTTCGCGCGGTAATGACACCGTCGAAGGGAGCGTAGATCTTTTCGAAGGCCTGTAGTTCTTCCAATCGCCTTACGTTGGCCTCCGCCGAATGCACCGTAGCTTGCTTGGCCGCAAAGTCGCCGGCGGCGTTGTCAGTATCCTGTTTCGAGACGGAATCAGTCTTCAGCAAATCCTCATAACGGTTCGCAGTAATCTGCGAAAGATTAAGGTTGGCTTGCGCGGTGGCCAAGTCGGCCCGTGATTGCCGCAGTTGCTGGTCTACTTCCGGAGTCTCAATATCCGCCAGCAGTTGGCCAGCCTTCACATGCGCGCCGATGTCGGCATACCAATGCTTCAGGTATCCATTAGTGCGGGCGTAGATGGGAGCGTCGATATAGGCTTGCACGTTCGCGGGCAGCACCACTTCCTGCGCCGGCGCGCCACGCTTGGGATGGACCACGGAAACAGTTGGAATCGCCATCTCCGCAGTTTCTTTGTCGAGATCCGCGCGTGCATGGATTCGCGGCAGAATTCCGGAGATCACTATCGCCGCGACGATCACGAGAGCCAGAACGGCGATCCACCACCGGCTTGAGGAACTGCCTTGCGGAGTGCTCGCCGCCTTCGACTCCTGCCCAATCACTGGCTTCTCAATTTCGTTTTGTGGTTCGACCTTCATTCAAGAAACTCCATGAGTTCCACTCAATATCAAACCGATCAGTGCTTTGCTTCACTTCGAGCCAGCCGTTCCCTGCGCCCGTGCAGGACGCTGAAGAAAACCGGCACGAAAAACAACGTCGCTACTGTGGCGAACAATAGACCGCCGATAACCGCCCGGCCAAGCGGAGCATTCTGTTCACCGCCTTCACCCAATCCTATCGCCATCGGCACCATTCCGATGATCATGGCCAGGGCGGTCATCAGTACCGGACGAAAACGCGTGAACCCGGCATTGAGTGCGGCCGCAAGTGCATCTTTGCCTTCGGCCATTTGTTCCTTCGCAAAGCTCACCACCAGAATGCTGTTAGCGGTCGCGACTCCGACGCACATGATCGAACCAGTGAGCGCCGGAACGCTGATAGTGGTGTGGGTGACGAATAGAAACCACACAATCCCGGCAAGTGCCGCAGGCAAGGCCGAGATAATGATGAAAGGATCGAGCCAGGACTGAAAATTCACCACGATCAGAAGATAAACCAGCACAATGGAGAACACGAGGCCGCTCAGTAGCCCGGTATACGAAGAGCGCATCGTCTGAATCTGTCCGCGGACAATCAATTGCGAGCCGCGGGGCAGTTCTTTCCGGCTACCTTCGACAATTTTATTGAGGTCACGCGCTACTCCGCCTAAATCCCGGCCTTGGACCGAACCGTAAATATCAATCAGAGGCTGAATGTCGTAGTGCGAAACCACAGCCATTCCGGCGCCCCGCCGGATGGAGGCGAGGCTGGCAAGAATCCCCGAGCGGCCGCCAGTCGTGCTGGTCAGCGGGATGTTCTCCAGGCTCTGCAAGGAATCCAGGCGGTACTGGGGGGTCTGGGTTGCGATGGAATAACTTACACCGGTCTTGGGATTCACCCAAAATTCAGGCGTGGTCTGGAAACTCCCGCTTAGCGAAATCAGCAGGTTATTGGCGACGTCGCGCTGCGAGAATCCTACCTGTTGCGCCTTCGTCCGGTCGACATCGACGTGCAAATAGGGCTGATCGAAAGGCTGCTGGATGCGCAGATCGACCACACCGGGAATTTGCTGAACCCGCTCCAGCAGTTTGTCGGCGAACTCCCGATTGCCGTTCGTGTCGTAACCCACAACCTGAACGTCAATTGGAGCAGGAAGTCCAAAGTTCAAAATCTGGCTGACGATGTCAGCCGGCAGGAACGAGAAAGTTACCCCGGGAAATTCCTGCGGCAACCTCAAGCGCAGATCGTGAACGTACTGCGCTGTGGGCCGGTGGTCTTTCGACAAGCTCACTAAGATATCGACATCGCCCGGCCCGATGGGCGCAGAGTTGCTGTACGACAGATTGATACTGCTATAAGGCAGGCCTATGGTGTCGATGATGTTATCGATTTCCTTGGGTGGGATCTGTTCGCGAATCGACGCCTCGACCAGGTCAGAAAGGCGGGCCGTTTCCTCAATACGCGTTCCCGTACGTGCGCGCATATGCAGTTTGAACTGGCCCGCGTCAACTGCCGGGAAAAAATCCTGGCCCAACCATGGAACCAGAAACACCACCGACGCTAAGCACCCGCCGAGAAAGATAAGCAGAAAAGCGCGCTTGTGGTGAAGGCAGCGCTCCAGCAGTCCGTGGTAGCCCTCGCGGAAGCGCTCGAAAGCTTCTTCAAACTTGATCTGCATGGCGACCAGCGGGTTTCGGCTTTGACTGGCCGCGAGGGTCTCGGCTTCATGGCCGCGCAATAGATACTTGGCCATGGTCGGTACCAGCGTCCGTGACAAGAGGTAGGACGCCAACATGGCAAATACCACTGCTTCCGCGAGCGGCACAAACAGATAGCGAGCAACCCCGGTGAGAAAAAACATCGGTACGAAAACAATGCAGATCGCGAGCGTCGAGACGAATGCCGGAACTGCGATCTGCTGAGCGCCGTCAAGAATCGCGTGCTCGACCTCTTTCCCCTGCGCCAGATTCCGGTTGATGTTCTCAATCTCGACGGTGGCGTCGTCCACCAGGATGCCGACCGCGAGTGCCAGGCCCCCCAACGTCATGATGTTGATGGTCTCGCCGAGCGCGCTCATGACGATGATGGAAGTCAGGATGGAAAGCGGGATGGAAACCGCGATGATGATGGTACTGCGCCAGTTGCCGAGGAAGATCAGAATCATCAGGCCGGTGAGGCAGGCGGCAATGGTGGCTTCTTTGATCACGCCCTCAATCGAGGCTCGAACGAAAAGCGATTGGTCGGCCAGTGGGTGGATATGCAATTCTGGAGGAAGCCCCGCCGCTATTTGCGGCAGCAGGGCTTTGACGCCGGAAACAATGTCGAGAGTCGAAGCCTGGCCGGCCTTCAGAATGGTCAGAAGTACGGAGCGCTGTCCGTTCACGCGCACGATATTCGTCTGCGGCGGAAATCCGTCGCGTACGTACGCCACATCGCGGATGTAGATCGTCGTGCTGCCGACCGTCTTGATCGGCAATTGGTTCAGTTCAGCAACCGTCGTTGGACTGCTGTTGGTATCGACGGCATATTCAAAAGCCCCAATCTTGGAGGTGCCGGAGGGCAGAATTATATTTTGCGCGCTGATCGCATTCACTACGTCGAGTGGCGACAGACCCTTCGATTGCAGCGCGTTGGTGTCCAGATCGACCTGCACCTGCCGCTGCTTTCCCCCATAAGGATAAGGAATGGCACACCCGGGGATGGTGATCAAACGGGTCCGAATGAAGTTCACGCCGTAGTCAAACAGTTGCTGTTCCGAAAGTTTTTGCCCGGAAAGCGCGAGCTGAATAATCGGCACGCTGGACGCGCTATAAGTGATCACCAGCGGCGGCGTCGTTCCCGGCGGTAACTGCCTGAGTTGCGTCTGCGAGATCGCCGTCACCTGCGCGATTGCTTTGGTAATATCCGCATGCGGCTGGAAAAACACTTTCACCACAGCTATGCCGTTGAGCGATTGGGACTCGATGTGCGCGATGTCATCCACCAGCGTCGTAAGCGCGCGTTCCGTCTGGAACACGATGCGGTTGGACATGTCATCGGGATTGAGGCCCTGGTAGTTCCAGAGGATGCTGACGACAGGAATATTGATATTCGGGAAGATATCCGTGGGCGTGCTCAGAATGACGATGGGACCCAGAATTAGCAACAGCAAGGCGACGACCACAAAAGTGTAAGGCCGCCGCAGCGCTAGTCGAACAATCCACATAATTCCTCAGGCTTTACAGAGGCTTCGTCTTCGGGGACCAACTCAACAATCGTAGTCGGCCTGCTAAAATCCGATTCTTGCTTTCAAATCAAGCAGGGAATCAATCCACAGATAAAAAACAAGCAACAATGTGAAGGGCTGCTCGCGCGATAACAGGCCTGCACGATCTCCGGGCGCCGAGTCTCGGATCATCAATATTGTATTGGATTTGGCCGCTGCGCAGAGAGATGCAGACTTTTCACTGTAAAGATTTGTATCGCATCTGGGATATATCAAAGGAAAGCTCGCTCTAATTAATGATGCCAGGTCGTCATTTCCGAGTCACAGACAGCGGCTCCGCGCCCGTCTCAAAGCCATTCGTTGACGCGCCCCGGCCGCGTCCGTAAGATGTAGCGACCCCGAAGGCAGGGCGCCGTGAGAGTAACATGATAGACATCGCTTAATGATCGGCCAGACCATCTCGCGCTACCGTATCGTCGAGAAGCTCGGAGGCGGCGGCATGGGTGTCGTGTACAAGGCCGAGGACACTGAGCTAGGCCGGTTCGTTGCGCTCAAGTTCCTGCCGGACGGCGTTTCCCGAGACCCGCAGGCATTGGAAAGATTCCGCCGCGAAGCTCGGGCCGCTTCCGCTCTCAACCATCCCAACATCTGCACGATTTATGACATCGGCAAGAGTGGCGAGCAGTCTTACATCGCCATGGAGTTTCTGGATGGCGCCACGCTAAAGCATCGCATCGCCGGCAGAGCCATGGAGACGGATGTTCTACTCGATTTGGCGATCGAGATTTCCGACGCGCTTGACGCCGCGCACGCGCAAGGCATCATCCACCGCGACATCAAGCCGGCGAACATCTTCATCACCAAGCGCGGCCACGCGAAAGTTCTCGACTTCGGTTTGGCGAAGGTGATGCCATCGGGCAGCAGAGGCGTCGAGGCCGCGGGAACGGCGCAAGAGACGGCAATGACGGAGGAGCACCTGACCAGTCCCGGTTCCACGCTCGGAACGGTCGCTTACATGTCTCCCGAGCAGGTGCGTGCGAAAGAACTGGATGCACGCAGCGATCTGTTCTCCTTCTGCGCGGTTCTTTATGAGATGGCGACGGGCACGCTGCCTTTCCGCGGAGAAAATTCGGGAGTGATCTCGCGCGAAATTCTGGATCGTGATCCGGTTCCCGCAGTACGCCTGAACCCGGACCTTCCACTCAAGCTGGAAGACATCATCAGCAAAGCTTTGGAGAAAGATCGCGAGCTCCGCTATCAGGGCGCGGCCGAGATGCGAGCCGACCTCAAGCGGCTGAAACGGGAGACGGAATCGCGGCGCGGCGTGCCGGCTGGGTCGGGGCCGGTATCGATCCCGCAGGAAAGCGGTGCCCAGGTTCCGCCCCAACGGCCCTCATCAATGTCCGGTTCCTCATCTGGGCTCGCTTCATCCCCGTCATCGAGCGCGGTTGCCGAACCCCGTGCGGTTGGGCAGGGGAAGTTTCGGAAGATTGTGGTTCCCATCGTCCTAGTCGGCATCGTCGTCATGGCCGTGGCTGGAGCCTGGTATTGGTACGGCCGGACGAAGACTACGCAAATCGAATCCATCGCCGTGATTCCATTCGCCACCGTGGGCGGTGACGCCAACACAGACTTTCTCAGCGACGGCCTCACCGAATCCTTAATGGCCAGCCTCGCGCATGTGCCCCATCTGAAAGTGAAGTCGCGCAACTCCGTCTTCCGCTACAAAGGCAAAGATATTGACGTGCAGACAGTCGGGAAAAACTTGACTGTGGATGCGTTGCTTACCGGCAGAGTGGTGCAACACGGAGACACTGTCCAAGTCAGCGCCGAACTCACCAGCGTGCAGGACAACACGGAGATCTGGGGCGAACAGTACGAGCGCAAATCTTCCGGCATCATTTCCCTGCAGCAGCAAATTGCGGGCGACATTGCCGACAAGCTGCGCTCGAAATTGACGGGAGCGGAAAAACAACAGGTCACCCGTCAAGGCACGCAAAACGCCGAAGCCTATCAACTTTACGTGAAGGGCCGCTACAACTGGAATAAGCGCACCGAGGCCAGCATTAACACGGCGATTTCCTATTTCAATCAGGCGATTGATAAAGATCCCAGCTATGCGCTGGCCTATTCAGGCGTGGCGGACGCATATGGCGTCCTCAGCGCTTTTGGCGGCGATCCCAGTGAGATCATTCCCAAGTCGAGAGCTGCAGCCGCGAAGGCTCTGGAGCTCGATCCCACGCTGGCCCGCCCGCACGCGGTCCTGGGTCTTATCAAGATGCAATACGATTGGGATTTTTCTGGTGGCGAAGCCGAGTTCAGAAAGGCGCTTGAGCTTGATCCCAGCGACGCCACCGCGCATCAGTGGTTCTCCCAGTCGCTCTCCTACATCGGCGGCCGGGCACAGGAAGCGATCGAAGAGGGCACCCGCGCCCGTCAGCTTGATCCGCTATCGCCCATCATTGGGTATGCGGAAGCGGAAGCGTACACCTACAATCGCCAATTTGATAAGGCCATTGAGATGGACAGGAAAGTCATCGCTGACAACCCGACGTTTGGTGTGGCCCACCTGGGTGTGGCACTAGCATCCTGGGGCGAACACAAATATCCGCAGACCATTCAGGAATCTCAACTCTACGCGCAACTCGCGGACGACAAGCCTTACGCGGACTATGCCGCTGCGCTCGACTCCGGCTTTCGCTCCGGCGGATGGCCCAGCGCCGCGCACAAGGCTATCGAGGTCTTACTCGCACAGCGCAAAGCCAAGACCAATTACACCGCCCCTTACCAGATTGCGGCTCTCTATGCCGATATAGGCGACAAGGGCTCCGCCTTCGAGTGGCTCAACACCGCATTCCAGGAACGCTGCGTCACGGTAGTCACCGTTCGGGTCGATCCTGCGTTCGATTCCCTGCGCGCCGATCCCCGCTACGCGGAACTGGTACGGAAGATAGGTTTCCCGCAATAAGGACGGTGGCTGTTCCTCTTAGCCCTTGGCCCTTCGAACTTGGCGGTGGCCCACCAATTTCAAGAGCGAATCCAAATCACATAAAGAATTAAGGTGCCCCACTCTTTCACGTTCTCTGCGAAAGGGTGGGAGGGGAGAATGCCGGGGGCCTCAGCCTTGGCCCACGCCACTTCGATTGCAGGGCCCACTCTTCTGCGCAACCGAACGGTTGCGCTTCATTTCAACACGCACAGTGGAGTTAGCCTCGTCCGGCTGCCCGCCCGAATCCACAAACTGGCATGCTAACATTGAATACACAGTGGCGGTGTAGCTCAGGTGGTTAGAGCGACGGTCTCATAATCCGTAGGTCGGAGGTTCGAGTCCTCCCGCCGCCACCAAATCCTTCAATAACTTGCATGAGATCGGGCGGAACCTCCATTTCGTCTAGTTGCGCGGGAGTTGCGGATTGTTGCGGAGTTGTTTCCGCCTTTTCCGGCGAGGCCTCGTCAAGCCGGTCTACGAAGCACACATTGGCGCCCGGAATCAGGTGGCCGTAAGTATCGACCGTCACTTGGATAGAGCTGTGTCCCATCTGGTCTTTGACGTAGACAATCGACGCCCCGTTTTGTAAGAGTAGCGATCCGAATGTATGACGGAGATCGTGAAGGCGAATCCTGCGAATGCCGGCCTTGGCCAGTACGGGGAGAAATATCCGATGGTAGAGGTTATCAGGATCGAGAATCTTTCCCTCGGGTGACCGAAAAACGAGTTCGTCGGAGATGTCGTTCTTACCTTTCAAGTACGCCTCCAACAGACGTTTGTCTCGAAGTGGCTGTTGAAAAACTCGCACTCTATGAGTTCGCAGAAATTTCATTGCGCTAGGATGCCCTATAAACGACGTTCTCGATTTTGGTGGACATTTTCTATCCCTTCGCCGAGACCGTTTTTTCAAAAGAGGGGGTTTTTCAACAGCCACAGGCCGTTACACTCAAGTTCCCGCCCAAGGGAAGATGAGCGTAAGGGGGATTTTGCAACAACCATCCTCCATTGTCTGTTCTAGCTGTTGGCCAGCACCGCACATCCGGACGTGACCCTCGTCACTGACCCAACGCTTCTCCTTCATCTGTAATTAGCAGTGTCCGTATAGTTTGCAATTAGCAGTGTCCGTATAGTTTGCCTCGCCGAGCGCTGTTCCGCCGCTTGCGAACACAGCACACCCTGAGGCGCATGACCCGAATTTCCCGGGAAACCGTATTTTCATCAACCCAGTTTGTGTTTTGGAGGTTGTTATGAAACCAATTCGTATCTTGGCTCTGATTCTGTGTGCGTGCTTCGTGTCCATGGCGTGGGGTCAGCGGAACGGTTGGAGCGAGTTCCACAGGCCCAACATGACGCGCTCGAACCCGTATGAAAACATTCTTAACGTCAGCAATGTAGGGGGCCTCAGCTTGAAGTGGAGCTTCGGCACCGGTGGGGAGGTAGGTTCCTCGCCCGCCGTGGCGAATGGAGTGGTTTATGTTGGCTCGGAGGACGGTAACGTATACGCGATGAATGCCAGTACCGGCGCCCTGCTGTGGAAGTACGCCGTTGGCGAGACGGACTCCTCGGCCGCGGTGGCCAACGGGGTGGTGTATGTCGGCTCCTACGACAACCTGTACGCGCTGAACGCCCGCACCGGCGCCCTGCTGTGGAGCTACGCCACCGGCGGCTATTCCTCGCCCGCCGTGGCGAATGGGGTGGTCTATGTTGGCTCGCTCGCGCTGAACGCCAGCACCGGAGCCTTGTTGTGGAGCTACAACACCGGCGGCCCGGTGGTGTCCTCGCCCGCCGTGGCCAATGGTGTGGTGTATGTCGGCTCGTGGGACCACAACGTGTACGCGCTGAACGCCAGCACCGGCGCCCTGCTGTGGAGCTACGCCACTGGCAGCTATGTGGAATCCTCGCCCGCTGTGGCGAACGGCGTGGTGTATGTTGGCTCGTGGGACGGCAATGTGTATGCGCTGGATGCTAAGACAGGTGCCAAACGGTGGAGTCATCGCACCGGCGCCGTGGCACAGTCCTCGCCTGCCGTGGCCAATGGGGTGGTTTACATCGGCTCGGACGCCAAATTGTCCGCACTAAACGCTAAGACCGGCGCCCAATTGTGGATCTACAAAACTGTCCGCTACGTACATTCCTCGCCCGCCGTGGCGAATGGGGTGGTTTATATCGGTTCGTACGACGGCTACGTGTTGGCGCTCAACGCCAGCACCGGCGCCCTGCTGTGGAGCTACGCCAGCTATCAGGTGTGGTCCTCGCCTGCCGTGGTGAACGGGATAGTCTATGTGGGTTTAGATGGACCCATGGACCTGTGCGCCTTCGGCCTGCCGTAGAAGGACGGTCGCTGAGGTCTAAGTTGGCGTTCCGCGGTCGGACAGAAAGGGTGTGGAGCGGTTAGCACAAGTGCCGGGCCCAAGAGCCCGAAGCCCACAAAGGATAACTATCGCAACCAGCTATTACACTCAAACCCCGGGTGAGTCTCAATGAGTGATATGACGATGTGGTGTTGAAAAAGTCACGTCGATTAGCAGGATGAGATTCAGCAAAAGCATGGTAGAAGAAAGCATCCACCCATGCTTTGTTGGATTCTCATCGTCGGAGGTTTGCTAGTCATGATGGGGCAACACGATCGTTCCGAAGCGCCCTGGCCTTGACCCGCTACCTCTCCAGTCTGCTGCTTCCCTCGCCATCAGTTGCTCCTCGTCGGTTGCTTGTGCCCTTCAGCGGCAGCGGTTCTGAGATGATAGGTGGCATGCAAGCTGGATGGGACGAGATAGTGGGCGTCGAACAGGACGCGCATTACTGTGAAATCGCGGAACTCAGGCTTCAGTATTGGGGGATGGCATCGCAAAACTATGACGGATTTTACCGTCATGATGACCGAGCCGAAATGACGCGGTAAAAAAGAGGACAAAGGATCGGACGTTTATGCAGTTCCACTACCTAATGGAAGCCGCATCGTCGGTCAAGTCAAAGTCGTCCAGGCCGTCGTCGGCGAGCAAGAGATCTAGCGATGGGCGATGACATTCTCAAAACCAACTAATCCCCACGCCATAACTTCATCGAAGCCCCATACGGGGTGGCGTTTAAAAACTTGGAATTCACTGGCAGCTCACAGTGAATCGGCCCACATGGTTGCTGGGCCAGCCACCACTTCCCCCGTATGTGTAGAAGAGATAGAACTCCTTCCCCAGAATGGGCGGATCGTCTCCGATACCCACTGGCATCACGTATGTGTTGGGCTGACCGCTGAACTGATTGAGGAGCACAGGGGTAGTCATTTGCAGACCGTCAGGCGATTCTGCGTAGGCGAACAGCACGCCTTCGCCAATGATCATTTGGTAGCGTTTCAGATCGGCGTTGTAAGCGACCTGCAATTGACCGCTGTAGGGCGCGTCGGGATTCAAGTCGGTCGAGTAACCGCCGATGCCCGGCTCAAGGCGCCAGTCGCCGGCATAGTATTTTTGAAAGAGCGCCGCGTGCGGTTTCGAGCCGAAGGCCGCTGATAGAACTTCCGCAATCGGCGCACGACCGACAGAAACCAGCGTGACTGTGTGTTCCCAATGCGTAGTTCCATTGGCCAGCCAATCCCGGAAATAAATGTAGAAGTATTTGCCGTCGGGCGAGGTCACCAGCGGCGGATCGCCGATGTCGTAGCCGTCGAGATCCTTGCGGTAAGCTTGATTGACGCGAATGATCTCGCCCATGTCGGTCCAACTCATGCCGTTGTCGGTCGATGTGGTAAGGCCAGAACGGCATAGAAACTTTGCGTGGTTACCGTGTTGATTTCAGCGTGGTAGACCATCAATAGATTGCCGTCTCCCGGCATCCCGTCGGGAACTTTATAGACCGGTCCACCCCCCATGTAGTCATAGCTCCAATAGTAAGGATTCACCGCTGGATCGGAATTAGGGAGGATGGTCACGTCAATCGGAGGGCCTGAACCGAGGGGATTATCTAACGTTCCAATCGTGCGCGTGGCCGAGCCGTACTTACTGTTGCCATACCAGTGTCCTTGCCAGAACTGGCGGGAGTGCAGTCCGCTATCGCTGGCGAAAAACTCGTAGCCGTCATCGGTTTTGATCACGCCAATGGGCGTGTCCGGCCAGGCAAAACCATTGTTCTGGTCGGTGAGTGGAGGCTCTGCCTTCTGCCCAGCTTCGTATCGTTGCTTAGCAGAAGCGACCGTCTTGCTAGCGATCACCTTGGGCGTACACAACTGGGTGAGAGTGAACGCTGTGCTTTGGGCAGCGATCTGTTTCGGACAATGCATCAGGACGTTGCACAAAATTAGAAACTGAGCAGCAAGGTGCAGCTTTCCCGGCATGCAGGTTTACCTCCTATAGCGAAAAACACACACTTTGCACCAAAGTCGCGAAGACAAAGGGATTTTCATCCCAGCGAAACAATTAGCCGATTGCCCCCAAGTGACAATAAATCGTAGTGCGATTGGGTTTCGTGTCTCGCTCTGTCATCGGTTGGGACAAAACACCAAAACCTGAGAATGGCAATGCAGACCACAGTGCACCAAGGACAGTTAGCAACGCCGATTAATCGGGAGTCCAGCCAAAAAAGTCTTTGCGTCCCTGGAAGATCTCTGCCAGCAGATCTCGGACCGGTTCCTTCGGGGCCACCGGCTTCGGCTCAAGCGCGCCTGCAAGCTTTTTTTCTCGACCGGAGGCTCCAATTTGGGAGCTATGCATGGGGATGCTATAAGATCTCTCCTTTCGATTGACTTTGTGAGGAATCCGAGATCCCTCCCCCTAGTCCGGCTTGCCACGTGAGGCGGACTCGGTACCTCAGGATAACGCTCCCTCTTGTGCCTGCGTCTTCCAGTGTTCGTCGTCACGCTTCGATGTCACGAGAGGGCAAAGCCCGTTGCGTCAAACGGCCTTGCAAGACTGTTCCGTCCTGGCGCCTGACGCCGGCCAAGGAACACCGAGTCATGCAACTCCCACAAGGTCTTTTGCGTCCTGCTTTTCTTTACGCTTGCGCACCTGCGCTGACGCTGTTGGCGGTGCCACTGGAATTTCGTTCGCGATTCTCGCCTTGACCAACGGCCTCAGGACAAACATCGAGAAGAGCGATGCGACGGCACACAGTACGGCGGAAATATAGAACGCGACGGCGAACGAGCCACCCAAGTACGCGGCCAGCGCCGCAGCCCCGAATCCGGCGAAAACCGAAGCCAACCCTTTCGCCGTATAAACCATGCCATAGTTGGCAGAGGCGTTCTTGGGGCCGAACACATCCCCTGTCGTCGCCGAGAACAAGGAATAGATCTCACCCCAGAAAAGGAAGACAAATGAGAACAGCATCACAAATGCGATCGGGCCTCCCGCGATTTTGGTCACCAGGAAGACCAGGATGGCTTCGATACCAAAGGTGAGAAACATCGTATTCTCTCGTCCCAACCGGTCCGAGACTGAGCCCCACAGGATTCTTGACAGTGCGTTACAGATCGACGTCAGGGTCACGGTCAGCGGAACAATCGCTAAACCCCAAACCTTGGCGTCGCTCACGTAGAGTGACTTGGCAATTTGGGAGAGATTCGCAGTAGCGATCAACCCGCCTGCGCATGAGAAGAAAAACATCACGTAGAGCAAGTAAAATTCGGGTGTACCCAGCGTTTGATTCCACGCAAGGTTCACTCTCGACTGTGCAATCTTTTTTACCTCCTTCGCATGCTGGTCCCAACCGGCAGGAACCCATCCGGCCGGCGGGTGATGCAGGATTAATGCCGCAACCAGAGCAATCGCGCCCTGGGCAATTCCCCAGACCGCCATTGCATGTGCCCATCCCATGCTGTGTATGGAACTGGCAATGGGTATGACGGTGAGAGCGGCCCCGCCTCCGAATCCGGCAGCGGTCAGACCAACCGCTAATCCTCGTCGGTCGGGGAACCATTTCACGGCATTGGCAACGCAAGAAATGTAAATGATGCCCGCACCGGTTCCGGCAATGACGCCGTAATAGAGATACAAATCAAATGGAGACTTGGCGATGGTTCCGCCAAGCAACCATCCGAGCGCGATGCAGACCGCGCCCAATGTCATGAGCTTCCGGATACCGAGCTTATCGACAAAGTATCCCGCAACCGGCATGGGCCATGTTTCAAACAGAATGAAAGCTGAGAACACCGCCGCAATTTTTGCGTACGGTACGCCCGGGAATGACAGTTTCATGCCCGGAGTAAAGAGCGTGAAGGCATATTGATAGTTGGATATGAGAATCATCGCGACGATACCGCACACTAGCTGGATCCAACGGTTTCCAGCAATCTTACCGAGCGGGGGTTCGCGATGAACTAAGGAGGTCACGTTCGTGGCCATGGAGCACCCTCCTGGATATTGATATTCTTCGAAATTTCCTGCCGACACTCCTGCCGGGAATGTCCGGGTAAGGAAAAACCCGCCCCCACTCGTGAGGGCGGGCGGGTTATTCGGTTTCGACTTCTTTCTGGAGGGGGATGATCCCTGGCACCAGCCACTTGTTCCACATTTCGTCAATCTTGCTCTGGAAGTAATCGATATCATCGTCGATAAAGTGCGCGAACCTTCCCTGCTTGAGCAAGTAATCGCGAACCGGCAGGCGCTTGAATCGGCCGTTGGCAATCTGTTCGGTTTTGCCATACAGCTTCAGCTTTCCGTTTTCGATTTCATACAGAGGCCAAATGCCGGTGTTCACGGCCAGTTCGCCAAGTTCGAAGGAAAGCACGGGATCGAAATCCCAGCCCTTCGGACAAGGGTTGAGGCAGTGAATGAACGTAGGACCGCCGATGGACAGCGCCTTGCGAACGTTGTTCATCGCCTGCAGCGGGTAAGATGTAGAAATCGTTCCTACATACTTCACCGTGGGATGGCCAGCCATGATCAGTGGCGCCATGTTTTTCTTCCAGCGGTGATTCATGATCCGCTTCACTTTTCCTGGCGTGCTGAACGAGGTGTTGACGCCATACGGCGATGTCCCGGAAATCTGGATATCGGTATTGGCATAGGACTCGTTGTCGTACATCAGGATCAGCAGGTTGTAATCGGGATGGCACATGGTGGCCGAGATCGCTCCCAGGCCCATGTCCGCACCGCCGCCGTCGCCGCAGAAGGCGATAACGTTGATGGGTTCATCCTTCATGAAGCCCTTGCGCATCTGGACGCGGAATGCCGCCGCCGCTCCCAGCGCGCTCGAGCCTGAACTGCCCAGTTGCGTATGCATCCAGGGGACGCCCCAGGGAGTGGCGTAGTAAGAAGTGTTAGCCACGTACATGCAGCCTGTGCTGCCCAGAACGATGGTCCTGGGACCTGCAGCCTTCGCCATCAGTTTCATGATTTGCGCAGACTCGCAGCCCTGACAGGTGCGGTGGCCGGACGTGTAATATTCCTCGTGTGGAACCTTCTTGACTCCTTTGAAGAGTTCCAGGTTTTGCGTTGGTTTTTCATCTACGAATGTGCTCATTTGTTTTTGTCCTTTCCGGCTATGAATAACGCCACGCGTTGACGAGCGTTATCCCCGCAGCCCAATCCATTGCGTCAGCGGTTGCGCGTTGCCTTTTGCCGCGTCGAAAACGATCTCCGCCGTCTTCTCCACGTCCGGCACAGTTATTTCGCGGCCACCCAGTCCACCAATGAAGCCAATGACCGGCGGCCTGGTTTTGCTGCCGGTGTACATGGCGGACCGAACTTCCGTCGCCACCACGCCACTCAGGTTCGGGGAACCGAACGAGAAGTCGCGATCGATTACGCCAATGGCCTTGAAACGCTCCAGGCACTTGGCAATCTCCGGACCGGCAAACGGCCGGAACCAGCGTAGGCGCACAAAGCCGACTTTCTTGCCTTCTTCGCGCATCTTCCTGATCGCAACCCGGACTGGCGTCGAAATCGTTCCCATTCCGAGCAGCACAACTTCCGCATCTTCGGTCATATATTCTTCGAAGAACGGATTACCGTACTTGCGTCCGAAGGTTTTCTCGAAGTCGGCATAGACTTCGCGAATCACGTCACAGGCAATTTCGGTGACTGCGTAGTTCTGCCGTCGAATCTCAGTGACCCAGTCTTCGTTGGCTTGTGGAGCCACCGAGATGACGTTGTCGGGATGGAGCAGCAGATCGCCGCGGTTGTAGCGAGGCAGGAATTTGTTTACCTGCTCCTGTGACGGGATCTGAACCAGTGCTTGCGAGTGGGTTAGGAACGCGCCATCGCAACTGATCGCCAGAGGAACAAACATGCGGTGATCTTCGGCCACACGATAGGCAATCAACGCGGTGTCTAACGCTTCCTGCGCGCTGTCGACCCAGGTCAACATCCAACCCAGATCACGAACCGCCAATGCGTCGTTGTGTTCCACGCCGAAGGCGCCGGGATCGTCGAGCGCCCGGTTGCCCACCATTGCGATCATCGGAATACGCAGAGCCGGCGTTACGGTCAGCGCTTCCATGGCATACATCCAGCCCACGCCGCTCGAGCCGCAGAACACGCGAGCGCCGCACGCCGAGGCATGCTTCACGATTTCGAATTGTGAATGTTCGCCTTCCGCCACGATATATTCGCAATCCATTTCGCCATCTGCTACCAGTTGGCTGATGTATTGCATGACCGTGTCATAAGGCCGGATTGGGTAAGCCGTGACTACGTCCACGTTGGCCAGTTTGCAGGCAATCGCAATGGCTTCGGCGCCGGTAATCAGGGCTTCCTGCTCCAAGGGTTTCTTTATTTCTTTTTCCTCTACAGGTATTGTCAGTGTCGGCATTTCAATCTCCTTGTCTTCAGGTTGTTCCCTTTGGGGCTTTTAGCCTTTCTTCGCGACTTCCAGGGCCTCGGGGACCTGTTCTTTGTATTGGCCGCGATAACGGAAACCGTGCGATCGCTTCTCGATCGGCTCGGCTTTCTCAATCGTGGATTCCAGCCACTTCAGGTATGCGTCCTTGTCGGTCTCGAACGCCGCCCACTGGCTATTGTTGTCGTGGAACTCGGACTCATTCACCATAGTGATGCAATCTTTCACCGGGCAAATTTCTTCACAGATGCCGCAACCGCAGCAGGCTGTGAGGTTCGTGTCGTAAGTGCCGGCGATGGTGACATCGAACGCGGCATCCGGGCAGTTCAACCAGCACAGCGTGCACTTGCTGCAGGTGGAAAAGTTCACCACCGGCCGCTGGGTGCGCGTCGAGTACTTTTTGAACAGTTCGTTGCGGGCTGGACGGAAGCCTCCGACTTCGCCGGTCACGGGATCGGCAAAGGCGCCGCCTTGCGACTGACCCTTAATTGATACGCCGCAACGCATGTCTTCCCAGCGCGGTAGATCGAACTTGAATAAGTCTTCCGGATTGCCCTCGCCTGCTTTCACATCAATGCTGGTGAAGCGGTCGAAGGCATTTCGGGCTGACGTTACCTTCAGAGAACTCTTGAGCTTCTCGTTGATGAATTTCTCTACCGACTCGAAGGTCATCACTTCCGGCAGCACCTTGGCGATGGCGCCGAGGACACGCACGTCTGTGTGGTCATCTTTGTAAACCCACATGCCGGAGAAGCTGGTGATACCTTTGATGATCCCTAGCTTGTAAGGCTGTTCCCGACGGTGAATGTTTTTCAGCAGGGCGGGGGCGTCGTCGCGGGAAATCACTATGAGAGTGTGTCCCGGTTTGAGCGCCTGATGCACTGGCTGCAACCCGTACCATGCCCACGACTCAGCGCCCTTGCAGAGCGTGTCATCGAGAACTACGGTCAGGTCGAGTTGTTTTGGTTCGTATTGCGCCATTCCGGCTTCGAGCGTCTGTTCGTCGTCAGCGACGATGGCAAAACTCTTGGCGGGAATGCCGTTTCTTTCTGGAGCATCTCCGTATCGACCGAAGGAAACGCCCAGTTTGCCTTGGTTGTGCGCGGCGAGAACAATATCGCGCGTGATGTTTTTCGCCAGGTTTTTTTGAAAAACCCCACGGTAAATTACCTCCACTGCGAACAGCTTGCCCATTTGGCAACCTCCGTTTCTTTTACAGCTTTTGCAAAACGATGTTCTCTATCTCTTCCAAGTGCCGGCGCATGGCCGCCGTAGCGGCTTTAGCGTCGCCCCGCTTCAGGGCCGCAAGAATTCGGTGATGGCCCGCCAGCGACTTTTGCTGCCGCCCTTCCACCTGCAACGAGCGTTCCCGTGTTTCCTTCAACAAATCCATCAGAACGTCCACTACCCTTAAGACCACGCGGTTGTTAGAAGCCAAAGCGATGGCATAGTGGAATTCCGAGTCCTCGTCAGTGGCGAGCTCGCCCCGTTGCACCTTTTCTTCCTGACGGACGAGGATTTGCTGCATGTCATCCAATTCACTGACAGAGGCATGGAGAGCGGCGCGGCCAGCCAGCGGAGGCTCGATCATTTTGCGGACGTCGAGAAGTTCCTCCACTGTTCTGTGCCTCTCCAGGAGCGCCGCAGTGAGGGGATTCGCGGGTGCAGACACGGGGTCGCGAACCACTGTGCCGATTCCCTGACGCGGTTCCAACAGACCCATCAGTTCGAGGCTGCGAATGGCATCTCGCACAGAGCCGCGGCTGACTCCGAGCATCTGCACCAACTCGCGTTCTGGAGGCAGCAGGTCACCCGGTTTCATCTGTTCGGCAATGCGCCGTTCGAGCTGCCTGGCAACTTCCTGATAGACCTTGTTTCTCGGGATCGCTTCGAACTCAACCCTCGCCGGTGGATGTGTGCTCATGACGGGCAGTGGTCTGATGACTGTTGACCAACCCATTTCAATCCTCAGCCAAAAAAGCCGCAATGACTCAAATCACCGTTCGCGGTGACGGATTAACATCAGACTCGGAGCTGAAGCCCGTAAAGAAACAGCGGACCCTCCTCAAGCTTGTGTGACCGATGGGCGCGCTGCTGGAAGAGACCGAATATCTGGCTTCCGGAACTGCCTTGAGCGTCCTGCAAGACAAAGTAAGGAAACTCGATCTGCTAGAAATTGATCGCCAAGCGCTCACGGTGGGCCGCCTGTTCATCGATGACCAGACGCACGTTGGCGCGGTGAGTCAGCCGGACGGTTGCGCTTAACTTGAGAAGGCCTGCATGTCGACTGCCTGGACGGCTCGTTACGCGCTGCGCACGAAAGGCACCACTGCTTCTGCAATCCGCGAATTGTTGAAGATCACCCAAAAACCCGGAATGACCTCTTTTGCCGGCGGCCTGCCCGCGCCCGATGTCTTCCCGATCCAACGCTTTGAGCAAGCCTGCCACAAGGCAGCAGGCGAGTTCGGCCTTGCAGTACGGAGCCACCGAAGGTTACGAGCCCTTGCGCGAACTGATTGCCAACAACATGGCACGCTACGGGATCAAGGCGAAGGCGGAGAACGTTTTGATCACTTCGGGCTCGCAGCAGGCGCTGGACCTGATTGGCAAACTGTTTAGTGCTCGACCGCGAGAACCTGCGCCGCGCCGATGGCTATTCCATTTGGCAACGTCATTTACCTGAGCACATTCTCGAAAACGTGATCCTGAAAGGCCAGGAGGAGATCAGTAAGAATCAAACTACCCTCAATGTCATCGTACGAAACCAATGAGGAGATTCTGGCAGCCCAGCGGCACTGCATGTACCGGGAAGCTTTTAAGGAGCACTGGAGATCGTGCGAGAGCATGGATGTGACCGGGGGCAACTTAGCGACGAGCCATTAACGGCAAAAGCTCATTAGTCACGCAACTGTGAGCGTGTTTGAGGGGTAGCCGCTTTGGACTACCCCGCTTAATTTGTTCTGAACCGATTCGGTTTCCCTTACATCATCCGACGCAAGCATCCTCATCAGCCGTCTCCAACAGCGGACGGGTTCTCTCGATTCGCCCCCGCCGCACGCTCTATCGAAGGCCGGAAGGGGGGACGACAACATCATCTGTTGCAGCCTATGAAAGGCCACGCCTGGCCGGATGTTCCCCGCGGGAGTGTTCCATAATTACAGCGACCACCAACAGGATCCCGATGGTGCCGAACACTATCAAAGCGAGCAAAGCCATTATTAGTATCGGCATAACTCCACCTCGCTAAGAGATTGTCTCTCCCAGTTGCGTGAGGCGCGGTGACTGCGCTCACCTTTCGACGTGACCGAGGGATACCCGCTTGATTACCTGAGAGCGCATCACGCAGCCGCGGGGTCACGATTGAGGGTGACCTGAATCACTGCGCTTGCACCTCCGAACGTTGAAACTCTCAGCTAGGCAGCAACCAAGCTGCTCAGATCTCTTACATTCAGTTTCTAAAGGATTGCATCAGTGGTTACTTTCGCAACGTACGCATCACAACGGAAGCAATCGCCGATTCTATCGAGTAGGAAAACTTCAAAAGGAGAGGAAACGAAGATCATGAAGACGACGAAGCTAGTGATGCTGGTAATGACTATTGCGGTGGCTCTTTTCATGCTGATTCCCAATTTGTCCTGGGCCGCCGATGACGGAGCGGCGACCTATAAAGCGAAATGCGCAGCCTGCCACGGAGTCGATGCAACCGGCAAGCCCGCAGCCAAGATTCCGAGCCTCGTTTCGGACGACGTAAAGAAACTGTCGGATGACGACTTCGCCAAGGCCGTTACGGCGACGGCGAAGCACCCCGGCATGGTGAAGAGCCTCACTCCGGACCAGGTGAAAATGACGGTTTCTTACATTCGCAGCTTGCAGAAGTAGCCATTGCTGTTCCTCTTGGTGCACCGCCGCTGTCGCACGACCAAGTGTCGGGCAGCACGGAAGAAGGCGTGAGGGCGAGTATGAAGATGTCCGGCTCAATTCGGCGGACGGAACGGAAAACCGGCCGATCTGTAGCCAGCTGGGGATCTCCTCCCCGACTCGCCTTCCAAGATGGAACAGCCTCCCTAGGTCCGGGTGCACACCTGTCCGGACCCGGCTATTCCTCTGCGTTCGATCTGCCCAAGGTGTTCTGTACGGTTCCCAAGCCTGCTCCGCCGCAGCGTACGTTTACCTCGTATTTCATGCCGCTGGAACGAAAATCCCGCTTGGGAGCAGTGAGGAGCAATTTCCATGAGCAAGGCTCTGCTGTACGACGCGACCATGTGCATCGGTTGCAAGCAGTGTGAAGGCGCCTGCGCCCGACAGAACAAGCTTCCCTATGACGACGCGGTAGCCGCGGAGTCGGTGCAATCGGAACATAAATACACAGTTGTTCTCACCAAGGACGACAAATTCATGCGCCGGCTGTGCATGCACTGCGAGCATCCGGCTTGCGCGTCGGCTTGTCCCGTCGGCGCCTTCCACAAGACAAAAGAGGGGCCAGTCGTTTACGACGTCTGGAAGTGCATTGGCTGCCGCTATTGCATGGTGGCTTGCGCCTTTGCCCAGCCGAAGTACGAATGGCACTCGCTGAACCCGCGAGTCCGCAAATGCATTATGTGCCCGGATCGCGTGGTGGCGGGCAAGCAGACGGCATGCGCCGAGATCTGTCCGACTGGTGCCACCAAGTTCGGAGACCGGGATGACCTCATTAAGGAGGCGCAGGACCGCATCCGGCAAAATCCATCCACCTACGTGCCTCGTATTTACGGCCTTCATGAGGTTGGTGGAACCTGCGTCCTAATTCTTTCCAGCGTGAACGTTGAAGGGTACGGGTATCCCGCGTCGGCAAAAATCGGCGACACTCCCATGCCGGAATACACCGGGAAAGTGATGTCGAAGATTCCAGACTTCATCCCCGTGTGGTCGTTGGTCCTAGGGGGCATTTATTGGATTTCGCATCGCCGTGAAGAAGTAGCCGCTGCGGAACGCGAAGAGAAAAACGGGAGTGCGCGATGAAAATCAAACTGACCTTCTGGCGAGGCGTATTCCTTGTGATCATGGCCCTGGGCCTTTACTCCGCATTCATTCGCTATTTCCGTGGCCTGGGCGCGGTTTCTAACATGACAGACCAGTTCCCCTGGGGACTCTGGATCGGTTTCGACTGCCTGTGCGGAGTCATGCTGGCTGCTGGCGGCTTCTGCGTAATTGGTGCGGTCTACTTGTTCAATGTCGAGCGGTTGCACAGTGTGGTGCGGCCTGCCGTGCTGACCGCCTTCCTCGGTTATTTGCTTTTCATTGTCGGGCTGTTGTTCGATCTCGGCCGCCCCTGGTACATCTGGCATCAGCTCATCTACATGAACCCGCACTCGGTGATGTTCGAGGTGGGAATGTGCGTAATGGCCTACACGACGGTGCTCTTTTTCGAATTCCTTCCCAACGTGCTTGAACGCTTCAACCTTAAGACTCCTATCAAGTGGATTAAGAAGATTTATGCAGGTCTGGTCGTGTTGGGAATTTTGCTTTCCACTCTCCACCAGAGTTCGCTCGGATCGCTCTATCTGATCATGCCGAGCAAGCTGCATCCCTTCTGGTACACACCCGCATTGCCATTTCTCTTTTTCGGATCGGCGATTGCGGTTGGTTTGGCTGTGACAATCTTTGAGTCCACGCAGAGTGCGAAAGCTTTCGGCCGTCACCTCGAACTGCCAGTTCTAGTCGAATTGGGCGGAGCTTTACTGGTCGCTCTCTGGATCAATGCGCTGCTGAGGTTCGAAGATTACCTCCATCGCGACATGCTCCGGCAAATCATAAAACCGAGCTACGAAGCTTACTTCTTGTGGCTCGAACTGACGCTGGCCTTCGTGATCCCGATCACAATGCTCAGCTTCAAGAAGGTCCGGCTATCGCCCAACGGTTTGTACTTGGCCTCCATCATCAGTCTGCTCGGCTTCATCACCAACCGCCTCAATGTCAGCCTTACCGGCTTTGAAACCTATGTCGGGCATCACTACGTGCCGAAGTGGACGGAGTTCTCCGTGACCCTGATGATTGCCGCCGCAGGCTTCGCCCTGTTCGGTTTGGCGGTAAAGTACCTGCCGATCTTCCCCGCAGAAAAACGCACAGTCAGGAATCGTCCGCGAACCGAATCAGCGCACTCGGTCGGCACAGCGGTATTAAGTCATGCGGGAGATTGAGCCAACTCGGGTCGGCCTGCGATGGCGGCGGATGACCAATAGCATCAGCACAAAGTTGATTGGGTCTCTACTGGCAGTGATGGTCGTGATATTCGCTCTGCTGGGCTATCTGAATATCCGATTGCATCGCAAGCACCTGGAAGCAGCCACGTTGGCTAGCGCCGAGCGGGTTAGCGACGTTATCAAGCGCAGCACCACCTATTACATGCTGCGCAACGATCGCGAGGGACTCTACCACGCGATTCAGACCATGGCGGACGAACCCGGAATGATCAAGGTCCGCATTTTTGATCAGGAAGGGCGGGTCAGCTACTCCACCGACCCCGTTGAAGTTAGCCATGTGCTCGACAAGAGCGCCGAGGCCTGCTACGGCTGCCACACCCAATCGCAACCGCTGGCGTGGCTGAATCGTCCTGACCGGTTTCGCATTTATCGCAATGGCAGAGGACATCGGGTGCTCGGAATTATTACCCCCATCGAAAATCAGCCGAGTTGCTCCAACGCCGACTGCCACGCGCATCCCGCTAGCCAGCAAGTTCTGGGCGTGCTGGACACAAATCTTTCACTGGCGAAAGCTGATGTGCAACTCGCGGACAGCAGCTCTCGCATGCTGTTCTATACAGCCGGAGCAATGTTGATTGTGGCCATACTGAGCTGGCTATTCGTCTGGCGCGTGGTCGACAAGCCGATCAACGCACTCAAGAACGGCACGGAACATTTATCCCAGGGAAAGCTTGGCTACCAGATCGACGTGCGGTCGCGGGATGAAGTTGGGGACCTGGCGCAATCTTTCAACGGTATGAGCTTGCAGTTGCGCGCGGCCAACGAAGAAATCGTGACCTGGGCGAAGACGCTCGAAGATCGCGTCGAGCAGAAGACAAGGGAACTCAAGCGCGCCCACGAGCACGTCCTGCATGTCGAGAAGATGGCTTCCATTGGAAAAATGGCGGCCGTGGTGGCGCACGAGGTGAACAATCCGCTCTTTGGAATTCTGACTTATGCCAAGCTGCTGCGGAAGTGGGTCGCATCGGGGCAGACCGAACATGAAAAACGCGAGGAGGCCATGGAGTGTCTGGAACTGATCGCCGCCGAAAGCCGGCGCTGCGGCGACTTGATTAAGAACCTGCTGACTCTCTCGCGCAGTGCGCCCATGAATGTGCAGCTCACCGATCTGCACACGGTGGTTGATCGTTGCCTGCTGTTAGTTCGGCATCAACTCGAACTCGGTGCAATCCAGTTGCAGCTGAACCTGATAGGAGACCTGTCGCTTGTGCCATGCGATCCAGCCCAGATGGAACAAGTTTTCTTGGCTCTGATCATGAATGCGATCGATGCCATGCCTCGCGGCGGCAATCTGTGGATCGAAGCACGAATGAGTAACGACCAGACTGAAATCAAGATCCGGGTGCGCGACGACGGGACTGGCATTGCTCCCGATGTACTGCCCCAGATCTTCGAACCTTTTCTTACGAACAAAGAAAGCGGTCACGGAGTTGGGCTGGGACTGGCCATCAGCCGCGGCATCGTGGAACGGCATAACGGGCGCATCGAAGTCGCATCGGAGCTGGGACGGGGCACGACTTTCACGATAACTTTGCCGGCTCAAGCGAATGCCGCCTCGCTGGCGGCCGTCGGCGACCGGGATGTCGTGATGAATTGAGGTGATTCAAGTGAACACACAAGGAAAACTCCTTATTGTCGACGACGAACTGAGCGTCCGTGACTCGCTGGGCAAATGGTTTCGCGAAGAAGGGTACGAGGTCACCACGGTAGAAAATGCGAACGATGCATTGACCAGGTTGGCGGAACAGCGCTGGGACGCGGCCCTGGTGGATATCAAAATGCGCGGCACCGACGGTATCGAACTGCAGCGTCGCATGCACGAAATCGATCCCGACCTCATCGTGATCATAATGACCGGCTATGCCTCGGTTGAGACCGCGGTCACGGCGCTGAAGAACTGTGCCTATGATTACGTGACCAAGCCGCTCGACCCCGACGAAATTGCACACTTGGTAAGAAACGCGTTGAGACATAAACGGACAGCGCAGGAGAACGTGCTGTTGCGCGAGACCGTCGCCGAAGTCGCGCGTCCCAGCGAACTGATCGGACAAAGCGCAGCCATGCGCAAGGTCTTCGACGCCATTGAGACGGTCGGTCCCACCGATGCTACGGTGCTGGTCACGGGTGAGAGCGGGACAGGGAAAGAATTGGTGGCGCGTGCGATTCATCAAGCGAGTCCACGAAAATTTCATCCGCTCGTCGTCATTCACTGCGGTGCTTTGACTGAGACCCTTCTCGAGAGTGAACTTTTCGGCCACGAGAAGGGCGCGTTCACCGGCGCGCAGTACCGCAAGAAAGGCAAATTTGAAATCGCCGAGGGTGGAACAGTTTTCCTGGACGAAATCGGCGACATCACTTTAAAGACCCAGACTGACCTTCTGCGCGTTCTGCAGGAACGCGAAATCACTCGCGTCGGCGGCAACCAGGTCATCAAGGTGGACTTCCGCTGCATCGCCGCCACTAACAAGGATCTGGAAAAATTAATCGAGGACGGCAAGTTCCGTCCCGATCTTTTTTACCGGCTCAACGTCTTTCGCATCGAACTGCCACCGCTCCGCAATCGGCGCGAGGATATCCCTCCGCTCGTGGATCACTTCGTCCGCAAGTTCTCGTTGGCGATGAACAAGCGCATCGCTCGCGTCTCGCCTGAGGCGATGAACCAATTGCAGCAGCAGCCCTGGCTGGGGAACGTCCGTGAACTGGAAAACGCCGTGGAGCGAGCTATGGTTGTGGGACAGGGACCCGAACTGCGCGAGCGGGACTTCATCTTCAAGCCGCAAACCGTCTCAAATGGGTCGAGCAAGACCCTTGAGGATATGGAACGCGCCCACATTCTGCGAGTGGTCGAGGAATGCGGGGGCAATCAGAGCCATGCCGCGGTGATCCTCGATATCGACAGGGTCACTCTTTACCACAAGCTCAAGAAATATGGATGGACTCGCACTCCTGTTGAAACACGTTGAAGCTGGGCCCGATGAAGCTGCTGCAAATCTTGCCGATCGGGAGTGTGGAGGACGGGCTGCTGAAGGATCTGCGTCCTGCCCTGGAGGAAACGTTCTGCGTTCCGTGTAAGGTGCTTCCCGTGCGGCTGGATCCGGAGTTTGCGTTCCACGGAGAGCGGCAGCAATACCACTCCTCGGAAATCCTGGAGCGCATGCAAAGTGTTCTTACTGCAGAGTCCTGGCGAATGCTGGGAATCAGCACCGTCGATCTCTATATCCCGATTCTTACTTTCGTTTTCGGCGAGGCACAAATGGGTGGCCCCTGTGCCGTGGTCTCCGCTCACCGGCTCCGGCAGGAGTTCTATGGGCTTCCGCCTGATCGTGAACTGTTTCGTCAGCGCGTAATAAAGGAAGCAGTTCATGAGCTGGGACACACTCTGAGCCTAACGCACTGCGACGACTACCGCTGCGCCATGGCCTCCTCACACGCCGTGGAACGGATCGACCTAAAGGAAAGCGCGCTGTGCGCCGCCTGCCGAGCCGTAGTCACGCCGCCGACGTGGGTCCAGTGGGAGCGGAACTTCTGAGATTGTCTCCGGCGCGCTGCGGAGCTTGCTCCGCGCCGGACGGGCGAGGACGCCCGTCCTCCACAAGCTAGAGTTGCAAAAACGCCGGTCGACCTGGGGTTCCTGGCTGTTTCGCCGGAATCCGGCCGGCCGGTGCTTCAGCGGTCCTCGGCGAGGCTCCTCCACCTCGTGGGTCCGCGAGGTCGCTTATGACAGGAAGAATTCTTTCGCTAGCCGCAGCCAATCCTGGTCTGGAATCTGGGCTGAGGCGTCGTTGATGGCGACTCCTCCATCCTGGGCCAGTGCCCCCAGCGCGATTGGCATACGGCGTTGCAGGCGGTTTACAGACTCTTCCGTCCACCAGCGGGCGAGCGCGCCTCCCAACAGGTTGCGGAAGCCAGTTTTCGGATCGGGGGCTTGCACCGTCAGCAGCCAGCCTTCTCCATAGGGATCGCGGAGGGCGAGCTTCGGGTCCTGCATGAGCGCTGGGTTGACATCAGAGACGGTGCCCTCGATGGGCGAAACCATGTCGACCGCGCAGCCGTCGCGATGGACTGTGCACATCTTCTGACCTTGGCGAATCCACTGGCCGCGTTGCGGCAGCGTGATGCTCTCCAGCTTGCCGGTCAGCTTGGAGGCAAAGTCATCCATGCCGACCCGCACCAGACTGGGGCTCTCGCTCAATGCCCAGGTGTGGCCAGGGTGGTAGCGCAGGTTGTCTGGCACTTCGAAGCCACCGACCAGCGCTGGCTTGAGGCAGGGCACTACGTCCGGCGTTGCCGCGGCGGCCTGCATCGGCGCTCGCACAGTCGCGCGGCGGCTGCGGTAGTAGTCGATCAGTAAGAACGCTGCGAATGTGAAGAGAACCAGTAGGACTGTCATAAGTCACCTCGTCGTTGCTTGGGTGGAGGCTGTCTTGCGAGCCACTCACACTTTTCTAGGGGCAATCGACCTGCCAGGACGAGGCGACCTTCAAGTAAGCGCGTAGTGGGGCAGCGATCTTATGCAAAATAAACGGGATAGGGAACGGCTATTTCGTTGCGCGCGCTTCAGCAGCGAAATTGTTAACAGCGCTTTGATAGAGATCGCAACAGATTGGAGCTCGTGTTAGCAGTGTTTCGAGGCGAAGGAAAAAATAAATGTTTGCAGTCAAGGGCTTGCGGCTTGACTGATGTAGTGATGAACTTCGCAACAGCAAGAGCGGAAGAATGCAACGGCAAGGACAACCGCCGGCGAGATGATGTCAATTTCGACAGTAGCCTGGGCCGACACAACAGTCGTAAGGTCGAGCTTCGGCAACAGCGAAAGCAATCCACGAACCGGCCTCGTCCTGGATAAGGAAGAGAATCTCTACGGCACAACACAGGGGGGCGGCGGCTACGATCGGGGAGCTGTCTTCGAGTTGAGCCGTGGTAACGCCGGGTGGACCGAAGAAACACTGTACTCCTTCAACCAATCCGACGGCTCGTCGCCCATGGCAACCCTGATCTTCGACCACGGAGGAAACCTCTACGGCACAACCATAGCGGGAGGAGTATATGATGCTGGTGTCGTATTTGAGCTGACGCCTGGCCTTGGAGGTGTATGGACTGAAACGGCACTCCACAACTTCGCTGGCGTCAACGGAGATGGAGGGGCCCCTCAGTCCAACTTGATGTTCGACAACTCGGGCAACCTGTACGGCACCACTACGCTCGGTGGCATTAATGGCGGTGGCTGCGGCGGCCTTGGTTGCGGCACGGCGTTTGAATTAGCGCCCACTGCGGACGGGAAATGGAAAGAACGAGTGCTGCACAGATTCACTGGCGGTTTAGACGGAGGTCAGCCGTATGCCGGGTTCATACTCGACGCAGCAGGGAATCTGTACGCCACAACCAGCAGCGGAGGTGCTGCCGCCCAAGGCACAGTGTTCGAGATAAGGCCGTAAGACACCGCAAGTCTTTGGTTGTCCCGTTTTCATTAATCTGTACTTAACACTGGCGAGGCGTAGCGGTATTTTGGCTGCTCAGCTTAATAACGTCCGGCGAAACGCCAACCATTTTCGCCAGAGAGCCCCAATGCCGTGGATGGGGACGGTGTCGGCCCGCGCGGATGTCGGCGGCATAGGGTTCGGAGACTCCAAGCGTCGAAGCCAGAGCAGAGATCGTAACAGCCGACAGCTTAGTCGGGGTGAAGCGATCTTCGGGCCGGGGAGTTTTGAAGCTGCCCTTGGCTGCTCCCAACAATCCTTCACTTCAGGCCGAAGGCGTAAACGTTGTTGTCCGCCGAGCCGACATAAACCACCCCGTTCGCTACGGCAGGCGAGGAACCAATGAGCGTGGCATAGCTCCAGAGCTTGGCGCCGGTCTTGGCGTTGAGCGCGTACACATTGCCGTCGTTCGAGCCGACATAAACCACCCCATTCGCCACGGCGGGTGAGGATTCCACGGCGCTGCCGGTGGTGTAGCTCCACAGCAGGGCGCCGGTGCTGGCGTCCAGCGCGTACACCTTCTCGTCGTCCGAGCCGACATAAACCACTCCATTCGCCACGGCGGGCGAGGAAGACACAAAGCCGATGGTATAGCTCCAGAGCTTGGCGCCGGTCTTGGCGTTGAGCGCGTACACCTTCTCGTCGTCCGAGCCGACATAAACCACTCCATTCGCCACGGCGGGCGAGGAATATACAGTGCCGCCGGTAGCGTAGCTCCAGAGCTTGGCACCGGTCTTGGCGTTCAGTGCATACACGTTGCTGTCGTCCGAGCCGACATACACCACCCCATTCACCACCGCGGGCGAGGAGTTCACGCCGCCGCCTGTGGTGTAGCTCCAGAACAAGCTGAGATTCCCAACATTGTTGACGTTAAGCACTTTTTCATACGGGTTCGAGCGCGTCATATTGGGCCGGTGGAATTCGCTCCAACCG
>Ga0210390_10000564_pt1 | contig 40160 bp, 48 predicted proteins | sample IncBWH11OmetaG_FD_161050 | JGI IMG/M metagenome (GOLD analysis project Ga0210390, IMG submission 161050) | Forest soil microbial communities from Barre Woods Harvard Forest LTER site, Petersham, Massachusetts, United States - Inc-BW-H-11-O ...
CGATTCCCAATCCAATCTTTCCGGCGGCAACCCAGTGGCTTATGTTTATGTAGCCAGCTACCCCGGAAACAAAGAACCGAGCGTCATCGTCGGATATTCTGCAAACGCGAAGGGCGCACTCACGCCCCTCCCTGGATCACCTTTCAAGCAGAACGTCGCTTCCATGGCGGTGAATGGAAAATACCTCATGGCTGTCACAAATGTGACTCCTCCGGATATTGACACTTTGAAGATCGAATCGAACGGCGCATTGACCTATGTAACTTCAACCCCGTGCGCTCAGGCGAGCAACGGGTGCGTGGTCGCAGGCAACTTGTTCTTCGACCATACCGGCGGCGATCTTTACGTGATGGAGCTCGACGACGACGACAATGACAACACAGCGTCTTTCGCCGTGAATGAATCTTCGGGCGCCCTCAATTATCTGGGCGACACTATCACCGGCGCGTTTCCGGGTGACTACACGGGCACATTTTTTATCGGCGATAACATTTATGCATATTCGACCGATCAGTCTGGCTGTATGTACTACGCCGTTTACGGATTTCAGCGCGAAAGCAGTGGACTTCTGAACTCCATCAATACTAAATTCAATCAGCCGACGCCTCCCCCGGGAGTACGCATCTATTATCCGGACCTCACGGTGGCGGATAATAAAAGCAATCTTGCATTTCTTGAGCAGCCCGCCAATCCGCCTGGCTGTGCTTCCGGGCCTTTGCAGATCGCCGTCTATACCGTTGACGCGAAGGGCAACATCCATACGAAAAGCACCTATAAGGATATGCCCGCGACCTTGATACAAAGCCCTTTTGACATGAAGATGTCGCCTTCGGGCCAACTGCTTGCCGTGGCTGGTCACGAAGGTCTGCAGGTATTCCACTTCAACGGTTCAAGGCCCGTCACCCATTACACCGGGCTGCTTACCAAAGAATCGATTGGCCAGATGTTCTGGGATAACAACAACCACCTCTATGCCATCAGCAACACGGCCGGTAAGTTACTGGTCTTCACGATCACTCCAACCACGCACCAGCAGGCGCAAGGATCGCCCTACACCGTCCCCGGCGCGCAAGACATCATCGTTCAACCTGTGAAATAGATTTCTTGGTTGAACGGAACGAAGGGGATTTCAGAAAGGGGCTTTCATGAAGGGGCTTTCAGAAGGAGCCCCTTTTCGCCAAGCTCGCCGTAAATGGAAGGCATTCATGCAAGTTTGCCCCTTCCGTTTTGGTTGATGAGTGTAACCGGGAGTGGGATTCTGCTGATCGGTTATTTGTATGGCGTGAGCAGCGAACGCAAGTGGTGGAGCAGTTGCGCATGCATCTGGCGTGGCGCTGGTTTACCGGACTTGTTCGATCAAGAGATTCCGCACCACTACACGTTCTCTAAGAGTCGGCACGGACGGTTCCAGGAATCGAAGATCCTCCGGGCTCATTTAAAGCAACTTATATCACATTTGCTTGAACAGGTCTGTTAGAAAAAGGCGAACTCCGAACCCTCCTCAAACCACCCCGATTGCCGAAACTGAACGCATAACGCGACGCAGCAGTTCTTACCTACAGTGTTTCCCTCATTCAAGAACAATGATATTCCAAACCGTTGATGTTCAATGGCTTGGGGTAGTCACGATGCAGTGCGGATTGGAAAGTAACATGCATATAACTCTGCACGATTCGCGTCACGATTCGCGTCCCATTTTCGGAGGTGAGTATGCCACACGATGATTTCGAAGACTGGCGCACCCTGTGCGAATTGGCCGCTAAAGAGGAAGACCCTGAAAGGTTGATGGACCTTGTGCAAAGACTCAACAAGGCTTTGGATCAAGAGGAACGGGCAAGACTCGGCCACGTTTCACCTAGCCTTCCATCCAAGCATGCGAGCGCGTGCGACCATCGTCGGAAACGACAAGTAAGTGCGGACAAGCTGAACCGCCCGCTGGTCACGGAAGACGAGCTTCCGGTCACGGGCATTCGAGTAAATCCAGCCGGGGAGAATCTCCTCGCAAGGTAGACGCAGACACCAGGCCGCACCCAGCTTTTGGATTCGAGGCGTTGAATACCAATCTCGCCCCGGCCTGTGGGAAACTGAAGGCATGAAAAAACCAGAATTGACCGACGTGGGTTGGCTGGGACCAAAGGACGAAATGGATCGCGCCAGTCATCGCTTTGGTAAGTGCTCTGAGTGTCACGAGATCATCTGCGTCGAAAGGTCGTGGCTGATACACAGAATACGCAACCAGAAACCAATGAAATTCTCTATCGCGCGTTTCGCACGCACGTTAAGTTGAAGCACGGTTCCAACGCTCTGCACGCGGATGTAGCTTAAACCCATCCATGTTGTGCTCAGACTGCTCTTGTCCGCGCGGTCAGGTGACCATGGTCCATTCTACAGCGGGACGCTATTGAACCACCCGCCCTAGGGCGACGGATCACCTCTGTTCCATGTCGAACAATCTGGCATTTCATCTTTTTGCTAGAATTTGTCACCATGAGTGACAATCCATCAAAAAAGTGGATCGAGCTCTATACGTCAGCCATGTTGGAGTTGAAGCATGCGCTCATGGCCGGACGCATACTGGAAGCTCGCACCGAGATCTTAGCGCGAATCGGAAAGCTACGAGAGATACCCGGTTTGCACGAGGACGAACTGCGCATTCTCGATGATGCCCTCCGCAACCTCCGAACACTTGAACGGTTGGAGCTACACGCCGACGCAGATCAACATCGCGAAGCGGCCCAAAATGCGCTCGAAAAAGTCGAGTCATTGGGCCCGAGAATCGAGCGATTCAAATCTGGCGACAACGAAGCAAGCTGATCGCCTCTTCCGCTACGCCCAAACGCAATTAAGGCTGCGAGTTTCCTGTTGCCAGTCAGTCACGCAGCCCAAACAACTCAGAAAGTTGTCGGAGGTCATAATACGCCGTTCGCGGTCCCAACCGCTGTGGAAAATGTTCTCACACTCGGCGACGGCCCGATGACCAGACGAGGAATACGCCAAAAAGCAGGAACGGTGAAAGTTTCCGGCCAGAGCTAAGGAGATCGGCAGTAAAGAGAAGGCGATCGTGAGGGTCCGAATGTCGGACGCCAATCCGACGCTAACCCATGACCGCCAAGGTTCACTACACGAACCGTAGTGCAAAAATAAGCGTGAGCTTCGGGTGTGGAAAATACTGTGCGTACTGTATCGAACAGTCGCCGACCGCTTAGCTCACTTTGTCGGCAGAGTTTTCAGCCACCAAATCGTGAGCCTTCGCCACACTACTCCCGGATATTCCAAAGAGCAACGAGCCATCTTTGACGCACTTCACAATCTTGCCATTCTTCGCCGGGAACTGGATCGAGCTAGAGCGTAAAAGTGTTCAAAATTGACCAGTTTTGCACTCCGCTTTGTGGCATTGTGCCTCTGTCATGCAAAAAGAAGTCAGCGCAAAACAGGCTCTCACGGGCCAACCGCGCTCCGACCCTCATCGCGACCGGCGACTGATCGGGAAAGATTAAGTAAACCGAAGAATGTGGGGTACCCGAAATGTTAAACCTTGAAACGTTCCGCGCCATCTGCGTCAAAGTTGCTGATGAGGAAGACCCCAAAAAGCTAGAACTTCTTAAAGAGCGGATGCGAATCCTGCTACAGGAACATCGTGACGCGAGAGATGTGACTCATACGATTGTTGATTCGTTGCCTAATTAGTGCGCCGCTGACGCCGCGCTTCGGTCTGCCTCACGCGCGTAGACGCGTTACGAGCATTTTGCGAAATTAAGCGTTTCCGGACCGGACACTTCATGGCAGCACGTAGACGCGCATTGCGCCCAGTCCTTGTCTTTGCGGCGATGTCGGGGAACCAATCTGCCGTCGTCTTGGAGTTCGGAAATACGGAAAGCCACGTGGTTGTGAGAACAATCCCACGCCGCCGCTACCTCGTCAGCCGTAGCGCCGTTGTCGCCGCGCTCCCGGATAAAGTCGAGAATCTGAAGCCGGACCTGCTCTTTGGCCTCAGCACTCGGGTTCGCAGCTTCAGACTCGGGATTCCCGCCGTGGTTGCCGCGACAAACATCCGGCTCCTGTAACGCCCTTGTTGCGCTGCCCAGCGGAACCATTTGAGCCGTAGCCTTCTTGGCATTCATGAAGTGAACCAACGCGACACGCAGTCTCAGCTCCCCTGTCACGATCTGGCCCGTGATAGAACGTCTCCGCCTCCTCGCGATGCCCCAGCCGTTTTTCCTGGAACTCTCTGGTCTCGGTATCCACCGAAGCTATTTGCTGAAACTCGGGGTGAAAATCTACTCCTAGAATGATCATTGTTCGGCTCCTTTCTCCCGAGCCCGTTGGTTGGATTCAGCACCACCAACTTTACTCGGGCGCGGAAGCCGACATTGTCATGCAATCAATTACGCTCATAGAGGCGGTTTGAGCGTAACGGCCTTCCATGAGAATGCCGGCCTGAGTCAAGTAGATTTTGATTTTGCCTTGCTTAAAATCCACCTTCCTTCCTAGCGGAGGGTTTGCAGAGCGGCCCGGAGCGGTCAAGGGCGCGTTCTGTGCGGCGTCAGCGGACCCTTGACGGCGAGGACCGCTCTGCCACCATTCCGCTAGGAAGGTGGCCGTCGCTGGGGGACGCTTGGTCTTTCTTCTTCTTCTTTGTCCTCTTCTTTGTCTTCTTCTTGTTCTTCCTCTTCTCCCTTCGCGCCCCCAAAGCAACCCTGTCGCCACCCTTCCATCCGCACTCTTGGTTGAGCGATTGCTTCACTCGGGTGCAAGTTGGGTGTTCTCGTTGCAGCCGGTGCTGCCACCTGATTGTCGACCTCTATTTCCAGACAACCGCGCACTCAGTCGAACAGTCTCCAATTGACGAATTGCGCTTCCAACCCCATGATGGTGCGGATAGTAGACTAATGGAGAGGCCAGGTTGAAATTCCTCTTCAAGAAACGCCCAAGAAAGTGCAACTGGACTACAATCCTCCCGTTTTCGCAGTCAAGAAGGGAATATCGGCTTAAAGACTGATCCAAGATGCACGTGCCATTAGTCTTTTCGTTCTGGTTCACGGTAGCTGCCTACGTGGTGCACTGCATCGACGAATCTCTTCTCGGCGGCAGCTTCGTAGAAAAGGTGCAGCAGCACTGGTGGCCGGAGTATTCTTGGAAGAAGTTTTTCTGGTTCAACTCCGCATATTTCGTGGTCATGATCGCCAGCGTGGTTCTGTACGACTTTCGGGGCGGCGCATGGATAATCCTGCCGCTGGCCTGGGTGATCGAACGCGCTTGCAATGGAATCTGGCATGTTGGCTGGTCGATTCGCTTCCATGAATATTCGCCAGGCCTGGTCTCAAGCATCCTGATGTGGATGAATCTCTATTTCGTGGTGCGCTACCATCCCGCAGACAAAGCGATCACGGCCAACATCTGGATTCCGGCACTGGTGATTGGGGGCGCCTTTACGGCATTTCTGGTGCTGTATTTTCCGTTTGTCAAGGGAAGACAAATGCGCAGGTCGTGAAAGCGCCGATTATTCTTGTATCGCCGGTGCGCGCCGAACGCAAATGGCGGCAGCGGTTGGCGTAACATCCCGATTACACTTCATCCGGTCCTGCGTGGTGGATTTGAGTGAAATGCCCTCCCTTGAAAAGAGGCGTAACTGACTGCAAGCAGATGGTTGGCGTAGAGCCTCTTTTCATGCTTAGTTGTGACCGGATTCCGGTCATGCTGACCTGGTTTCGCCAGTTGGCTCTTTTCTCCTTGTTACAGCACCGGGCTCGCCTTCCGATGCTACAATGTGCCGTCGGCGGGAGGATTCATGAAACCTTCGCTATGTCCGCCCAGAACGCCTCGCATACTCTCAGATTCGGTTCACCACCAACTCAACATGTACGCCTTGGCCGCGACCACTGCCGGAATAGGAATGCTGGCCCAGGTGCAACCCACTGAGGCAAAGATCATTTACACCAAGAGCCACCTGGTCATAGCAGGCGCTGAGAATTACAACCTTGATCTCAACCATGACAAGATCACCGACTTCACTCTCGTGAACTTCTGGTCAAGTTCTTGTGTCGACAGTTGCGGACAGGTTGTTTCTTTGAAGCCGCCGACTGGAAACAGCGCAATCGGATACATCCTGAAACGTAGTTTCAGTTGGCACGTCGCTTCCGCGATGAAGAAGGGCTCGCCGATCGGACCCAAGGGCCATTTTCAGGCAGGAACCTGCGCATTGGTAATTGGCAGATCCAGCAATGGAGCCTCCGGGTATGGCCCGTGGTTCAACGTCACCAATCGGTACCTCGGACTGAAGTTCAAGATCAAGGGAAAGACTCACTACGGGTGGGCGCGACTAACGGTGAGGGGGACGTTCGGCTCCATCGTAGCCACGCTGACGGGCTATGCCTACGAGACGATCCCGAACAAGGCCATTATCGCACGCGCGACGAAAGGCCCGGACGCGATCACGGATGAGACAGACACGGCAACCGGAACACTGGGCTGGCTGGCGGGGGGAAGGAAATAACGGTTGGCCGGCGGCACGCTTCCACCTCTCAAATGATCGCAATTGCTCCTAAGGAGGACGCATTCATGCCTGGCAAGAAATCAAGGACTTTATTCATCACAGGTTTGCTTGGCCTCATTAGTATCGCAGCGCCCGCCTTCGCGGCCAGCAAGGAGAAGGTGCTGTACAGCTTTTGCTCGGCACAGCTGTGCCCGGATGGCGCAAACCCTATGGCCGGGCTCATTTTCGATATCACCGGAAATCTATACGGCACCGCTTATTATGGCGGCAATTCGAACTGCACTCGCGGTTGCGGCACTGTGTTCGAGTTGACGCAAGCCAACGGCAAGTGGAAGCAGAAGGTACTGCATCACTTCGAAAATAACGGCAAAGACGGCTATTATCCTGCGGCTAGTCTTATCTTTGATACGGCCGGAAACCTGTATGGCACAACATCGCAAGGCGGCGCTTATCAGGTTGGCACTGTCTTTGAGTTGATGCCCGACAAGGATGGCAAGTGGAATGAGAAGACACTGCACAGCTTTGTCTCGACCCCTGCGGACGGTTGGGAACCTGAGGCTGCCGTGGTCTTCGATGCAGCGGGAAACTTGTATGGCACGACTAATTTTGGTGGCGCTTACCAGGATTACGGCACGGTGTTCAAGCTGACCCCCGGTGCAAACGGTCACTGGACTGAGAAGGTGCTGCACAATTTCGATTTTAACGGCACGGACGGCTACAATCCCTTGGCCGGTTTGGTTTTCGATAGCTCCGGAAACCTCTATGGTACTACCGATACTGGAGGCACCACGACTAACGGAGCCGTCTTTGAGATGACACCTGGCAAAGACGGTTCCTGGACTGAGAAGGTGCTGTACAACTTCACGGGCGGCTCCGATGGGTCCCTGTCCAATTCCGGTTTAGTTCGCGACTTGGCCGGCAGTTTATACAGCACGACTGTTGCGGGCGGCGATCCCCATTGTACCTACGGGGGTAGCTGCGGGACCGTTTTCAAGTTGACGCCTGATGCCAAAGGTAAATGGACGTTCACGACCATTCACATGTTTCAGGAAAAAGACGGAGCCTTTCCCGGCGGCGGCCTGATCTTCGATGGCGACGGAAACCTGTATGGAGTAACCAACCAGGGTGGGGCTTACAAATCCTGCGGCTGTGAAAATCTGGGCTGTGGCACCGTCTTCAAGCTGACGCCCGCGGTTTCCGACGGCAAGTGGACGGAAAAAGTACTGCACAGCTTCAACGATAACGGTGTGGACGGATGGGAGCCAGACGGCGGCCTGATTATCGATGCAGCCGGAAACTTGTACGGTACGACCTATTCCGGAGGCGCCTACGGTTATGGCGCAGTCTTCGAGATCACGCCGTAGTAGTAGTTCGCAGTTGGCGTAACATCTCGATAGCACTCGTTGACCCTTGGATTTTGAGTAATGGCTGGTTTCGTCAAGTCTCATCTCACTCTCGCGTCGAGCTCACAAACATCCGTTCGTTGCCTCGATCTTTGATTCACCGTAGAAGGCTGACTGAATGATTTGTTTGCTCCCGTATAGTCGGGGTGACGCTCGGAAGTTTAGTGCCACACTGTCTCTCCTGTTCCCGAAAGTGCTCTGTCCAGATAAGTTGCCGCGCTGATCAGTGCAAGATGCGTGAACGCCTGCGGAAAATTCCCGAGATGTTGCCCGTTCGAACCAAGCTCTTCGGAATAAAGGCCAAGATGATTGGCATATCCTAAAAGCTTCTCAAACAATAACTGCGCCCTTTCCAACTCACCACCACGGGCCAGGCATTCGACATACCAGAATGAGCATGCGGTGAAGCTCCCCTCTTCACCTGGAAGGCCATCCACGTGGGTGCGTGCTACCTCGTAACGACGGACCAGCGTATCCTCAATCAGCCTGCTTTCTATCGCTCTCATCGTCGAGAGCCACATTGGGTCCACGGGACTGATGAACCGCATCATGGGCATCAGCAGTGCTGAAGCGTCCAAATCTTGTGTTCCTTTCGATTGCACGAACGACTGAAGTTCGTCGTTCCAGAAGTTCGTAAAGATGTCATTCCGAATTTCGTCTCGCGTGCGTTGCCAAACGTCGAGAGGGCCCGAAAGCGAGCGTTTCTGGGCAAGGCGCAAGGCACGGTCGAACGCGACCCAACACATTACGCGAGAGTGAAGGAATTCTTTCGCGCCGCCGCGGACCTCCCATATTCCCTCGTCAGGCCGTTGCCAGTTCTTTCCCAGCCAGTCCAACATACGTTGAACACCCAGCCACCCGGCATACGAAATAGGGTCGCCGTATTTGTTTGCCAGGTAAATAGCGTCCATCATCTCACCGTAAATATCCAGCTGAAGCTGCTGATACGCGGCGTTACCGATGCGTACCGGCCGGGAATTTTTGTACCCGCACAAATGATCCAAGGCGAACTCGTCGAGCTTTCTCCTGCCATCGATCCCATACATTACTTGCAAGGGGCCGCGCTCCGCGTCATCGCTCGCCCGCGCTTTCAGCCAGTCAATGAATGCCTCCGCCTCTTCGACAAAACCGAGGCGAATCAGTGCGTAAAGTGTGAACGTTGCATCGCGCAACCATGTGAAACGATAGTCCCAATTACGCACTCCCCCAATATTCTCGGGCAGAGAAAATGTCGGCGCCGCAATTAGCGACCCGTACTCCCGGCTGATGAGTAACTTCAGCATCAAGGCCGAGCGGTTGACCATTTCTCGCCACCGACCTTTATATTTCGATTTTGCAATCCACTTCTTCCAAAATCGGGATGTTTGCAGGAAGTGTTTTCCGACGACTTCCATCTCATGTGGCTGACCTCCAGGCCGCGGGCCACCCAGTACGAAAGTCGTGGTCGCGCCCGCTTGTAGGCTGAACTCTGAGGCAACATCTTGAGACTGTGGTCTAAGAGCAACTGTGGAATACAAAGCCATCGGCGAGTAAATGTTGTCATCAGGGATGAACATCGCGCAGCCATCCGAGATTTCTGTCCGGTGCGCAGATCTTGCATAGTCAAATCGTGGCTGGCAAAGCATTTTGAAACTTACGTTGCCTCTGATTGCGGAGACCGTTCGAACGATCTCATTCGAACGTTCTCCGTTTTGCTGAATAGGCATATAATCCGTCAGCTCGGCTACACCTTCCTCGGCAAGGAAGCGCGTCAGCAAAATATTTGTATCCGGCAAGTAGAGTTGGCGTACGCGCATGTTCGTGAGCTGAGGCTCAATCTGAAAGCGGCCACCTTGGCTGTCATCGAGCAGCGCCGCAAAGACGGTGGGAGAATCGAAATCTGGGTAGCAGAGAAAATCGATCGAGCCGTTCATGCCTACGAGCGCAATCGACCGCATGTTACCGATAACGCCGTAATTCTCGATAGGCTGAAAACTCATATATCGGAAACGACACAGAACCGTTAAGCATGTTCGATGCAAAACTCGAGTCGTTGTCGCAAAATCTCGATTACGCTCAAAACCAGCAACGAGTGATATGGCCTCCTTTGAAAAAGAGTCGTAACTGGCTGCAAACAGATGGTTGGCATGGGACCTCTTTTCATGCTTCGTTGTTTCCGGATTCCGTTCATGCTGACCTGATTTCGTCAATTGACACTTCCAGGCAATCGGGTCCGCGCCAAGTGCAGACCGCCAGACACGAGGATGGAGATGTGAATTGAAATTCAGACAGTCCACCGAAGATGTGGTGTGTCCATTAATCGGCACGCTAACACATTCCCGCTTAGAGTTCCGTAACAGTGGCCGAGAGGCGGCATTGCATTCTTATCCCAAACGGATCGGGCAGCATTTAAGGCATGACCCGGAATTGCTTGCTGCTCTTTAGCGTACGCTTGGGCGTCGTGACGATCAGAAAGCCGGTGGTCGCGCGCCTGGGAACAGTCGCGGTCAAGTACGTGGAAGAGACAACGGTGAACCTTGCGGTGGTTCCGTCGAAGGAGACGCCCGTGGTTCCCTTGAACCCTTGACCGAGAATCTCGATAGTTTTCCCGACCTTGCCAGAAGTGGATACCACACTGACGAATGGCTTCAGACCGCATAGTTAGTTCCACCTCATATGTAATCGAACATTATTCTACTTGGACGCATGGAGCCGATTGGCGGTCGCTGAATCGAGGCGTGGTGCTCAGGCATTGAGAAAGATGTGCTTTTAGCGACTCGTTTGACCAGTGCTCCCCCAGAAGTTCGCCCACAAGGGCATTTACTCCACCAAGCACGGCAAAATTACACGCAGGCTCGCACCAGCTAACGGTATTGCAAACACTTAGCGTTTTGGCAAATAACATGCTTTTGTATCAGAACGGGCACTCAACTTTTGGACGCTGGAGGCGCAGAATGGCCGGACACAAGCAAAGGGATTGGCGCGAATTGTGTGCTGCTGTAACGAACGAGACCCACTCCAGAAAGCTTGATCCTCTGGTTCAGGAATTGATCGGAGCGCTGGATGAAGGCGAGCGCGAATGGCGTCACGCCATTTGCTCGCCCAACACAATCGCAGCAAATCAGGAAGCCGCTGAGGAGGTTCTCTATGACTGACGCTCCACGAATCGCAGTCGAAGAACTGAAAAGGCGAATGGACGCCGGAGAAGACTTCACGGTGATTGACGTTCGCAATCCCTTCTGCCTCTCAGTCTGTGCCGATGCGATATAACAGACAGGTTCCGACATCTCGATTTTATCGTCACGTTTCGTGCGTCTTGCGCTGAGGCATCACTATTTTAGTAGCTCCTTGAGCGTTTCGTGACCCACAAACCTCACTGCGAAACTACTATCGGGCGCATCTCACAGGCCGCAAAATGCCGCTGTCGAGCAGGCGCATCCTGTTACGCAAGCGCAAGCCAAGACGTACCTGATAAAGTGCAATGTGTGCCGTGTGCAAGATTTTTCAACATCGTCATTACTACACTGCATTGGGATTTTCCTGGACTTCTGTGCTGGCGGCAGTCTTTGGTAAACCCCCTCGGCCTTCTCCGCATCGTAGTCTCGTTACGAAACTGCATCCCTGCCACGCGAGTGAAGTTTCATGACCCTCACCGCCCAGAAATCCGTCTTGATCGTGGATGACAGTGCGTATGTCCGTCAGGCGCTCTGCGAATTGTTCAAACGGGAGGGGGACATTGAAGTGTGCGGAGAAGCAGAAAACGGAAAGGACGCAATTAAAAAGGCTCAGGAGTTGCGTCCCGACTTGATCGTGCTAGACCTTTCCATGCCTGTGATGAACGGTTTTGACGCGGCGCGTATTCTGAAACGGTTAATGCCTACGGTACCGCTGATTATGTACAGCGCATTTGGTGACAGGCTCGCGGAGAACCAAGCACGGTTAATTGGAATCTCGGAAGTGGTCTCAAAATCTGAGCATGCATCCGTGCTGATTCACAAGGCACGAGGCCTTCTCTATTCCGCTGCCGCCTGAGCTATCGGGCACCGCCGCGCAGTTTCCCTAGCTCAGGCGTGGCTCGTCCCTTGGAGATCACGACCACAACCAGGTGCAAATTGTCTTTATGCGTAAGCGCCTCATCACGACGACTTCACAGGACGCCCCGCTCCTCGGCGAAGGCTGGTTGGACCTCGACGGCGCAGCCGTGGTCGAGGTCACTTCGGAAGAGAAAGAATATCCGGTCGAGTCTGCGCTCGTTTCAGGAGAAGCCCAAGGTTGGCGTGCAGCCAGTCCGGGAACTCAAACGGTCCGGCTACTCTTCGACGAACCGCAAAAGCTCAGACGCATCTCGCTGGTATTCGAAGAACCCGAGAGACACCGTACTCAAGAGTTCGTCTTGCGATGGTCTTCGGATGGCGGGCGCTCGTATCGAGAAATTGTGCGCCAGCAGTGGAATTTCAGTCCCCCTGATGCAATGCGCGAGAGCGAGGAATATCAAGTTCAACTCTCGGATGTCACCGCCCTTGAGTTGATTATTGTGCCTGACATCAGTCGAGGGGCGGCTCGCGCCTCGCTCAAGACTATGCGCATGTCTTGACTCCCTGGCTTCGCTCTTAAGGGGATGTGACAGGTTGGCATCCATGTTGAGGTCCAAGGTTCACGGTGCGCCACCGAACCACCGCTGCGTTCTACACGTTACTCTGCATTAGGAAGTTCATCTGAAAAATATTTTACCTACAATGACGCGGGGGTGTTCCGGAGCAGATGCAAGGTGACGCGGGTGTTCCGAAGCAGATGCAGGGTAAAGACGGTTGGCGGTGGCATGGCAGCCTTATCCCTGCCACACATGCTTGCCGCAGGCGCAATGCACGGTATCAGTGGGCCGTTGCTTGGTTAGTTGCTGTCTACAGACCGGGCAAGGTTTGGTCATCACAGGCGTCATACTGGGGCTCCGCTTATGCTAAGCGCCGCTTCAATATGCACGTCGGGTACCAAGTTAGTTTGACGCTTCTCGAAGGCTGACTACTCCGAGCCAGACTGGTCGCGGCGCACGCGGCTATGCCAGCGCTAAAGGGCTACGGCGTCATTGGGTTGCCGGGTGAGACCCTGTTTGCAGCAGCCTTGTCGTGGCGTTCCCCGAGGAGAAATAGTTGAGCGCGGTTACTGTTCTCTCCTCCTCTCTTATCAGGCAAACCGACGTTATCCAATCCGACATGACCTGTTTGTTACTCTCCATGTTAGCCTTCGGGCTCGCAGTTTAATGTAACGATTACCACCAAGGCCATTCTAATTTTCCTACGGTACGTTCTGTATGGGGGCGCATCGCCAAGTACGACCCTTTTGTCGCCTTCTGTGACTTGCTAACCTTGGAGGTGTAAACCGGCCACCGTTTCGTTCGGTTGCAGGATCGAACCCTCGGTCACGTGAGCCCGAATGTGCCATGCATGGCGAGAGTAAAGAGAGAGAGTAAGAGGAGGCCGATAACGGGGCTGTATTCCTTTTGTAGGATGAATCCCCGACGCGCTCGTCTAAGAGGCGATACCGCGACTGCTGAGATATGCAGCATTTGCTCTAGCAGAGTTTCCCAGTTAATCCCCATGAAATTCCCGGTTCTGTGCGGCTGCTGAGCCGGTTTACCAATAATAACAGTGCAATTAGATGGTACGGCTCGTGCTCTTCGTAGCGGCTGGACAGGGGGTGCTTGATTTAAACGCCGCATTAGATCATGAGAGCTACTTCTATAAAAGACGCACTGGTGCGCACCTATGCTGATGTGGTTAAGAACCATACCCTTCAAATGGCAGCTGCGCTTGCGTACTATTTTGTTTTATCCATCTTCCCAGCTTTGATTTTCCTCTCCGCGGTAGTCGCATATTTACCTGTCCCTGATCTGTTCAATCAAGCCTTAGCTCTAATGGCAGGTTTTCTGCCGGCTGACAGCATGGGCCTCATTCGGGGAGTTTTAGGCGATGCAGTCACTCCAAATAGAGGGAAGTTTCTCTCTTTTGGAATCCTGGGGACTCTCTGGGCAGCATCAGGTGGTTTTGCTGCAATCATTGAAGCGTTAGATATGGCCTATCAGGTCAAAGACGATCGCCCGTTCTGGAAAACGCGGCCTTTGGCTGTCGGTTTGGTCTTCATCGTCGGAGTCCTAGCGCTAATTTCCTTATCCGTAATGGTTGTGGGGCCAGGATTTGGAGAATGGCTCGCTGGTAGGGTTCACCTGTCTGCAATGTTCGTTCTGTTCTGGCCTTATATCCACTGGACTATTGCAGTGGGGTTCACCGTCCTTGCGATTGAAACTCTCTATTTCCTGGCTCCAAACGTCAAACAACGTTTCCTCGCCACGCTGCCCGGAGCGATTCTTTCTGTGGGCTGCTGGATCGGCTTGTCGTATCTGCTCGGCACTTATTTTCGTCACTTTGGCACATTCAACAAAACCTATGGAACGCTCGGTGCCGCCATTGCACTGCTGGTGTGGTTGTACTGGACAGGCTTTGCCATGCTGGTGGGTGCGGAACTGAACGCAGAACTGGCGAAGATAAGCAACGAAGGCAAGCTGCAAGAGAAGCACGGGCCTCCCGCGGTTACAAGAATTGACCGCGCGGCTTGAACTCTCCATTCTGTAGCGTCTTGCTTACCTTACACAGTGTATTTTTGTCGCCCGCCAATCAAATCATCGATGGGGGTAAAAAGGAAATGCAGATCGAGCAAATGTTCAACGATGAGCAACAGGTTCGCAGGAGACTCGCTCTTGGATACAAACACATCTACCAATTCCAACACGCTCTCTGGTAGCTCATCATCACCTGACAGCAGCACGATTGGAATCTCGGGGTGACTAGCTTTCATGCACGCTGCCATTGCATCGCCGCGCATTTCCGGCATGTGATACTCGAGAAGCACCAAGTCAATGGCATAGGAAGCAAAGAGGTGCAGAGCCTCTACTCCGCTCGTGCTGGCCAGAACTCTACAGCCAATTTCTTCAAGCAGCACCTTTCGCCCTTCAAGTCCGTTCCAGTCGTCTTCAACGCACAGGATTAGAGGTTTTTTTGGCATAGCAATTCTCGGATTTTCGGCAGACGAGTACCAGAAGACTTGCCATTGGAGCCACTCCCGAGAGCAGCGCCTCTTCGCGAACAGTGGGCACGAATCGTGCCAAACTCGCAAAGGACAGCGGAGCGCAACTTAGGTCCAACAGAAACTAGGAATGTAAACATTACTTGGTAGCGACGGATAACACGTGTGTAAAAACAGCTCAGTGGTGCGGGCATCATTTGACATACAGATTTAAAGATCGGCAATTCATCACGCGAGGCTCGCCAGAGAACCTGTCGATTCGGGAGTCCTGACTTCCAAGGTTTCGAGATGACAAGTTTTTGCCGCAAGCGACGAAGCGGGATTACCTTTAGCGCAAGACTTGGTCAACACCGCAGTACTCAAGACCTTCCTTTGTCGCGCCGGGGGTAATTCCCTTGCTCCGGCCAACGCGACACGCTCACGTCTTTCTCGATGCGATTGAGGCGGCGGACGGCTAGGATCTCCGAAGCGGCTTGGACCGCGGATACCAGGGCGCGGTCTGCACGATTAGTAGCGACAGGAATGTCGGACCCGGCGGCGGCTGAAGGCCCACAGGCTGAGTGCAGTTCCTGAATGCGCTCGATCCCTGGTCGCATTCGCCGCCCGCCGTTGGCAGCGTAGATCGTGTAGGTAGAAATACACACCTTTTTCGGAGCAACAACTCTTGCGCGTTCAAGCGCATCACACATCGGCCCCTTGTGATCGGTAGGGCTCGCGAAGCCGCGCTACTTCGCTCGCGGTAAGGCCGACAGGTCGATACTTGCTGAAACTAAGTCAATCGTCGTCTTAATGGTTATGCGTTTGTCAGCACTGCTTTTCCTACTATTCAGCGCGGCCGCCACTTGGGCACAACTCCCATCCCAAGGTCCCCAAGCCGTCTATGAAGGCCAGGCCGTAAGCGCAGTCGATCTGATTGCGAACCCCCATCGGGATGTGGGACCCCTGCGGCCGTTCGTGGCTCAAAAAGCAGGACAGGCTTATTCACAGACAAAAGTGCAAGCGAGTATCGCCGCGCTTGAGGAGAATGGAGGCTTCAACAAAGTCGATGTCAACGTGATCTCAGACCCTTCTGGACTGCGGCTCAATTTTATCCTCGAGCCCCCTTATTACCTTGGCATGATCGAATTTCCCGGTGTTGACAAATACTTTCCCTACACGCGTCTTTTGCAAGTGGTGAATCTTCCGGATGAAGACCCCTACGATAAGGCTCGCATTCCGGAGGCTAAAGCAGAATTCCTGAATTTCCTTCAAAAGAACGGATACTTCCATGCCCAGGTGCGCGCTGAGTCTCAGATCGACGATGCGAATCAGTTGGTGAATATCAGCTTTCCCGCGCAACTCGGAAAGCAGGCCCGCATCGGCAAAATTGAGGTGCGGGGTCCGGCCGACTCCGAGGACGCCCGCTTACTTCGCACGCTGCGTTCCCTCCGCGCCAGATTCACCGGAGCGCTCCTGAAGCCGGGAAAGCCCTACTCTCCAGAACGCATTAAGGCTGCGACAGCACTGATCAAAAGAACGCTGGCACAACAACGCCGTCTGGCCAGCACCGTTCACGAGGATCCACCGCTATACCATGCGGACACCAATCGAGTGGATGTGTCCTTCCAGGTTGAACTGGGTCCAGTGGTAACCGTTCGCACCACCGGTACCCGCCTCTCGGCAATTCCTTTCATGTCCGAGCGGCAAATGAAGAAACTCATTCCCATCTATTCCGAAGGCACCATCGATCGCGACCTCGTGGAAGAAGGTCAGCATAATCTCGTCGACTATTTTCAGAAGAAAGGCTTCTTCGACGTCGAGGTAAAGACCGATTTTCAGCAAAACCCAGGCCAGATCTTGCTCGTGTACGAAATCGATCGCGGGAAGAAGCATAAAGTCGATCGCATCTCCTTCCGCGGAAACTACCAAATTCCAGAAAAGGACTTGCTCGCCCAGGTTGCGGTAAAGAAATCTCACATCTGGTCGCACGGCAGTATCAACCAGAAACTGCTGAAGCAAAGCGTAAATAATCTGCAAGTTCTTTATCGGGACCGAGGATACGAAGAGGTTAAGATCACTTCCCAAGTCACCGACCGCGAACCCAAGATCGATGTAGCATTCGAGATCGAAGAAGGCCCGCAAACGCTGGTTGACAATGTCCGAGTTACCGGAAACGGCAGCGTTCCCTACGACCAGCTCACCGCTCCAAGAGGCTTCGAGCTGCGGTCCGGTGCGCCGTTCTCTCCACGGCGCCTGTCCGAAGACCGCAACCGAATCTCAGCCACATATCTGAACCGTGGATATCTCAACGCCGAGGTAAAGACAGTGGTAGACCGCCACCAAGACGATCCGCATCGCGTAGATGTCACATACGCCGTCGTCGAACGGCAGATGGTGCGCGTCAGCGAAGTGGCATACCTGGGACAAAAACAAACGCGGCTCTCGCTAGTCAGGAAAACAACACAGATTCCTCGCGAATCTCCCATGGGAAGAGGTCAGTTGCTGAAGGCTGAAACGCGCCTCTATGACCTCAACGTCTTCGACTGGTCTAGCGTAGGCCCGAGAGGACCGATCACGGATCAGACCGAGGAAGAAACGCTGGTCAAAGTGCACGAAGCCAAGCGCAATGAGATCATCTATGGATTCGGTTTTGAGGTCTCGCATCGTGGCGGGAATATCCCCTCCGGATCAGTGGCCGTGCCGGGACTTCCCACAATTGGTCTAGGTAACAATCAGATCGCACCCAGCCAGTCTACTTTCGCCAGTCCGCGTGGCTCGATTGAGTTCGCGCGCCGAAATATGCGGGGGCTGGCAGAGACCGCGAGCGCCTCACTTCTACTCTCGCGCCTCGACCAGCGAGCAATTGCTGCCTATGCCCAGCCGCACTTCCTTGCTTCGCAATGGAGTTCTCTGACCAGTTTCTCGGTTGAGCACACAACGGAGAATCCACTCTTCGCCGCTGGCCTCGGCGATGTATCGTTCCAGGTCGAGCGGCTCGTAAGCAAAAAGACCAACACCCGGCTCCAGCTTCGCTACGATTTCAATAAGACCGTCCTTTCGCATCTGTTGGTTCCCGAGCTCGTGCCACCGCAAGACCGCAACATACACCTTTCCACACTCTCTGGCACGCTTATTCGCGACACCCGCGATAAGCCACTCGACGCGCACCATGGTGTTTTCACGACCGTCGATCTGGGAATCACCCCCGTGGCTCTTGGCTCCAGCGCAAGTTTCACCAGGTTCTTCGGACAATACGCCTTCTACAAACCATTTCATTCCACGGTATTCGCCAACAGCATCCGTTTGGGCTTGGTCAAAGCGTTCGCGGGGAGCTTCGTCCCCACTAGCCAGCTTTACTTCTCCGGTGGCGGCACTTCGCTGCGCGGCTTCCCAATCAACCAAGCCGGTCCACAAAGCTTGGTGCCCTTCTGCAATGTTCTGACCGGTCAATCGGGATGCGTCAACGTCACAGTTCCCCTAGGGGGACGGCAACTTTTCATCTTGAACTCCGAACTCCGCTTTCCACTTGGGATCGTGAAAGCCCTGGGCGGAGTCGTGTTCTACGATGGTGGAAACGTCTTCAGCGCGATCAACTTCAACAATTTCGTGAGTAACTACACCAACACGGTTGGAATTGGGCTGCGATACTCGACCCCGATAGGCCCCATTCGCGTTGATTTCGGACGCAACCTGAACCCTGTACCCGGCCTCAATCCAACCCAGTACTACATAACACTAGGTCAGGCCTTTTAGGGAGAAGTTATGCCTTGGCGGCGCACAATTGGTTGGACGTTCTCAGTTCTCGGGATTTTAGTTCTCGCCGGAGCGCTGGGTGGATACCTGTTTCTGAAAAGCCGTAGCTTCCAGGAATATGCGCTTCGCACAATTGTGCAGGATACGAACGACGCAACTGGCGGCCGAACCGAGATTCGCAACCTCGATTTCGAACTGTCGACGCTCACCGCCCATCTCTACAACATCACCCTTCATGGCAGCGAGCACGCCGACCAACCACCACTTTTGCAGGTCAACAAACTCACAGTGGGTCTCAAGATTCAATCTCTGGTAAATCGCAAGATTACGCTGAACGAACTTCTCATCGACCATCCGGTGGTGCATTTGGGGGTCGACCGTGAGGGCAAGAGCAATATTCCGCAATCCCCGCCAAGCAAAAACGGCAGCCACGCCAGTGTTTTCGATTTGGCTGTCGGGCATGTGAATCTAACCGACGGCGAGATCAATTACAACGACAAGAAAACTCCGCTTGTCGCCGACCTGTATGATCTTGGCACGGAAATCCGCTTCGATCCTCTGGCGAGGCGTTATAGCGGTAGGCTTTCGTACGACAATGGCCATCTGCGTTATGTGGGGTACTCTTCTCTTGCGCACAGCCTGATCACGAAATTCAGTGCAACGCCCGCTGGTCTATCGCTCGAATCGGCCGAGCTCAAAGTTGGCTCTTCGGTGATCTCTCTCCGCGCGGATATGACGGACTACAGCAAGCCGATGGTCGAAGGAGACTACGATATTCGGATTCACACGCAAGACTTTGGCGCGATGTCGCGGGCTCTGACTCCAACTGGAGATGTATCGCTATCAGGAAAGATCCGTTACGACGGAACAAGTGACCATTCACTGTTACGGAGCGTGTCGATCGATGGACATATCGCTAGCGACGCTCTTGAAGCTGCGTCTTCCGAAGGTCGCCTCGAGCTTCGCCGGCTCCAGGGACGATATGAGCTGACAAATGGTACGTTGCAGGCGCACAACCTCGGCGCTGAGCTGTTTGGAGGCCAAATCAATGCCGATGTCAATATCGAGCATCTGGATACCACGGCAGTGTCTCGAATTCGAGCCTCTTTAAAGGGCATATCGCTGCAGGCAGTGGAGCAAGCCATCCGCAGGCAGGAACTAAAACCTGTGGCTCTGTTGGGCAAGCTCGACGGTACCGCCGACATGTCCTGGACGGGCAACGTGCGCAACATCAGTGCTCATGCGGACTTGAGCCCGCGGGCTATTACAAATAGCGGGATGAATCGCTCCTCCGGCGTGATTCCTGTCGTTGGATCTGTTCACGTGACTTACGACGGCCCGCGAAATATCATCGCCTTCCACCACACCGCGCTCCACATTTCTTCGACAACTCTCGCAGTAGAGGGCGAGGTCAGCAACCACTCGAATCTGCGGATTCGGGCCAATGCTGACGACCTGCATCAGCTTGCGGCATTGGCCTCGGCTCTCCACTCCGGTCGATCCGTAGCGATGGCCATCTCGGGTGCCGCCTCGCTAGACGCGGTGATGCAGGGCTCAGTGCAGGAACCTCGCCTCGCCGGGCAATTGCGCGCACAGAATCTCCACGTGCAAGGCAGTCAGTGGACCAGTGCGAAAATCATGGTTCAGGCCAGCCCCTCGCAGATCATGTTGCAGAACGGATCGCTCGTAAATGCCCATCAAGGCAAGGCTACCCTCAGCGCCAACGTGGGACTGCGAAATTGGTCTTATCTTCCTTCCAATCAAATCGCTGTTAGTCTTTCCGTGCAACAAATGCCCGTGGCTGATCTGCTGCAGCTAGCGAGCCTGCAATATCCCATTTCCGGTGATTTGTCCGCAGACATTTCTCTTCACGGCTCAGCACTCAATCCCGAGGGAACTGGATCTGCGAAGATCGTGAATGCTTGTGTTTACGACGAGCCCGTCCAGAAGCTGGTGATAAGGTTCCAGGCGGACAAAAGTTCTATGACTTCCACGCTGGACGTCGGCCTGCCCGCAGGCTCGGCCAGGGGGAACCTCTCCTTCTCTCCGAAAACCAAGGCATACACCGTCCGCCTGGACGCTCCGTCGGTTGTTTTGCAGAAGCTCCATGCCATGCAGGCTAAGGATTTGCCGCTTACCGGGACCCTGACGGCGTCCGCGAGTGGGGCGGGAACATTGGACAATCCCCAGTTGACTGCTGTCCTTGAACTGCCTCAGCTTCAACTTCGGCAGAATTCAATCTCCGCAGTGAAAGCAGAAGTTCATGTGGCCAATCATCGTGCTGATCTGACTTCGTATTCCCAGCTCGCAAACGCATCGGTTCAAGTGCATGGCGCCGTGAATCTCAGCGGCGATTACTACGCGGAGGGAACAATTGACACCACCACCGTACAGGTCGATCAGCTTCTCGCAATGTACCTGCCAAGCCTCCCTGATGGCTTCCACAGCCAGACCGAACTTCACGCAACGCTGAAGGGCCCCTTGAAGGACAAGTCTAGAGTTGAGGCCCACCTTACAGTTCCAGCGCTGAACGCGAGCTACCAGTCGCTTCAAATCAGTACGGCAGGCCCGATTCGCGCCGATTACTCGCATTCTGTCGTGATAATCCAGCCTGCCGAGATTCGCGGCACCGGCACATCTCTTCGAGTACAAGGCAGCATTCCCCTCGACGGAACTGCCTCCCCAAACTTCACCGCGCAAGGCTGCATAGACGTTGGTGTGGTGCGTGTGGTTCAGCCAGACGTGCAAAGCTCGGGAATTCTTTCTCTCGACATTCGCACGACTGGATCCCCGAAAAGCCCGGAAGTTCGTGGGCAGATTAATTTGAAAGACGTGGCTCTTTCGACTCCTAATACTCTTCTCGGCATCGAGAAACTGAACGGATCCCTCGACATTGACAACGATCGGGTGCAGATCACTAGCCTTACTGGCCGGATTGGGGGCGGCCAAGTGTCTCTGGGAGGCTCCATCGCTTACCGGCCAAACCTCCATTTCAACCTCGACCTGCAAAGTAGGTCCGTTCGTTTGCGCTACCCCGACGGTTTAAGAATGTTGCTCGATAGCAATGTTGCGTTCACGGGCACCTCAAAGGCTTCAATGTTGAATGGGCGTGTGCTGATCGACAGCCTGTCGTTTACACCCGACTTTGACCTCGCGAAATTCAGTGATCAGTTCGGCAGCACCGCACCTTCCCAACCCGGCTTTGCGGACACCATCAAGCTCGCGGTTGGCGTGCAGTCGACAGGCCAGCTTAGCGCGACCAGTTCGCAGGCGAGCGTGGAGGGAGATGTGAACTTGCAAGTGATCGGCACCGCCGCGAACCCGGTAGTCATCGGCAGAACCAACCTGACCTCCGGTGAGCTTTTCTATCGGAATGTTCGCTACCAGCTTCAGCGCGGCATCATCACCTTCGACAATCCCAACGAAACTGAGCCTGTGATGAATGTCTCCGTGACCACAACCGTAGAACAGTACAATCTGATCCTCACTTTGCGTGGACCCTTCGACAAGCTCACCACGTCGTATGTTTCCGATCCTCCGCTGGCTACGGCCGACATTATCAATCTCATCGCGCAGGGCAAAACCACACAGGAGGCGAACGCCGCCAGCCAGAGCACAGATTCGATGATTGCTTCGCAGGCCGCAGGTCAGGTCAGCAGTAGCGTGCAGAAACTTGCTGGCATCTCCAGCCTGCAGATCAATCCGCTCGTCGGCGGGAACAATCAGAGCCCCTCTGCCCGCGTTGCCATCCAACAACGCGTCACCAAGAGTTTTCTCTTCACGTTTTCGACTGATGTCTCTCAACCAGGGAACGAGATGGTCCAAGGCGATTACCAGATCAACAAGCGTTGGTCGGTCAGCATGGCACGTGATCAGGTTGGAGGAGTTTCCGTAGATGGTAGGTATCACACAAACTTCTGACGGTTGTTGGCTGCGAGTGGGCGATGCATCGTGGTGTGTAGTCGTTCGCGACTAGCTGTGCTGCGCTGTCGAGGACTCTCTGCTTAGGTCGTCTGATCTCTCTTTAGGTCGTCTTCTCTCTTTAGGTCGCCTCACCTCTCTGGGCGCAACTACGGGCGAATCAGGTCAGCGAGACCGGCGTGGTTTTGAAACAGACCAAGCTCGCCCATTGCCGAAGATGTGCAGAAGGGGAATCTGCTACAGTGCGATTTTGGTTTACGGTGTTCATGGTGTAGCTTTCCGTAGTCAGGGAGAAGCAGGAGAATCGAGGCCATGTTACAGCGGCGGTGGTTGCGGTGGACGCTGATCTTTGTAGGATGGACCTGTGCCGGGTTATTTTTCGCCAGCCAGACTTATCTCTCATACAAGTATTCCGGCGGACAAGCCCACACCGGAATTATTCTGAAGCTCAACCTGGCCGACTGGTATGTGTGGGGGCTGCTGGCGCCGGGAATCATCTGGCTGGCGCGCCGGTTTCCGCTGGAACGTGCGCATTGGGCGCGAAGTGCCGCCGTGCATTTGGTCGCGGGTGTGGGCGTCGCGCTCTTGAAATGGTGGTTGGATAATCTCTTCCGCGAATACGCGCTGGGCCTCTCGCGTGGCACGTCGCTGATCTACGTGTTCCATGGCAACCTGCTGACATACTTCGTTCTGGTGGCGGCAACTCAGGGATATCTGTACTATCAGCGCTATCGGCAAGGCGAGCTGCGATCGGCGCAACTCGCGGCGCAATTGGCGCAAGCTCAGGTTCAGGCGCTGCGCATGCAGCTGCATCCTCATTTTTTGTTCAACACTTTGAACTCCATCGCTACCCTGATTCATAAGGACCCCGATGCGGCCGACCGGATGACGGCCCGGCTCAGCGACCTGCTGCGGCTCACCCTGGACAATATCGGCGTTCAAGAAGTTCCGCTGGCGCAGGAGTTGCAATTTCTGGAACGCTATCTGGAAATCGAGAAGACGCGGTTTTCCGACCGACTGGTGGTGCGGATCGAGGTTGCTCCGGAAACGCTCGATGCCAGCACTCCCTACCTGATTCTTCAGCCGCTGGTGGAGAATGCGATTCGCCACGGGATCGCGGCGCGCTCGACGCCGGGCTGCGTCGTTGTGCGTGCGGCGCGGGACAACGGGAAGCTGGTGCTCGAGGTCAAAGATGATGGTCCGGGAATTCAGGCTGCGGCGGCTGCGAACAATGGCATTGGGATTTCGAGCACACGCGAACGACTGGAAAAGCTTTACGGCGACGCGCACACTTTCGAATTAGGCAACGCGGCGGAAGGTGGCTTGATGGTGAAGCTGGCTTTCCCGTTCCGATTGATGCCGTCAAAAGCATCCAACCCAGAAGGAGGGCGCGGTTGAAAATCAGGACCCTCATCGTCGATGACGAACCTCTGGGCCGGGAACGCATCCGGACTCTGCTTGGCGACGATGCCGAGATCGAAGTTGTGGGCGAGTGTTCGAATGGAAGACAAGCTGTGGCCGCCATCGAGCGAACCTTGCCCGACCTGGTCTACCTGGATGTGCAGATGCCGGAGATGGATGGCTTCGCGGTGCTCAACGCGATCGCCAGTGAACGCATGCCCGCTATTATTTTTGTTACCGCCTATGATCGCTACGCGGTGCGAGCTTTCGAGGTGCACGCGCTGGATTATCTTCAGAAATCTTTTGACCGCGAGCGGTTTCAGGCTGCACTGCGGCGTGCCAAAGAGGAGATTCGTCGTTCGCGAGACGGGCTTTGGAACGAGCGGCTGACGGGATTGCTCGAAGATCTGCAGGTCCGGCAGAAACGTTTGACGCGGCTGGTCATCAGATCCGCGGGTCGAATTTTTTTCCTTCGGGTGGAAGAAATTGATTGGCTGGAAGCGGCTGACAACTATGTGCACATCCACATGGGCCGCGAATCGCATCTGGTGCGCGAGACTTTGCAATCGCTCGAGGACCGCCTCGACCCTTCCAGGTTCCTGCGTATCCATCGCTCCACGTTGGTCAATGTGGATCGCATCCAGGAGTTGCAACCGCTGTTCCACGGTGACTACGTGGTCAAGCTGCTGGACGGCACGGAGCTGAGCCTTAGCCGCAGTTACCGGGAAAAGCTCGCCGGGCCGCTGGGCCAGTATCTCTGAATATTTTCTGATTTCCGGCCGCCAGTTGGCGGTCGTTAACTACCTTCTTGCCCCTGCCAGCCGCGCCTTGCCCCAAATCGGTTGGCGTTTTTTCTGAAACCAGTTAAATAGCATACGGCGAATCGCACGCTGCGCAGCAGTTCTGCCGTTCGGAAAGGGAGTGAAGAATGAGGGGCTCTTTCAAAGCACTTGCGACGGTGATACTTACGTGTGGGATTTGCGGGTTACTTTCCGCCGAAGGGGATGCGGCGACCAAACACTACGTTGTGACCAATGACGACGTGAGCGGACCGAATACGGTCACGTTCTACGTGGCCGGAGGCACAGCTTCTGCGCCAAAACTGACCCGGCTCAAAACCATCAAGACCGGCGGCACTGGAACCGGCGGCGGATACTTCGGGATGGTCCGGCAGGTTCTGGTTGGTGAGGGCAAGAACGAGTGTGCTTTTGATGCGGACGGTGGAAGCGACGACGTTGCGGCAATCCTTTTCCAGCCAAAGGAAGTGGTGGGCAACTACAAAGGTTCCAGCGGGGACAGTGGCGGTAGTCCGGGCATCGGCCTGGCGGTGAATCCGAATCACAAATACTTGTATGCAGCTTTCGGGGGCTCCCGAACTATCGCAACGTTCCGCATGGACGCTGGCTGCGGGCTGACTTTCGTCAGCGATATCAGCGCAATCGGTTTGAACGGCGGATTTCCTCACGGCATGGCTGCGAAGGGCAGCATGATGGTCATTGCCTACGGGGACGGTTCCATCGGATCTTTCAATATCTCAGGCGGCACACCAGTTTCAAATCACGACCTGCGAAACTCAACCGGATTCATCGAGGATAACGAATTCCCCGATGGTGTCGACATCAGCAAGGACGGCCACTACGCGATTTTCGGCGACGCCTCGGCAGGCTTCAGCGAGGTTGAAGTCTCTGACATTTCTTCGGGGAAGCTGGTAAAGACCGTCAAGTACGGTGGGCCACACGGAAGCCTGGGCAGCGGCCTAGCCGCCAACAATGTGTGGTTAAGCCCGGACGAGACGCGGCTGTATGTGAGCGACAACTTGTCGGGCCAAGTCACGGCGGCTCATTTCAACAAGACAACGGGCACGCTTCACTTCGGCTGCATTTCGAAACCACTGCGCGGCTTCGGAACCAAATGGACCTTCTCCAGCGGCATCGCCACAGAGGAAACCACTGGCACCGGATCGGTGCTATGGGTTGCCGAAGACGGTTTAGGTTCCCACCCGTCCTCGATCGGGATCGTTGACGTGACCTCGACCGGTGGAAAATGCACGCTAACCGAATCGACAAAATCGCCGGCTGGAGATCCGGGCAGCCCGAATCTGTGTTGGTTGAACGCGTTGCCGCAACGGCCGTTCTAGTTCAGGGCGAGTTATGCGCAACTTTCTCTTGGGGTTGGCGGCAGGGATTCTGGTGCTTCCAGTTTTGCTGCTGGCAGCGGCGTGGTTGGGAATGCCGCCGACCAACGCGAACGCTGCTCCTACCGCGCTGGAAAGAGCGTTCGCGCATCTCGCCCTCGACTCGGCTGCGGGGCGCCATGCCCCACATCTTGCGAATCCCGTTGCACCTACGGAAGAAAACTTGATCGCTGGAATGAAACTTTTCAAGAACGATTGTGCCGGCTGTCACGGCGACCCGAATACTGCGAGCGACAGCGACGCAGACAATAATCTGTATCCCAGCCCTCCTCCTTTCGCGCTGCATCCGCCGCGAAAACCAGACTATCAATTGTTCTGGATCGTCCAAGGCGGCGTGCGTTATTCGGGCATGTTCGCCTGGGTTGGGCAATTCGGCAACGACGCGTTCGGGAAAGACATTCGGATGAAAGAATCTGGACTGCGTTGACCTTTCTGACGCATCTCGACTCCCTGCCGCCTGCGGTGGACGCCGAATGGCGAAAGAAGACGAAGAACTAGATCGCTTGGCGACTGGATTGTTGCCCGGTCGAGCAACGAAGAACTGACCTGGAGTTTCGCACCATGAAGAACACGGCACTACGCAGAGAGTGGACAGGGATTCCTAGCACTCTTGTATTAGTAATTATTTTTGCTTTTTGCTGTTCCGCACAAGAAAGCTGGTCGTGGCCGGAAAAACCGTCGAATCTCCAGGTTCTGCCAAAAGAATGGCCCGGCTCAAGGTTGACGCCGGTAATGATCGGCTTCACGAGAGCGCTGGGGGTTCGTTGCTCGTATTGCCACAAGGGAGAAGAAGGCAAACCGCTCAACACCTACGATTTTGCCTCCGACGAAAATCCAAATAAAGACCGAGCACGTGAAATGCTGAGGATGCTTGGCGACATCAATGATCACTTGAAGAAGATCCAGCCGAGCGGTGACCAGCGCGTAAACATGTGGTGCGACACCTGTCATCGAGGCCGCCCCAGGCCGATGACGCTGAGAGAAGAACTCGGGGAGAAGTATCGGGCGAAGGGGCTCCAGGCGGCGCTGGAACAATACGCCGACCTCAAAAAGAAGTACTACGGCCGAGGCGCGTACGATTTTGGAGAGACCGGACTCAATGACTTCGGGTATCAGGTGCTGGAGAAAGATCCGGTGGGAGCAATCCAGGTGTTCAAGTTGAATGCCGAGCAGTTTCCGCAGTCAGGGAATGTCTGGAACAGCCTGGCCGACGGATACATGAAGGCGGGAGAACTGAAACTGGCGAGAGAGGATTATGAAAAGGCTGTGAAGCTGAATCCGGAAGACGAAGCTTCGAAAGAGATGTTGAAGAAGATCAAAGAGGCTAAGGGGCAATGAAACCCTTGGACATGAAACATAAACCGTGCTCACAATGGCGCGGTGATACGGAATCACAAAGGTCCAGTTGCGTCCGTCACCTCGATCCTGCATCGGCTCGGTTCCTACGGCGAAGCCACTACGAGGCTCAGTCAATCCGGCAGGCGCATCTGGGTTGCGGTCGAGAACCCGTTGCAATAGATTCCACTAACAGTGTTTGCAACGCACCGACGAAAGCTTTGACAGTCGTCGACTGACGAGCCCTGCATCCTTCTCACCCCTTCCGTCACACGTTTTGCCCCAAAAGTATTGGTGTTTGCCCTCGAAGTCAGGTATGTACTCGTTGAGACGGCGAATGTCTTGCCGCAGCGCAGACAAACGTCTTTGTTATGTCAGGGGGACGCGTATGCGAATTCGTGCGACGATCGTGAACGAAGACCCTTCCTCCCATCGAACACTCCGTAATATGCTCTTGTCCGATCCAGAAGTGGAGTTCGTCACGAATGATCGATGGCCAGTAGGAATCGCCGATGCGATCAAGCACGGTTCTCCCGACCTCCTGTTTCTCAATGTAGCCACAACCATCACTGCGACCGACTGCCTCGCCTTGGTTAACGCCTACCAGTCCGGGTGTCTGCCCGTGGCGATTCTGGTGGGCCCACACCTCAAACCCGCAACCGAAGCTTTCGATGCTCAAGGCTTTGGCTATCTGGCCGTGCCGGCATCGCAAGATCGGCTGGCAGAGGTGCTTCACGAAGCCAAGACCTACATCTGCGGCCAGTCGCTCCTCGAAAGAGAGCGCGGGCTTCAGGCATGGGTTGCGAGTCCGGGGAATTTGACGAGGAAACCCGACCGGATCATAATTCGCTCGGCCGGACGCTTTGTCTTTGTTCGAGCGGTAGAAATTGAGTGGATCGAAGCCGATGGGAACAATGTTCGCGTGCACGTGGGGAAAGATTCCTACACGCAGCGCAAGACCATCAGCGCGATGGAGCGAGAACTCGATCCCGCCACGTTTTCCCGCATTCACCGCTCGGCTATCGTCAATCTCGACCGCATCCGGGAAATACGGCCGTGGTCGACAGGAGAGTACGTGGTCTTGATGCGCAACGGCAAAGAACTCACTCTGAGCCGTGGTTATCGAGCTCGACTACCTCTGTTGCTGGGAGGAACAGAGGCGATCGAGAAGATGGATGAAAGCACGTTGTCCTCCAAAGCAAATACTGGTTCTTGCTAGTTAGCACTGCGAGTTCCGCTCGATTTCCGACTTTCCCTGCTTCCAAGTGTTCCACTCTGCTTAACTCGAAGGTCGCTGTTCCACCGTCGGGTCTCCGCTATTTCCGCAAAATCATAGCTTTACTAGCGACCTTTCTCCACAAAAACGGATAGCGTCCTGGACGCGAAGCAAGTTGGACGCTCTCTAATCTGGGTCGTGGCAAATTCCACCACACGTGGCCGGATTCTCGACACATGCGACTGTACTCTGGCAACGGGTTCGGTTTCTCGCCGCGTTCCGGCGGATGATCTGCTATCGACTCATCCGGTTACTGCGGTTATCCGTCCACAAGGAGGAATTGAAATGGGGTTCAAACGTTCGCTGCGGTTTATGCTCGGGCTGGCAGTAGCATTTTGTCTGCTTGCCAGCATCCCGATATTCGCCCAAGAGACGACAGGAGGCCTGCAAGGCACGGTGAAAGATCCTTCAGGCGCTGTCCTGTCCAATGCTCAGGTCGTTGCCACGAGCGATATTCTGGTGGGGAATAAAACCGTAAACACAGATGCAAGCGGATACTATCGCTTCGCCAACCTTCCCCCGGGATCCTACGTGCTTACGGTGACGGCGAAGGGCTTCCGGACCAGCAAACGGGAGGGATTGGTAATCGGGGTGGGCCACCTTCCGACAGTCGATCTGACGCTTGAGGTCGGCGGTACTGAAACCGTCGTCGAGGTTAGCGGCGCAACACCCGCGATCGACGTGACCCAGAACACCACCCAGACCAACATCACCGAGGACGTCGTGCAGAATGTTCCGCACGGACGCTCGTTCCAGTCGGTGATTCAGTTTGCTCCTTCCGCTCGTAACGAACCTTTGGAAGGAAACACTCGCTTCGCAGGCCAAGGAACCGGCGGAAGTTCTCCGGGCAACGGTGCCAACGGTGGCGACCACGGCTTCTCAGTGGCGGGCGGTTCCGACTCAGAGAACTCCTATCTGGTGGAAGGCCAGGAAACCGCCAACCTTATCGGTGGTTTCTCCCACACCAATGTACCTTTCGACTTCATTGATGAGGTACAGGTAAAAAGTTCGGGCATTGAAGCCGAGCACGGCGGCGCCCTGGGTGGCGTGGTGAACGTGGTTATGAAGAAAGGCAGCAATGCCTACCATGGCACCGCGTTCATGCAGTTCGAGAACCAAGGCTTGGACGGCTCCCCAACTGCGTTCTCCCGCTACGATCCAGCGTCATTCGGAACCCCCACGTCTTGGGGATTTATCGACCCGGGCTATCAGAACTACCAGCCGATCAAGCCCAAGACCAGCGATATTTTCCCGGGTTTCACTTTTGGCGGCCCGATCATGAAGGACAAGATTTTTGGCTTCGTCGGCTTTAACCCGGAGTGGAACGACGAGGAACGACATGTCAATTACGGACCTGCCTTTGGCGGAGTTTTGCCGTTCAGCCGTAACATCCACACCTATTACACCACGGCGCGTATCGATGCCAGCCTGACCAATAAACTTCGCATTTATGGGTCATGGCTCTACCAGTACCAGAAGGAGTATGGGGAGAACCTGCCGCAGTCCGACTCCGCTAACGGCCTCCTGAACGCCTTTACGGGATGCTATTCGAGCTCTACTTGCCTCGCCCCTGGAGGTCTTGGCAATCCCCCCAGCGCATTCTCGCATTCTCAAGGTTTTGCCGCGCCCAACAGCACCACCAACGTGGGTGCGGACTTTACCATCACCCCACACATCGTGGCTACCACTCGATTTGGCTACTATTTCGAGAACTATCATGACTTCGGCTTCCCCCAGGGCGGCAGCCTGTATTTCTGGCAAGACAACAGCGTCGCCGGAGTTGATAGCCTCAAAAATCCGCTGCCTACGTCTCTACAGCAGCTGACCCTCTGGTACAACGCCGGATTCGACCCCAACTTCACCATTCGCAACGCCAACAAGGCGATCCAGTTTGACCAGGACCTGGCTTGGTTCAAGAGTGGATGGATGGGTACGCACAACTTCAAATTCGGATACCAACTCAACCGCCTTTCCAATGATATTTTCCAGCGCTGGAACGAACCGGTGACCTATGTATGGTCGGGCTTCCAACCGGGTGTAACCAACTATGCCGCTGCCGGTCCAGTTGGTGCAGCCAATTGCGTGCCGTACGTAGCACTGTATGGACAATGCCAGGGTCAATACGGTTATGTGGCGGCATACGATTTCGGCACCCAGGGCCAGGCCTCAAGCTTCAACCATGCTTTCTTTGTGCAGGACGCTTGGACCATTGGCGGTGGCGTTACCATCAACGCTGGAGTGCGATTAGAGAGGGAGTATCTGCCGGGCGAAAAATTCGTCGGCACCGTAAATCCGGCACTTCCCAACCCATCGCCCACGGATCATCCTATTAACTTCGGCTGGGGAGATAAGATCGCTCCACGGATCGGGGCTGCATGGGATGTATTCAAAGATGGCCGAATGAAGGTATTCGGTAGTTATGGTCAGTTCTACGACCAGATGAAGCTGAACTTGGCCATCAGTTCGTTTGGGGGCCAGTGGTGGATGAACTGCTACTACGCCATGAACACCCCGAATTACACTTCCTTTCAGCCGCAGTTTGGCAACCTTACCAGCGGTGGCCCTCCGCGCTATTGCGATAGTGCGAATTCTGCGGGGCAGGCTAATTTTGCGGGGGGCGTTGGTGCTAACCCGCCCGGATTCACTTTCCTCGAAAACCAGAACTTCCGCGCCTGGCCGATTACCTGCTCGACTTGCAGCCAGCTGCAAGAGGGCGTCATGCCGGGCATTAAGCCCTATGAACAGCACGAGTCCGTGTTTGGCGTTGATTACCAGCTTGGCAAGAATCTTGCATTCGAAGCGCGCTGGGACCGCCGCCGGCTGGATCACGTGATTGAAGACTCGGCGATTTTCAATCCGAATGTTGGCGAGACTTTCGTCATCGTCAACCCGGGTCAAGGTGTCAACAAAACCTTCAGCAGCTTCTACAATTTCCTCTACCCACAAAACCCATTGACCTGCTCAGCAGCCAGCCCTTGCCCCCCGAATAACACAATTCCGGCGGCACGGAGCTACGACGGTGTGGAATTCCGACTCAACAAAGCGCACAGCGATCATTGGTTCGGAATGCTGTCCTACACCTACAGCAAGCTGCGCGGCAATTACACCGGCCTGACCAGCACCGACATCTCCGATGGTCTGTTGGGAGGACGGAATTCGCCGAACAACAGCCGTTCGTTTGACGAGCCCTACTTCTCGTGGAACGATAGTGGTGGTTCCTCCAGCGGACTGCTGCCAACCGATCGTCCGAACGCGTTCAAAGGCTTCGCATATTACGAGTTGCCTTGGTCCAAGTTCTCCAACAAGTTCACTTCGGACTTCGGGCTCTTCCAATACGCGTATAGCGGCACGCCTGCCACTTCCTACACCGATGTCGGCTACGGTGGGGCGGCTTGGCCAGTGGATGTCGTGGATCGCGGAAAATGGGTTGATGTCAGTCAGGACCCGACCACCGGCTCGTTTACGGTCGGCCCCACACGTACCAACCGCACTCCGTGGTACACCCAGTCAGACTTCAACTTCCAGCAGAGCTACAAAGTTAGCGAGAGCAAACTTCTCAGCTTCTCGGCAACTTTCGCTAATCTCTGGAACCAGCACTCCGTCACCGCCTACAACGGGGAAATTGACACCCAGTACGGTTTCATGGGAATCACGCCAACCGGCATTGGTTGCGGCGGTCCTGGGGTCGCAGGCAAGTGCTTTATTGCCAACGGTCCGAACTTCTACGCGGCGGCCATGTCTCCTTATAACCTGCAGACGAGCCTGAATTCGTCGCTGTTTACCGCCGGCCCGCAAACCTTGTTCAGCCAGTACGGAAAGCCACTGTTTTATCAAACCTCCCGTACCATCCGCCTGGGGGTGAAGTTCTCCTTCTAACCGGGTGGACTCCTTGAAATTCAGGGAGCCAGATTTCCGGCTCCCTGTTTTGCGTCTGAGCGCTTTGGTATCCTCACAAGCCGGTGGGCCACTGGCTCATGGGAACTCTAAAGGAAGTTCTGTTGCGCCTCGGGTCGCCCCGAGGGATCTGGTTCCGGGATAATGCCGTTTATCAGTTACCGCCTGCGATGTCAGCTCCGCAGCGCATTCGTCATGTGCCCTAAATATTTCTAACCACCGCCGTTCCCGCACGTCAAAACTATCGGAGGCAGACACTGTGGCACGTGAGCTCGCAAATAATGAATCAGTTATTCGGGAAATTTTCGACAAGTGGGCGGCCGCCGTCCGCGCTCAAGACATTGATGGAATCCGTGCGAATCATTCTCCAGACATGTTGATGTTCGATGTTCCACCTCCGCTGTTCTCGCGCGGACTCGATGCGTACATGGAGACCTGGAATTTGTTCTACAAATGCCAGGTGAGGCCAATTGTATTCAACTTTGACGACGTCAAGATCAGCGCGGGCGAAGACGTGGCTTTCGTTACCGCGATTGGCCGCTGCGTTTACATCCCGCCAGACGGCGGCCCGACCAAGCTGCAGTTCCGCCTCACCGTCGGCCTTCGTGAACAGGATGGCAATTGGCAGATCGTCCACGAACATCACTCGGTGCCGGCCGAGGAATAGCAGCCGTCGTGGCAAGAATGGCTCCCCTCAGGGCATTCCCAGGTAGACGTTTGTTCAAACGCGATCCTTCTCTCAATCTCACCCAGCTTCGCCAGATCCTTACGCCGAGCATAGAGCTTGGTCGTTCGCGGATCGGCGTGATTCGCCATGTCCTGAGCCGCTTCGAGCGAACCTCCGTTTCGGCCCGCAGATGCTCGACGAAATCCTTGGACCAGTGGAAAAACCTCACAATTTCCAAAACGGCACCTCAAGCGCGTTTTTCCCGGGGGTAGCTCGCCATTGTATCGTAGCGAGTCCACATGACGATTCGCTGATTTCAGACCAAGAGGCTGCGCCAAGAATAAAGCGCCATCTTAGGGGGCTGATTCTTCACCAGAGCAGCTCTTTATTTTGGGATTTGAGGTACTTGTCCGATGACAGAATTTATCAGACAGAACAATCGGAAAGAGAACGGCTCCCATAACTGGTAATCCGCTAGGCTAGAAATCGCTGACTGATATTAACGGTTGGAGGTGCTCAGGGCTTCTACTTCTTCTGGAGACGCGAACCGCAATTTTGTACCTATGATGTTGTACAAAATTCAATTTCAAGATCGTTATCGGTTATACCTCTTGTTGAAAGGCCAATCTCGACGACGCTTGGCTGATCCTCGTGCACCGCAAATGGAGCAAAATTGGCCAAGGTGGAAAGAGGAGAAGTGCTTAATCCAGTTTTGGCGTTGAATAGCGAGGCACCGGCCATCGAGAGACAAGGCAGACTACCTTTCAGTACGTTCCCTAGTTGCCTTGATGAGAAACAAGCTGCGGCTGTCACCCACCACCTCCACGTTGCGGTTTGTCGGAGCCAGGAACGCCGGTTTCTTGGTTGCGCGGGGGTTGCGGAGTTTGCAGGACTTTGCCGGATTCTGCAGAGGGAAGTGCTGGATTTTCTTTGTTTTCAGAGTCAGTATCCTGACTCATAATCCGGTAGGTCGTTGGTTCGAGTTCGGCACCCACACTTCTAGCGCGTCCGATTGGCAGAGAGTCAACCTGCGAGCCAAAAACAGAGACCCAGAGGTGCAGCGCAAATTGTCCGTTTTTTGTCCGTGAACAGGGTGTGAAACGGTACAACACGAGACAGCCGCAGCGACCCTCGTTCCAGGACTTTCTGGGTCTTAGCCTGCTACGTTTGTATGGGATGCGGACTGTTTTTCCCTCATAACCCAAAGGTCGGTGCTTTTCGGAGAAAACCTGGGACCCCTGGGGTGTCTTCACTTGTTGCGGAGCACGGCCAGTTGCCGCACGATCTCTTCCAGTCTGACCTTTCTCTTTTCGTGGGCGGCTTGGTCCTGATGCCGGTGAGGCTTCTGAGACCGGTAGATCATGTTTAGCTCCTGAATTCCTTCGATCTCGCGTCTCAGGTCGGCGATCTGTTGACCGAAGTCCGCATCCATGGGAGGCAAAGAAACGGTCTCATCAGGAGTTCTGGAGTGTTGCGTGGAGTGGTCCATAAACGCCTCTGCGGCGAAGTATAGCGCAAATGGTTTAACGCCAGAGTTAATAAATCGTTAAAGCGGGCTAAACGGGGCTAAACCGGTCGGCAGCATCAATTCGAACTCCCTTAGCGCGACAGCTATGAAGGATTACTCTCAGGCCGCGTCAATCCACCGCTGCACATCCACTCATAGACCGCCCCGTCGTTCTTGGAACCGGGTTGCCTTGCCAAAAACACTGATAGCTTCGCTTTCGGCGCAATGCCGGATAGTTCAAGACCTATCTCCAAAGACTTAGCTTCAACGTGGACATTGTGGTAGTCTCGTTGGGCTTGTTCTGAGGAGGGCTTCCATGACCAGTTTGTTACGTGCGCTGCTCGTTGTAATGATGCTGTCCTTCGCTGGGCAGATATGCTGGTCGACGAACGCACCAGTTATCACCCATGCCCGAGCGACTGTAAATATTCAGCAAAACCAGAATTACTTCGTGGCTCTCAAGTGGGCTGTTCCTTTTTCGGACAATAAATACACGGCGAGCTGCTCGCCAGTGGTTCCGCCGAGTCTTCAGGGGCCCGGAGCTGGAATCTATCTGCTTCAAATCACGCACATCTCACCAGCGTCGATTCAAGTTGAAACGGCTGCCTCAGGAGTTCCCCCCGCCGCCCTTGTTCATATCGACTGCATTGGACTGCACGATTGAGTCTCAGGGTAGTTGTTTCAGCCGAAACTGTTTTCCAAGGGCCTGCTCAGGCGGCATCAACACCCAAGCTGGCTAAGCGCCCTTTCCTTTAGGGTAGGCCAGTCCCCTTTACACCCAGCCCGTTAGTGCGGCATTGCCTCCAACTGTATGTGAAGGTCGTATTGCATGGAGCCAGCAAGGGTGGAAGCATACTTCGCATCTTTATTATTAATTCTCGTAACTTCGCCAAGGAATACAGTCGCATTTCTCTGATTCTTCGAAAGTTCACGCATCGGAGATACAATCTGGGCTGGCGAAAGCACCGTTGTCGCCACCTGATAGAGCAGAGGCTGAAAGAGATTGCGGTTCGCTCGGTCAATCACCCAGATCTCCGCTTTTGCGTGTCTAAGCGCCTTAGCGGCGGCGAGCCCTCCAAACCTGGCGTCGATGATCACGATTCTTTTCATTCATGGCCTCAATTTGTGATTCAATTCCTGAGTCCTCATTGACATCGGTTTTTTTCACGTAACGCGATTCCCGAGGCGCACATGCGACTCGACCATGGCTCGGATATCGCGGTTCTCCAAAATCAAACCTTGGCGCTCGTGCGTCTGTCGCAGCCCAAGATCCACCATGGCGCGGGCCAGATCATCAGCGCGAATGACCTGGTTCGGGAACAGAACCCGGAATACCGGATAGACCGTGCGCAACAGCCGGTAGCTGAGGTTCGGTTCGTTCCGCGGCTCGACGGGGTAGATATACGCAGGCCGGAAAAGGTAAACATGCGGGAAGCCAGCCGCCAGCACGGCGTTCTCAGCCTCTCCCTTGTAGCGCGCGAACGCAAGCCGGCTTCGTCCTGTCGGGTCGGCGCCGTTTCCGCTTAGGAATGAGAACGACGCACCGGGGCTGCTACCGCGGAGAACACGTGAGAACTCGACGGTATAGTCCACGGTTATTCTGTGGAGTTCCGCGTCCGACACCGAGCCAGTGTAGGTCCCCAGGCAATAGACCACCGCATCCTGGTTCGAGAGCGCGTCTGCGAGTGGGGAACAATGTGTGAAGTTCTGATGCAGAACTTCTTTCAGCTTCGCATGTGAAATGCCAAGTTTCTTGCGGCCAATCGACGTAACATTTTTCACGTCTGAGTTGTCGAGCGCGTAGCGAAGCGCGTACCCGCCCACCATCCCGGACGCGCCCACAACGACAAGACTTTTTTGGCCGACCGTTCGATTGGTCATCGACGCATCCAAAGACGCCTGGTTTGTAGTTGTCATAAATTTCACGATTCTCGATCCAGTGCAGTCACTCCCAAGATTCGTTCCTGAACCTGCCTACCAGAACCGCCACCGTAGTCGCTATGTAGAGAACCCCCGTCACTCCTTCCAGTGCCGTTAGAATACGGGCCATTCCGCTGAGCGGCACGATATCGCCATATCCGACGGTTGAGAGCGTTATCAGACTGAAATAAAGCAGCTCGGTCTGACGGTCAGATGGGTCGCTTCCAATCCGAATTGAACCCGGAGAGAAAGCGTCTATCGCCAGATAAATCGCCGCCCACAGCAACCCAAGCAATAAGTAGATGTTGACCGCAGTGTAGAGCTCCGCCTGAGCGACCGAACGAGAATTCCTGAGATATGAGAAAAGACCTGTGGCCGTGAGCCCGAAGAAAGCAGCGAGAAATGCCCATCGAATTCCGGTCAGCGTCGGGCTTGAGAACGTATTGCCCGCCACCACAAAAACCGCATTGCCCAATGCCAACAGAACCGACGGCCACACCCACCTTTTGATCTGCGACAACCGGACAATGGATAAGACAATTGGTATGAAGGTGACGGCCGCGAGTACCAGCCGCCTCCAATTATCCTGGTTCAACACCGGAGTTAACAGAATCGCCACCAACAAGGACAGGAGGAGCAACAAGTCCGGTCGCGATTGAACTTTTGCATTCAATGAGAAAACCTCAACAACGCGCGCTCGCCCACGGTGACGAGACGCTCTCGGCCAGTTGTGAAAACGCTCATCGATGCGGTCAAAGCCGCCTGGTTCGTCGCTGTCATGACAGAATGCGCTCTTCAATCCAATCGACGTAGAGCAGGCGCTCGGCAAACAACCATTCACCGTCCAACTTCATGAATTTGTCGTAATAGCGGAGCGCGGCTATCATGAGTTGTCTCCTTTCACCCACGATGGTGAGGTGATGCGCTAGGCAATAAGCTTCGCCGGTGCCTCTATCTGGAGTCAGGGTGAGGACGGTGCTCTGTCCGACAAAGTGCATAGTGGCAGCGTACTTGTTCAGATCGGCGAACACCGGAGCAAGCTGCTCGCGCGAGCGCAGTTCCTGCGATGGATTGGGATCCTTTGCGTTCATGTAGACCACGAAGTGCGTATCTGCGGTAAAAAGAGCCATCTGACCTTTCGCATCGCGACGATCAGCACAATGTGCATAGGCCTCAACGAGTTCCCGGATCGCGAGGCGGTCCGCGGCTTCGCTGGGGGAGATCGTGATGTGCTCGCTCATAAGTTGGTCTCCTTATTCGATTCGTTCCCTCGCGGCACGACTGTCACTCTTGTAACCCGGCAAACAATCTTGCAAAACATTAAACGCTAGATCACACCTTCTACGAGTAGGCCTTGGTAAATCGCTCCCTTTTGACGGTGTTTGGCGACACTTTGGTATGCTTCGCCACAATACCAATCCTTCGCTGCCTTTACGGTTGGGAATTTTGCTATCACGATTCCCTCAATGGGATCGCCCTCCAAGACTTCATGCTGCCCATAAGCCACCAAGACTTCAATTGGATGTCCTTTCATCGTTGCTTTAATTCCAGCCCAATAAGTCTCGAGCTCTTTTTGGTCGAGTGTTTTTGTTCTAGTGAAAACGATGTAAGCAGACATGATTGTTCTCCGTCTCTCGGATGGGTAGATGGCTCTTATCTTTTATTTGTAGAGCCAAGGCTTATAGGCAATCTCGATGTTATATCCGTCCGGGTCACCGATGTTTGCCGCGAAGTAGTCGGCCCGCCATTCGGGCCGAAGGCTCGGTTCCTTGATTGAAGTAGCTCCCGCGTCTATCGCCGCCTTGTAGCTGGCCCTGACAGCATCCGCGCTCTTGGCGGTGAATGCGACGTAAAGGTCTTTGGTGACTTCGCCATTCTTCAGCCAGAAACCCGGTTCGTTATTGATGGCAAAACCGAAGATGGGAGGTTGACCGACCTTGTAAGGCATGTCGATGCCAAGCGGCTCAAGCATCTTCTTGTAAAATTCGCTCGACCGTTTCAGGTCAGAAACCGGGAGATAAATATGGTCAATAATCATGGCATTCCTCTTTTCCTTTTAACTGTGACAGCCCCACTTTCTAATCTTCGTGTCACTATCTCATTCCGCCCGACGACCGGGCGATCTCACCTGCAAGCCAACTCGCTGCATCTGAGGCCAAAAACGCTGCTAAGTTTGCGATGTCTTCCGGAAGCCCGATGCGTCCTAGCGGAGTCGCCGCGATGACTGCTTTTCCGAATCACCGCCAAGCATGCCAAGAATGTGCGCGCCTTCCGTGTCCGTGGCACCGGGCAGAATCGCGTTCACGCGAATTCCCTTCGGGGCAAGTTCGATCGCAAGAGCTCCGGTCAGAGAATTGATCGCAGCCTTCGATGCGCTATAAACCGCCATTCCTGGAATGAACGACTGAGACAAAACCGAGCTCAAGTTGACGACGATCGAGCCAGGCTTCGAGAAATGCGGGAGAGCGGCCTTGGTCATCAACACTGGACCCAGGACATTGATCTTCATCATCCAGTCGAAATATTTTTCGTCGAGCTCGGTGAATGGTGTGAATCGAAAAACCCCAGCGTTATTCACCAAGGTATCGAGCTTTCCGAAACGTTTTACCGTTTCGTGCACCAGAGCTTGAGCTTCGTTCTTTTTGCTGACATCGGCCTTCACGATGAATGCCTGCCCACCTGATTTCTCGATCTCGGCAGCCGTTTTTTCCGCTCCTGCTTGATCAGATGCATAGTTGATGACGACTCTTGGGCCGTCAAGAGCAAACGTCTTGGCAATACCTGTTCCAATCCCTTTTGAAGCACCTGTTACGATGGCCACTTTCTCTTCAAGCTGCTTCATAAAATTATCCTCCTGGTCTTCTCGTTTGATCTTCTCGTGTCAATCATGGCTTTCCTCTTTTCGATTCACTGTGACAGCCCTGAGTCATGACTCGAGGATTGCCCGTGTTTCTAGAAACGCCTCTATCCCGTACGTGCCGAATTCACGGCCCACGCCGGAGTGTTTGAATCCGCCGAACGGCGCCTGCTGATCGTCAAGCATGCCGTTGACCGCCACGCGGCCCACGAGGAGATGGGAGGCTACGCGGCGGGCGCGCTGTGCGTCTGTCCCGCTCACGTAGGCGTGCAGGCCGTAGGTGGTATCGTTGGCGATCCTGATCGCATCTTCGTCGTTTTCGTAGGTGATGACACATAGAACTGGGCCGAAAATCTCTTCCCGGGCGATTGTCATGTCGTTCGTGACATTGACGAATACGGTGGGCTTCACGAAGTAACCCGCTTCGAGACCCTCCGGATGACCCTCGCCGCCTACGAGTACTTCCGCGCCTTCTTCAATCCCTTTGCGGATGTATGACCGCAC
>Ga0210390_10000566_pt1 | contig 40090 bp, 39 predicted proteins | sample IncBWH11OmetaG_FD_161050 | JGI IMG/M metagenome (GOLD analysis project Ga0210390, IMG submission 161050) | Forest soil microbial communities from Barre Woods Harvard Forest LTER site, Petersham, Massachusetts, United States - Inc-BW-H-11-O ...
TGAAGCGGAGGCTGTTCGCTCTCTGCCAATTTCTGTAAGAAACTCCCAGCTTTGCGAACCGAGACATCCAGCCAGCTCTCTTGTTTCCAGTCGTTCGCCAGAGAGCCAGTAGAAGATCGGACGATTCGGGGTCACTTCGTCTGTACAACTCCTCCGAGACACCCAGCAGCAAACTTATGAGCGATGATTTCTGCGCTTCGTTCAGATTCCCCAGGCTGAGTTGCTTGAGGCAAGTCTTAAATGACCCCTTGAGCATGGCTACGCGGTCAGAACGCGAGAACGACTTCTTGTGAAATCTATATTTTGCCAAGGGTGTGGGCGAATAAAGGAATGAGTAGTGACGCGCAAGTCGCATCCACATGTCCCAGTCCTCCCAGGGCAACTGCTCGTCATAGGAACCCACTGTGTCGTAGCAGCTTCTTCGAATCAGAGTAGTCATCCCCGGAATAAAGTTGCCTTCCAGCAGCACATTGAGTATTTGGCCTTGCGGCAATTCAGGTAGCTTCCGGTGGGCGACGATGAACATGTCTGGCAAAAGATACCCTCGCTCGTCCATCTGGAAAGCGTCGGTGTATAGGATTCCCACTTGATCCGGCTGAGATTCCATTATCTCGACCTGGTGCGCAATTTTGTCAGGTAGCCATACATCATCCGCTGCCACCATGGAGAGGTATTTGCCAGTGGCGACTGCCAGTGCGTCGTTAAGTGATTTGCAGATCCCCTGGTTTTCCTTGTGGCGTATAAATGTGCAAGCTATGGCATTTTCTTGGAGCCAGCGTTCGATGATTGTGGGTGAGTCGTCGGAAGAGCAGTCGTCAACGATAATTAATTCGGTGGTTTTGTATGTTTGAGCTTTGACGCTTTCGAGGGTTTCGAGCACGAATTGGGAATGATTGTAGGACACAACAATCATACTCACCAAAGGATTGCCAGTTTCGGCGATCATCATCACGTTCCGATGTTAGCAAGATTGCGCTCATAAGTTTCGGGCTTGCACAAATTCCTGGTAATCCCGGTAATAGTCCGCTTCATCGTAGAGATTCGACGCCAGGACCATGCAGATGGAGGCTGATGAGAAATTGTCGAGTTCGCGCCAGATCATCGGGCAGACGTATATTCCGTTGTAGGAACGGTTCAGGTGAAAGCGCTGTTTTTGTTTGCCGTCGTCCAGAATCACATCAAAACTTCCCGAAAGTGCAATGATGAGCTGGTGCAAATTCTTGTGTGCGTGGCCGCCACGTTCTGCTCCGCCCGGAACGTCGTAAAGATAATAAACACGCCTGATTTCAAAAGGAATATGCCGCCCGCCTTCGATAAAAGTGAGATTGCCTCGTGGATCGCCGATTTTAGGCAGGTCAATAATCCGGCATTCGGTCAGACTCATGAGCTTGGGTTTTCCAGTTTGCACTTTCTTCTGGTGTCCCCGGACGCGGGGTTCGTCATTGGGATATTACTTTGAACCCGCAGCCTGGCGCAATTTATCAGGGGTTCGCTGCTTCCATACACGTCGGCTATAATCTGGTGGCTGCCACTACGATGCTCTTGCTAGATACTATCGACGATGACATAAGGGCAGCACCATCTCTGAAACGCGCAGACCTTTTGCGCCTCACGGAGCCGTCCAATCTATCCCCAATAAATCTGCAGATACATCGCAATTACGCTTTCGAGTTGGTTGGAAGCGTTCTGGCACCGTTCCTCTGGTTGTCGGGGCTGAAGGCGAGCATCGGGTACGGCGATTACGACGACAGCCTCAGCTTTGCTCAGATTGACCCGGCGGCCATCCAAATCATCTCGCTGGACTTTGAGCGCTACGGAGAAACGGCAGGTTCGGCGACGTTTCGCGATTGGTTTGCCCGGCGCCTGAAGTCGCTAAGGAGGATGACCGACCGCCCAATCGTCGTTGCGAACTGGCCGTCCGAGGAGCACCAAGCCGAAGGGTTCAATCTCGAATTGGAAAAGACTGCCAGCAGGTTGCCTTCGGTATTTGTGTGGGACACAGCCGCGATTTTCCGGAACATGAACGAGAGATTTTTTGACGAGCGAGCCGCAAGCGCCAAAGGCACACGGCTGAGCAACACCGCCTGTATCGAGATGGCTCGCAGCCTGGGCCTAGTTCGGCTGCCGAGCGTTCTGCTTCCGCGTATCAAGGCGGTCGCCCTCGATTTGGATAACACTCTTTACGATGGCGTGCTGGGAGAAGACGGCGTAGAAGGTGTGCGCGTCAGCGCCGAACACGAAGCCGTTTACAAAGAGCTGCTGCGGTTAAGGGGCGAAGGCGTTTTCCTGGCGATTCTTTCCAAGAACGACGAGCGTGATTTTGTCGAGCTCTGCGAGAAGCGAGCGGATTTCCTTCTGAAGCGCCCGCATTTCTCGGCAAACAGTATTGGCTGGCATCCGAAACTAGAAGGAGTGAGCCGTATCGCCGAACAGCTGCGCATCGGCGTGGATTCGATTCTTGCTGTCGACGACAATGTGGGCGAAATTGCGCAGCTCCGTGCGGCTCACGCGAACATGCCGTTGCTGCACTCGCGGAGTCCCGCGCAAACTCTGTTCTGGCTGCGGCACTATCCGGCGCTCAATGGCTATCGCGCCAATTCAACGACGGCGCTTCGCGTGAACGATCTGGAGGCTGCGCGCCAGCGAGATTTGTTGCGAGCTTCGACCAGCAGCGTGGACTACGTGCGTGAAATGCGGATCGAACTCTGCTACGCACTGAACCAGGCGAGTTTGCGCGGGCGGCTTGCCGAGCTTTCGCAAAAAACCAATCAATTCAACACGGGGTTGCGGCGCTTCTCCGAAGTCGAAGTAGCACGTAGGCTCGAGGCACCGGGCCACTTTACGGTTTCCATCGGCATGCGCGACAGATTTTGTGACAGCGGCATTATAGGAGCAATTTTTGCGACAGCGGACGGCAACCAGTTGGTCATCGATGAGATCTCGGTCAGTTGCCGCGCGTTGGGACGAAGTATCGAAAGTCCCATGATCGCTCTCGCCCTCGCTCCGATCATCGAGCGGTACGATCTGCGCGATGTCGTCTTTTGTTTTCGCGAGGGACCGCGCAATCTGCCGGCCCGCATGTGGTTAAGGAGTTTTACCGGAGGGCCAGATATTTCAAACGATGGCCTCGTGAATGTCACTTGGGAAGCGATTCCGCAACTCAAAGAGCACTTGGAAGCACCAATCGCGAGTCAATGGGAGCAGACCACGGGATGACCCGAGCCGAAATCCAGGATGCTGTCGCCGAGTTATTGAGCATCAGCTTAGAACGTCAGGTTGCACGAGCCGAGTCGGTCACGCGTGACTCCGATCCGAAATGGGACTCGGTCAAGCACGTTGAACTGATCCTTATGCTCGAGGAACATTTCGGGGTGCAATTCAGCGAGGAAGAAATGGGAGCCTTGCACAGCTCTGATGAAATCGTGCAAGCGATAGAGGAAAAGAGTGGAACATAGCATCAGCCTTTCCTGCGTGCGCTACAGCTTGCGCCCTGTCACATTGGAAGATGCAGGATTCATTGTGGAATTGCGCAGCGATCCGGTTTTGAACCGTTACCTTCACGAGATTTCTCCACGAGTTGAGGACCAAGTCGCCTGGCTGGAGCGCTATTTCGCGCGCCCCGACGATTATTATTTTATTGTCGAGGATGCGGGTTCCGGCGAACGGCATGGCACGATAGGCATCTATGATGTCGAAGAGAATCGCGCGAGCGCGCAGTGGGGTCGATGGATCCTCAAGCACGGTTCGATGGCGGCGCTGGAGAGCGCGTGGCTGATTTGCGAAGCCGGGTTCTCGAAGTTGCACCTTGCGAGCCTATCGTCGCGGACCTTGATCGAAAATCCGAAAGTTGTTTCGTTTCACGATAGCTTTGGAGCATGCCGGATCGCAGTACTGGAAGATCATTTTCTCGTGGGTGGTGTGCGTAAGTCCGCGATTGAACATCGCATTGAGGCGACCCACTGGCCTGCGCTGCGATCGCGGCACTACTCCACTGTTTCGCGAGTGGCGCGTCGTGCATACCAATAGCCTCTTGTTTCACCACGTGGGAGTCGCTTGCCACGCCGAGGCGTTCGCGCGCGGCACGGAGAGGCAAAACCTGGACCTGCTCGGTTATTACCCCGAAGGCGAGGAATGGCTGGACGAGCAGCTGGGCATGAGGGGCCAATTCATGGTTGGGGGCAGTGGAGCTGGGGCGCCACGCGTAGAGTTGGTCGCGCCGTACGGCGAGCAGAGCCCGGTGAAATCCTGGCTCAGAAAGGGGGTTAAGCTCTACCACTTGGGTTTCATGGCGACCGATCTATCCGCAGAAATCGAACGCCTGCGGGCGCAACGCGCGAAGCTAATGTTTCCGCCCACGCCCGCGGTGGCTTTCGGCAACCGCCGCGTTGCTTTCGTAATGTTGCCGAATTTCCTCTTAGTCGAAATTATCGAGAAAGGCTAGGCGGTCCGTGAGGCCACCACATAAATTTCTCCTGCTATGTCCGGATAGCGTTCACCCAACACCATGAAAGCTTCCACCATCTCGGGCGTCCACGAGGCTTCTATCTGCGCGTTGGAAACTGGCTTGATCCAGTAGCCGCCGAAGATTTCAATTTTCAAACCGGCCCGAGAGAAGGCGTTGCGAAACGACTCAGGATTGAACACTCGGCGATGACCATGGTGGAAATCCATCTCGTTGAGGGTGTCTTCTTCGCGCAAGATGCCCATCATTACGGCGGCCTGCCGGTGCAAAGAACGGGCGTTTGGTACAGCAGCGAATAGGCGTCCGGTGCTTGGTTTAAGCCACTGTTTGGCGCGCGATAATATGTCTACAGGATCCTCCACGTGTTCGAGAACATGCCCCAGGAGGATGTTGTCAAAAAGTTCGTTTGATTGAAATTCCTCGAAGAGAGCGTTGACGGTGTTCGCGTCCGGGAACCGACTGCGCAGAGAGTCGCAAAACAAGGCTGAGCCTTCGACCAAGGTCAATCTCTTCCCGGTGGCGGCAAGCAGTTCGGTCATCACCCCTTCGGCCGGCCCCAGCTCAAGAATGGTCTCGCCAACCATGTGGCGCCGAGCGATCTTGAAGGAATACTTTATGCTGGCCGAATTGACGCCGGCACAATAGAGCGAGACGTTGCTTATGTTTTCCAGTCGGACTTTTTCGGCTTGACTCATTATGATTCCTTCACTGTTGGAACCCGCTCTCAGGAGCGGTCCCCTAACCTCAAAACGTGGGTGGCATCCCCACCCATCCGTACCGGAGTGATTTCGTTGATTGCTCGACAGAGGTCCATGCTTCCCGTATCGCTTCGCAAACACTTACGTTCCAGATTGCCATCATATTCGATCCGAGAAACCGGATTCCCCGCCGCGCGCTTCCAATCGATGAGGCCCCGATATTCCCAAGACTCGCGCGCCGATTTATTCATCCAACTATCCGCACTTGTCACGACCGGCTCGTCAACCGCCCGGCAGGCGATGGATATGTAGCCGCTGGGCTTATCGGACATATATCTTACATGCGACTGAATGTTTTCATGGGGCAAGTAAATACAGTCAATCGGTGCGAGCTTTAGATATCGCAACATGTAATCCAAAAGCGGAACGGACATATGCCAAAAGGTATTTGCTTCGTCTTGCCAGCGACCTTCACTGTTGAACTCCATTAGGTAGTCAGCGCTATGAACGACGTTGGTTGAGACGATCATCAATCCGTTGCGCTTGACCAGCGATCGCAACCCCGCTAAAACCATAAGCGGCGAGAAGACATGATAGAGAAGACCGGAGCAGTTGATCAGATCAAAGGAACGCTTGAGTTTCTTCGAAAGATCGTACATCAAGCCGACATTTTGATACTCAAATGACACGCCATAGTAATGCTGGAGGGCTGCGATTTTTTCTCTGCAGTGATCGAAAGCGTCGGTCGCTAAAACCCTTCGTGCCCCGCTTCGCGCCATCAGGATCGGGATTACTCCCTCCATGCTTCCAAGGTCAAGACAGTCCATATTTCCTAGCCGGCAATTGCGAAGAATAGTGCGGGGTAAAAAGGGGAAAGTATCTTCGTATTGTCCGCGCGTGATTACTCCAGGCAAAAGTTCGACGCTGTAATACCACCACTGAGCGTAAATATGGCTCATTTTTAGCGTTTCCGCAGTTTTTGGGTAATTGACAGTCATTTTTCGAACGGTGCGGGAGAGGGGACGCACACCCGGAAAGGCGCGAAGTTTTGCTCTAAGGGACGGCATTTAGGATCTCACCGCGGTCGAAGAGGTCGAGGAGTTCTTCACTTCCGTGACCGTGAGGTCGCCGGAGCCGATAACCTCGCTGTGCCATCGCAACTTCGGCCGGACGGCGCCCGGAAACCTGCCATACCAATTACCCATGGCTTCGCCCTCGATAACCTCAAAGGCGACGACGTTCTTCTGGAACAGAATGCCTATGGACGTGTCCTTGACGATATACAAGTTGACGTAATAGGACCCGGAATTAAGAAAGTCTCCTGGTATGTCCACGGTGTGCCGGATTAGTCCTGCAGGCCGGGCCTCAAAATCCGAAACGCTGGAAAATACGCATGCCTCTTCGAGATTGTTAAGGATCATAGAGACGTTAAGCACGGTGCCCGGGGCATGGTTCGAATATGTGAATTCGATCCGCAGCGGCGTGTGTATGGTGATGGGATCCAATCTATCCCCGGGCAGAATGACCCGAACGCTCCGCAGGCGCACTCGATCGTCTCCCGGGGCTGTGCGTTCATCGGTCCAAATGGACTCGAGATTGTCTTCTTTGTGATTCTGCAGGTATTGGTTAATGATCTGGTTCGATTCACCGCCCCCCTTTACCCGCCCCGCTTCGAGCCATGTCAGACGACTGCAGAGAGCTCGCAGCGCCGTCATGTTGTGACTGACGAAGATGATAGTGCGGCCTTGCTTGGATATGTCGTCCATCTTGCCAAGGCATTTTTTTTGGAAGGCGGCGTCGCCTACGGCTAGGACTTCGTCTACTAACAGGATTTCGGGCTCTAGGTGGGCGGCTACTGCGAAGGCCAGGCGCATTTGCATGCCACTGCTGTAGTGCTTTAGCGGAGTGTCCAGGAACCGCTCGACTTCGGAGAAGGCTACGATTTCGTCGAACTTGCGGTCGATTTCGGCTTTGCGCATGCCGAGGATCGCGCCGCTCATGTAGACGTTTTCGCGGCCGGTGAGTTCGCCGTGAAAGCCGGTGCCGACTTCGAGGAGACTGCCGACGCGTCCGTGAATTTCCGCGTGGCCTTCGGTGGGGCGCGTGATGCGGGCGAGGATCTTCAGCAGGGTGCTCTTGCCCGCGCCGTTGCGTCCGATGAGGCCGACGACTTCGCCCTGGCGGACTTCAAAATTAACGTCTTTGAGCGCCCAGATGAAGCGCGAGCGTCCGTTTGCGACGACGGGCACGCTGGCGCCGGGAGTGGAGTTGCCGTCTCCGGCGGGTGTCCCTGCGCTGGGACCGTTGTTCGAGCCGCGACTAGAGCCGGTGAGGAGCCGCGCCGGTGCGCGCAAGGCCTCGCCGATCAGGTTGCGCAGCGCGGTGTGGCGCACGCCCTGATCGATGCGGTAGCGCTTGCCTAATCCTTCGACGCGAATGACAGTCTGGCTCATCGCCTAGCCACCGTGCACTTCAAAGTAAGCCCTCCGTGAAATTATGCCTCAGCCACGGTGACTTTGAAATTATGCCCTATGCCTACCTACAGGGTAAGCGGAAAACCAGGAAGTCGAACCATTGGGGTCCTGAAAGTCCTTTGCGTAGAAGACGTTGTGGGTCCCGGTGATTCGGCTACGCATGATAAAGTATAATTGGATAGTTCAACGCAATAAAGGAAATGGAGACAACAACTGAATGCTACACCGGCTTTGTCATATCACTTCAGGGGCTCTCCGAGCAGCCCGAAATGAGCCGGTAGTGCGCAGGGCAATCACGCGTAGCGAAAAACCGGACACCAGTCCGAAGGACTGGTTTTGTGGAATCGATGATGAAACATGGTTTTGGATGAACACTACGGGTCGCAGGCGACGCAAAGCAATAGCACGGCTCGTACCAAGAATGCCGGAAGTCGCTGTGCAGGAGACTTACACCGGCTGGTCCGGTGACTCAACCCTCCGAGAAGGATTTGATGCATACCGGATTTTCAGGAAGAGTTACGAGACGCATGTTGGCCCGATCGGGTCATGCCGTTCCGTTCTGGACTTCGGCTGCGGCTGGGGCAGGATTATTCGTTTCTTCTTGAGGGACGTGGAGCCGAAGAAACTGTTTGGCGTCGATCACAGCGAGGAAGCAATTCGCGCCTGCCAGGAAACGAACAAATGGAGCCAGTTCACATTAATTGAACCAAGTCCTCCGACGCCGCTGGCGCCTGAGTCTTTTGGTCTGATCTACCTGTATTCAGTCTTTTCACACCTACCTGAGGAAATGCATTGGGCGCTGCTCAAGGAATTCCATCGGCTTCTCGCGCCTGGCGGCATGTTGATCGCCACAACTCGACCACGTGATTTTATTTATTTTTGTAAGACGCTCCGCGACGATCCGCGGCTCAATGAGAAACCAGACTGGCTAAAGGTTTCGGCAAGAACCTTCACGGATGTGGATGCAACAATCTCGGCGTACGACAACGGGCAATTCTGCTACGAAAGCGTGGGAGCGGAAGGGCGCTGGTCTTTCTGGGGTGAGGCCTGCATCCCAAGAGGTTACGTTGAGAGGCGTTGGCGGGAAATTTTTGACGTTTGCGACTACATCGAGGACCGTGAGGTTTGCCCTCAAAACGTCATTGTCGCTCGCAAACCTACATAGGTTCAATCCGCCAGCAAAACGTTGGCTTTGATCCCACTGACTCGGTGAAGTTCTCGTGCTGAATTCCTCGGGCAATCTTTCCACGATCGTTCATCGCCGCTCCCGACGAAGATGGCATTGTGACCGTGCCGCGTGTCGTGAAATGGGGTGCGTGCGCTCGGAATACTCCTGATCGACGGCTTATCGAGTTCCCAGAGGTGAATCGAAAGGAACAGTGGGGTTGGCGCGACGCGTGCCGCATTGCGCTCTTCACACCACATCAGCCACTGTGGTTTCCATCTTCTGAAAGTACATCAGCCCGCCCACCAAGACTGCTAGTACCGTCGCGGACGATACCAGCAGCATCCGGCCGGGCGGGTCGCCGGATCCCGCCAGAGACCAACGAAATCCTTCGATTACGCCAGCCATGGGATTCAGGCCGTAAAGCCAGCGCCATTTCGCGGGCACAAGCGAGCTGGGATAGGCAACCGGAGATGCGAACATCCAGAACTGTACGAGAAAAGGGACCACGTAGCGCACGTCGCGATAGATCGCATTCAACGCCGAAAGCCACAGTCCCACGCCCAGGGCCGTCAGCACCGCAAGTAACAGAAACACGGGGAGCATTAGGATCGCCCAGCCCGGATGAATGTGGTAGAAGATCATGATGGCGACAAACATCAGGAAAGAAATCCCGAAATCCACGAGCCCCGACACTACCGCCGAAATCGGCAACATCAAACGGGGAAAATAGACCTTCGTAATTACGTTCTGATTATCGACGATCTTATTCGTCGCGTTCTGCAGAGAAGTCGCAAAGTACATCCACGGAAGTAATGCGCTGTAATAGAAAACAGGATAGGGCAGGCCGCCCGACGGAATGTGAGCCAGTTTTCCGAAGAATAGGCTGAAGATGAGCATCGTCAAGAAGGGCTGAATGACCGCCCACGCGGCCCCGACGACGGTCTGCTTATAACGGACTTTGAGCTCGCGCCAGACAAAGAAGTAAAGCAGCTCGCGGTATTCCCACAATTCGCGAAATGGCAGTACCCACCAACGGTTGGGAGGCGCGATGCGTATCACTGGAACTGGTGAACGGGCGAGCGCGTCTTGACGGGTCGCGGCGTTCACCGAGAGGGCTCGGAACCGGAGCCCGCGGGCTGGCCGGATTTGATGTGTTGCACGTCCTGTTCTTCGATGTGGTGCATCAGTTGTTTCCGGTGAATGAGATAGGATTTCAGCGTGCGCGTCGCGTCCACGGGAACCACCGCCACTTGATTGTACGCTGCATCGCGCCAGGAAATCGGGCCGCGCGCAGGAATTAAATGGACGCCCCACTGAAAGACCAGGCCTAGATTCCAAACAATCAGGAATGCCGTGACCGCGGTGGCTGCGATGGCGGCACGACGCTCTTGCCACGCGCGCCCGAGCCAGTCGAAGAAGGCAGCGAGTCCCAGAATGAAGAGAGGCGTCAGCGAAACGAAGAAGCGATTGCCGAAGGAGGACATGCCGTCCCAGTCGGGATGCAACGCGATGACGAAGTAAAAGAGTAAGAAGGCCGCGATCGCGTAGGTCGCAAACGCTTTATCGGCGCGGCGAAAAAGCACCAGACCGATCAAGGCCAGAATCAGAATGGGAGTCCAACTCAACATGCCGTGGTCCGCTGAGAACAACACGTTCCAGAGTGCGGGCGATTTCCAGGACCAACTCCCCACTGGAGCGTAGCCTGTATGGACGGAGCTACCGAAAATAATTCGCTTGGTGATCAGCGTGGGCAGAAGAGCCACGACGAATGCAGCGACATAAATCAAATGACGCACGAAGAGACGCGCCATCGCTGCGCCGGCGTAGACGGGCGACTTGAAGTCGGTCCAGTAATCGGCAATTCCTTCGAGCAGCGGAATCGTGAGCAGCGCGCCGTTGGGATAGTAAACATCCACGATAAACCCCGAGAGCAGGCCCAGCAGGATCCACTGGGCGATGGTTCGTGCGCCGCGAGTGCGATTCCAGTACCACAGGAAGAACGCCACGGCGAAGGCTGAGTGTGCATGAGACCACGAAGGATTGAAATACATGTAAACCGGGAGAGAACTGGCCCACCAGATGCCGATCGTTGCGAGAAACGCCCAGTGTTCGGCGAAATATTTTCGGGTCAGGGCCAAGGAAAGCCAAAGCCCCAGAAAACCGTAGAAAGCAGTGGCAAAAGCCATGGTGGCGACGTACGGCATGGAAAAACCGTCAGCGGCAATGTGAGCGCCGAAGTGGTCGCAGAGTAAGACGCCTATGTGGCTGACGAAGAGGAATGGGAACCAGAGCAACGAAGGACCGATCGCCCAGGGATTGCCGATGTGTCCCGTTGAAGTGTACTCGTCAGGCGAAACGTTACCGTGCGCATCGAGATTGCCCAGGGCGAAGCTTTCGTTGCCGTGCTTCCAGTCGTTCTGAAAATCCAGCCGGTGCTCGATGAGCATTGCGCGGGCGTAGGCGTAGTAGCCGACGCCGTCGCCGCGAACCCACGGATTGCTGAGAGGAACCGTTAGGAGGAACAGGACGATTAGGATCTTTTCGTATTTGCGCGGCTTCCACAAGTGAAACGTTCCTTCTCGTTTGCGCTCCAGTTCAACACTATTTGTGATCGGTGCGCTCGTCACTCGGTTAAACCTCTGGATTCGAACTGGAGACTTGACGATCAGAGGAAGGCTCCGGCGCGGCGCCATTCTCCTTTCTGAATATTGCGATGAGAGATAGCGGCGGAAGCGGAAGCCACGGGTCAATCACGCGGAATAAGGGCGTCAGAAAATTCAATACGTGAATTTGGCCGAGCCCGAATGTCGTTCTGCGCAGAACCTGTCCGTTGAGCCACCAAGCCGGAACACCGGGACGATTGAATTTCAGCAATTTTTCGGCTCGGAAACCCGCGGCTTCACCGGAGTGAATGAGTTGATCCTCGGTATAGCGGCGGCAATGTCCTAGAACTTCATCCAACGTCCCGAAGAGTTTCGGGCCGTTGGGCACCAACACGATGGCGCGGCCACCGGGTTCCAACGCGTTCCAGATATTACGCAGCGCTTCGTGGTCGTCGGCAAGATGTTCGACGACGTTCAGACAGATTACAGTGTCGAAGGATTCGCCGGCGGGGAAGGAATTGCCGTCCGTGCCATCCACGCGGGCTATCTCGAGGTAGGGCCGATTGATTTTGAGCCTTTCGAGCGAATCGAGATACGCGGGATTGATGTCGGTAGCCCAGTAGACCGTGCGCGGGAGAAGGTGCATCGTCATATTACCGATTCCCGCGCCAATTTCCAGCACGCGATTTCCCACGTATGGCCGGATCGCGTCCGCCATCCAGCCGGTGAAGCGCGGAGCGCGGTTCAGGCGCATCAGGATTTCTCCGCCGTGCCCATCGGCTGCGTAAATCTTGTCGGAGAGCGAATACCGAAAAATGGCCCAAAGTGCTCGCACACCGTCCTTCCAATTGATCTTTTTCCCTTCGGCGTACGTGCGGCCAGAATAACTGATGGGCACTTCAAAAATTCGGCTGCCGCGCTTGGCTAATTTGATGGTGAGCTCGGGCTCGACGTCAAAAGTGGAACTCTCGAGCGGAATGCTCTTGAGCAAGTCCGTGCGCACCATTTTGTAGCCGGTTTCCATGTCCGTGAGGTTGAGGTCGCAGACCAGGTCGCACAGGAAGGTAAGAAATTTGTTGCCAACTTCGTGGCGGAAAAACAGAGCGCGCTTGTAACCGCCAGGCATGAAACGGGAGCCGAAAACGGCGTCAGCGTCTTCGAAGAGGAACAGTTCCACCATCTGCAGCAGGTCGCGCGGGTGATATTCCAGGTCAGCATCATGCATTACGACGAGCTGGGTATCCACGTGCTCGAGTGCGGTGCGAATCCCCGCGCCCTTTCCCATGTTTTTCTCGTGCTCGAGCCAAATCCAGCTAAATTTCTTGAAGTCCTGGCTGGATTCCAAATAGTTCTGAAAACGGCGAATGGCGTCCGCAGTGGCGTCGGTCGAGCAATCGTTTACGACGATTACTTTTATTTGTTGCAGGCGGGGGGACTCGTCGAGGACTGCCAATCCGTTGAGGCTGGCTTCGATCAGATACTCCTCGTTAAAGGCCGGCACTATGACGGACAGTGTTGTGCTCGAGCGATTGTCGCCCATTGCACGTTTGGCGGAAAGAACGGCGCGACCCATGGGGCGAGCCGCGCCGGTGTTCTCGAATGTATTTTTCGCTGGCGTCGTGCTCATCGGATCTTCCGTTGCAATCGTCTCCAAACGCCAATAAATACTCAGTGCAGCTCTCCGGTTGCCGGCTCGGTCATCTCGTGTGCCGACTGCAACAGGACGTGCACGATGGATTCGCACTGCTGCGCGGTCAATTCCGGAAACATGGGCAGCGATAAAATGCGCGCCGAAGCTTGCTCAGTGAGCGGGAAATCACCGCGGCGGTAGCCCAGGTCCCTGCACGCTTCCTGCAGATGAATCGGAATCGGGTAATGAATTCCCGTGGCAATGCCGTGCCGATTCAGGAATTCCTGAATGGCGGCGCGATTTTCGACTTGCACCACGTAGAGATGAAAAATATGGCTGCTATTTTCGGTGACCTTCGGCAGCACGAACGGTCCATCGGCAAGGGCTGCGCTGTATGCAGCGGCATGTTCATTTCTCAGCGCGTTCCAGCGGTCCAGGTGGCGCAGCTTCACGCGTAGAATGGCGGCCTGAATCGTGTCCAGCCGTGAGTTCGTGCCGGCGATCACGTGTTCGTATTTAACTTTCTGACCATAGTTGCGCAGATAGCGAATTCTTTCGGCGATGGCCGCGTCATTGGTGGTGATGATTCCGCCGTCACCGTAGGCGCCGAGATTCTTGCCGGGATAAAAACTGAAAGCACCCGCATGTCCCCACGCGCCAGCGCGCTTGCCTGCGTACTTCGCTCCGTGGGCTTGCGCCGCGTCTTCAATTACCAGCAAATTGTGTTTTTTGGCGATGGCCAGGATCGGTTCCATGTCAGCGGGCTGGCCGTACAGGTGCACGGGCATAATCCCGCGCGTCCGAGAGGTGATGGCCGCTTCGATGGCTGCAGGGGCAATGTTGTAAGTAGCTGGATCCATTTCCGCGAGCACGGGTTTCGCGCCCACTGCGATGATGGCTAGCGCCGTAGCGATAAATGTGTTGGCGGCGGTGATTACCTCATCGCCGGGACCAATGCCATAAGCGCGCAGGGCGAGCTCCAAAGCATCAAGGCCCGAGCCAACGCTCAAGGCATGCGCGGTGCCGATGTATTTCGCGTACTCGTCTTCGAACAGCCGGACTTCATCGCCCAAAATATAATCGCTGCGATCGAGAACGCCCTGAATGGCGGCATTGATCTCCGGGGCGATGGTTTGATATTGCGCTTGCAGATCCACGAACGGAATCTTCGAAGTGGCCGTCATTTTTTCACGCCCAGTCCCAAATAAACCACCGGCCGCAGAATGCTCCACCACCCAGTGATTGGTTTCATTTTCGTATAACCCTGCTGGCGAGGCGGGTACACTTTGGTGACCGGCACCTCGCAATGACGATATCCCAGCCGAATCGTATTATAAAGAAGATACGGCTCTAGTTCATATTTATCCAGCCAATCCTGCCGCCAATTGATACGCGCATCCCGCAGGATCTCGGTGCGGAAGGCGCGAAAGCCGTTGGTGGTTTCGGTCACATACTTTCCTACGAACATCGAGAACATCAGCGGGTGAACGAAGCGCGTGGCCAAAACGCGGTAAATCGGGGTATTGCCGTAACCGCCACCGGGAAGAAAACGCGATCCCTGCACGAAATCCGCGCGCCCGGATGAAATGGGCTCGAGCAGTCGCGAAATTTCGTTGGGATCGTCCTTGTCGTTGCCCGCTTGGATCACCAGGACGTCGTAATTGTTGTCCAGAGCGTAATCGAACACGCGCTTCATCGCAGAACCGATGCCGTGGTTTTTCTCGTTGCGCAGGTGCAGCCAGCCGTTCTTGGGCAGAGATTCGAGCATGCCGTCCGTCGAGCCGTCATCCATCACCAGTAGATCGTAATTGCGCGGATTCGGATGGCGTGCGATGGTGCGGCGGATCTTGTCGCCTTCGTTGTATGCAAAAGCGGCGGCGAGAATCTTCATTTGATCAGGCTCGGTCCGGGCGGACCACCGGACGGGGGAGGGATGCGACGGTGTTCCATTCGGGGCGGCGCCGAACGTCTACGCCGCCTTCGTAGGGCTTCACGATGTCAAAAGCGCATTTTAGATCGTCCACGTCCGAGATGATACGAGCCGGTGAGCCGATGACCACCGCGCGAGCCGGTACATCCGCGATCACGACGCTGCCCGCGCCCACTAGGGCGTTTTCTCCTATGATCACATGAGGAAGAATCGTCGAATTGATACCGATCTTCGCGCCGGATCTGATGGTGGGACCCTGCATGCATTTGGTGCAGAGCGGGTGAGGATCGTTCGCCAGCATCACTCCTGGGGCGAGGAAAACGTCGTCTTCAATCGTCGAGAACTGGCAAACGTAACTATTACAATGGATGCGGACGCGATTTCCCAGCACACAATCGTAGTCGATGGTGGTGCCGTTCCATATGGCGCAATCGTGGCCGATGTGATTGCCTTCGCGGATGATTACGTTATGGCCGGTCTCGAAGCCATTGCCAATCTCAACCGAGGCGTAAATCACGCTTCCGGAGCGTACTTGCGCGCGATCGCCAATACGCACGGGTTTGCGCTCGATCGCGCGGCCGGGTGGATAGCCCAAAATCACGCCAGCATCGATCGAACAATCCGCACCTAGTTCGACCGGGACGCAGCTTTGCATTTTGCCACCTCCACGGCCGCTCCGCGCTCACGGATTGAGGTGTCAATCGCTTTTAGGGCTTGGACCACATGCGTGCCGCTGAGAGCGCCAGAGAGCGGCTGGCGATGCCCAATGACCGCTTCGACAAAGTCGGTCAGTTGCCCTTTGAGCGGCTCGCTCAATTCGATTTTGGGACTAACGATATCGCCGTCACGCATCAGCAATTTGAATTCACCGAATGAGCCGGCATGCGTCTCGCCGACGGAAACACCTTTTTCGTAGATGCGAACGCGCTCAAGGCTATTGAGGTCGTCGAAGACCAAACGCTGGCGGCTACCCACGACGACTACTTCGCGGACTTTATTGGGGTCCGCCCAGCTTACGTGAATATTGCCGATGACGTCGTTCGCGTAGCCGAGGGTAATGAAGGCCACATCTTCGCGCACATTGCCCAGTGCCCGCGAGCCGATGGCGCTGGCCCATTGCGGCTGCTCGTCCAATAAGTAGTTGAAGATAGAAATGTCGTGCGGCGCCAGATCCCAAACTGCGTTGACGTCCGGACGAATGGGTCCGAGGTTCGTGCGCGTGGCATGCAGGTAATACACGCGTCCGAAATTCGACGACTTGACAAATTCGCGTAGCTTCTGAATTCCGGAATTGTAGAGGAAGGTGTGCGCCACCATGAGAACGCGGCCTTTTTTATCGGCGAGTTCCCCGAGTTGCTCGCAATGTTCAATCTCCAACGCGAGAGGCTTTTCGACGATCACATGACGACCGGATTCCAGCGCGAGGCGGGCCAGTTCGTAGTGTGTGGAGGCGGGAGTGGAAATAATGACGGCGTCTACATCATCACGCCGCATTGCTCCCGAGACGTCCTGGCACAGCGGAATCCCAGGGAAACGGGCCGCTGCGCGCCGCAACCGCTCTTCTTGCGTGTCGCAAACAAAGGTTAGGCTCAGATCTGGCAGGTCAGCCAACGCGCGCGCGTAATTGGGACCCCAATAGCCATAGCCAATCAGGCCCACGCGGATCTTGGAAGACAATTTAGGGGGCTCCTTGCTCTTCATTTAATAACGGCGAGACACACCGTCCTGCACACCTAGCTTACGGGGAGGTCGTGATCAAACGAATCGCGGAATATCAATCAGCCGACAACCCTGCCGGCGTACCGGCCGCCGCGGTGGCAGCTGTTATCGACTTCGCCGCGCCCGCTTCCTGCTTCTCCCGAAAATAAGCGACGACGCCGTCCACGATGTCATCGAGCGGAATCGCCGGGCGGAATCCCGTGAGACCTTCGAGTTTTTCCACGGCGGGGACGCGCCGCGGCATGTCTTCAAAGCCGGGTTCATACGCTCGATCGTAGGGGACGTGCATAATCGGCGAACTGCTGTTAGTTCGCTGCTTCACGCGATGCGCGAGTTCCTGAATGGTGACTTCTTGCGTGCTGCCGATGTTCACCACTTCGCCGATGGCCTTTTCGTTGGCAATCAAGCGCAACACGGCCCCGACGCAATCACGCACGTCGCAGAAACAACGCGATTGCTGACCAGTACCGTATACGGTGATGGGCTCCTCCGCGAGCGCCTGACGGACGAAATTAGGAAGCACCATGCCGTAGCGGCCCGTCTGTCGCGGGCCAACGGTATTGAAAAAGCGCGCGATCATCACGGGTAGCTTTTTCTCTTTCCAATAGGAGAGCGCAAGGAATTCATCGAGCGCCTTGGACGCCGCATAGCTCCAGCGTCCTTTACTGGTAGGTCCCAGAACGAGGTCGGCATCCTCGTGGAACGGAACTTTATCGCTCTTGCCATAGACTTCGGAGGTTGAGGCGGTAAAGACCAGCTTCTTTTTCTTGGACGCGGCGTCCAGCACGTTTTGCGTACCGTGAACGTTGGTCGCGATGGTACGCACGGGACTTTCGACAATGAGGCGTACCCCGACGGCTGCAGCAAGATGGAAAATCACGTCCGATTCGTCCACCAGCTCAGCGAGCAGGTGCTTATTCATGATCGAATCGAAGATGTAATGAAAACGATTGTTGGTTTTGAGGTGGCGAATGTTCTCGACGCTTCCCGTGGAGAGATCATCCAGAACAAACACTTCCTCGCCCTGCGCCAGCAACGCTTCCGATAAATGAGAACCGATGAATCCGGCACCGCCGGTTATGAGACAACGCATAAATGCACCTCTATGTAGACGGTTTGTGAGTTTCATCAGACCCGGATGAAAACCTCGGAGTCTTTCCTGCATCTTCGCCATATCCGTAACCATAAGCGTACGGATAATAGCGGTACGAATAATAGTAATCCGGTGCACTAGAGTCAACGGCATTTAGCACGACGCCGAGCAATCGGCACTTCACCGCCGCCAGTAAATCGCGGGTGCGTGTAAAGGCTTCCTTAGGCGTTTCACAGCTGCGCACGACAAGCAGAACGCCGTCCGTGAGCGCGGACAGAATCACGGGGTCGGTGGCCGCCATCACCGGAGGCGAATCAATGACTATGAATTTGAATCGATGTCGGAGTTCAACGATCGCTTCGCGCATCCGGTGCGATGAAAGCAGGTCAGCAGGGCTGGGCGGCACAGGTCCGGTAGTGAGCGCGACGAGATTATTGATGGTGGGATGCGGAATCATGACTTCATCCAGCGTGGAGACACCCGCCAAATACGAACTCAAGCCGACTTCTTTGCCGACCGTTAAGTTCAGCGCGCGGCGAATGCCGGGCTTACGCAAGTCTGAGTCCATCAGCAGCGTGCGGTCACCCAATTGCGCAAGAGTGACGGCGAGGTTCACCGCGGCCGTGGTCTTGCCCTCGCGAGGCAACGCGCTCGTAACGAGGATCACCTGCGGCGGATGATCCGCTTGTGAAAGCAGCAGCGAGGTACGCAGCGCGCGGAACGCCTCGGAAATTTGGGATTTGGGCTGGATGTAGGACAAGAGCTCGACGCGCGGGCCGGAGGCTGACTGCGGTGCTGCTTCACGGGCAGCACGGGAGAAGCGGTTGTGACCAGCGTTCAAACCCGGCAGAGACGGCACGACCGCCAGTGAAGGCAGCCCGGTGAGCGCTTCAATGTCATCCGGAGATTTCACGGTGTTGTCCAGATACTCGCGGAACAGAGCCAGGCCCACTCCGCCGACCAGGCCCACCAAAAACCCAAGTAGTATGTTACGAGCCTTCTGCGGGCGTGCGGGTGTCGTCGGAGCCAGCGCAGGGTCCACCACCCGAATGTTGCTCGAACGCAGGCCAGCGGTAATGCCCGCTTCCTTTAGCTTTTGCAGCAGCCCGTCGTAGAGCTGTTTATTCGATTCGGCATCGTGCTGCAGAATGTGGTACTGCACCAGTTTTTCCGCCAGACCGTTGGCTTCGGCCTTTTGTTTGTCGAGTGCTTCTTGCAAGAGGTCAGCGTGGGTGCGCGCGGTAGTGAAGTCCTCTTCTACGCTCTCGATCATAGTCTTCCGCGCTTTGACCAGATCGTCATCTACTTCCTTCTGCTGGGCGGCGATGCGGAGTACCTTGGGGAAATTCGGCCCATATTGGTCCAGGGCTTCCGCGTACTGCTCATCGAGGGCGGATTTGCGGGTCATCAAATTGGAGATTACAGAGCTGCTACGTGCCGCAGGAAGTGCGTCGACGTTGCCGGAGACAGCCATGCGATATAGGGCTTCTTTCTGAGCGACATCCGTTTGTGCGTCGGTTACGGCTTTGCTGAGGTCCACAAGCTTCTGAGTGGTGATGTCCTGTTTTTCGTCAATCTGCCAAATCTGATTTTCGCGCTCGTAGGCGATGCGCGCATCTTCCGATTTCTCAACCTTAATGCGGAGTTCTTCGAGTTCCGCCGAAAGCCAGTTGGAGGCTTGGATGGTAGCGTCGTACTTGCTGCGGAAGTTTTGTTCGACGTAATTTTGTAGGTGGGTATTGACAATCTGCGCGGCCAGCTGGGGATCTTCGGCCGCGAATTGAACTTCAATCAAGCGGCTATTGGGAACGCGCTTGACGCTCAGCCGCCCCAGGAAGGCGCCCAGGATGGCGGGCCGTGGGCCCGAGGGGCCGGGGTGTTGCCAGGCGATGGAGTTGGGAGAGCCTCCAAACTCAGGATATCGAGTGAGGTCCATCGATTTGATGGTCATCATGGCCATCGTCTCGCTCTGCAGGATCTTCGTCTGCGTTTCGATGTAGGCCTCAGAGTCTTCGTAATCGCCGTAAGAACTGGCATCCGAGAAGGGCTGCTGCATGGTTTGCGCTTCCTTGTCTATTTCCACGCGCGCCGCTGCTTCATATTCTGGCTTCATCTTGAAGGAAGCAATGGTGACTACGGTGACCACAGTTAGCAAGAAAGTAACGATCAACCACTGATGTTTGCGCAGAATGATCAGGTAATCGAGCAGGTGCGGCTCGCGCGGAACCTGATCCCAGGGCAAGACCGAAGGCGCGGGAATCACCGTTAGTGCATCCCCGGCCTTGCGTTCACGAACGCTGGGGACGATTCGGGATGGCTCTTCCATTTATCCCTTCACCTCTGCAACTACGTCGTGGACTGATTTACCTGAGCGAACTATCAACACTGATCAATACGCGGACTTATAGACGACGACGGACGTCGTGATCCCGACAGCCGCCTCAGCGCCTCGCGCGAGTACCTTTCTGCCGACGCTATCCGGTATGTACAGGATGTCATTCGATTTCATGGCGACATCCTCCGCCTTGCGATGTTCGATTTGCTTGACATGCACCGGAATCACATCTCTCTGGCCTGTGAGAGGATTGTTACGCATGATGACTGCGTCATCAGCCTTTGCAAATCCAGTGGTGCCATGAGCCAGCGCAATCGCTTTCAGCACGCTGATCTGTTCCCCGTGGCTCTGCAGGACATAGCCGCCCGGCTGCGAGATTCCCGCACCCATCACATACACGATGCCTGCTCGCGGGACGGAGACCATGTCGCCCCCAAAGACTTGAATATTGAAAGAGGGATCACCAGATTCCAACAGATCCTGCAAACGGATGGAGATCGTTTGAGAGTCCTGCGCAGGCTTCTCGGTCGTGGAATCCGAGACAGTCCTTGCCGCCGGCAGACCAGTGCCGCGGGTGACCAGAACCGCGCTTCCTGCAAGGTCAGTTATTCCGCCAGCGTTGGCGAGTAATTCAAGCAGCGTGGTAGGCCGAACAATCTGGTAAACACCGGGTTTCGCGACCGCGCCGACGACTGATACGGGCTGGCTGGTTTGCTCCTTAACGAAAACGGAAACCTGCGGATGCGTGACCAAGCCGTTTTCAACCAATAGCTGTTCCATTTTTTCTTCAAGCTGGAAGGGCGTCAACCCGGCTGTCTGGATCTTCCCCGGAATCAGAGGATAGCTGATGTCCCCCAGATCGCTAACCCGTACGTCGCGGGAAAGTTCCGGTACGTCGAAAACGTCGATGTGTAGCAGATCGCCCGCTCCAACCGGCACGTCGCGGGGCCGCGCCGACGCGAGCGCGGCAAGCTGCTGAATCTTCTGGTTGGTCTCCTGCTGGGTCTGCTGTTGCGGGGTGTCGGTTTGTTGCTGGCCACGCAGCGGCGAAGTGCTACACAGTAGAAGTGGTACTAAGAAAAAGACAGGCTTCGCTTTGAGCCAGTCCGAAATGGATCGGACGGTCGATGTCATGGCTATAGAAATCCCCAAAAAGACTATCCCCTAGCGACCGTATTGCTGTCAACCGGCGAAGAACAGTATGACACGCACCATTGACGTCTAAGCGAATTATGTATTCCTAAAGTTCGCAAACATCTTGTCAACGCCGGTGTCGCTGTCTGGGACGCTAAGGAATTACGGCGAAACTTGCTGACCCTCGCCAGCAGTATCGTGCTCGCGGACACGCACGTGGCGGCGCGTGGGAGCTGCTTCGGACGGCAATGGCGTGGTGGTGGCAAGGTGCGCTTGCAATAAGAACAGCAAAGCGTTGGATGGAATGTGCAGATTGAAGTCAACCAAGCTGTGCAACAACAATCCGCAGACAGCCGTGATCGCTCCAGCGTGAATGGCGCGCGAGAAATGTCCCTGTTCTGCCGCGAAGCAGCTTCGCGCTTCGCGGAACAAGATCCAGAGAAATGCGAGTCCACACAACGCACCCGCGATTCCCGTTTCGGCGAGCATTTCCATGTAGTCGTTGTGCACGTGATCTACAATCTTGCCGTCGTACAACGTTTCGTAGCGCGGATACACCGCGACAAGCGAGCCAAGTCCCGTGCCAGCAACGGGATGGTCGAAAAACATGTGGGCGGCACCACGAATCATCGTCGTGCGGCGGGAAAGGGTGACGTCCCCAGGGCGTAAGCTTGAAAGCCGCTCGATCACCTTTCCGGCACCCAGCCACGCAACAAAAGCTAACGCAGCGACTCCCACGATAGCCAAAGCCGCCAACTGGGGACCTTGTGGCGCCTTGCGGGTGCGTGCCAAAAGCGCCAGGACAGCTAACTCGAACAGGAGACTGACGGTTCCTCCACGCGAACCGGAGAGCATCACCGCGCTGACAGAAACAATCGTGAGTAGTGCGGCCAGCGGAAACATGTCGCGGCGAAGCCCGCGGAAGATCAACAGGGCCAGGCCGGTGGGAAGAGTGAGTTCCACGAAACCGGCGAAATGATTACGGTTTACGAACGGACCGAAGGGAGCTCCGCCCTCGGTCAGCGTGCGGAACCCGTAGATCTTCGCGTCAGACGTGAAGTACTGAATGATGCCCAAGAGCGAAACAGAAAAACAAAGAAAAATCAGAAACCATGCGAGATTGCTCAGATCGCGCCGTTGACGAAACGCTTGGGTAGACAGGAAAAAAATTAGCAAGTACGCGGCGAGTTTCAGTAGCTCCACGCGAGTCAAAAAGGCGTAGGGAGTGATACGCAAACCCAGCTGAACAAGCCCGATGGCCAGAAAGCCGGCGAGCGGCCAGTTCAAGTGGCTCCATTCAATCTTGACGCCGGGATCGAGAAAAACAACCAACGCCCAACCTATGAATAGAATGCTGGCTCCGATTTCCAGAAACGACTCCGACCAGACTTCAACCGAACCGAATGCGAGGACGGAGAAGGCAAACAAAAGCAAAAGGCCGGCGCGGATGAATTTCATTGCCCTGACTCGCCCGAGTCAATCTCAGCAGGAATCAGCGTAACGTCCGCGAACCAGACCGTACCGCTTAGTCTATTTTCAAACAGGCGGCTAGCAACGCGATACAGACGCACGACCAGGAAATGCGTTTCCGGACCCGTGGCCACATCCAAGTCCGTCGCCGTCCATTTGTGCGAACCAGTGAAATTCTCGGTCATCAGATTCACGGCCCCATTGTGATTAGGATCGAAAATCGAAAAACGCATGCCGCTTTCGGTGCTGATGCCCTCAGTTTCCATAAACGCGTGAAAGTGATATTTCCGGTTCGGTTCGACGGCGACGTACTGCATGGGCGCGGAGATTTCCAGGTTTCTGCCACCGCCGAAGTCCAAGCGTAGCGAACGTACTCCCGCCGGGGAAGGGGCGGTGTCAAAATCGATTGCAGCACCGAAGGGCGCACTCCATCGCCAGCCGAGGCCTCCGTTTTCAAATTCGTGGGCGAAATCGCCGTTCCAGATCAGGGAATGCTTCAACGGCTGATCATGTGGGAGACCGGCGGCGGTGAGAGCCTCGATCCACACACGGATCGCATCGTTTGAACGGTCATCAGCAATTAGCTCGTCAAAGAAGGGGAACGTCTGCCGTATCGCGATTGGTTTTCCGAGCGCCGTGAGGCGCCCCCACACCACCAGCGCCGGATCCGGCTTGCGAATCGAAGCGAAGAAATTGAGCGCGTGAAAGTAGGCGTCCACGTCCGCTGGGAGAACTTGATCCAGTAAAATATTCACGTCGCGGCTGGATCGCCATACTCGCGAAATCGCCAGTTCGAGAAACGACGGGTCCGATTGAATCGCATGGTGGATCTGGGCGTATCCAGCAGCATCCTGATCCTGCCGCAGAAGAAAGTTTCCGTAGTTCCAGGCAACTTCAGCAGAAAGCGGATAAACAGCGCGGGCGTGTTCAAATGCTTCTTCCGCGCGGCTCACATCGCCGTTCGCTTCATAGGCGCCCGCAAGATTCATCCAGTAGTTGGCGGAAAGTGGATCGACTTGGGTGGCGCGTTGATAATTCTCGAGCGCCAGCGAAGGGTCGGCGTTGGCCAAATCCAGCTGTCTGTGCCGCCCCAGAATGTCCCACGCTTCGGCGTTGCCTGGCTCTAGCGCGGCTCCACGCTCGATCACTTCGAGCTTGCTTGAATGGATTTGATGATCGGCGAGCCAAAGCTTGGTTGCCTGATAGCAGAGAAACATCCCGCAGGCGAGGGCCAGAGGCAGAATCAACCGCCGCGTCCGGGCTTCGCCAAAGGTTTGCTCCACGGTGCCGTAATCTCCTACGACTTTCGGTCTTTTCGCAAGACCAATTTTAAATCTGAGGAGGTGTGGACTTCACGGCTTGCAGGCACAACAACCGGTTCGGACGTGTGACCATAGGAAGACGGCGGATTCAGCGGCCCTATTTCACGCCAAAGCGATAAATCAAGCCCACCGAGACGCGGTAATTTCCCTGGCTCATGCCGCCATAGCTTCCCGTTCCAATGTCGCTGAAATGGGTTGACTCGTAGTTCGCGTCGATCAAACGAATCGTCCAGCGTTTCTTGAACCGGACATCAAGACCGCCGCCGGCCATCCAGACGAATCCGTGGTCCCAGGTACTTACTGATGCGAAGCCGCCCTGGCTCTGCAGATTGAAAACGGAAAATCCCTCGCCAAACAGGATGTGCGCAAACGGAGTTATTTTGTGCCGGTGACCCAGGGGATACAGCTCGGGTCCGAACATCAGCGTGTACATCTGCGTGTTGCCGTTTGCGGAGCTGATGTTGTAAGCGCCCGAAATATCGCCGCCGGCGCTCAGCCAGCGGAAGATGCGATATTCGCCGTGGACGTTGAATCCGTTCATGTTCAGCCGGTTGCCCAGGCCGGGAGGATGCGGGGACGGCTCCAGGAACGAGCGGTAGGTGTAACCGAACCCGAGCTCGAATTTCGAGCGCTCAGGCTTACGAGGCTTGAGCTTCGAGAAATCGGGCTTGAACATCGAGTTTTCCTGAGCCTTGGCCGACACACAGAAAAAGGCCGTCAACACCAAAATCACCGCTACTTTTTTCATCAACCGCGTCCTCCAGTGAATTTCGTGCTCTTAGTGTTTCTCGTTCCGCGAGTGTTTCAGATGCGAGCGGCCCGTAATTCGTTGGCGCGCGGCGGCCACTTAGAATAGATGGAAAGGGGAATTAAGTGTAGTGCCGCGCGAAAATCGTCCTTGCGAAGGAGGGATTGCGAGGTAGCGCATGGATTGGAAACGTGGCCGGAAACTTGAAATTTTGCACATGGACGGTTGGTGCCATAACGACGTCGCCTCCCGGACCGCCCGGGTGAACTGTTCGGTGATCACCTTCACAGTGTCGACCGAAGAAGGCCGAGATGCGAATTATAGGATGCGATTTACCACGTCTTATCGGCTCGAGGGAGCCGACGTTGTTCATGAAATCATCTGGGTACTCGAACTTGGGCCATGCCAGTTTAGCTGCGGCTTAGCGGTTCATCTCTAGTTCACCTGCAAGTCACCACCAGTGCATTGCGGTTTCTTAAGCGTGGCGCGAAAGTGGGCGCAACTTGATAGCGACTCGATTACGGTTGTTGCCAAGCGAATGCAAAAGAAAAAAGGAGAAAGTCCATGAAAAAGCAAATTCTTACAGGTGCCGCAGCGTTGGTTTTGACGGCGTTTGCACCGGTGCAGACCCACGCGCAACAGGCCACGCAGGCCAAAATTCCGTTCGCGTTCCAAGCTGGGAACACGATGATGCCGGCCGGTGAATATCAGATCCAGCGAGCGTTGCCGACGGGTACCACAGCGCAGCTGATTCGACGCACCGATTCGTCTGCCTCGACGTACGTTCTGACGAACGCCGTGGATTCCAGGGACAAGAATTTCAATCCCCAACTGATCTTCCACTGCTACACCAATGAGTGTTTCCTGTCCGAGATTTGGGTCGGAAGCGGCCAGGGATTGAAACTCCAGCAGTCGCGTCGCGAGAAAGAGCTATCGCACGCCAGCGCGGAAAATGAACTGGCGGTCGTTTCTATGCCGCTCACCGTTACTCCGTGAGGATCGCAAGTGCGCGACACCCATAGCGTCTTGGCTCGCAGTGAGTCGTCGAAACTGAAACAACACCTCAACCGAAAGACAGACGGGAGGCCGAAATAATGCGGTGGGGCCTCCCGTTTGCTTCAAAGGAGAATCCGATGGAAACCGCAATTGGAGTGTTCGCTTCGCGTGAACGTGCGGAAGAGACAGTAAAGGAATTGCTGGAAAGGCAAGTCCCTCAGGACGCGATTGTCTTTCTGACTCGCTCTGAAAGTGAGGCTATGACCCTCGGCAAGAGTCTCGGCGCTTACGCAGGAGGTTTTGTGGGCGGGGCGGCCGGCCTGATGTCCGGAGCAGTAGCTGCAACGCTGTTTTCAATTCCAGGAATTGGACAAGTGTTCGCTCTAGGGGTGGGTGCGGCTGCCGCACTCGGACTTGCCGGCTCTGAAATAGGCAAGAAATTGTCGGCGAAGCCGAATTTATCAATAGAGACGGCGATGGAGACTCCTCAACCAACTCCCGATGAAGAGGCTTCCCAAGACTGGGCATTCTTTGGAGCGGTCTTGCAAGAAGGGCGGTCACTCATCATTGTGCGGACCGATTCGCGAGAAACCGCAAAGGTGGCCGCCGCAATCCTCGACCGCATGGGCATTAGCGAGCGATGGCGCATGAGCACAAGAATGCAAACCGAGTCGCGACAGATGGGCGACATTTCGGTAGTAGATGTGCGGGGAAGGATCACAGTCGGCGAGGGCAACATCATGCTTCGCGAGGTCGTCACAAGCCTGTTGGAACAGGGAAACAAGAAAATACTGTTGAACTTGCATGGAGTGGCCTACGTCGACAGCGCCGGTCTCGGCGAACTGGTGAGGACGCATACGACTCTTCAGAGACAGGGCGGCCAGCTCAAGATGGCGAACGTCAATGAAAGAGTGCAGGATCTGCTGAAAGCAACGAGCTTGCACAGGGTCTTCGACGTTCACAAGGACGAGGCCAGCGCGTTTCATTCGTTTCGAGCGTTGGCTGCGGGAGCCGCCGGATAGAAGCGGAACCCCGGCACCGCGCCACTACACGAGCGCAGATGGTTGGTACCGGAATCAATTGGATTTCACTAGTGAGGTAGAACAAGTCAGGCCGGCGAAACGAGGAGGACCATGCTCGTCGCGCGCTTAAGTTCGGCTGTGATTCTCGCGTTCTTTTGCGTTTGTTCGCAGGCGCAGGAACAACCGCAGAAGATAACCGTCACGGGCACGCTCGATCACCCCAAAACCGCAAGACTCGAAAAGCTGAACGGCAAATGTGTCACGGCAACAGGGACCATTTCCCACCCGCAAGGAGTGGAGACGGGCGACCGAGCCGTTCTCATCATTTCCTCAATAAAAGAAACAAAGGCCACAACCCACCGGGACCCGCGAGCACCGATGCCTTCAACATCGTCGGTAGCGAATGGCTACTGGAAGACCTTGGCGGCAGCGGAGTGATCGACGGTATTCAAGCGACGCTCGCTTTCCCGGAAGCCGGTAAAGTAGCGGGTAAAGGCTCGTGCAATCGTTTCTTTGGTTCAGCCGAGATCAGCGGGCTTACCATCAGATTGGGTCCTCTGGCTTCGTCCCGAATGGCTTGCCCGGAGGCGGTAATGAACCAAGAGGGGAAATACCTGGATGCCCTCCAGAAAGCCGAACGTTTTGAGTGGAAAGATCCTTATTTGCTGATTTATTGCAAAGATTTCGAAAAGCCGCTGCGTTTTACGCAGACGCAACACACGGGAGCCCGCTGCGCAAGGACTAATCCCGGCAAAATCCTTCGCCAGATTTGATCAAGAGGCAGTTCTTTTTGTCCAACAGCCATTTCATAGCGGTCTCGCGGCCATTGCCAGCGCGGATCGTTTCGGACTTGCCGTCGCGCTGGAACTGGATGTGGTCTCCAGCAGGAATCCCCGCATAGGTCGCAGGCCCGTCGAGCGACTGGATTTTGACCACATATCCATCGCCATTTCTGGAAAGCAGGAGATGGGTCCCTTCCGGCCCATTCCTGAGATTCCGGCTGAAGCCTGTGTTAACGGCCGGACAAGTGAGTACAAACGATACGGGTATTGACGGCCGGGTGGTGGACGCGGCAATTCAGCTGCCCATCGCGGGCGGAACGGTGTTGGTCGCACTCGAACAGCAGGATGGTTCGCAGCCTGACGTCATTTTCATGCAAACAGCCGCCGATTCGGCGGGCAACTTCAATTTCTGCCCACTGCCGACGCCGGCAACATTCGACGTGGTAATGGTCGCCATTAATGGTGCGGGAGTAGCCTACGATGCGACGGTGGCAGTCGGTGTGCCCGGCGGCACCAATCTAGGTGTGATCCCTTTGACCGCTGAGACGGGAGCTGCGACCGGGCCAGTGAAGTTTCAAGGATTCGTCACTGCCACAACAGGTTCTGCCGCGGCAACAATCGATGCTTCCGTGTCCACGTTACAGACGATTGCTCTGACCGGCGGGACGAGTCTGGTTATAACAATTCCGGCCGAGTCCAACTCGGTTGCCAATATATCCGTGGATTCAAATGCGAATTGTCCGGCGACGGCACCCATGGAGACGAATTGCGCTCAGTACACGCTGATTGAGCCGGGAAGCAATCCGAGCGTAGGAATCTTCTCTTCCGGAAAAATCACCTACGCTGCTCCGACCTCCGGCAGCGTTCTGTACTCGGTGGGCGCGAATGCATTCATACCGATGAGCGGCGGAGCGAAGGATTGCACGCCGCCGTCGCAGACCATCATCGTGGACGCGAACGGAAACCCGCTGAAAGTGAGCCCCGACACCGCTGTTACGCCGAAGGAAATTGATTTCACCGGCTGTTCGTAGCGCAATCCGCCGCCGATGGGTGCAGATCTTAGGAGAACTCTCACATCGGGGAATCGCGTCGAACAATTCGTGTATGTTCAAGATACCTACGAGGCTACGGGCGCGAGGGTTCCTCCCTGGCATGCGTTGAGGGCGAAGCCGCTTCGGCAATGCGAACCACGGCCATCAGAATTTCCAGCACGGCTCAGACCTACAGAATCCAGAAAAACAATGATGGCGGCTGTCGTTTAGAGACTAGTTTTTGGAGCGCAGGTGGAGAACGATATTGGTCTGCTCGCCGGGCGCCACCCAGACGTTTTGGCGCCATTCGGAGACGCGTGCCTCATAGGAAGCGCGGACGCCGTACTGGCCCTCCGGGAGCGAAGCGAACCAGAAGCGGCCCTGATTATTGGTGTCCGTGGTTAGGAGGCGATGGCCCTCGGCGGCTTGCAGGATGACCCGCGCCCCGATGACAGGACTCCCGTTCGTCCCCAAGACCTGACCTGCAACAGTGCCCAGCCCCGCGGGACGGGGTACAATACCGGCGCCGACGGTCAATGCCGCGCACAACAATTTAGCAATCACCAATCTTAGCCGCACGGTGATACCTTTTTGAAGCCGACTCTTGTCCGTTGCCGAGGTATTGCTTTTGGCCTCCCTTGGGTAAGGATCATCGCCTTATCCTCGCGCGCTCCGTTTACTGGATCTCGAAGTGGACCACGCTGTAAACGTCGGTTTCATTCCTGCAACGATTTGGGATCGGATTCATTCTTGGGCGACGTTTTATTCAACAGAGCGATGAATTCGCGCCCGGCAGAAGGGACGCCGACCCTTCCCTGACGAACGATCTCCCTGGCACTCAGGTCACGTCCATAGAGCTTCCTATTCGCGTTCCCGTCCGAGCGAAGGGTGGACCCCTCAAGCGAGATTCCCGCGAACAACCCCCGTGAACGGGAGTAACTCAAGACCTCCGCTCTCATCACGATGTCCGTATCGGCGGCTGCGGTGCGCCCCTTCGGTCCGGCAGCGGCTGCTGCGTCGGCTCCAAGCTTTACTTTGCTGCCGAGAATGGAGTTTGCCCCTCTGGGGTTCACTACCAATAGGACGAAATCAGTTGCCTGCCCGCCCAACTGGAATCCGATGTTTCCACCTTCGAGCGCGAACAATGCGGGTGCGCTCCAAGGTCCGGTAAAGTGCTCACCAGTGCGACACGTAATGGCGCCCCGGCCGAAGTCGCCGCCGACGCCAAAAGCAAATTTCAGTACAGAGGGCATTACGATGACGCACTCCGCCTTGTTGAGTAATTCCTTGGGGATGCCGTCAGGGATGTTGAGAATTTCCTTAAAGACTTGGCCGCACGCCTCTAGGCGCTTTTCTTCTCGGTTTTTGTCGCTCGCCCACGCCGGACAAGCCAGGGAAAACGCAATCGTCAAGGCACAAATCTTTCGCATTTGTCGTCCTCCGAGCTGGCGCTCAATTGTGGGCTGATTGAACCCGCCGGGGGACCTGTCCTTGCAGGCAGTTATGTCTTAAGCTTCAACTAAGCGGGTGGGCAAAACACGAAAGGCAGTTCGTTCTGAGGTATGGTCGGGCTTATCAACCGACGTCCATTAATTCTACGCGCCAATCTTCTGAACGAGCCTCAATAAAAAGGCCGCGCGTGTGGAAAAGCCCGCACGCGCGGCCTTGGAACAGCTCAGCCGAATTTCTACTACGTGATGTTTACCGTGACTGTGATCGCCGACTTCGTGACGCCTCCGGAGGAAGGAGTGATCACGACGGTTGATGTCTTGGGCTTCGGGCCACCTCCGCCGTTGCAGCCCGCCACAACGATAAACACCATCATCGCTCCAAGCATCCCCATGCGCGCGCGGAATCGGCGCGTGGAGGGAATCATGAACAGAAGCGAAATGATCAGCATCACGAGAAACACTTGCCGCAGAGTCGTCGCGGGCGGAAGTTTCATGGATTGCGGCGCCACTACGAAAGAAGAAGCCGTGACTGTGGCGGTCGCCGTGGCTCCCGGCGCAGCAGCCGCGTTCGTGGTTGGCACGGCACACGAGGTAATGAGCGTGCTGCCGGGCGTGCAGGTGAAGGATACTGCACCGGTGAATCCGCCCAATCCGGTGATGCTTACAGGGAAGCTGCCCATAGCGCCCTTGGCCACACTGACGCTGCCGGGGGCCGAGACCGAGAAGTCCCATGCGGTTCCGGTCAGCGGCACCGATTGCGGGCTTCCGTTGGCGTTGTCGGTGACGGAAAGTGTGTCGGTGACTGTTCCGGGCGCCGTGGACGAAGAAGGCGCGAAGGTGACCATGATGGTACAAGTTCCCGCCGGAGCGATGGTCGCAACACAATTGTCGGTTTCGGTAAATGCGGACGTTCCTGTGGCAACCTTACTAATGATTAGCGGTGAAGTGCCTGTGTTCTTGACCCCCACCGGCATTGCGGAGCTCGTGGTAGTGAGAAGCTGCCCAGGGAACGTGAGACTGGTGGGGTTAAAGGTGATCGCGGCAATTGTGTTGCTGCCGGTTCCGGTGAGCGCGATGGAGATCGGGTGCTGCGGCGTGTCTGCGCTATCAGTAATCACCAACGTTGCGGAGTAAGACGCCACGGCGGCGGGTGTAAACGTCGCGCCGACCGTGCAGCTAGATCCAGCGGTTAGTGACGTCGTGCACGTGCCGGCCGCCAACGCGAAATCGGCGGGATTCGTGCCCCCGATTGCCGTCGGAAGAGTCAGCGTGATGGCCGATGACGTGTTGTTCGTGAGCGTGACGAATTGCGCTGCGGACGTAGCGCCGACTAGTTGCGTTCCGAAATTGATGCTCGTCGCAGAAACCGAGATGGTAGGAGTCAGAGGCAGTTCGGTGACGAACGCGTTGGATACGCCATTTAGCGATGTCTGGAAGACCCCTGTTGTCACCGGAAACGGATTCGTTCCAGTGGAAGGAGACACCGCCTGACCGGCAATATAGACGTTCGTGCCTAAGAGAGCGATGCCCTGGGCCGTATCGGGTTGGGTTGAACCGACGGTACCGACGCCGCCGTTCCCACCGAAGTAGGTGGAGTAAACCAGATCGGCGATTCCGTTTCCACCCGGATTCACTTTCGAAACAAAACCCGCGCCGCTGGGATTGAACCGCTGAACCTGCAAGGCCCCCTGTGTGATTGGGAAGTCCGGCGAAGAGGTCTCGCCTGCCACATAGGCATTTCCCAATGCGTCCGACGTGATTGAATTGCCGATGTCCCCGTTGGTTCCTCCCAAGAATGTGGAGTATTCCAAGGGACTCGTACTGGTAGTGTTGACTAGCGAAACGAACGCGACGCCGCGACCAACGCCACCGGCTGGCGGAATTGTAGCCGTCGTTCTGGGAAAATCGGCCGATGCAGTGGTTCCTGTCACATAGGCGACGTTGCTGGCAACGGGAATGCCCGGACCCAGGTGAATAGCGACTGCAATGTCAAACGCCGAGCCCGTGAGGCAGTGTGAATAACTCAGCGTTCCCGCGCTGACGTTGATCACCGAAATGAACGCGGAATCTTTCGTATTGGCTCCGCACGCAGCGCTCGCCGGGATTGCCGAGCCCGCCGTCGGGAAGTCGCTGGAGTTGGTGGCGCCCACTAGATAAGCATTGGAGCTGGCGTCTACTGCCACTCCCTGCGCCACATCGGTGAACCCTAGGAGACCGGCAGGCCCGGTTCCACCGATAAGCGTGGAATACACAAGGGAAGCGTTGCCGGCGACAGTGGTGTCTATTTCAGTAAGGAACGCGTTGCCTGTGCTGATTGCCGGCCCCGGAATGATTTGCGTTCCCATTTTCGGAAATGTGGTCGAGGTTGTTTCTCCAACAATGAACGCATGTCCGCTGCCGTCCGCCGCGATTCCGTTCCCTTCGTCCTGTGTGTTGCCACCCAGATAGCTCGAATATGCAAGTTGCGCAGAGCTGGCGGCGGAAGGAGTGAGTTTGGTTATGAACGCAGAGCCACCGCTACTGGCGCTGCCTGGAGCTGTACCCTGGAACCCGGCGACCACGCCGTTAGTCGGATAGTCCGTGGAAAGCGTAGTCCCGGTCAAATAGACATTCGTAGGCGTCGCAGTGTCAACCGCAAGCCCAGTCGCAAACTCTCCTCCCCCACTGCCGCCCAAGTACGTGGAAAAGAGAAGCTGCGTGCCAGTTGGGTTCAGTTCAGCGACAAATATTGCTCCCAAGGCGATGTCAGCAGGCGGCGTCAGTGTCCCAGGTGGAAAGTCCGTGGAAGTGGTGTCGCCTGCGATGTAGGCGTTCCCGGCGGCATCGAGGCCGATGCCAAATGCGGTGTCAAACCCACTGCCACCGACATACGTGGAGTAAATAAGCACAGGATCAATCGTCAAGGGCTGGTTGCGATCATATTCCGAAACCGAAAATTTGATACGATGATCGCCAACGATGGCGTAGTTTCCGGCGATCTCGCGGCGCTCGCCATTTACGTCCTGGTATATGATCGGTTTTTGCAGTTCGACTTCGCCATCCTGCATCTTCATGAAGAGGTTGCCCAGCCGATCGATGCGCAGCCTGTTCGCGCCCTGCACGTCCAGGGCAATTTGCTTCACATCCGCTCCGGGAGCCACCAGGAAGTCGTATTCCAGGCGCCGCTGATTGCCGTAGAAAAGCAGGTCCACGCCCGGATAGACGTCTCGGTACTTCACTTGGGAATAGGTGGGAACCTCGGTGTGCCACTTTTTGGGGTCGTTGCCCATGAAGTAGTTCACTTTGGTAGGCATTCGATTAACGCCTGTGATCTCAGCCTTCGAACTGCTCCTATCCAGCCGCATACGAAGGACTGAAACCTTTTCCGCTCCGCGGTTATTGCGATGGATCCTGCTCAATTTCGCGCGATCAAGCCGCGCGTCGGAGCCCGGCGCGGGCTTCCGCAACGTCAAGATCGCTTCGTGTCCGGTGAGGAATAGCGTGTAACCATTCCCGCGGGAAAGGAAGCGAACGTCGTCCGCCGTTTGTCCTTCATTAGCCTCGAAGGCAAGCGGGAGCTTGCCATAGTTGGACCAGTCGAAGGCCACGGCCGTTACCTTCGGTGCGGCCAAACCAGTTGGCTGCGCCGACACTCCACGTGACGCGTTTCGCGTATGGTGAATCTTAGCAAATATGAACAGTGCGGGAATGGCTAATGCTACCGCGACTAAAGCCGCAATTCTGCCCAGCTGGGATTTCTTATACATGGAAGTTCTCCTCATGTTCCGATTTCATGAATAGCGACGTTTCGAGAATTAAAAGAAGTTTTGGCGGCGCGCGACTCGAGACACAGAGGCAAGATTTCGATTCGTGAGCGCAAGGAACTCCACCGATTCAGACACCAGAGCCGTTTCGTGGGTGTCGGACACGCCATTTGAACGGGGATAGTAGCATAGCTATAAATGGCGGTGAAACCGGAGAGGGTAATTATTCCGCCACAAGGTATTCAAAAAGCTACTCTCAGTGAAGAACTCACAAACGAAGCGACTCCGCTTAGGCGCGTCCAGCTTTCCTCAAACTTATCGCTTCGACATCATTGCAAATCTTCTCGCATAGTGCCGGGAGCCGGCTGGCATCGTGGTGTGCGTGAAGCTGGCGGATGGTCATGCTTGGGACGAGCCGGCCGAGGGTTTCGAATTCCTTTGCTCGCATGCCGGTATCAAGAATTCTTGTAGCGAAAGTGTTGCTTACCAGCAAGAAAAACGCTTCTTGTGGTGCGAGCTCTTGCACGAGCGGCGCGGGATCGCCGCGGCGTTGTCCCAGAATATAGATCGCGGCCAAAGGAAGGGCGCGTTCTTCAAACCGCAATTCTTGTTTCCTAAGTGAAAGGCACCGCTTATCGTAATTCGCACTGAATCGCGGGAGGGCATCGGCAGAACCGTAGATGGACTCTACAGACTCAGGCCAAAGGCAGAGGTAGGGACAAGCAGGGTGCACGTAGAACGATCCGTTGAGCTCTGTCAGCGTGACCACATCGTCGGAAAGGATGGCATGGCCCCGCAGCGCCAGGGTTGCAGCCGTGGTGGACTTTCCGGCGCCCTCGGAGCCGACAATGGCCACAACGTGTTCGCCCATCGCGACTGCGCTAGCGTGGAGGCACGTCACGCCCCTCAGCCTTAAAAGAAGTCCAAGAACCGGCCCGAGCAAGTAGGTTGTCGCGTCTTCGATGGTCAAGCTGGCCGGCCACAACGCCCACACCTCGGTGCCTTGGCGGTCCAGCCAGAATTCGGTCCCATCGAAGTAGGTAAGCCGCAGGAAATCGCCACCGGCAAGCTTCCATATCCTTAAGGCGGAGTCCCCGGCCTCATCCTTATAGGAGCTCGAAAAGCAGAGTTCCTCAGGTCCCGAAAGAATGGCGCCGGATGAAATCGGCGACACTTCCAGGCGAACTCTGACGTCAGGCCCTCGAGCGGGCAGGAGTACAGCCGAGAGCCAGGGTATTTGTAGATTGGATTGGATGAACAGACCAAACACAGCGTACGTGTAATTCGCTGCAGTCAACGGTCGAAATCCACTTTGCGGGCTGAAAACCGAAGCCGACGCACTCCGTTCAAATACGGTTCCCAAGTTGCGACGCGACTTGTTGTGTTCCCGCGACCATTTCCTTGAAATCGCGGATCATGCTATGGCCGTCTTTATTTTCAGGTTGTGTCCGTTATCGTTAGTGCCGGCCAGCCCGACTTTCTGAGTTAATTGCTGCACCGTTCCGTAAACGATTATCGCAGGAGATAAATAAGGCTTCTTATTATCCCGTTTTACGGGCTTAAGCATTGCGGACCTCCGCAGGCAAGTTATACCGGACCCTGCGCTGTGACTGCAACCAAAAGTTCAGACAGAGAGGGCGAATATCCGTCTCCAGCTTCGCCGGATTCATGTCGCTTCCGAACACTGGAAGCGCAGACTTATTAATATAGGACCCAATCTCTTCGCTCCAGGTTCGCTGGTCCGTCCAGTGCGTCTGACGTCTTCGAAGATGCGCGACCAGTGGGTTGCCCGCAAGAGGACTTTTCCGGCGGGTGCGGACGTGTTCGGGCAGCCGCCCGGCCATTGCCTCCCGCAAAAGCTTTTTTTCAAAAAACAGCGGAAACGGTGGCAGTGCCAGAAGAAAATTCACGATCCGCAAATCTAGGAAGGGATAGCGGACTTCAACTGGGTGATGGGTGAGGCCTGGAGCTTCCTGCTCGAACATCCAAGCCCATTGCGGCAGCGAAAGCGAAACGTGCGCCTTGGGGTGAACCGGATGAGGGCGCAATGCGGGCAGAACGCTCCGTTCCCTCGCGCGTTCCTGGAGACTCAAGCGGCGGGCAAAGTCCGGCGCAAGCCAGCGCGGATAAATAAAGGCATTGGGATCTGATCCAACGAGGTGCCAGATGCGCCGCTTCACTCCGAGCCAAATTGAACGTCGCGCCCGGAGATAGCGCAGATTTTCGCTTACTAGAGTAACCCACTCGTGGTTCCTTAGCATGTCTTTCGCGTACGGCCACATCTCAAAGTTCATCAGGTTGTCGGCACCTTCGCCAGAAAGTACTGCGCGGCAATCCGCCGAAAACATTCGAAATTGATCGACGCGGGTCGCAAAAAAGGCATCATCTACAGGCTCGGGCATGTGCACATCAAGATCATCCCAGCGCTCAAAAGGCTGCACGCCATCCAGGGGCATGAACCGGATCGGAATCTTGAGAAAGTCGGCGGTTTCTTGAGCATACGCGCGTTCTTTATCATGGAACAACGAGTCGTAGACCATCGTATAAGCGTGCAAGTCCGGCGAGCTGCCCGGGCCGCTGCAAAGCTCGCGCGCGGTGGCTGCCACGGTCCCCGAATCGAGGCCGCCACTGAGCAGTATTCCAGTGCGATCCGTGGCCATCCGGTCGGACACTGCCGCTCGCAGCAGAATCTGGAAATGCTCTACGTAATCTTGGGCACGTTGATAGCGGATACGGCATTCCGTTGGGGCCGACCAGTAACGACGGATGCGCAGGCCTTCGGGAGACACCGTCATGGAGTGCGCCGGGGGCAAGCGCCGGATTTCACGGAAGGTGGTTGTAGCGACGTCGCAATTCAAACCAAACAGCAGGAAGTCGCCGATGGCCGCGTCGTTTAGTTCCGCGGAGACCTCGGGATGCTGGCGTACACAATTGAGCGCGTTGCTAAAGAGAAAAAGCTCTCCCAATTCGGAATAGTAGAAGGGTTTGATGCCGAAATGGTCCCGCGCGCAGAAAAGCAGTTTTTGCCGCGCGTCCCAAATGGCGAAGGCAAAATCGCCGCGCAAGTGTTGCACGCAGTCGGCGCCCCAAACAGCATACGAGCGCAAAATCAAATCGGAATCAGTGGCCGTGGGGCCGGAACCTTTACCCTCCAACTCGACTAGCTTATTTTTTAGTTCTTCGCGGCAATCGATCCTGGCGTCCGCGCTAATCCAGAATCGGCCGCCGAGGCTGGCCGGCTGACGTTCGATTTGCGATTCGCGCGTGGTGCGCAACATCGTGTGACCCAGACCCACGGGACCGTTGGACCAGGTATCGCGCGCGTCCGGACCGCAGTAAGAAAGGAAATGAGCGAGGGCCTGCAACAGCGTCCGATCCACCGGCGCTCCGCTGCGGTCGTACATGCCGACGATGCCGCTCACTCGATGCGCGCCTCCATGGAAAGAATCGGCCTCTCAAAAGGAACGAAATGGCGATGCTCTGCAGCCGGGTCATTCAGCACGTGGGAATCGAGCTCGACCCAGGCGTGAGCCTCGAAATGATCAGAGTCTTTACGCGCGCCGATTCGTAGTGCAGCGTCAATCTCGCGGCGCCGCAAAAGCCACCGCAGTACCAAGGATTGTTCCAGGCAGTTCGCGCGGAAGAAAAGATTCCGCGCCGCCGCCTCTTGCATCCGTGCAATCAGGAGAGCGGACTCTTGTACCGATGCGCTCTGTGCGGGCACGGTTGTGTTCGCAGGCGGCACAAAAATCGCCAGAACACGTTCCCAGCGGCGAAAGCCGATCAAACGCAAACCGATCCAAGTGGCCAGCAATCCGCCCGTCGCTTCGAAAACGAGGCCTCGCTCGAAGGCACTTAGCCGCCGAAATTTTTTCCAGCGTTCGATCATAGTTCCTTCACCTGACGTGCCTTGGTGTCGGTTTCAACCCGAGTAGTGAAACAAAGTCGCGCGGCCCTAGCTCGCTGCCGCGGCGCGGACTTCGATTAAGCCTTCGTCGCGCATCTTTTGCAGCAATGCCAACAAGTCCTGCGCGCAACGTTCCTGATCCACTTCGTATTCGTCGAGCAAAACGTCGCGTAGTTCGCTGACACTCTTCGGCTGCTTCAACAGTTCCCACACACGCGCACCGACGGGATTCATCCCGTAGTACACGCTGTTCTTCAGATTCAAAATGGCTGCTTCTTCGCCGAGAGGACACGAGATCTGTTCGGCGGATGCGACAACTACCGTATATAAGGAAAGAGGTGCGTCCATTTCGGCCGCTCCAATAGTGTCGGGCTGGGCTGGCTCCGCCGTCTGGGTCGACGACGGTGGTTCACTCCGATAGGCACGCCCTGTGCGTATCAATCTGTCCGTACCTATTCTACTGGCACGGGCTTCAAACAGCAACGGTGGAACTGGATTCGCCCGGGTGAATTCGGTTATAACCACGTGATGTCCGGGCTCGCCATTTCTGTGGAGTCGCTCGAAAAGTATTTTCCGCCGGCGCGCTCCGGATGGCGCGCCTGGCTGCAGCCGGTCGCTCGCCCGACCGAAAGAGCGCTCGCTGGAATTTCCTTTTCGGTCCAACCCGCAGAGGCCGTAGCAATCGTCGGGGCGAACGGTGCCGGCAAGTCCACCCTCCTTCGCGTGCTTGCTACATTGATTATCCCCACGCGAGGCCGTGCACGGATTGCCGGATGCGACGTCGAGCGGGATGCCTCCCGCGCGCGCGGCCAGTTTGGCTACCATACCGGCGGCGACGAAGGTTTTTACACTCGCCTGAGCGGCCGGGAAAATCTCGCGTTCTTCGCGGCCATGAACAATATCTCCGGTGCTGAGGCGGGCCGGCGGATCAAGCTGGCCGCCGAGCGCATGGGCATCAGCGGCGAACTCGATCGCCAGGTGCGCACCTTCTCCACCGGCACGACGCATCGCCTGGGCCTGGCGCGCGCACTGCTGCATCAGCCTGCGATTTTGCTGCTCGATGAACCCACGCGCAGCCTCGACCCGCTGGCGGCCGCGGATTTTCGCCGACTATTAAAAGAGGACTTGGTGCGCCAGCACGGGACGACTTTGCTTTTTGCCTCCCACACTCTGAGCGAGGTGGAGCAGATTGCCGATCGCGTGATCCTGCTCGAAGAAGGCCGCATCATCGCCTTCGATTCCCCGCGCGGACTGTGTGCTGCGGCCGGTGCTGCGACTTTTGAAGAGGCGATCACCCGGCTGGCACGCCACGTTGTTGCAGCAGTGGAAGCGCGGCCATGAAACTAGCACGCACCTTACAAAAGATTGCTGCGTTTTTCGTTCGTGATTTGGCGATTGCTCGAGGATATCGCGGAGCATTCCTGCTGGAAGCCCTGGAAGCCTTATTCGGCGTTGCGACTTTTTACTATCTGTCACGTTTTGTCGAGAGCCCTGAACTAACGAAGGCGCTGCCTGCGGGAAGCAATTACTTCGCGTTTGCGCTGGTTGGCTTCGCATTCTTCGACTACCTCAGCGTATCGATGACGGCTTTCGACGCCAGCATCGAGGAGGCCCGCCAAAATCGCACTCTGGAAGCTTTGCTTGTGACGCAGACGCCGCTGCCGGTGATCCTCGCGGGCTCAGCGGTGTATCCTTTCACTGCTTTGGCTCTGCGGACGTGCGTTTATCTTGCGTGGGGCGCGCTGCTTTTCGGCTTCGCGCCGCGGGCGGCGAATTGGGCAGGAGCGGTGGTGATTCTCCTCGCATCAATCCTCGCGTTTGCGGGGCTAGGAATATTATCGGCCAGCTATTCAATTCTCTTTAAGCGCGGCAATCCCGCGAAGTGGGTGGTGCTCGGCGTATCGGGTTTGGTGGGCGGGATGATGTATCCCGTGAGCGTCCTTCCGGGTCCGTTGCAGCTTTTGGCGCGATTGATTCCGGTTACTTATTCACTCGAAGGAATGCGGGCGGCGCTGCTCGCGGGCGCGGGCTGGAACCGATTGTGGCCTTCTATCGCGGCTTTACTGCTTTTCGCGGTAGTCCTGATCCCGTCATCGTTCGTCGTGTTCGCCTGGTCCCTGCGCCGCACGAAGATTACCGGCACACTCACGCATATCTGAGTTTTTAACGGAAGGAATCCAAGTGTTGGGAAATCCCGGAGAAAGCCAAGTGGAAGGGACACGGCGAAGGCTGCCGACGCGGCTTAATGCGCAGCCGCGACAGAGAAATGCTTCCCGCGATAGGGAACATGGTCTGTATTCATGTTGACAGTTTAGGCCGTTTTTGGGACGATTCGCTACTCTCGGAGCGGGCCTAAGCTCCTGCGTTCGCTC
>Ga0210390_10000567_pt1 | contig 40008 bp, 50 predicted proteins | sample IncBWH11OmetaG_FD_161050 | JGI IMG/M metagenome (GOLD analysis project Ga0210390, IMG submission 161050) | Forest soil microbial communities from Barre Woods Harvard Forest LTER site, Petersham, Massachusetts, United States - Inc-BW-H-11-O ...
ACCCCCACTCGCTGCTAAAGTTCGCGCCAGGTGGAGGGGGCTCCAATTCGTTGTAATAAACACGAGACTGATATCCAAGCCATGAGTGGCCCCACGCTTTTCCGACCTCCATAGCGCTTTTTTCGAGAGCATCGAGCGGCTTCATGATCTCCGACCTGTTAAGGCTCTCCGCGAGAGATTGCAGCTGCTCGTAAATGCTTTGAAGTTCAGAAACCAGTTCGCTCATTGCTTCTACCATCCCCTAACCCTGGCCCTGACCATAGAAACTTTGGGCTGACTGAAAAGTTTGCGCGGCGTTCTTCCGTCGGTCGGTTAACTCCATCTCTCCGGCGCTTTCACGATCGGTCCAATAGTGGCCGAGCATCCTCTTTGCGGGCTCGTCGATGATCTTCAGCCATACTGCACCGTAATGAATCGGGCTCCTGTCACGAACGTGGAATTGCGGTTCATTCCGGTAAACACCGCTAATGCAGTAAAGACCATCTGCAGAACATACGATCTCCGTGCCTACAAGTTCGGAGCTGGACTCGGCTGTTAAGAGCCTCATGCTCAGAGTGGAGAAAGTTTGCCGGACTCTCATGTATCCCTCAATCGGCAGTATTACCTTGCCGGTCGCGGGGTCTTTCCAGTTGGATCGTATCTCCACCTTCCAAATGCCGTCGATGACGGGCCGCTTCACGAACCAGTTATGTAAGAACGGAAGTTTCCAAAGCCAAAGGTCAAAGGCCAGAACCACGTAAAGCACGACGGTGATGACAGTCGAAAGCGGCTGCAACCAAGAGGAATGAATGGCTTGGTGGTTGACGAGCAGAACGAGGGTCCATGCAAGAACAGCCACATAGATGATCGCCTTTATGTATCGCTCGGAGGTCATGCTACTGAAACCCAATGTAATCCCACGCCGCCTGCAGAAAAGCCTTCACCTGGTCGCGATTCCACGGTTGCCCGGCCCGGAACAGATACTTCAGTTCATTAACTTCTCCCCACTCCTTACAGGTTTCGTATGTGCGTGTCTCGTTCCATAAATGGGCCAGGGCGTGCCGGACATCCGCTGTGAACGTGTAATGGCCGAGATCGTCATCCGGCACATTCCACACCAGGCACTCAATGAGATACGAAGGAATCGGTTTGGCTGCCTCATATCCCTCGTCGGCCATCTCATTACGCAGCCGCTTAAGAATCCGGGTTACGGCCTTAAATCTGCGCCCCGTGGCGTCATTTTTCTCTACACCATTGTCGTAATTTTGCTTGGGCCAGTTAATTATCTGCCCTCCGTTATCTGGGCGAATCTGCGTACCGGAGTGATATGAGTGGCTCTGCGGTGTGCCGTGAAAGCGCCGATGCTCGAACGCAGGCACCACATCGGCGTCAATGCGATAGGTGTTCGCGTGAACATCAAACGCCTTGTTTCCGCGCGTAACGGAACCCCTGCCAAAATAGGACACCAGAGCTGCTTCCACATCATTCTTGAATTCGGAGTACGGATAGCCCCCGTCCGTGAAACCAAGCACAGAGCTGCTCAGCCCGTCGCTCATCGAGTAATCGGAAAAGAAGGCGCCCGTGTAGAACACACAAATGTCAACGTCGCTGTCCTGGCGGACGTTGGTGCGATTGGCATATGACCCCTGCGTGAAGACCGTGATGTCCTTCCAGCTGAGCTTCGTGCTGGCAGAAATCGCCTTGCGGACTGCGCGCTCCGCGTTATCACACTTAGTCTGTTCCGTCGCACCTGGTGCAGCTCCCCAACTGGAGAAGGTCGCTTCCCAGTCGCGGCTGGGTTTGGCCCCCCCGCTATTTCTCGGACTCACGCTGAAATTCGACATTCCTTCATCTCCTTTAAGACTGTCATCGCCCGGTGAGAGTGGATTTGCGTTATCGGGGTTGAAGACCGATCCACGCCCGGCTCACAGACTCAGTAACAAGCACGCCGTTGTTCTTACCGGTTGTATCTGCGGCGCTTCGCGCGATGTCACGGACCTGTGCAGCGCTCAGATTGGCAGAGCCGGTGTATTCAGCCCAAGGCAGATGATAGGTTTTCCCGTCGTCGCCGGTGATGAGCCGAGAGAAACCTTTTTGCTCCATCGCGGCATGAAGCGAGTCATAATCTGTTCCCTGTGCCTGATGAAGCTCAACGCGAACAGTGAAATTAGCCATAACGACCCTCTCTTCTCTTTTGTAAATATTTAGCTGGCTGCCGCCGTAATGGGCTCAGCAACCGGCTGGTGATTCAAACCGAGCACTCCCTCGATGACCTTGAGCATGGCGTCGCGCGTTTGCCGCGCGTTGCGCAGCGTAAAGACTTTTTCACCGCTTCTCTTCGTCGAAGGCACCAAAATGCCGAGCTGCTCCCAGGACGGGTTCTCGCGTGAGAACAGATCGACTTCCCGCTCTTCTCCCGCCGCGCCGTGCCTAATCGCCACTGGCTTACCGAGCCTGTCCAGTGCGGACAGATCCATACCCTGATCACGCATCTTCCGCGCGACGGCGACATAGGCCGAGATCGCCAGCGCGGAATCGACCAGCAAGGTCTCGCGGACTTTCTTGCGCCGAGTGATGTCCAATTTACCCAGTTCAGGGCGCACGCTGGCCAGCTTGTTCCAAAACTCGACCGCATAGCCGACTTCCGTCTTGAGGGCTTCCTCATTCTCTGGATTGCAGTCACCCCAATAAGACTCAAACGCTCCGCTCAGCGTGTTGAAAGCACACAATCGCGGGTTTCGTTTGCTGAGACGGTCGCGAATGGTGTCTACATTGTCGCGGAGTGATGGACACTGTTCCGCCAAGGCTCCGGCAATCTTGGCGGCGCCGAGCCTGTGCAGCCACTTCGATCTCGTCGGATCGGCCTTCTTGCCTTCCTGGTTCATCGCGTAAAAGATGCGATTCTCCTCGCTTGACGGAACGTTGTAGATTCGGACGCTCACTTTGCGTTCGAGATTAAACGAGCTGCCTTTCGCAACGCTGTCGGCGGCTTTGAGTATTGCCATGTGCCGGTGGCCCGAGTCTGGAATCGTTGCTGCGCCTGCGCCAATCTTCAGCGAGCGGTTCTGCTCGTCGTATTCAATCACCGTCTCATCTTTGCGGAAGTTCCAGCTGACCTGACCAAGGTAGGCTTCGCCTTTGACGAGCTGCTCGGCCCAGCGGTCTACTTTCTCGTCGTCGAGGATGCGCTTACCGGTGACGGAATCGATACCGCGTTGCCGGTTATCGTCGATTTTGAGAAAGCCGGTTTTGTAGAGCTGAGAAATATCCCTGGCCGTCACCACCGCGTCGTAACAGGTGTAGGGGCCATCTTCGGTACGAAAGACATTCTCCAGTGCAGTCTGTATTCCCATGTCCAATATCTCCATTATACGCTAGTACGAGTATGCGTACGAGCTTTTATTTGATGAGTACGAGTATTTCATTCTCGTACAAACACTGTCAAGCAATATTTGAGGGCGGGACAGGCATATTCTGGATGGCCATTGGTAGGCGTGGATCGCGCTTTCTTAGACTGTCTTGACATTGTCGGGCATTTGGATTATGTTGTGAGGGATAGGAGCGACTATGTCTTCCCGAGCCACACGCAGTGAAAAACTAGATTTACGGCTGACGCCCGACGCCAAGATGGCATTGCAGACTGCGGCTGCGGCTTCAAATCGTTCCGTCAGCGAGTTTGTTCTGGAGAGTGCATTGGCACGCGCCGATGAGGCGCTCGCGGATCGTCGTAGCTTCGGACTGAATGCAACTCAGTGGAGAGAGTTCATGGCGGCGCTCGATGCGCCTCCACGTCCCCTGCCCCGTCTCGAACGTCTTTTGAAAGAGCCTGGATTCTTTGACGCGGGCACGCGTCAGTGAGCGATGCCCGGCGCGTCGAAAAACTCCGACGCGATCACGCGGTCGAAACCTTCGATTGCGGCCGCGAGGAACTAAACCGGTATCTGGTGCGTTATGCCTGGCAGAACCAGCAGGCGGGAGCCGCGCAAACGTATGTCGGCATTGTTGGCGAAGTCATCGTGGGCTACCACACTCTTGCAGTGGCAAGCGTCACATTGGAAGACGCCCCTGAGCGCCTGACCAAGGGTCTGGCGAAGCATCCGGTGCCGGTGATGCTGCTCGCGCGGCTTGCAACCGATCACCGATGGCAGGGCAAGGGCATCGGCAAGGCTTTACTGCGGGATGCGATGCAGCGCACGCTGCAGGCGGCCGAGATCGCGGGGATACGCGCCCTGGCTGTGCATGCAAAAGACGAAGAGGCCCGGCGCTTCTACGAACATTTTGATTTTGTCCCCTCCCCTACTGATCCCATGCACCTCTTCGTCCTGCTCAAAGATGTACGCCGGGTTATTTCGGAATAAATCTTTACGATTGTTTCTGAGTCTCGTCCGACTCCTTGAACAGATCAAGGTTGAGCTGCTCAATAGGCTCCAACGGCAGGACTGCGCGCCGGTATGCACGGCTCATAAACTTGGGAGCCTCCGGATGGTCCGTGGCATGAATCATGTAATACATGATCGCACCACCATTCTCGCGCTCGAAGATGGGCCATGCCTTGACTGAGCTGTAGTGCATTTCTCGCTTTAACCGGCCGACCAGCGCATCCCGTCGTTCGTCGCGGCTCATCAGGCGCAATTGGGTCCAGTCATCCCTGCCCCACCATCGTGCCAGGACAGCCGTGTCTTTCTGTGCGGCGAGAGCGCGTTCGAGCCAGCCATTCGCCAGAAAATAGAACATCTCAATCTTATTTCCGGATTTCTTATAGGCGGCAAGCTTCTCAATCGACTGCCAGTGGCACTCAAACGGCCGCTGATCGAGCAGGCAAAAAGTTGCCTCTTTCTCGGTGATGGTGTCGCCACCAAGTATTTCATCGACCTTGCTGTTGAAATCGCCGTGATAGATATGGATCTTCCGATTTAGTTTCCGGCCCTTGCTATCACGCGACGGTTGGCTGTTCTTCAACTCCGTCAGCCTGGTGATCTGGGTACGATTTTGATCGCACAGGTGAAAATGTCTTATCCAACGCGGTTCGCTTGCCAGAACGAGCTTTGCAGCCCAGGAGTCAGTCTCGCATTGACTCTGGGGTCCGGCGAAGCCGTCGATATATGTCCCGTGCTTCGTGAGGAGAACGAAGTAATGCAGGTAGTGCATGATGAGCAGGGCCTTATTGTCGGTCCACACCGGAGACTGGATGGGCCGTAATTCTGGCTCTTTGGGTATGGCGTCCTGAACGACACGATCCGCGTGCCCAAATAAATTGGATTGCCTTTCACGGTCTTGTTCATCCTCAGTCATTCATTGAACCGGTGGGAGACTGAAGTGTCACAAGTTGCCGGTCGTGTAGTTTCGGGCCTTTCCAGCGAGCCTCTCGTTCCTTGACGAGCTGCGCCGATACGAGCCTCTGCTTTCTGGGCGGAATCTGAGCAATAGTGCGTTCAGGCATGGCGTCGTGAGTCTTGCCATTTAAAAGACGGCCCGTCTTCGATTTGTGAACTCCGCCCCACTGCTTGAAAAAGAAAGCCACTGCCTTCGCCCGGCAGATTTTAAGGATATTGTCCACCCATTGCTTCTCCATGGGACGAGCGCCTTTTCCGCTTTCGCCGCCCACTATGGCCCAATCTATGCCTGAAATGTCGAAGTGGCCCAGATCCTCTAATAGAGGCTCGATGGAGAGGAACCGAACAGCCGCAGGCGTGGCTCGCAGGTGTTCTATCCTCGGCAGCCCGTACTTCTTGTCCTCTACGCTGACACCCCACCAGATATGCCGCGCGTTCGCAGCATGTCGCAGCTTCGTCGAGAGCAACTGCTGCAAACGATCAGATCGCTTGGTGAGAACCTGGTATGTATGCCAGTCCGCGTCGATCATCACTCGGACAACGTCCTCGATATAAGCATCGGGAACAGTTGGCTGGAACAGGTCACTCATGCTGTTGACGAAAACGGTGCGCGGGCTCGGCCACGTAAACGGCTCCGACAATTTTTCAGGGACCAAACGCAGATCGAAGCCTTGTTCGTAGGGATGACCCTGGACACCGCGAAATCGCTCGGCGAAGGTCTCAGCATAACAATGCTTGCAGCCTGGGCTGATTTTCGTGCATCCACGCAGCGGATTCCACGTCGCATCGGTCCACTCGATTTTGGAGTGATCGCTCATGACAAGGCTCCCGCAAATGGTTTATGAACGGCGTCGGTCGGAGTCGGGCAAATCGAAAACCGTTGCTTGCCTACGGAGGGATTGTAGCGCGAGTTTACTGTTTTTTGGATAACCCCCAATTGCGGAACCAACATTTCGGCCGTCGCTTTCCGCCGCGGCTAACTTCACTGCTGCAGCTTTTTGACCACCGCGCGATAGCTCTCGTCCAACTGCGGCCCGAGGAGCATCAGCGCCGCAATTCGCCGAGCCATCTCAGTGACGTACCGGGCCTCATCGACGCTGAGGCTCCGGCCGAGGAGTTCTTTTTCCCGGTAGCTCAGCCATTTCTTGATCACTGGATACCCACTGATGGTGTAGTCCCAGACCTTTGCCGGAATGTTGCGCCAGCAGACCCGATCATTTAAATACACATCCACTGCCGTCTCTCCCAGAATCGCCACGGATTCCGCGAGTGCCTTTGTCTCCTGGGGAGTGTAGGGCCGCTCTACCGTCTTGCCCTTGCCAGGCATCGTCGCACCGCCCTTGCCTGCGTGCCCCCATCCCGCCGTGAGTTCAAGATCCCCATCATCAGGATTCACCGATGTTTTTCCATCGCGCCAAATCACGGCAATGGTCTGCAGCTCCTTGCGAGGAGCTTCACTGATCCCCTTCACTTTTTGCAGAATGTCCAGAAGCGCGGCGATTTCCTTGCCAAGCTCTGCCGATGTTTTCAACGGCGCAATGTTTGCCGGAAGCGGAATCCGCGGCCAGTCCTGGCGAAGGGCTCCCTGGTTTTCCGCGCGGTATGCCGGGGAATGAAGAATCGCAACGATGTGAAAGAACAGCAATTCGTGCGAAGCCCCGGTGGCAGCGAGATATTCTTTTGCTTTCAAGGATACATTGGGGTGCAATGCAGCAGCCCCGAGCAGATCACCCTGTTTGTGTAGTATGAGCGGGAAGAAATTGGAGAAGCCGTTTCCAAAATTGTCCGCGACGATTGCAGTGACATATCCCCGGTCGAAGGCTTCCATCGGCTGCTTTTGCCTGGCTTCGATATAGGGGTTTCCGGGGTGGAGATTTGCAAAGTAGTCCGGAGATCTTCTGCCGAGGAGGCCATGTTCTTGCTCCCAATAAATCCAGCGGAAATCGAAGGGGCGGTAGCAGTATGGTACGAAATACTCTGGCTTCAGCCCGCGTTTTATGAGGGACGCCCGCGTAGCTGGACCATCAAATTGTTGATTACTTTCCAGCGCCTTCGGACAAATTCGCTGCATCTCGGCGTCAGAGATGGAAGCGTCAAAATAATCTTCCATCCGCTTCACAAGAACCGAGCGGTCGATATCAATGACGATATCGTCGCGTTTTGACTGCACACCCGGAAAGGAAGTGGGCAGAAGGTCCGTGAGGAGAGGCCACGTAAGATAGCCCGTTCCGACAGTAATCTCACAAAACGGAAGGCCCAAATCGAGTGATGGATGCACCTCGTCGTAGAGAGAGACGCCGTCATTCTCGGCGGAGGCGAGCAAATCGGCTCGCTTAGTCCGCCCCCAGACATGACGAAACCGGACGGTGTCCGTGCCTTTAGCCTGGCTACCGCGGACCATGAGTGCAACCGCTGTACCCACCTGAATGCCTTCACGGTTAAACTCGGTCGAGAAAATACTTGGATCGGGCTGGCCGTCCGGCGTGACCTTGCCGGTTTTGTATTTGTCGCCGTTCAGGCAATCAATCCAGACCCGGTCGAACGCCTCCAGATAACGCTCGCGCATGCCGGTGTAGGAAAGTCCGTCCAGCCAGGAGTAGTTTGAGATGAAACACACGATGCCCTGCCCGGTTTTCTCGACGATCCGGCGCTCGGCCATGCGGAAGAAACGGACATAAAGCTCGTTGAGTCCCTGCCCTTGTGGAGCGGGCGCGCGCTTCGTGGTCTTGTATGCGAGCGATAGATCCCTCTCCTCCTCCACGCGAGCGATGCCGGCGAAGCCGTTGTAAGGTGGGTTTCCCAGGATCACGAGGATGGGCGTGTCGCGCTTCACATGATCGGCGGCGTCCCGCTCCTCCTCAAGTTCGGCAAAGGGCAGCTTCTTGGGATGCTTCGGCGGCTCCCAGCCGGTCAACGCATTCGTGAGATATACCCCTACCCGCTCCTTCTTTTTATCGGAAAGCGGTGCGCCGTGATGCTGGAGCATCAAGCCTATCTGAAGATGCGATACCACGAAGGGGGCAGGCAGGAGTTCAAAGCCGAAGACGCGCTCCGTTGCCGCCTTCTTCAGATCGGTAGCTATGAGCGCGTCGCCCCCGCTCTCATGAAGGGTTTTCGCTATGCGGTTCAGCGCTTCAACGAGGAACGCGCCAGTCCCGCAGCACGGATCGAGCACATAAACCTGTGGGTCGGCAAGTCCAGCAGGACGGCCGAGATCTTCGCGCAAGACACGGTCAACGCGCTCAACCATGTACTGGACCACCTCACGCGGCGTGTACCAGACGCCGAGTTCCTTCCTCAGCTCGGGGTCGAATGCCTCCAGAAAGGGCTCGTAAAAATATTGGACCGCAGCGCCTTCGTCGAACGACGAAAAGAAGGAGGCACGATCCACGCGGTTGAGCACGGAACAAGCCCAGTCAAGAACCTCGGGCAGGTTGAGAGGCTCAAGCTGGCCGGGGTCGGCCACTTCTCGGAAAAGCTTGCGGATAATGGGTACGCGCAGGTAATAATCCGCCAGACGCCAATCAAACCGGACTTTCTTGTCGGTAGGCGGATGGGTCTTGCTCCACAGCACCCACGCAGAAAACATTCCGTAAAATAGAGTCTGGATGAGCGTCGAGCGAAAAAAGTGTTCTCCGCGCTCTGTGTCGAATTTCATGCCGAGGGCCTCTTCGAGAGCCGTACGAATGATCGCAAGCGTCGGGAGATGCCCCTCGTCCGTTCGGAATTTTGCTTCCCGCGCGTAAGACGCGAGGAACCACGCAACGTCCTGCGGGCTTGCTAGGGTCGCCGTATTCAGCAATACGCGCTTGAGAAATTCGTCAAAGCTCGGGGCCAGGCGCTCGGCGGTTGCTTTCGCTAACGCAGTGGATTTCCAGAAAAGGGCTTCGCTGGGCGCAAGCCGATAGGTTTCGAGCTTCGTGGGTTTTCCCTCGATGTCCTGGCCGACAAGCACGAAATCGCGATAGTTCGTGACCAGGACCTGGCGGTACTTGCCCCAATAGCGCGTGACCTGCGGTCCGTCTGCCACGACCCAGGCGTCTTCGCTGGTTGGTTTGATTTCGATGACGCCGCGAGCGGGAATTGTACCCTCGGCTAATTCTTCCTCTGCCCGGCGCTGAAACTGATCCGGCGTGAAGAGCCCGCCGTCGGGTATTCCAGCACCACGGTTCTTGATATTGATAATGCAGCGGACGCGGGGTTTCAGTAGCTTTCCGATTCCGTTCAGCAGATTTGATATGGCGGGGTAGTAGGATGTTTCCTTAACGGCGCTCCCGGACGAGCGGATTTCGTGCAGTTCGTGGAGGTACTCCTGAAGCAAATTCATGAGTTTGTATAATTTGAGTGAAACCGAATTCACTATACGGGCTACTGAAGAGCCGTGCCAACTAAATTACGGAAAGCGGACCGCGATTTGTAAACACCGGTGGGGTCTACCCCCTGCCCCGCTTCACGCGGTCCCGCTCTGCAGCGGCCACCGCATTCAGTGCGGTGACGAGTGCATAGCCTCCGTCATGCCTCCGCGCGCGCTCCTGCGCCCTTGCACTGACTTCAAGCAGCTTGTCCGCGATTTCCCCGATGCCGTGGCCGCGCTGTGCGGCCATCTTGCACCAGAAAAAGTCCGCCGCGCTGCGATCCGGTCCGGTGCCCTCCTTGTTGGGAGGCGCGCCGGCAATGCAGCGCTCGTAGTCGGGCCAGGTGCGCTCGCCTTCCGATCCAGTGTGCTCGCGTGGAGTTTTTAGAGGGAACACGGCGGGGGCGGGCTCCGGTGGCGCAACAAGGCCAAGGGTTTCGAGCTGCTGCTGCGTCATGACGCGGCCGGGATGCGTTTCGAGGATCGTCACGACGGGATAATCGGGAGCATATCTCTCTTTGAAGTTCTCCGTGCCGGCGAGGCGCGTTGCATGCGAAGCGGACTTGTCGTTGCCTCCCACTGCCTTGCGCACCCGCCGCATGAATCCTTTGAATGCTTCCTTGCCCTCGGGCAAGCCGGAAACCGCTATCCATGCCTGATGGCTGCCGGGGCTGGTGGCGTGAATCAGGAACGCCGCGGGGCGGACCTGTTCAAGCTTGTCCGCAGTGAGGTCGTCGAGCTGGAGAAACGCTACGCCTTTGCCGGTGGGCCGGATGATGAGATTCTCTCCGGCCATGACAGTTTCGCTATCGGAGATTTTGCAGGGCCTGCGCCTAGCGGCAGTTCGCACCATCGCCGGAAGGCGCTTCCGCAGCTCGGAGTCTGAATAGGATTTTCCCCATTTCACTTCCTGCAGGATGTCGGTCTTGGTTACGACAAATGAATCGGCGCCCACGCTCGCATACACATCCAGCATCGCAAATGCATCGTCCAGTTTTGTCACCGCCCCTCCCCTTGCGTCGTCGGCCTTGCTTATCACTGCCGATCACGAAAAGGGTGCGCAGACGATAGCGATGTGTTTTGAGACATGCAAGCAGCGCATGATTCAAAACTACCTATAGACCCCCGCCCCGCCGTGTTTCATGGGCTAGTCGAGGAAGGGTTTCCCTTCCTCGGGAAGCGAAAGCCCTTGATGGGCTTGAGCTTCCAGATGAGTTGGGAATTGTTTTTTGAGGAAATTCTTTGTCGAGAAAATTTCCATCCAGGTCGTAGTGTTATAAATCTGTTAAGGAAACGTGTTAAGCGGTGGACAAGAATTGCTAAGCCGTTGATTTTGTTATTTGCTTATGGACCCCGCCGTCAACGAAACCACGAAAATGTGTCAGCAGAACCCCGAAAGTACTGTCAACGAAACCACGAAATATTTTCATCAAAAAAAGTCGTAAATTTTGTCAGCAAAACCACGAATAATTCTCTTTTGTCAACGAAACCACGAAAATAGTTGTTGCGTCAACAAAACCACGAAGCTAGAGTCCATCGTCAAGGAAACCACGCACACCTGAATTGAACCATGATGACAGTTGAAGAAGCCCCTGCGGACTCCGCAGTCCTGGAAGACAGAACCACAGGAAAGTCTGCCCTCCTCCCGCAACGCCACCCTAATCACGATCTTTTCATTTGCGATGTCCTCGACGCGATTCCCAAAGACGACATGGCGAGCATGGAGCATCCAATTTTCTCGCTCGCCACAAAAGCCGACACAAGGGTTCTTCGCTATGAGCACAGGAATGTTGTGGTCGAGATCGCCCCCAGTGTCAAAGGGCTTGCGACTATCTATGACAAAGACATTCTCATTTACTGCATTTCGCAGGTTATGGCGAAGAAGAACGCCGGCGAGCCACTCGCGCAGACGCTTCATTTGAACGCCCATGAACTTCTGGTGTGGACAAACCGGGAGACCAGCGGTGACGGCTATCGCCGCCTGAAGGAAGCATTTGAACGGCTCAGTGGAACCCGCATTACTACGAACATCAAGGCAAACGGCGAGGAAATTACGGAAGGCTTTGGCCTGATTGAGAGCTGGCGTGTAGTACGCGAGACGAAGTCGGGGCGTATGAGTGAGCTCAAGGTGCGCCTTTCTGACTGGGTCTACCGGATCATCCAGGGCTCTGAAGTTCTCACGTTAAGCCGGGATTATTTCCGTCTCAGAAAACCCATCGACCGGCGAGTCTACGAGCTGGCGCGAAAGCACTGCGGGGAGCAGGACGAATGGAAGATCGGCCTTGAACTTCTGCATAAGAAGACCGGGGCGAGTAGCCACGCCCGTGAATTCAAATCCATGATCCGCGAGCTTGTGCAGAACGATCACCTGCCCGACTATCGGGTATCGCTCGAAGACGAGATGGTGATTTTCAGGAACCGGATGAACTGGCAGCCGTCCAAAGCAGAGGTCCGCTATCCGATACTCGATGCCGAGGCATACCACGATGCCAGACTCGTGGCACCGGGCTACGACGTGTATTACCTGGAGCAGGAATGGCGGGACTGGTGGGTTGACAGTGGCATGCCAGAGCTGGGGTATCCGGGGAAGGCGTTCGTCGGCTTCTGCAAGAAACGTCATCAGATGAAGCCCAACCCCTGAGTCGGTCGTAAGGCGTTCAGCACCCGAAGATTCTGGCTTTAAGGATTTCAGTCCCCTCCCCTGCCCGCCGACATTTTCTTCACGCCGTCAATTACTAAAAGCGCGGGACGCCTCATACTTGGCGACGAAATCCCGGATCGCCTCAAGGAGCATGTCCTGTTGTGATCGGCGCAAATCAATTCCCAATTTCTGGAACGTAATAACGGTGGGATCATCCGGATAGTAGTAGCCGCCGACATGGAGTTTTGCGATACGGCTCGGTTTGATTTTGGAAGGAGGCTTGACCACGGGATCGGAATGGGAAACTGGAACACCTTGTTCCGGCAAAGCTGCCTTCTCCTCGCGCACGGATGTCAATATTGAGCGTCTAGCCATTGGAAACCGCCATGATTTCAGTCGATGTTGAAGGTGTGCACACCTGAAGCTGTTCAAGGACCCAGTCTTTCAGTTCGAGAATCTCCTGGGCAGCTTTGCTCCCGGGTTCGGTTTCAACTACGGCCTTCCCGAGTGGCCACGAGGCGCGATATGCGCTTCGCTCGCGGAGTACGGTCGGAGCAGCTTTGAGCCCCGCCTCTTCCGCTATGGCGCGCGCGTCCTCAAGTAGTGTCGTCGCGCTATGGGGAGCGGCGTTGAAAACGACGAAGGCCGGGACCGCCAACGACTTAATTAGTTGGGCCGTGCGCTTTATGGCGTCGAGATCAACAAGACTCGGCCGGCATGGGATGAGGATGAGGTCTGCGGACTGTGCGGCACTAAAAGCCTGTGGTCCAGCAGCGGGCGGCGTATCAATGATCGCCAAATCAAAGTTGCCACGCTCTGCTGCTTTCAGGCCGTCGGCCAGCCGTCGCTCGGTAAGGAATTCCACGTGGGGCAATTCGCCCTTGCGCCGATCCGCCCAGATGGCCGCGCTTTCCTGTGGGTCCAGGTCAAAGATGGCCGAGCGCAAGCCGCTTGCGACCGCGAGATTAACCGCCAGCGTCGTCTTTCCCACCCCGCCCTTCTGGGCAATCAGCGCTATCGTCTTCACAACTTCAATCCTTCACGTGTTCATCGCATCAGGTGTGCACACTTGAAGCAATGATATTTCTCCTCTCGGATGTCAAGCTTACTGAGCATCCGGCACCACGCTCCTGAATGGCCGCTGCATTTTTGCAACTCTTCAGGTCTGAAGTATTGATGGTGTGCACACCATCATGATTGATGCCTATAAGGTGTTCATACCTGCAGTCCATCAAGCTTGATGTTTTGCTTTCCTGCATTACTTCACAATTGTTGTTCTGCACGATTTCATTTATGAAGGTGTGCACTTCTGCGAATCTGACGAACGCAAGTCCTGAATCTAATCACACCATCAGGTGTGCACACCTTCAGAATTGAGTTTTTGCATTGACGAAGTGGGAAGAGGGGAGGTCGTCCTGGACCAAGCACTCAACGTGACCACCCGGTAGCGACAGTGGTCGCGAAGGAAGTATGGGCTGGCTTTCATTCTTGAAGGTGTGCACACCTTCACTGCTGAAGTATTGAAGTGATCCGAGCGGGCAATCAATCTCGTAGGCGATGGTTAGGAAGCCGCGCTCCGGGGTGAGCGGGCAGGGGAGACCGCCCGTTTGGTCGCACCGGCGCTTTCCAACCCACTCAAAGCGCACTGCCAACGACCTACGATGTTCCCTGCGAAGATCCGGACCCACAGCTCCCGATGCAGCGCCGCCCTTTACCTTGGGAATGGAATACAATTCGCCGACATGGTGAGCTTCCATCCGAAGTGGAACGTCAGATCCGAACGCCAGCCGATTGCCTGGTAGGCGTTAAATCTCGCGCTCGGTGTAAAATTCAACGCAGACTCCGTATCCGAGAATGACGAATAAACCGTGTAGGGCGGTGGAAGGCCTTCAGGACTTTGCGTGAGGCTGTATCCGCCGCCGCTCGTGAAAGCGTTCGGGGCGCAAGCTACCGTTCCTTTTAAGGTATTTAGTTGAGTGAATGTCTGATTTACTGTCGTGCCGGGCGCGAGATAATTCCGCGCGCAGAGAGCGAACACCTTGGCCGTAAGAGCGGTGCTCACGGGGTATACCAGCGTCGTTTGCCAGCCGCTGGGCTGCGAGGCGCCGCTCGGGGCGGGACCTTCCGCTGTAATGTACGAATTATGGTTGACATCCCCTTGTGGGAGCCCCTGAACACGAAAGCCTCCGCCGGTGAGTACGCTTCCGGCGGGACAGCTTGCCAATCCCGTTGCTGTGGCCTGGAGTACGGAGATTGGACTTGACGTCGTGTTCTGCGAGACAGGTAATACGCCAAGCTGAACATTCGGAGTGGTAAAACAATACGCGACGGCCAGCAGCGATCCCGATACTTGCGTCCCTGTCGCTGCCGTAACAGTCCAGGTATTGGCTGAGGAGGGATTGGGATAGTCCTCCGTCACGGACACCATGTCTCCTGGGCTGACAAGGGCTGTGTATCCTCCGCCGAGCAGTTGCTCGCCCGCCGGACAGGTGGCGCTGGAAGTCACAACCGGGGACGTGTTGAGCTGCGCCCCGGACCCCACCAGGTGGAGAAAGGAAGCGTCAGGGGCAGCTGTACAGCCCGCGAGGATCAGCACAGGCAGCAGGGCCAGGACAGCAAATCTCTTGAGTTTCGTTTGTTTGGGATTCTGCATGATATTCCGGTAGTGAGCCGAACCGCAGCAACGTTACACTCTGAATCCAATGATCTTGGTTCTCTTCCGTGTGACTGATCTGCTTATCGGTCGCGACGGTACAGGCGGCACTCAAAAACACGTTGGAATCTGAACGTTTCCCAACCCACATTCCAACCCACAAATCTCGATGTCTTGTACGGCTTACGGGTATTTTGGCAGTCCCCGCGGTCTTGTAAGTTGTTGTAAAACCAAATAACGCTACTCTGATAAGGGCGAGGTCGGTGGTTCAAGTCCACCCAGGCCCACCATTTAAATCAGTGTTTATGCGGCCATTCTCGCTTTTGCCTTTCTCCGGAATTTCCCGTAAAGCCTTTTGTCAACGATTTGTCAACTTCCGGAATCGCCATATGCCGCCCCCGACGTCACCAGAGACACCATGACCTGGCGCGGGGATTCATGGACTGCTTGAATTTCTTGCTGACGGCCACTGCTCCACGGCACTCGAGGAACGGAAAGAACATAAACGTTCATTCCCGGCATATTGGATTGTGGAAGTCCTCCCTCCAAAACCAGCGTTCACAGATTCGAGGGGTAACCGTCATCGACACTTGCGTTATTTGGACCACAGTCCACCTTATCAGGAACGGGTAGCCTGCGGGCAATCGTCGGTGCTGGTCTTCGAGTGGGAATGGTGCGCCATTGACAAAGACCTTGAATTGGCATAGGCTGTGACATATGCCAAGACGACTAGTCACAGCCGAAAGACACGTGAAGGTCTTTAAGAATGGGCGAAACCGGGCTGTGCGGATTCCTCGGGAGTTCGAATTCCCAGGTGAGGACGCCGTCATGCGCAAGGAGGGAGACCGGCTGATCATCGAACCTGCACCGCCCAAGTCCCTGTTGTCCGTTCTTGCCACCCTGAGCCGGCTCGATGAGAATTTCGCACTGATTCTTGATGAGCCTCCTGATCGGGTCGATCTATGACGGGCTATCTGCTTGATACCAACGTGGTCTCGGATCTGGTTCGCAATCCACAGGGCACTGTTGCGCAGCGCATCAGGAAGGTGGGTGAAACAAAAGTTTGCACCAGCATCATTGTGGCCTCAGAGCTCCGCTATGGTGCAGAGAAGAAGGGGTCGCAGCGGCTCACGACACAACTCGAAGTGGTGCTGGGGGCTCTGCAGGTTCTTCCTTTCGATTCGCCCGCAGATGTTACGTACGGCCGGGTTCGAGCACAGCTTGAGCGGGTCGGCAAACCGATCGGCGGCAACGACCTGCTCATCGCTGCTCATGCTCTTACGCTTGGTTATACCCTGGTTAGCGACAACACAAGGGAGTTTGCTCAGGTGCGAGGCCTACAACGAGAGAACTGGCTTCGTCCCTCTTAAAGGAAAAATACTCTCCTATCTAACTCTGTGCAGCCCAAGGGAATGTCAACGCGCCGCGAAGGTCAAGCACTTTGCGAGCCTGCTTGAGTCTGATCGAGGAGGCTCGCGCACGCACGCAATCGGCGATGAGCACTGCCAGCTTTATCATAAAGTGACCGCGTAGGATTGTTCGCTAGCGAGGCCCGTGCTACAGTAAATCGCCTCTCCTCACGAAGAAAATACTATGCATATAGCACCTTAAAGGCCCCTGATAAGGGCGAGGTCGGTGGTTCAAGTCCACCCAGGCCCACCATTCATCACCAATAAATACGCGGCCATCTAGACAGCCCTCTGCCAGCTTGAAGAGTTGACCAGACCAACCAGACGTGTGACAGCCGGCTCGGGAAGGAGTTCTTCACCGTCCCTCCAAGAGACGGGATAAGTTGGGATGACTGGAGAGCTTTCTCGCGAACAAGCGCCCCGCAGTCAGCCACTCGCTGCCGTGCCACGTGCTGGGCACCTAATAGACGAGGTGCCTACGGGCAACAACAACAGGTCCGCAAACTGTGAGATTATTCCTCGACCAGTGACGATGGCTCACGTGAACGAATTTGATCCCAAGCTCATGGATCTGCGGGCGGCTCTTGCTGAGGTGCAGCGCTTGCTTGAGCATCAAGCTCCCAAAGAGCCCTCGATCAACGGAGAAATATGACGAGACGGAACAGTCGCCCGGCGGTTCTGCATCTGCGGAAGCTGAAAGGAGGACCTGGGACAAATGTCCCTTCACTCGGCAGGGCTAAGCTGATGCAACTGATCGAAGAAGCGGTGTTGGATGCTTACACCGAAGAAGAACAAGCAGCCGGGTTCCTCACGATGATTGAGGAGCATCTGGCGTTGCCGTTTTCTGTGAAGATCCTTGGCGTCGACGCTGACGTGGAGAAGGTCGACATGACACTAGATGGCCAAATTGTTGGCATTTGCCGCCGAGGCAAAACGCGGCAGAAGATCCCAATCCTGGACTTGCCTTTGCCAACGCCGACTCCGGCAGGCGCGGAATGGATTGCCGCTTATCGCCGTTGGTGCCGAGGTTTTTGGTGAGCGAATATCAGTACTACGATTTCCGTGCCCTCGACCGTCCGCTGACGAGAAACGAGATGACCACGCTACGTTCCATCTCCACGCGAGCAGCAATTACCGCCACGAGCTTCACGAACCACTACGAATGGGGTGACCTGAAAGCCAATCCGAGCAAGCTTTTGGACAAGTATTTCGACGCTTTTGTCTACGTCGCGAACTGGGGAACGCGTGATTTTCATATTCGGCTTCCGCAGGGATCGATCGACCACAAGTTGCTCAAGGCCATGGCGCGAGGCGAGTCCCTGCGGGTACGAAAAACCGGGACATTCGTGATCGTTGAATTTGGATTCGAGTCGGAGTGGGATGGCGAGGACGACGGGACCCGATGGATGGCCTCCCTGATGCCTCTTCGCTCAGATTTGCTTCGCGACGACCACCGATGCCTTTATCTCGGGTGGCTTCGCTCTGCTCAGGACGGCGGACTTGAGGAAGGTGAACTGGAACCGCCCGTTCCTGCAGGCTTGGAAGAGCTATCGGGTCCGCTACATGCGCTGATCGAATTTCTCGAAATCGATGAGGACCTCGTCGAGGTTGCAGCACAGGCTTCAAAACCTCTCGCCGCAGGACTGAGTCGCAGAGAGCTATCCGCATGGATTCGGGGCCTGCCGGAAAAGGACAAAAGCGAGTTGCTGATCACTGCGGTCGTGGATCAAGACGAGCGCTGGCGAAACGACCTGGTGCGGCGTTTTCGACGTACGAACCTACAGCAGACTTCCGACGCGCTCGTTGTAAGCGAACGGCGTAAGGTAGGCGATCTTCTGGCAGCGGCTCAGACGCGCGCGAAAGAGAGAGCCCGGTTGCTGAACGAACAGCGCACAGCGGAAGCGGCAAAACGCAGAGCGGAAGACCTGGCAAACCGGGCGCGGTATCTCGATCAATTGGGACGACGCCAACCGGAAATCTGGAAACAGGTTGCGGCGCATGTCCAGAAGCGGCAGCCCAAAGATTACGACAGAGCGGTCAGTTTGCTAATCGACCTGCATGACCTCGCCGTCTGCCGTGGCCAGACAGCCGGATTTCAAGCAGCTTTGGAGAAGGTCCGGCAAGTACACGCCGCCAAGGAGAGTTTCCTGCGCCGACTCGCCAAGGCAAACCTGTAGGCACAAGATGTTCACGCGGCCGTGCCAATGGCACCTTCCGAAGTGGCTCGATCCGAGGAATATAACGCAGGGCGCGGAATCTCAGTTAGCCTCGGGTTTCAACGGCTGCTTCAGTTTTCGCTCGAGCCACTACGTAAAGCCTTCTCAGTTATCAGCCGGCAACGGGCCCAATCGGACCATAGGCAGGTCTTTGTGCTGAATCGCATAAGAGAGGAAGCGAAGAATGTTAGTTAAACTTGTGGCGAGAAGTGAACCGTATGCTGGAACTGGCACGAAGAAAGAGCTCTATCGGCAAGCCCTATCGGCGGGTGAAGAAGGATCCCTCCGAGGCGGCGCGACTCGACTCGACAGGCGTTGCCTGTTCCCCGACGAGCCCAACACCAATCATTTTAGATAGGCGTAGATAGGCGCTGGCTCGAACATGACGACTTGATCTGCATCGGTCAAAATTGTGCCCACAACGGCGCCATCCAATCAGCCTGCTGCACCTGTTTTGATGCGCCTTCCCAAATACAAGGTGGAGACTGTCGCCAACCCGGCGCAGCCCTTCGACGCACTCTGCTTCATCGACACGATGAAGCCAGCGACCTTGATCTAGGGGGCGTCTCAGTCACCCTTCTGAAACAAATCAGAAGACACATACAAACTGCTATGGCGCCGACGATGGCGCTGGGGGCTGAATCTGGTTAGAATAAACGTATGCAAAATTGGCGCGAGCGAGTCAGCGTAAACCCGGCCGTCTGCCACGGCCGGGCGTGCATCCGCGGAACACGTGTCTTAGTGTCCGTCGTAGTGGATAACGTTGCGGCAGGTGTACCGCGCGAAGAGATATTGCGGAGCTACCCGGCACTGACAGACCCGGATGTCGATGCTGCATTGGCGTACGCGGCTGAGTTGACCCGCGAGGGCACTGTGGATTTGCCTCTGGAAATCAAAGCTTGAAGTTTAAAATCGACGAAAACCTTCCAACAGAATACGCGCCGATCCTTCGCGAGGCAGGCTTCGAAGCAGATACGGTCTCCGACGAGAAACTCTCTGGTGCTGGCGATTCAGTGCTCTCCGAGCGTTGCCGCGCGGAAGATCGTGTGTTGATGACGCTAGACCTGGACTTCGCGAATGTCCAAGCATACCCTCCAAAATCCCATCCGGGAATCGTGGTCTTTCGCTCTAAGTCCCAGGACAAGCCAACACTTGTGGCTCTTTTGAAGCGCCTGGTCCCCGCGTTGCTGCAATTCTCGCCAAAGCATCAGCTTTGGATTGTCGAGCCGGACCGTATCCGATATCGCGAAGAATAATGCTCTGGGAGCAAGTGCCGCAATACTGATAAGGGCGAGGTCGGTGGTTCAAGTCCACCCAGGCCCACCATTCATCAATACACGGCTATTCTCACTTTTACCCTTTTCGGGGAATATCTCCAAAAGAGCAATTTGCCAACTATTTGCCAACTTTAGGATTGGCCGAATGGCATTACACTCAGGGGCGTTAAGACCCTTCGGGTGAAGGCAGGGCCGCTCGCATCGATTAGGTTATGTCGTGAATACCGCCCTGTCAGGTCGAAGGACATGCACGGCAGTGCAAGACACTGCAACGTTGTGGAAGGAGCGGGAAGTCATTTTTAGTGAGTTTGCGGGGGCGTAGTTCAGATACTTGATCGGTGCCGTTGGCATCCACTTTCGCCTGAGAGAAAGAAAACCAATTGTTCTGAATGTGTTTTTTTTTCGCTCTGTGTATCTTTATTGCGAGTGGTAGACGATGATTCGCCGATGATCTCTTCGAATCATTTGGTGGATGGCAAGTGCAACTCACCAGCGCCCGCCGTACCGTTCCTCAGAACGTCTCAACTAGGACGTCTTCAACTTCTTTACGCGCAACGCCGGGATGGTCCATCCACCACTCCGCAAGCCCATGCACGCCCTTCTTGACGAATTCAGCAGTCAAGAACAGCCTTCGTTCGTTCTTTTTGGAGGATCGCCAACCTGGACGACCCGACTTCATGAGGCTGGCAATACCGCTGGTCGCCTGCACTTGGACGCGTTTGCACGCTTCGACAATTGACGGAGCGCCTTTTGAGCTCAAGATTAGAACGCGCGCACCGTATCCATCCCATAACACTGAACAACATCATGCTTCTTACCGTGAAGTTTGGGAGAAGCCGACTTGCTCTCCATATTCAACTTTTCGACGGAAGTCTTTCTCGTTTTCAGCGAAGCGCGGATTTGCAATTGGCCGCTACTTCGGACGCACTGCGATGATGTCGATTTCAACCAAACCGCCACGGTCACCAGCGGGGAGAACCACCTGCACCGCGGTGCACGCGGGCTTGTTCGGTTGGTCCTTGGTCCCGAAGAATTGGCGATATCCGGTCCTCGCTCCGAGAAGGTCCATCTTGCCGCCTTTTGCAGGATCGCCGCCCAGGTACACACGCATCATCACCACGTCGCCCATGGTCAGGTTCTGCGACTCGAGGAACTTTTGAATGTCCTTGAGAATACCCACGGTTTGCGACGTGGTATCGGTGTGTGTCTTCAGGTCCGGGTCGAGCCATCCACTCACATAGAGTGTGTCTCCAGCCCATACCGCCTGCGAAAAGGGCAGGTCAGCACCCGATGGGTTTTGACTGGCCGTCAGCGGAATTCGCTTTGTGTTTTGCGCCGAAACGGTCAGCGGAACTAGTAGCGCACTTACGAGAGCCGCTATGGCCATTGCCGCAATAGCGCCGCGGCGATTGCCGTTGAGATGGAATTCACACGTCACGATGTTCCTCCTCCTTGGCGTCTTCACCTGTTGTCTTCGTAAACTTCACGCGCAGCGTTCAGGCCGCATCGGCCTCCGTACCCGTCGTGCTGCGAAGCCGCTCCACCAGCGCGCGCCCTGCCTCGCGCACGTGCGCTTCCAGCAGTGCCCGTGCGCCATCGCCGTCGCGTCGGATGACAGCGTCGAGGATCGCCCGGTGTTCCGTGGCCGAGCGCGGCTGCCAGTCGAGCTGCTTCCACGTTGCAAACAGAAACCGCGCATCGCTGCGGTGAAGATCGCTGATCGACGCCATCAACCGCGGCATGGCGCAGGGTGCCGTGATCGCGAGATGGAAGCGTCGGTTCGCCGCCTCCCACACCGCGATCTGGTCGCCCGCTTCGCCTTCGACGAGCGCCTGACGCGCAGCGTCGAGATCTGACTCGCGCAGACGGGGCAGGGCGTGGGAGAGCGCGAGGCTCTCCATGGCCGCTCGCATCTCCGTGACTTCGCCCACCATGGCGGGGTCGAGATCCGAAACTCGCACACCGCAACGGGGCTTGCTGACCACGAGCCCCTGGGCCTCAAGTTTCCGGAATGCTTCTCGCACCGGCACGTGGCTAGCCCGAAACTCCTCTGCGATGTGGTCCTGCATCAGGCGCTCGCCTGGTGATAACCGGCCGCTGACGATGCGCTCAGAGAGGGCGGACGCAATCCGGCCAGCCACCGAGTTATCCAAATCAATGAGTTGCGCCCCAACCGACCTCGCGTTAATCATAGATTAGCTATAATCTATAAAACTTGGATTTGCAATACGAATCTGTAAGAACTTGGGTTCGCAATGCGCCATTGTCAGCCCAGCCGGCGCACGGTGCTGGGTCAGTTTGACCTAGGGTTGTAGTAGAATGCGCCCAGCCTTGTGGAGGGCCAATGACGAACAGCGAAGAAAAGGTACTTTGGCGCGGAGTAGCTGCGGGCACTCTTATGGGGTTGGCCTTCGGCCTCATGATAGCGTTGTTCATTGCGACCAAGCCGGAACTGTTTGCAGCGCTAGTACGATAATTAGGCTGCTTCTAAAGCGCCCCCATTTCCCTTCTAAAATCAGTTGAGTATGGATAATTCAAACTGAGCCACTACCTGGCGCACACCGCCGGGACCGAGGTCGACCGGATCGCTCGCAGACGCGTCCGGGACCGACTTCCTCAGGCTCGAAAATCTCGACGTGGACATCCCCCGGGACGATGTGGCGCTAGTCCGAACTCCGCGCGCCGTTAGTCTGCATACCGAAAATGGCCTTTCCCAATGGGTCGGCCGCCTAACGAAACGAGTGGTGAGCGGAGAACGGGACCCGCGGTGACAAAAAGACGGCAACTTGGATTTGTCACTCTCGCGTGCGTTCCGCTCGCTCGGTTCGAAACCTGAACCGCAAGAATGGTAAATTCGTATGGTTGCATGCCCGTGACCTTAATTGATGGCGTTCGAGGGGAAAAACGCGGATTCGCAAGGCCGTCCGTAGTGAGCAGGGTGCGAAAGTGCAGAAAGGGCCGTTTTATGGTCGTTTTTTCCAGTTTTAAGTTCAACCCACAATCCAACCCACAGCTGGCGACCTCTTATGGGGTTCTCAGCGACTTACGCGGCTTTTGGCAGTCCCCGCAGTCTTGTAAGTTGTTCTAAAACCTATAACCTTGCCGCTGATAAGGCGAGGTTGGTGGTTCAGTTCACCCAGGCCCACCATTTGTTTCGGTTACCGGGTGTTGCACCAAAACCACAAGCCACAATTCAACCCACAACTCACTGCACCATCGAACGGCCGACTCCCAGCGCCGTAAGATATTCCCTCTGCGCCGCCAGCGTTTCATCGCTGTCTTCTTGCGTGCACAGATCGAGCGTCGTCTGAATTTTTGCGCGACGCAGGATTCCCTGAACGGTTTTCGGTGCGATTTTCGCTTTCACCAGCCAGTTGCTTAAGCTGTGACGCAGATTATGAAGTCCAAACCTATGGCCGTCCTCGATTTGCGCTCCGGCTTTCTTTTGCGGCCGGTCGCAGATAGTCAGCAACGAAAATTGATGCAGTGAGAGGAACGCGGCCCCGCACTTTCAAAGACGGGAACACGAAGTCTCCGTCCTTTGGGTAAGGGTTTTGTTCTCGCCATGAGCGCAGATGGGAGGACAGAACCGGCTGCAGTGGAACATATCCGTCCGATGCCTGCGTTTTAGTCTCGCGGTACTTGCTCCAGAACTACCATTTCCGCGTAATCCGCTAGCCTTGAGTTCCGACCGTTAGTTCAATCTTTCGCTCTTCGAGCTGCTACCGCAAAGCCTTCTCCGTCATTAGCCGGCAACGGCCTACTCGAATCGTGCCCTGGTCCACAGGGTGCGCCATCCAAGCCCTGCTTCGACGAGGAATTTGATTGTGGCTATCCGAGTGTGTCTTCCGGTTCTGCCGCGAGTTTGGGCGCGGTGCGAAGAAACTTCATGAGTCCTTCGCCGGTGGCCTTGCCTGCCCGCTTCCTGAAAAAGTCGGCCGCGGTTTCCACCACTCCAACTTTTTCAGCGACTGCTGCCGCGATCCATTGGTTCAACGACACGCCATCTTCTTTCGCGAGCCGCTGGGCAGCCTTCTTGATGGAGAGGGGAAGCTTCAATGGATAGGTAGCTTTGCTCATGGTTTCACCTTCTTTAACAGCTCGCCCGGACGCAGCACAGAAATCCTAAACCGCTCCGCGGGCCCGGCAAAGTCTGCGATGTTGTAAGTCACCAGCGTATCCGCCCGGCCATTGATCGCGGCCTCGAGCACCATCTCATCATTCGGGTCCCGGGACTGCGGCCGCCACTGAAAATGAACTTCAACCGGCTCGATCAACGCGGCTAACTCCGCCAGAAATTCGTCGATCGCTTCGGGCGTCAAGCCATGTGCTAGCCGATGCTCGGAACGCTTCAACACATCTTCATACTCCAAAAAAAGAGGCGGGGTCGCCAAAGCTACCAGCCGCCGCGTGGCGACCAACCGCAGAATAGCGTTTCCCGCACCCAGTTGGGTGCGAAGTCCGGCGACCACCACCGAGGTGTCGAGAACGATCCTTCTCACGTAACATCACATAGGATGTCACATCGTATGGGATATTTCAACTTGAAATGGCAGGTGTACTCCGCCAGTGCCACCCGGTGGACCTACAACGCAATACTGATAAGGGCGAGGTTGGTGGTTCAAGTCCACCCAGGCCCACCATTCAAATACCTATGTCTCAGGCCGCTCAGATGAGAAGCCGTTGCCGGAAGAGGGTAGGGCGATGCTCGAAACTCTGCGGTTCTACGAATCTCTTCTAAGAACCATACTGGGAAGGCGCGAAAATCCGAAGAATCACCAAAGGACCTTGAGACCTTTGTACAGGCTGAATTTCTCATCGCAAGTCATCACCGGGATCTCTTCCGACAAAGCCTGGGCTATGATTTGACGGTCGAAGGGATCCGCGTGCAGGAGCGGCAGATCGAAAAGAGAGAATGCATGGTTCGCAGTGTAGGGCAGTACGCGAAGGTCCAGGTCCTCAAGTGCGCGGCGCGTGTCAGCTGCAGAAAATTTTAACTTGCCGCGGGCTGCTTTGATGGCGATTTCGGAAAGAGAAATCGTGCTCAGTTCAAGGATGTTTTCTGTATTCTGCAAAATGGCGGTCGCGCGCTTGGTGAACCGTTCTGGTGACTCAACAGCGAAAATCAACGCGACCGTGTCCAGGAGCAATCGCACCTAGTCTCGTCCTTCTACAAAGGCGTCGGCTTCGTCGTCCGACATGGGTTTCCACCAGTCGATATCGAGAATCTGAATTTTGCCTTTCAGTGTCCCGAGCTTCCGCTTTTTGCGACTAGCCTTTTTTGTTCGGATGATATCCACGGCAGGCACACCCCGGCGGTAGATGGTCACCGTTTCGCCATTCTCGACAGCCTTGATTAGCTCGGGAAGTCTGTTCTTGGCATCAGCCACGCTAACTTTCATACTCTCGATGATAGCTATCTAATATAGCTATGTCAACCGTACGCTAACTCTCCGCCATCCTCTTAACCGAGAAAAATCGGTGCACGTCCTTTTCGAAGATCCACAACCGCATGGGAGACCGACGACCGCAATACTGATAATGGCGAGGTTGGTGGTTCAAGTCCACGCAGGCCCACCATCACAAATAGGCTATTCTCACTTTTCCCCTTCCCGGGACCTGCTCGGAAAAAGCGATTTGCCAAACATTTGCCAAAAGTTCCAGTCGCCTGAGACTGCCTTCCATCCGGGTTGGTGAGTGCGATTTTCGTAGCTTCTGGAAAATTCGGGCCACCAGTACAATGGTCAACGATCCAGGCGGGCCACCGATCTTGAGAGGAAAGTGCGCCGTCGGTGTCTAAATCGCAGCTGGGTGCATGGTTTAACAAATAGGCTTGCTTGAGCAATTACTCGTTAACCTGACGATTAGAGTGCCGCCGCAACCTACGCAGGAGCGAGATCTGGCAGTAGTTCCCTTTCCGCATGTTATCGGGCGGTTCCAAGTCCACCCAAGCCCACCAAACTCACACCCAGTATTTATGCGGCAACGACAAAACGGGACTGAGAAAGGAGGAGAGCCTATGCTCATCCTTGGCGACAACAAGGGCCTTGACACGTCGCTGATAGTTCCTCCATTATGGAGGAGTTTAGGAGTAACCCTATGGCAGTTTTGAACATCAAGAACCTTCCCGACCCTCTCTACAGGAAGCTTCAGGCGAGGGCGAAGCGCCAGCATCGATCGGTCGCTCAGGAGGTTACTCATCTTCTCAGCGACGCTCTTGAAACGCCGAAACCTCTGTCGATCCTTGGTCTCAAGGGGTTGGGCAAAGAGCACTGGAGAGGAGTTGCCCCTTCGAAACATGTTGAGCGAGAACGGGCCTCATGGGGTTGATGGCCGACCTCGGGGGCGGCCCCGTAGGCGCAGACACGGCCATCTTCATCTACTTCATTGAAGAACATCCCCGGTTTCTTCCGCTGGTTGAGCCCCTTTTTAGAGAAGTGAGTGCTGGCCGCAAGGAGTTGGTTACATCGGCGCTTACTTTGCTCGAAGTCTTGGTAGTTCCCTACCGCTCTGGAGACCATTTGCTGGCCGGGCGATATGAAGCTCTTCTCACACGGAGTCGCGGCGTCCACGTTGCAGATATTTCTCGTGATCATCTCCGCGCCGCCGCACAGCTAAGAGCCGCAACGGGAGTCAAGACGCCTGATTCTCTCCAGGTTGTGGCGGCATTGGCGGGCGGCTGCACAGCTTTTCTTACCAATGATCGCGACCTTCCGATCATACCCGGTCTTCGTATCCTGCAATTGTCTTCCTACGTTAGGTGATCCTGCACGCGCACAGCATCCTTCTCATCTACACCCTCGTCCATCTCTGTGGGCGGGTCTTTGTAATGAATCGCGTAATCGGGGAACCGGACAGAAGGCCCTTTCGCATCAGCGCCTTTGCCAGTCGATAAGGGCGAGGTTGGTGGTTCAAGTCCACCCAGGCCCAGGTCCGGCCCGGAGGCATGGGTGACACAACGTACCTAAGACATAGGTAACACACTTTTGGGCCGAAGGGATTTTCGAGCGGTTCGAGCACCCGAGTCTCCAGATCGGAGTATCCCAAATCATAATCCATAAAACTCACCAGCCAAATGTCGTCGTGTACTTCTTTGATGCCGACGGCCTGACCGGCAAAGACCTGACTGAAATTGATTTTCTTCTTGCCCAGACAGATGCGCCCGCACCGGGTGACCACGATGGTTTTATCGTGGAGGGGATAGTCGATGTCCGGCAAGCCGGTGTAGGGATGCGTTCGATGCCGATGCCCAGTCGTAGACACCAGACGGCGAGCTTGCTCAAATTGAACAAGGCGTGTGCGGAAGCGAAGGGCACGCCGTCATCGCTGCGGATGTTGGCAGGCCGCGCTCTTTAAACTCGACGCGAAATCCTTGATTGTATGTCATATATCATGGTATATATCTGACAGGAGGCTCTATGCCACGTACCGCAAAGCTTTTTAAGAATGGCCGAAGCCAAGCCGTGCGATTGCCTTCCGAATTCCGCTTTGAGGGCGAGGAAGTATTCATCCGCAGGGATGAGAAGACGGGGGACGTGATCCTGTCTCGGAGACCCGCCTCCTGGGATGAGTTCTTCAGTTTGAGGGAAGAAGCCCTCAAGGCCGATCCGCGTGCGTTTGCGGACTTCCTTGCCAACCGCAAAGATGAACCGCCACAGAACCGCGAGTTGTTCGGACGATGAACGCTCGCTATTTGTTGGACACTAGTGCTGCCAGCTACGCCATCACGAAAAAGAGCCTTGCTTTCGATCACCATCTCGCCAAAGTGCCCATGGCGGAGATCGGCGTTTCTACAGTCACCGAAGCTGAGTTGCGCTATGGCCTAGCGAGGCGCCCTTCTCCGGCCTTGCAAGCCACCATAGATACATTTCTTCTAGCGGTTACGGTATTCCCCTGGGATTCGGAAGCAGCGCACCATTACGGTGAGCTTCGCGCTGGACTTGAACGCGTGGGGCAACTGTTGGGCAGCATGGACATGATGATTGCCGCCCATGCTCTTTCGCTGGGACTAACTCTCATATCAAGCGATGTAGCGTTCAAACGGATCAAGCATCTGAAGGTCGAAGACTGGACGAAGTAATGGTTGGCTGAAGAGAGGGCTCGCCCAAGAGTTGTGCGCAAGAACCTCGACATAGCTCATCAATAAAGGTGACGCATTCGGTCGTCACTAGCAACGAATACTGCTCCAACGCGTCCACCGGTGACGGGATGCTGCTGAAGTAATAGGCGGCTTGTGTGGAACCGAAGCTGTCGCAGAGCGTCTGAGCGAACCGGCGGTCGAGACTGACTTAGGCGCCCAGAAGTAAAGTGAGCAGCTAAGATCGCGCCCATGATCACCAAGCAGAATCACTTGAGTTCGCCCCACTCTTCAGGGGAAATGACGGGAGAAACGACATCGCCGATGGTGGCGCCCCTACCACCAAGGAAATTGTAGATTTCGTCTGTGCCCGTGCTGATCGGAACAAGCTTCGCCACCGGCTTGCCGTGCTTCGTGATCACAACGGTCTCGTGCTTGGCCTGGACTTCGTCCATGACCGCAAGGCAATTTGTCTTGAAGGCACCAGCCGCCATCTTCTTCATACCGAAACCCCTTTAGAACCATGGTCGTTATACCATAGTCAATTTTGAAACGCGACTGCGGCCGCCATTGAAAATGAACTTCGACCAGCTCGATCTAATAGTAGGTGTACTCCGCCAATGCTAACCCGGCGGACCTACGACCTCAGCGGAAACGGGGAGGACAGAATGTCATGCGCTCATAGCGAAGCGGGATGGGCATTGCACCATTGCCGCAGTGCCTCGACCTTCTCAAATGCCAGAGGGAAGGCGCTCAGCGCGAACCGTGCCGAGTCGGCGGACACAACAAAGCTCGTAGGATGAATCGCATCATTCTTTTGCAGGCGGATAGAATCGAGCAGCGAGAGTATGTGACGAGTAGCGCCCCCCATGACCTGAAACGGGATGATCTTGTTAGTGTGCCCATCAGCCACGATTCGCTCGACTCCTATCAACAATGCTTCCAGCCTCAAAGCGTCAATCTCCTTTTTGAGCGAGGACTGTGTTGCGGGGTCTTTCAGTGCGGAAACCAAAGAGTCCGCGAGCAGGTAGATGGTTTTCTCTGCCGCCGCACCAATCATCACGGCACATGCGAAGTAGGCCTCTTTCATAAAGGTGCTCAAAGCCTCGGAAACATACTGGCGAACGACCGCATCCGTTGTCGGGCCGAACTGTTTCATATACCCGTCGTAGTCCTCCGGCACTGGTTCTACGCCCATTGCACACCACGCTTGGTGATTAGCCACTGCTCGTCGGGCGCGATATTCGGCGAATTGTCATATGGTTGTTGCAGAATGAATCGGTTCTGCTCCACGTAGTAGAAGGCTGCTGTTAAGGCGACTTGGACGTCTTTGCGAATCGCGTTCAGATTGTATGGTCGCCGAGTGCTTTGAGGGGGCGCAGTCTTCTGCATGCTGGGCACGTTCGCTCGTGCTAGAACCTGTAGAACACCGTCCACGAAGGACTCAAAGTTCAGATTGCCGCGACCGCGCAGGCATTCGCGCACGTAAGGAAAAATCCACGACAGGTCAAATTCAGTAAGCATTGTGACGCGGAGGCTATAACACAACTAAATTCCGCGCAAGGTATCCCGCAGGTTGTATCTCGCAGGTTGTCGCAGGTTGGTTCTACACCAATTGTACATCTAGAGTAACTGCTATGTTCACTGCCTGCTTCGACGTCCCCATCTTGCGATTGCTGACCGAGCGGAACACCACACACAACACCACCGAGTGGCTCGCAAAACAAACTCGTGGAGCGTTCGGGATGTTCGCATCCAGTTCACTGCTCGCTGAAGGATTGGACCGATGCCGTTCTGGGAGGAGCGCTGGACGAGGCCACCGCTAGGAGAATAGTGAAGACGAGTGCATTGGCGGGGATATACAGATTAAAGTCCGCCAGGCTATGCACCAGAATTGCCGTAATGCTCCCAACGCAACCCAAAGAGACGGCTTTGTCGACATGCACTTCTGCATTCCCATAGTGCCTGACGGTTTTGGCGAGGACCCAGAAGATCGAACCAAACACTACTATGCCGCCAGGAAACCCGAGATCGCTCACGGCCTCAAGGTAATCGCAGTGCGCGTGCTCAACCAGGAGAGTGAGGAAAGATGTTTGAACGGACGGATAAACCACAGGAAAGGATCCCAATCCAGTTCCGAGGAGAGGATGATGGCGAATAAGCCCGAGGGTATCGCGCCAGATCGAAATGCGATTCTGACCGCTGAGATTGTATTCCTGCCCGAGAGTTTCAAAGCGGCTCATCACCGGCTCACTGCCGATCCACACGATAAGCCCCAAGACAGCGAGAAAAAATAATGCTGCGACCGCCACCCTTGTTCCTGCGCGCAAAGATGAAGTGCCGGCGAGCAGCATAATGGCAGCAAGGGAAACTAGGGCCGAAATGATTCCCATCCGCGAGCGCGAGAGGACTAGGGCGGCGAAGAGCAAAATGGCAAGAAAAAGCCAAAACATCAGAAGGACCAAGTCCGTCTTGGAAACAATTTTGCGAAGCGTAACTGCTCTGCCTGAAGAGTTCTTAAACACCAGCGCCGTCCAGCGCAGAGCAAAAGCCACCGCAAATGGCAGTATCATTTCCAAAAACCCGGCGAAATGATTGCGGTTGATGTACGTACCGGTGGCCTCTTCCAGGTAATATTTTTTGACGTATGTGAAGATCTGCTGCCAGCCAGTAAGATATTGAATCAGGCCGTAGAGAGCTTCAAACACTCCGAGCGACACAAGGGTGTAGACAAGCCGTTTTTTCGTTCGGCGGTTCCTACATAGGAGCAAGGTTAAAAAGAAAGCTGTCAAGTAGGTGACCAGTAACAAGAAGTGCGAAAGCGTTTGATACGGGGCCATACTAACGGTGAAATACGACGCGTTCGGTAGTCCTTCACGCGCTCTCCCGAATACGGGCGCGAGGGAAACGGGAAGGGGACAAACTTGCAACAGAACCAAGTCCACCAGGAGGAGAGGGATCGCAGTCGGAAAGTGGACGGAGGCAACGGGCGGAAACTGGCCTAAGAGCAGGAAGAGAACTCCCAGCCCCAGTACAATCACTTGAGTCACAGCAAAAAAATAGGGAGCTGTACCGCCGAAGGCCAAAACCGCCACGCAGACAGCACCCATGAGGCCAACTTCAAGCAACCTAAGCATGGAAAGCCCGCGATGGATCAATCGCCCGCTTTTTGTTGGAGTGGCATCTGACAATTCGCTGCGGCAAGAGTTTCTTGCGAAGGAGGCTTGGCATTCGGACCATACGGACCATAGTTATAGTAGCCGTTGGTTCGAATGTCCACGTTGTTCAGCACCACGCCGATCAGATTTCCATCCACTCCGCGGATTCCGGACAGCGCGTGTTGCAGATGCTCTCGAGACGTAATCCCGCACTTCGTCACCAGGAGCACCCCGTTTACCAGCGGCGCGAGGATGCGGCTATCGGCGAGGGCAAGCATGGGCGACGAATCCAGGATCATGAACTTGTACTCAGCGATTGCGGAGCGAATCAACGCCCCCATACTCTGGGAAGAAAGAAGCTCAGAGGGATTCGGAGGTACGGGGCCACATACCAAGAGATCAAGGCCGAGCGAGCCAGAGGGACGCACCACGGTGCGCCAATCCTCTTGGCCCGTAAGATAACTGACCAGGCCATGGCTCCCGCTGATGCCGAACAATTTGTGCAGAGAGGGAACACGCAAATCCGCGTCAACAAGCAAGACTCGATGGCCGAGCTGTGCCAGCGAAATTGCCAGGTTACAAGCAACAGTAGTCTTGCCTTCGGCAGGTTGGGCGCTCGTGACCAGGAGCGAACTCGGAGGCCGGTCCGGAGTCGAGAGCAAGACGGAAGTACGGAGACTGCGGAACGCTTCGATCAGGGGGGCATGTGGGGTTCTGTCTCGATCGATGCGGTGCCAGGAAGCTCGTGAGTTCTTGTTAGCTCCATTGCCTTTGAGCATGAGGGCTTTATCCCCGGGCAGGAACCTATGAATCCCATGGTGGTCGCCATTTGACGGCGGCACGTTCGGGATCATGGCAAGAGACGGGAGTCCAACCAGCCGCTCGATGTCGTCATCGCCCTTGAGCGTGTCGTCCATTCGCTCTTGGAAGAGCGCGGCGCATATACCGAGTCCCAATCCAAGAAACACAGCGACAGCTAGATTTAGGGGCGTTTTCGGCTTAACGGGTTTCGCCGGAGGTTCAGCAGAATCCACGATGCGGATGTTGGTGGCCTTGAGTCCCGCGGAGACCCCCGCTTCTTTCAACCGCTGCAGAAGGCCGTCGTAGAGCTGTTTATTTGTGTCAACCTCGCGTTTCAGAATGTTGTATTGGACCGATTTTTCGGCGACGAGGTTTACCTCCTTTTGCTGTTCTTCGAGTGCCTGTTGGAACAGGCCTTCGCGGCGCACCGCTGCGGAGTAATCGTTGATAATACTGTCGGCCGCGCGCTTGCGCTCCTCACGAAGAGAAGCCTCAATATCATCGATCTGGCTCTGAATTTCCTTCACTCGGGGATAGTCCGGATTAAACGTCGTCGACAACTGAGCATACTCGCGCTTGAGTTCAGCGAGCCGTTCACTCAAATCCTGGATCAATTTGTTTTGGAACACTCCTGGCAAGGCTCCAGACTCGCCCGTCTCAACTAAGCGGTAAAGCGCTTCCTTTTCGTATCGTTCAGCTTGCGCTTTCGTTAGTTGTTCCTGCAATTGTTGCAGCCGCTCGTTCGCGACGTTCTGGCTCGCGCCTTTGTCTGTTTCCAGGAACACCAGGCCGTTGCGACGTGCGTAGCTCTGTAGCTCGTCTTCCGATTTCTCCAGCTTTGCTTTCACGCCGACTAGCTGCTGTGAAAGCCACTGCGCAGCTTTCTGAGTAGCCTCCCATCGTGCCTCCAGGCTCTGGTCGACGTAGTCCGCGGCAAGGGTGTTAACGACGCGCGCGGCAAGTTCCGGATCGTGTGAATCAAATCGAACGGCCACAAGGCGGCTACGGCTGACGGGTTCGATGGTCATCTGATCCTGAAATCGCTCAAGGACTCGCTGAGAGAGTTCCCGATCGCGGCTTTCTGGCATCGGACCGACTGCAAAGGTTTGCGTGGTCGAAGTGTTTTTTGTTTTTTGCCAAAGCCGCCACCACTTAGGGGAGTTGAATTCGTGGAGAGTTTCTAGCTGGAGCTGGCCAATTACGCGCCGGGCGAGGCTTTCACTGGCCAGGATGCTGTATTGCGTCCTCAGGTATGCGTCGGACACCTCCTCGAGCTCGTAGAGTTCCTTGATGGTCGGGATGTCTGGATTCTCTTTCTGAATTTCCAACAATACTTGAGCCCGATAGACGGGCCTTTGCTTAAGCGTCGCGATGAGGACCGCAGTAAAGAGAATGAAAAAGACGATTAAGATTGTAGGCAGGCGCTTGCGAAGGGTGCGGCCATAGCTTCGTAGGTCGAATGTCACGTCAGATTCCAGGATCTCATAGGAATCAGGTAGCTCTACGACACGCGTGTCAAGAGCGCTAGCCCCGCGCCGTTCAAGGCGATGGCCGCGGCCATAAAGCTCGACTTGGTTTTGGTCGCCCAAGTTTTTACCAGTGGAAAATCAGGATCCCGGCGACTGTCTGTGCCGCGATTTCCGCTCCCCGGCCAAATGTGCTCTTCGCGGCGCTGTTCGGCACGAAAACAATGTCTTTCGACTCGAGCATGGGGTCAGGGGCTTTTCCCGCCAGGATTCTCCCCAGATCTATGGGAGTCTCCTTTCGCTCACCATTTTGTGGATCTGTGCGGATGATTCGCGCATTCGCCTTCGCCGCAGTGTGAGTCAGACCCTCACTCAGAGCTAGCACCTGCACGACGGAAATACTCTCGTTGGATTTCAGAGCGAATCCGCCGGGCTTCCGCACCTCTCCGATTACGTAAACAACACCGGCGCGAGTGACCTTGACGATGTCACCGGGGTGAACTAGGGGATTGTTGCGAGAATCAGCCGACTCGAGGAGATCTTTCAAGCTCACCTGCACCGCATTTTCGGAAGAGGAAGGACTGTCATTGAGCTCCGAGGACGCTAGCCGTACTTCGCCTGTGCTTTGAGCGGCGGAAGAAGGCTGCTCCATAAGAGTTGGGTGATATGTAGCTTGGCCCGGCTCCGGAGACAGGGCCGCGCCGCGCAGAATGATGACGGTTTCTCCGGCGTCATCGGCCAAGCCTTCGGCAAGGGACAGAACCTCAAGCAGCGTCTTGCTTCCGCGGATCTGAAAGACGCCAGGCCGTCTTACCGCCCCCATCACCGAAACAGGATGGCTTTGGATCTCGCGTACAAACACGCTCACGTGAGGATCCTTCATGTAAGTGCGGTGAAGAAGTTCCTGGAGGACAAATTCCAGTTCCCGGGGAGTCAAACCCGTCGCTCGAACCGAGCCAAGCAGGGGCAGTGAAATTTCGCCGCTCGCGGAAACGCGAAGATCGCGATTCAGTTCTTGGGCTTCGAACACGTTGATGCCGAGCACATCTTCTGGACCGATGCGATACTCCTGGGCGCTTGCAGCTGGTGCGGCGGGATTGGAGTCCAACAGTTCCGTCAAGCGGCGATTCCAGTCCTCGGTGGTTTCCAATTTTGGCCGAGAAGCACTCTGGTTCTGATGTCCGGATTGTGGCGTGGGGAGAACTTCTTGTTTGGATGGACTGGAATGGATCGTCTTGGCTGCGGACGACAGATACTGTGGGAAACACAATAGGCTTATTGCGATTACAAAAACGCCGTGAATCAACTCTTTGGAATCAGTCATTTCCACTTGAAATGCGTTGCTCCCTACTAGAAACACGGACCAGCCACGTGCAGACTACGGAGCAACGAAGCGCCCGTCGATAAGGTGCAGCCTTGAATTAGAATGCAGGTGGATACCTGAGAACAAATGAGCCGAACTTCTCCCTAAAGGAATGGCTAAACACGCCCTTGATGGCCCCGTGCCCGCCTTGGGAGGCGGCTGCTGCTAGCCTCGAAATTCTTTACCCGCAGGCTATCGAGCACCACGTAAGCAAGGAACTGTGGGCCACAGACCAAGTACCGCCTCCACAGACGGCGGGGTTCCTGCAGGAGTCGAAAGAACCATTCCAAACCGTGTTCGCGCATCCAGCTAGGGGCCTGCCTTCGTCTCCCCGAAAGTAAGTCAAAGGCAGCGCCTATGCCAACCGCCACGGGAACCCGCAACCGGTCTTTGTGTTCGTGTATCCAGCGCTCTTGCTTTGGAGCCCCCAATCCCACCCATAGCACGTCAGGCGCGGCACGGTTTATCATCTCCACAATTCCCGCATCCTCGTCGGCATTTAGCGTCCGAAACGGAGGTGAACACGTTCCAACAACGTTCAGCTCAGGGAACCGGCATTTGAGGGATTCCGCAAGGCGTTCGGCGACGCCCGGCTCGCCTCCGCAGAAGAAATGCCGGTAGCGGCGTCCAGCGCTTTCTTCGCAAAAGGCCAGGAGCAAGTCCGGCCCATAGACGCGCCTGCGCAAGAAGTAGCCTTGGTGCCGACCCAGCCACACTAGCGGCATGCCGTCGGGTACCACCAAGTCTGCCGCATTCAAGATGTCCTTGAAGGAAGAATTACGCTGCGCTTCAACGATGCAGTGCATGTCGGCAGCTGCAACGGAGCGGCATCCGTCTCGCTCGTGAATCCATTCTTGCATCCTCTCGACGACTTTTCCTATCTGTACCGCGTGAGTTCGAACTCCGAGCACATTGAATGTCGCGCATTTGAATCGGCGATGAACCGGCTCATTCGGCGCGTTTTCGGGGGAGTGAGCAGTTCTTGCCAACGCAGAGCAAACGGAGCGGCTAAGATTGCCAGGTGCAGGATACTCCCAGGGCGCGGCGATGGAACGGCGTATTCCCTCATGACGGACGGGCCGCGATAACACCTCCTCATACAGATTCGACAAGCATTCGGCGCGCTTGTCCCAGGTTTGGGTTTTCGCATAGGCATGCGCGGCATCGCCCATCTTCCGGCGCTCTGCAGGAAACAGTGCAAGCCGTCGAATGCCCTCCGCGAGGCCTTGTAGTGTTTGCTCGGGAGCAGTGACAGGAACCTTTATTCCCGCTTCTGGCGGAACAAAACTGGCGACTCCTTGGTGATCCAGAGTCAGAATTGGCAGCCCATGGCCCATCGCTTCAAGTACCTGGGTGCCAAACGAATCTTGCAAGCTCGTGAAAAGAAAAGCATCTGCGCTTTGATAGAGGCGCGGCATTTCTTGCCAAGGCAGTCTGCCGAGGAACTCCACTCGGCTGCCGATATCGAGGCGTTCAGCGTATCGTTCCCACGGCTTCCGCATCTCTCCATCGCCAGCGATCAGGAGCTTCACCCGGAGGTCTTTTGTCCTCGCGAGGGCTTCCAGTGCCAGGGGCAAGGCCTTTCGCGGTTGCATGCGTCCCACCCACAGCAACGTGAGCGAGCCGTCGTCCGGTCGGGAAATAGGGTCGCGAAAAACAAAGTTCGACGAGAGGCCGGAATCCAGAAATAGTCTTACGTCGCGGCCGCCAATTTGGGCCAGTACTTTAGCCGTATCGTGATTCGTGGCGAGAAGAGCGGCGCTCGCTCGTGCAGCTCTTCCAAGGTACGGAGAATGAGGCAAGAAGCCGACGCGAGCGTTTCGTAAGAATTCCCGAGGCCACCCAAGACCGAAAAACCGGCGAAAAGGCCGAGGTGCTTGCTGCGCTCCTCCAATCGGCCCCCAGATGAAGGGAATGGGTAGCTTCCAAAAAGGAGGCGGCGCGCTCAACGAGCCGTAACTGACATGGTGAACGATGTCGAATGCAATCCGGCGACGAAGACCGACCGCAGTTTTGTAAGCGCGCCGCAGCCAGAACAAGTAGTGAAGGCGGAGGCCTTTGTCAGTTCCGCGAGGATTCCACGGGTCGAGCCATCGAGGCACGGCTACCCAATGAAACTCCAAGTTACTATTTTGGTTGTCCGCGAGAAATCTTTCAACAGTGTCTCGGTCGTGAGGATGCGCCAAAACGTAAACCTCATGCCGCCGCGAAAGGTGTAGAGCCCAATTCCAGGTAAAGCTGGCTTCAGAACCCTGGCGCGGACTGCAAGCGTGACCGATGAGCAGTATTTTCATGATTTCCACCGCTTGCCGTGAACCGCGAAAACATTTTGGATCGCGACGGATGCGAGTGGTTGATGCAACTCCCGCAGGTCTTCGCATCCAGTGAGAGACAAGAATCTGTAACCCCAGTTCCTCAGCAACTCCCAGGCTCCGTATGGTTGAAGTCCCAATTGCTTTGCTGCCGTGACATTTATCTCGAACAAAATAGTCGGAGACGAATCAGCGATGACCTGCCCAGCTCCCCGGAGGACTAGTTCTTCGGCACCCTCGACGTCCAGTTTGATGAGCCCTAACCGGCTGGCGTCCTCTTCCCGAAATACCTCATCAAGGGTGCGAGTAACCACATGTTCCGATTCGATCGCCGTGCTCTCCGAGTGCGCGATTGAGAAGCTGTTTGGCCCATGACCATGGTGGTAAAGCCGAGCCCTGCCATCCTTGTCCGCGAGAGCCGCGCAGTGGGCCCGGACGTTAATGAGGTGGTTTAGTTTGATGTTCTTCTTTAGTACGGAGAAAGCTTCGGCGCCGGGTTCAAAGGAAAGAACTCGTCCCGAGGACCCGACCAGCCTTGCGGCCAACACCGTATAAATCCCGCAGTTGGCGCCGCCATCAACTACGACCATTCCCGGCGCCACGAACCGATGCAAGTATGTGAGCTCCCTTTCGTATTGGGTACCAACGGCAAATATCATCGTTGTTCCTGCGCCCCGCCACCGTGCAGGCAGAAAGAATCGAACTCCCCATGGGCTTAAGGTGACAGTTGCAGGAATCCCAAGGGCACAATGCAGTCTCCAGCGCACTAAACGAAACAATGTGGCCGCCGGGGCTCTCCGAAAACTAGCCAGACCCGAGAGATATCTCCACTTACCGCGTATCTCTTGAAACCTTGTTCTCATGGGCTGCAGCGTGTCTGCTCCTGTGGCGCTGGCTCTTTTTTCATTTCTCCGTAAATTGCAACAATGTTGCCCATCGCTGGTGGTGACTTGACGGATGATAGAATTCCTCCCCGGCCCGCAGCAAAAAACTGGTAACCGATGGATTCAAGCAGTTCCCAGGGGCCATAGGGCGAAAGGCCAAGCAACATCGCGCCCTCAGGCCAAACCTCAAAGATGACAACTGGATGTGCTGACGTCACGGTGTTGCTTGCCCCGCGAAGCACCAATTCCTCGGCTCCTTGCACATCCATCTTGATGACGTCTACACGGTCGATGTGCGCCTTCCGCAGCACTTGATCGAGAATCTCCGTGACAACCTCTTCCCCATCCCCTTTCCACGAAGGATCCTTTCCAAATGAATTCAGTGTTGGGTTCGGGCCGCGGTGCAGCCAGGCTCTGCCTTTTTTCTGCGAGAGCGCAACGGGAAATGTATGCACATTCGTTAAGCCATTTAGCGCGATGTTCTTGGCCAGCAATGGGGATGATTGCACGGACGGTTCGAAAGCCAGCACACGGCCTGTTTCGCCCACAATTTTGCTAGCTGCCAGCGTGTAAATTCCAATGTTGGCTCCCACGTCGACGAAAGTGTTTCCTGGCGAGAGAATCATTTTCAGGTAAGACAGCTCAGGTTCGTAACGCTCGCGAAAGGCAAAAACTAGCTTCGCCATTCCTCGCCATTCAGGCTGCAGGAACATCCGCACATCCCATTCCGACAAATTGATAATTGCCGGCTTTTGCAGCAGGCACCGCACCCGCCAGGAAATTAGCCGGGAGGCAGTCAGCAGCGGCGCCTCCCGGAAGCCGACCTGCGCCTTGAGATACTTCCATTGTTCCTCGAGATGTTTCAGCGGACTTTGCATTGACGACCGGCCTGCTCGTGACAATCCACCCAGACTCTTGCTCTGCGTTTTTGTCCGGCAACCTCCATCGTCGGTTTTCACGGAGTTTACTTGCATACGGATTCGCTATTCTGTGCGCCTTGCGATGACCTTAAAATTCTCCAGGAGTCGAAAACGCTCGTTCAGGAATTGCGCAGGTCTCGTCCTCCCCGCTGGATATCTCTGGTGCTCGACGATTGCAAATCCGTTCCTTTCCAGGAGGCGAACGACTTGCTTGTCGTCAACACCCGTCCGCGCATGGTATTCCGCCAGGTCGCCGGCGCTAACCACGGGGCGCGCGAACAAGGAATCGCGCCGCCGGAAGAGCTTTCTTGTCCGCCGCCATATTCCCGGCAGGATATCCCCCGGATCAAGCATCAACTTGGCAGCTACTGTATCTAGGGATTCAAAGGCGCGTGTTCTGAATGAATTGCGCGGGACCACTGGATCAAAATTTGAATAGAAGAAACCGCCGGAACTTATCCGCATTGCGGCTAGTTCCGCTACGCGCCTGTACGAGTACAAGTGATGAAGGACTGAATTGAAGGCCACAAGGTCGAAAACTTGGCTTGTGGCCGATAGGAATTGCGCGATTGAGCCACTGAAAATTGTGAGCAAAAATCCATTCGCGCTCGCCTTCTTTTCCAGAATGCTCAGCATGTCGTCAGAAATGTCAACAACCGTCACATCCCATCCCCGCGCGAGCAACTTCAGCGCGAGGTTTCCCGTGCCTCCTCCACAGTCAAGGCACCGCGGCGTTCGCCCTAGCGAACTAAACGAGGAGTGAATCCTGTCTAGGTCCGCTTCAAGAATCTCCTGCAAATGAGCATTGCAGACGCAGCTTTCATACCTGTCGTACTTTTCTGCAAACTGCCGATAGAAATCCTTGTTGGCGGCAGTGATTCTCGCTTCCGCCGAGCTTGCGCCCCCTAGGCCTCCGCTTTCAACATCGCACGGCACAATCTGTCGAAACGCACTGGAACGCGCAATTTGTGACGAGGATGTTTTCATGTGCGGTATCTCTGCGTCAGCGGGCGAATGGCCAGCGAATTCTCTGCCGAGGTCGATCGGTTCTCTATAGCCTTTCGGTAAATCCCGAGCAGAAATTGATGGTTGGTTTCTGCCGTGTATTTTTCTTCGTACATTGCCCGCCCAGCCCTTCCCATCTCATCCATCTGATCCGGATGCG